>Ga0209746_1000381_pt1 | contig 23217 bp, 21 predicted proteins | sample BarGraNGADG00211_3_FD_184496 | JGI IMG/M metagenome (GOLD analysis project Ga0209746, IMG submission 184496) | Arctic peat soil microbial communities from Barrow, Alaska - Barrow Graham LP Ref core NGADG0011-211 (SPAdes) (version 2) | ecosystem: Environmental > Terrestrial > Soil > Wetlands >... | reverse complement strand
ACGAAGTCACCACCGCACAACGCATGGGCTATCACGGCGAGACGATTGACATCCGCGCCGTGCTGCGCGAGGTCGAAATGGCGGCGCAACGGCACGGCTGGACTTCGGAAGTTTTTCATGAGCGCAGCGAATTAAAACTCCTCGCACTGCATCGCCTGCCGCTCTCAACTCTCAACTCTAAACCATCAACCCGCACTTACATCAGCGCCGGCATCCACGGCGATGAACCCGCCGGGCCGCTGGCCGCGTTGCGGTTGCTTCAGGAAAACCACTGGCCGGACGCCGCAGAAATTTTTCTGCTGCCATGTTTGAATCCGATTGGCTTCACACTGAACTCGCGCGCGAATGCGGAAAACACGGATTTGAACCGCGATTATCGCAATTCAAAAACGAAGGAAATTCTCGCGCATATCGCGTGGCTGGAACGCCAGCCAAAATTCGATTTGTATCTTTGCCTGCATGAAGACTGGGAGTCGCACGGCTTTTATCTTTACGAACAAAACCCGGATCAACAGCCGTCGCTTGCGGAAAAAATCATCGCAGCGGTTGAGAAAGTTTGTCCGATTGATTTGTCCGAAAGCATCGAAGGCCGTCCCGCGCAAAATGGAATAGTCCGTCCGAACATTTCGCCGCAGGAACGGCCCGACTGGCCGGAGGCGCTGTATCTCATCAGCCACAAGTCGCGGCAAGGCTACACGCTCGAAGCGCCGTCGGATTTTCCGCTCGCGGTGCGCGTGAACGCGCTCGTCGCCGCCGTGAACGCGGCCATGGAGAAACAGGGATAAGTGGATAGTTGGATAAATGGATTTTTGGATTAAACCTCGCGGAAGTCCAACCATCCATTCATCCACCAATCCATCAATCCGCTTTTTTCCCGCGTCCATCCGTGGTTAAATTTTACGCGTGAGCAAACCAATCAAATCGCAGTGGAACTTTGGCGAACTGTTTTCGCCGGAAGAAGTGCGGAAGGTTTTGTCGGTCTCGGAACTGACGGAAACGGTCCGCGCGCTGCTGGAAAAACAAATCGGCTCCGTCTGGGTCAGCGGCGAGATCACGAATCTCCGTTCGCAGAGTTCCGGCCACATTTATTTCACGCTCAAGGACGCAAGCGCACAATTGAACTGCGTTTTGTTCAGCCGCGAAAAAATTCCGCAGCGCGACCTGCTGGCGGACGGTCAAAAAGTTTTGCTGCAAGGCGACGTGACAGTTTATGAGGCGCGCGGGCAGTATCAACTCATCGTCCGCGCGGTGGAACTGCAAGGTGTCGGCGCACTGCAAGTTGCGTTTGAAAAACTGAAGCAAAAACTCGCGGCGGAAGGTTTGTTTGCTGCGGAACGGAAACGGCCATTGCCGAAATTCCCACAGCGCATCGGCCTCGTCACTTCACCGACGGGCGCGGCGATCCGCGATGTGCTGCACGTTGTGCGGCGACGAAATCCGGGATTGGAAATCATTCTCGCACCATGTCGCGTGCAAGGTGAAGGCGCGGCGAAGGAAATTGCGGAGGCGATCCGGCTGCTGAATGAATTTTCTGTAGCGGCGGTCTGCGACCGTCGCTCCTCGAATGAATCAGAAGCTCGGCGGTCACAGACCGCCGCTACAAATCAATTGGATTTGATTCTCGTCACGCGTGGCGGCGGGTCGCTGGAAGATTTGTGGGCGTTTAACGAGGAAGCGGTGGCGCGGGCGATTTTTGAATCGGCGGTTCCGGTGGTCTCGGCGGTCGGCCACGAGATTGATTTTACGATTGCCGATTTTGTGGCGGACGTGCGCGCGGCGACGCCGAGCGCGGCGGCGGAAATTATCACGGAAGGGGTTTTTGCGAGCCGCGAATTTGTCGGCGAAGCGCCCAGTTTGTTGCGGCGCGCGGCACGGCGCGGTCTGGAATCGGCGTCGGAAAGTTTTTCGCAACTGGGTGGCCGATTGGCGCGACTGCATCCGCGCCGGCGCTTGGACGAATCGTTTCAGCGGCTGGATGATTTGCAGTCGGGATTATTGCGCGGATTGAAATCAGCGGCGCGTTCGCGCGGACTGGTTTTGCAAAATCTGGCGGGAAGATTTTTGCGGGCGAAGCCGTCGCAGGCTTTGAAATCACGGCACGAGGCGTTGCGGCAACTGGAGCGGCGGTTGAATTCGCTCGGCCCGGAACAGGTTTTGTCGCGCGGCTATTCGATCACGACGGATGCGGCGACGGGAAAAGTTTTGCGCGACGCGACCAAGGTGAAAATGGGTCAGAAATTAAAAACGCGGTTGAAGAAGGGCGAAGTTTTGAGCCGGGCGGAACCTATGGATTGATTGGCGTTGACGTTTATTTTGCATTGTGGCAATGAATCGGCATGAAGAAGATTTTTTCCACTCTTGTCATTGGCGTTTCACTCGCAACCAGCCGCGTTTTTGCGGATGATCTGCCGACCTTGTTTGTCGCGCCGTTCAGCGGCGACACGACGGCGATCCAATACTGGCAGCCGGCGATGGGCCAGGGTTTGTCGGAAATGCTCACGACCGAACTGGGCAAGATCAATAAGTTTCAGATGCTTGAAATCAGCCAGATCGGCGATTTAAAAAATGAGATTGGCATGGGCGAGGAAGGCTGGGTGAACCAGGCGCAGAAGGTGGACAAGGGCGGTTTTTCGGCGGCGGACTTCATGTTCACGGCGAAGGTGACGCGGTTTGGCAACAAGGAATCGCACATCGGCCTCGGCGGTTTTGTGCCGGGAAATTTTGGCAACCTCGGCATCCATCAAACGGTCGCGGATGTGCGGATTGACTGGCGGATCGTGGACGTGGCGACCCGCAAGATCATCAAGACCGGTTCGGCCACGGCGCAGGAAAAGGGCGGCGGCTTTGATGTCGGCGCCAACATCGGCGGCAACGGCGGCAACATTGGTCTGGGCAATTCAGAATTCATGGACAGCGCGCTGGGCAAGGCCACCGAGAAGACGTTGCAACAAATCATTGCCGACGTGCAGACGACGACCATGCCGGAATCTGGACGCGGGAAACAAAAGATGGGGCTGGCGGCACAGGCTTCCGCTGCCAATGACGCGCTCCGGCACACCCCTGGCAAGGTTATCGCCGTCGCCAGCAAAGATACGATCATCGTTTCGCTCGGCAGCAAACAAGGTTTCAAGACCGGCGACAAATTGGAACTTTACCAGACCAATGACGTGAAGGACGACAAGGGCAATGTCGTGTTCACCGACGAAAAATTGGTGGGTGAAATCACCTTGTCCGGCGTGCAGGAAGAACACAGCCGCGCCGCCTACTCCGGCGAGGCCACGGTTCAGCAAGGCTGGACGGTCAAGGCTAAATAATTTCTTCGTTCAGCCACCCCGTTCTCCAAACTGGACGAACGGGGGTTTTCCTTTTATTCTTTTCGCGTGCCAAATCCGCCGAAAGGCGCGGGGCAAATTAATCCCGCCAAAAGCCTGCCATTTGAAGATGCCCTTAAAAAACTCGAGGAAGTCGTCGAAGCGATGGAAGCTGATGATCTGCCGCTCGAAACGCTGCTGGCGAAATACGAAGAAGGCGCGCGGCTGGTGAAAGTCTGCCAGGAAAAACTGGCGGAAGCGGAATTGAAGATCCAACAACTGGAAAAAAATGCGGCGGGCGAAATGAAATTGAAACCGCTGGCAGAAATGACGAATGACTAAACCCTAATGCCTAAAGAATGATGAATGCACAAAACAATTTATGCGCGTGCGTCATTCGTCATTCGAGCTTGGTGATTATTTAGTCATTCTGGTTTAGTCATTCAGAATTAAAATTTATATGAGCCGATACTTGGACATGGTGGACGGACCGGATCACGTCAAAAAGCTCACCGTGCCGCAACTGCAGGAACTTGCCGGTGAAATCCGCACCGAGTTGATCGAGGGACTCGCCAAAGGCGGCGGACATCTCGGCCCGAACCTCGGCGTGGTCGAATTGACCATCGCGCTGCACAAGGTTTTCACCACGCCCAAGGACAAATTTGTCTGGGACGTGAGCCATCAGGTTTATGTCCACAAAATTTTGACCGGACGCAAAAACCGTTTTCGCACCATCCGCCAGACGGACGGCCTGAACGGTTTCGCGCTGCGCACCGAAAGCGAACATGACTGCTTTGGCGCGGGTCACGCGGGCACGGCGCTTTCCGCCGCACTGGGCATGGCGGCCGCGCGCGACAAACGCGGCACGGATGAAAATGTCGTCTGCATCTTCGGCGATGCGGCGCTGACCAACGGCATTTCCTTTGAGGCGATGAACAATGTCAGCCACACGACCAAGAAATTCATCGGCATCCTCAACGACAACGAGTGGAGCATCGCCAAAAACGTCGGCGCGATTTCCGGTTACCTCAACAAGCTCATCACGAATCCGTCCTACAACAAGCTCGCGAAGGAATTTGAAAATTTCGTCCGCCGTTTGCCGAAGGGCGACGTGGCCATGAAGCTCGCGCACCGCGCCGAGGGCGGCGTCAAGGGCGCCATCACCGGCGTCGGCCTGCAGCAAACCGTCAACGCGCTTGATGCGGATGGCCGCGGCGGACACGGCAGTCCCGTTCTTTTCGAGGAAATGGGCATGCGCTATCTCGGCCCGATTGACGGACACAATCTGCCGTTGCTCATCAGCACGCTGGAATTTGCCAAGACCTGCGATCACCCGATTGTCATTCACATTCTCACGCAAAAAGGAAAAGGTTTTGAAGCCGCGTTGAAATTTCCGGAAAAATTCCACGGCCTCGGACCCTACGACGTGAAGACCGGCGAAACGCCCGCCACCCGCCCCGGCACGCCGCCGAATTATCAGGACGTGATGGGCCAGACGATGGTGAAACTTTGCCGGCAAAACGAAAATCTCGTTGGCATCACCGCCGCCATGCCGAGCGGCACGGGCTTGAAGCATTTGGAAAAGGCCATGCCAGACCGTTATTACGACGTGGGCATTGCCGAGGAACACGGCGTCATCTTTGCCGCCGGCATGGCGACGATGGGCTTGCGTCCGGTCGTGGCGATTTATTCCACGTTCCTCCAGCGCGCTTACGACTGCATTCATCACGATGTTTGCCTGCAGGATTTGCCGGTGATTTTCTGCATGGACCGCGCCGGACTCTCCGCCAACGACGGCCCGACGCATCACGGACTTTTCGACATCGCGTATCTGCGCTGTTTGCCGAACGTCATCGCCATGGCGCCCGCGAACGAGGATGAACTCGTGGACATGATGTTCACCGCCACGCACATTCCGCATCCGACGTTCATCCGCTATCCGCGCGGCGCGGCGGAAGGCGTGCCGATCAAGGCTGAACCGCAATTGCTCGAAGTCGGCAAAGCGCTCGTGCAACAAAATTTTGCCGGCAACGGCCAGCGCAAAGTCGCGCTGTTCGGTCTCGGCCCGATGAACGCCATTGCGCGCAAAGCCGCCGGGCAGCTCGCGGCGGAAGGATTTGATGTCGCGGTTATCAACCCGCGCTTTACCAAGCCGATTGACGCGACGGTGCATGAGCAGTTCGGGCGCGAGGCGGAATTGATCGTGACGCTGGAAGACCATGTGCTAATGGGCGGCTATGGTTCCGCCGTGCTGGAACTGTTCAACGAAAAATCCGTGACGACGCCCGTCGTGCGCATCGGCTGGCCGGATCAATTTATCGAACACGCCAGCACGCAGGACGAACTCCGCGCGAAATACGGCCTGTCCGTTGAAAACACTGTCGCCAAGGTGAAAACGCAGTTTGGCGACACCGCCTTCACCACGAAGCTCGTCGGCGGGGCGTAACAACTTTCACTTCCCGTGAAAATCAGGCCGCAACGAGTTCAGTCAGCATTCACGCTGGTTGAACTTTTGGTCGTTATCGGCATCATCGGAATTCTCGCGGCGCTGTTGCTGCCTGCTCTTTCTCGCGCAAAACTACGAGCGCAACAAATCCAATGCGTCAATAATTTGCGACAACTGGGTGTGGGCCTGCAAAATTGCCTCTCGGAAAACCATGCTTATCCCCTGTTGATTGAGAATGGCAACCCTTGGCACATCAACAACCCAGATGCAAATTGGATTTTCCAACTCGAAACGGAAGGGTTGGGTTTAAGAAGTCAATCCCCCACCATGGAGTTTACCAAGACCGGAGTCTGGCATTGTCCGGCAGAGCCATATCCTAGTTTGTCATACGGATATAATGCTTATGGGCTGGCATTATCTTATACGAACAATCTCGGCTTGGCGGGATTTTACTCTGTAGATTCTTCAAATGTTATTCATACGCTGGGACCAATCCGAGAAACAGAAGTGGCTGTGCCCAGCGACATGATGGCTATCGGGGAAATATTCACATACACTGATTTTACTTTTTTTCGCGCTACTCCAAGTTATATCCAATGGACAAAAACCCTTGCCCACGCATCTGTTTTTCACCAAGGCAAACTCAACGTGGTCTTTTGCGACGGCCACGTTGAATCGCCGACGTTGAAATTTCTTTTCACCGACACCAGCGACGCCGCCTTGAGCCGCTGGAACCGCGACCACCAGCCCCACCGCGACCGGCTGGCTCCATGATTTCGCATCGGGCAGTTGTTGCGGATCGGTTGCGCAAAAGAAATTGCAGTCGCGCCAAATAAGATTAGATTTCAGGCATGAACGCTGAATTGCTCAAGCGCATCACCATCGAGCCGGGAAAATGCGGCGGGCGTCCGTGCATTCGCGGCATGAGGATGCGCGTCACGGATATTTTGGATTTGTTGAGCGCGGGCGCGCCTTACGAAGAAATTCTGGCGGACTATCCGTTCCTTGAACGCGAGGATATTCTGGCGGCCATCGAATACGCCGCGCGCCAAACCGACCACCACGTCGTGCTCCAAGTGACGTGAGATTCCTCGTGGACAATCAGCTTCCCGCGTCGCTGGTTCACTTCCTAGTTGAACACGGATTTCATGCCGAACACGTTCTTGATTTGAAAATGGACGAAGCTGATGATCGCGCCATTTGGCGATATGCTTCTGCCAATCAATTGACCGTCATCAGCAAGGATGAGGATTTTGCTTATCTGGCCACGCTTCCAAATGCAACGGCACAATTGGTCTGGGTGCGGCTTGGAAATTGCCGCAATACGGATTTGTTTGAAGCTTTTGAAACCGCATTGCCCCAACTTGAAGCGGCATTAAGGGAAGGCGCTTCAGTCATGGAAATTTATTGAACGACGCCCAGTTTGGTTTCTGTTCTTGATTTCCTTTGCGTTCAGTCTTTTCTTTTCGTCAGCAATTTGAAATTCTAAAACAATTATGGCTTACACAACTTGCACACCGCCCGCTGGCGGAAAAATCACCATCCAAAACGGCAAGCTCACTGTGCCGCATAACCCCATCCTGCCGTTCATCCGTGGCGACGGCACCGGCCCGGACATCTGGGCGTCGTCCGTGCGCGTGTTTGACGCGGCGGTGCAAAAAGCCTATGGCGGCAAACGGAAAATCTCCTGGTTTGAGGTTTTCGCCGGCGAAGAAAGTTTCAAGAAGTTCAACAACTGGTTGCCGGATGACACCGTCGAGGCGTTCAAGGAATATCTCGTCGGCATCAAAGGCCCGCTCACCACGCCTGTCGGCGGCGGCATCCGCTCGCTCAACGTCGCGCTGCGCCAGATGCTCGATCTCTACGTCTGCCTGCGCCCCGTGCAATGGTTCGTCGGCGTGCCTTCGCCCGTGAAGCACCCGGAGAAGGTGAAAATGGTCATCTTCCGCGAAAACACGGAAGACATTTACGCGGGCATTGACTTCGAAGCGGGCAAGGAAGCGGCGTTGAAGACGATTGAATTCTTGAAGACGAACTTCCCGAAAGATTTCAAAAAAATCCGTTTCGGCGAAACGCCCGAAGTCGTCGGCATCGGCATCAAATCCGTTTCCAAAACCGGCACGCAGCGCCTGTTCCGTTCGGCGGTGCAATACGCGATCACGAACAAGAGCAAGTCGGTGACGATTGTCCACAAGGGCAACATCATGAAATACACCGAGGGCGGTTTCCGCGACTGGAGCTACGAACTGGCGAAGAGCGAATTCGGCGCGGTCGAGATTGACGGCGGCCCGTGGTGCAAGATTCCCGAAGGCAAACCCGGCGCGGGCCTTGTCATCAAGGACGCCATCGCCGACATCGCGTTGCAACAAGTGCTGACGCGTCCGACGGATTTCGACGTCATCGCGACGCTGAACTTGAACGGCGATTATTTGAGCGACGCGCTTGCCGCGCAGGTCGGCGGCATCGGCATCGCGCCCGGCGGCAACATCAATTACATCACCGGCCACGCGATTTTTGAAGCCACGCACGGCACCGCGCCGAAGTATGCGAACAAAGATCAGGTCAATCCCGGCTCCGTGGTTCTCTCCGGCGAAATGATGTTCCGCTACCTGGGTTGGACGGAAGCGGCGGACTTGATTCTCAAAGGACTAAACGGCGCGATTGGCAGCAAGCGCGTCACCTACGATTTCGCGCGGCAGATGGAAGGTGCGACCGAAATCAAATGCTCGCAGTTCGGCGACAACATCATCGCGCACATGTAATCAACGCCCATCGGCCTTCACGCCTTGCTGCCAGACAGAAACCACGGCGTCGCGATGAGTCCGCCCCAGCCGGCGGGATTGTGGTTGGCCACAAAAATTTTGCGCAGCGTGTCGTCGTGCGGCACAAGCGCCGTCCATAGCACGCCGGGCGAATTCTTCCAGCGCGGATCGGGCGCCCCGCCGTCTATGCGCTGGAACTGCGCGCCGTTGACCTGCTGATTCCACATGAAGTCGCGGTTCGTGGCAATGAGCCGGGCGACGTCTTCGCGCGTAAAGACGAGGCCGTGCTCGAACGCGGCGGTGATGGCCTCGACATCAATCGCATAATAGCCGCCGTTCGGATGCACGCCGACCCAGTGGCGCGTCAAGCCGTCGGGTTTGTAATTCCACGGCCCGGCGGGGTCCCAGTGATTCCAGACAAAATATTTTCCGTCGGCACGCGTTTTCATGCGCGACTTCATCAGCCGGAACCACGCCCCGGCGCGTTCGCGGTAAATCATTTTCCCCGTCGCGTCGTGCAAGGCGAGCAGCCAGCGCGCGATGGCGTTTTGCTTGTTCGCGGGATTGCTAAAGCCGGTGGTCTGGCGCTGCGCGTAGCCGGCGGTCCACTGGCCGCTCTGCCGGTCAATGCCAAACGCGGGCACGACCCACACACCGCCGTCCTTCACCTCGCGCCAGCAGGCGCGCGAGTCCCATTTCTGAAATGTCTCCTCGGCCAGCTTCAAATACGACCGCGCCTGGCCACGGACAATCCCGCCAGCAGTGCAACTGACAGTTTGAAGCAAGCGGCGTGAACGCCGCGCTCCGCCCGCGTCAACCTGCGTCACTCCATTTTACAATTCTCAATAAAAGCGCAAATTAGTCGGGAAGCGTCTGGACTGCGTGCGGTTCGCCGCCGCTTTAATTTGTTGAAGGTTAAATTCCCACCAGCGCCGCGCCGAGCACGCCGGCGCCGAACTCCTCGCCGCCATTGCCGCTGCACTGCCAACCGTGACCCGCCAAGCTGCCCTCAACTGGTTTGCCTCGTGTGGCTATAGTTTTATTTAATCTGCTCTAGTCCGTCGTTAAACAACCAGCCTTCAGCCAAATTTCGAGCAGCCAGACCAGTTGGGTCCCGCTGACAAATTTCGTCGGCACCAATCGGCCGAGCTTTTTGCAAGCGTCATTCCAGTTCCGCCACGCTTTCGGCCACGGCGGACACCATTTTCCGCAACTGCGCCGGCGTTGTGCAATACGGCGGCATCAGCACCATCACGTTGCCGATGGGCCGCGTCAGCACTCCGCGCTTTGCCATCGCCTCGCACACGCGTATGCCTGCGCGCTCGCGCAAGGCGAACGGCTCGCGCGTCCGCCAGTTTTTAACGAGTTCAATTCCCGCCACCAGGCCGGCCTGCCGGATGTCACCGACGTTCGGCAGCGACCAAAGCGTTTGCAATTCCTCATGCAGATTTTTTTGCAGGTGCACGCGCTGCCGCACTGATTTTTCCGTCTGCAAAATTTCCAGGCTGGCCAGCGCCGCCGCCGCGCCGAGTTGATTTCCGGAATAACTGTGGCCGTGGAAAAAAGTTTTGAACTCCTCATATTCGCCGAGGAACGCGTCAAAAATCTTCTGCGTCGTGAGCGTCGCCGCCATCGGCAGATAACCGCCGGTCAAACCTTTCGCCACGCACAAAAAATCCGGGCGAACATTTTCGAGCTGGCAGGCGAATAGAAATTTTGAATTTTGAATTTTTAATTTTGAATTCTCCAAGCCCGTCCGGCCAAACCCGGTCATCACCTCGTCCGCGATCAGCAGCGCGCCGTGGCTGCGGGTGATTTCAGCCACACGGTTCAACCAGCCGTCTGGCTGCGGAATCATGCCCGCCACGCCTTGCATCAACGGTTCAAATACAAACGCCGCGAACGGATTTGCTTTTTTCTTCTGCGCGGAAAACTTCTGCTCCACTTTGCCGACACATTCCCAATGGCACTTTCGATATTTCCGCGCGTCCGCGCGTTCCGGCTTGGCGCAGTTGAACGGACAGCGGTAGCAATACGGCGACATCACTTTGTCCGTCTGAAACAACATCCCGCCGTAAGCCTTGTGAAACAAATCAATGTGGCCAAGCGAAACCGCGCCGATGGTGTCGCCGTGATACGCGCCATCGAGCGAAAGAAATTTCGGTTTGGATTTCGCGCCGCGCGTGCGCCGGGTGAATTCGTAAGCCAACTTCAGCGCCACTTCGAGCGCGGTCGAACCGTCATCACTGAAGAAAACTTTTTCCAGTTTTGAATTTTGATTTTTTAATTTTGAATTGGCGGCGGCGGCCAGTTTTTCCGCCAGCAAGCTCGCCGGTTCATTCGCAAAGCCGAGCGCAGAACTGTGCGCGATTTTTTTCAACTGCCGCTGGATCGCGGCGTTGATTTTCGGATGCCCGTGGCCGTGCAGGTTCGTCCAGATGGAAGAATTGGCATCAAGAAATTCGCGGCCTTTCACGTCGCGCAGCACCGCGCCCTGGCCGGACATGATGACAATTGGCTCGCGCCGCAGCCAGTCGCGCATCTGCGTGAACGGATGCCAGACAAACTTTTGATCAAGTTGGGCGAGTTTGTGCATCACAAGAGTTTTGAGTTTTTAATTTTGAATTTTGAGTTGCTCCAGCGCGGATGCCAGTTCTGAAATTTCAGCTTTCGTGTGCGCGGCGGTCAACGTCACGCGCAGTCGCGCCGCGCCGCGCGCGACGGTTGGATAACGGATTGGCGGAATAAAAATATTCTGTCCGCGCAGTTGCGTCGCGGCGGCCACGGCTTCGGCTTCATCGCCGATGACGATTGGAACGATGGCGCTGCGGAATTTTGAATTTTGAATTTTCCCGTCGGCGCTTCGCTTCGCCGCGGCGGGTAATTTTGAATTCAATTGTTCGATGAGTTGCCAAAGAGTTTTACGGCGGGCATCACCTTCGAGCGATTGTGATAATTGAATTCCCGCAATGGCTGCCGCCGCTGCCGCCGGCACGGGCGCGGTGGAAAAAATAAAACTGCGGGCGCGGTTCACCAGAAAATCCACCAGCGCGCGGGAACCGCAAATATAGCCGCCGCTCGCGCCGAGCGCCTTGCCGAGCGTGCCCATCTGGATTTCGATCTGCCCGCTGACGCCGAGTTCGTTGGCGAGGCCGCGTCCATTTTCGCCGATGACGCCGGTGGCGTGCGCCTCATCCACCATGAGCCACGCGCCGTATTTTTCCTTGAGCGCGACGATTTCGCGGAGCGGCGCGGCATCGCCATCCATGCTGAAAATACTTTCAGTGACGATGAGGACGCGCGTTCGATGTTGGATGTTCGATGTTGGATGTTCGATGTTTTTTTCCGCCCACTTCAACTTGGCTTCAAGGTCATTCAGGTCGTTGTGGTCAAAGACGCGCAATTTTGCGCCGGAAAGTTTGGCGGCGTCCACGATGCAGGCATGAACCAATTTATCAACGATGATAATGTCGTCCTTGCCGATGAGCGCAGTGATGGTGCCGAGCGCGGCGGCGTAGCCGGTGGAAAAAGTCAGCGCGGCCTCGGTTTTTTTGAAGGCAGCGAGGATTTCTTCCAGTTCGTGAAATGGCGCGAGCGAGCCGCAGACCAAACGCGACGCGCCCGCGCCGGCACCAAATTTTCCAATAGCTTTGATGGCGGCTTCTTTCAAAGCCGGATGATTGGCGAGGCCGAGGTAATCGTTGGAGGAGAAATTGAGAAAAGTTTTGCCGCCGATTTCGAGGCGCGGGCCTTGGGCGGAATCCACGCGGCGCAGTTCGCGGTGCAGACCTTGTTCGCGCAGCGCGGCGAGACGCTCGTTCAAGTCTTCGTCGAAAGAAGTCACGCGGTTAATTTACGATTTACGATTTACGATTTACGAGTCAAAAGACTGGCCGCCGCGTCAGTCGCAAATTGCATATCAAAAATTCATTTCGGCGGAATTGCCCAGCGGCCGTCAATCATGCTGCTCGTGACGTTGCCGGTGTGTTGCAGCACGGCGTCGTGAACTTTTGCCAGCTTTCCGTGAAAGGGAATCGCAATCAGGTCGGCAAATGCGCCGGGTGAGAGTTCGCCGATTTTTCCGGCGAGGCCGAGGGCGCGCGCGCCGTTGACGGTGGCCAGGCGGAGAATTTCCGCCGGAGAAATTTCTGAATCATGGTCGGCCAGCGCGCGCATTTCGGCGAACATATCGAGTTCAGGTTTTTGTTTGCCAGTTTTGCGCGTGGTGGCGAGGCTGTCGGTGCCGAGGCAGATATTGACGCCGGCGTTGGCGAGCCGCTGGCGCTGGAACGGCGGGTGTTTGAAATAGTCGTGGCTGCGCGGGCAGTGAACGACGTGGGTTTTATTTTTGGCGAGCAGCGTGGCGTCGCCGCGCGCGAGGCAGTTGACATGGACGGCGAGAACATTTTCGCCGAGCAGTTGTTGGCGCGCGAGATGCGCGACGGACGAGCCGAGGCCGCAGTAGGAGTTGTCGCGGTCGTTGCGCGCGAGCCAGTCGTGCATAGCGCCGCGCGCGTGCTGGAACATTTCAAATTCCTGGACGGACTCGGCGACGTGGGTGGTGACTCGCCATTTGCGTTTGCGCGCAGTTTTTGCCGTGAGCCGCAACAGTTCGGGCAAAGTGGAGTAGGGCGCGTGCGGTGAAAACGAGGCGCGGCTGCGGGCGTGTTTCAGTGAATCAATTTTTTCAACGACTTCGCGGAGAATTTCTTTTGGATTGCGGCGGGATTTGATGCCGGTCATTTCGAGGAAGGAAAAAATCCGCAGCGGCGTGCCGTCCCAGACTTCGGGGAGCAAATCTGGCATGGTTTCGATGTCGGCGACGGTGGTGGTGCCGGTTTTCAAAAGCTGGTGTGCGCCGCGCAGCCAGGAGTGGGCGTAGTCCGAATAGCTCCAGCCGGTTTTCGCGGCGGTGATGGCGGCGATCCAGTCGGTGAATTTTTTTGGCGGCGGCAGTTGCCCGGCCATGTCGGTGTAGTCAAGATGGCAATGGGCGTTGACGAGGCCGGGCAGCAAAATGACTTCGCCGAGGTCGAGAATTTTTTCGTTCGCGGGCGGGCGCAAATCTGCCCACGCGCCGACGGAACTGATTTTATTTCCGACGATGACCACCGCGCCGTTTTCGATGGGCGGCGCGGCGATGGGCAGGATGAACCGGGCGCGAAGAATCATTCTTCGCTGGCATCTTTGGCGCGGCGGGCGGTTTTGAGTTTGGAGGCGACCTTGTGTTTGGTCGTCTTGAATTTGTTGTGGCGCTTGCGGATCTGCTGTTCGATTTTTTTCGTCACGGCGTCGATGGCCGCGTAGAGATCGCTTTCGATATCCTTGGCAAAAAGATCGGGGCCGCGCACGCCGAGGCGCATCGAGCAGCTGAATTGTTTTTCGGGCACGCGGGTATGATCGTGTTCGAGCGTGACGCGGGCGTCCACGACGCGCTGGTCGAAGTGTTCAAGCTTCTCAATCTTGGCGACGATGTGTTCCTCGATGGCTTTGGTCAGCGTCACGTTGTGCGTGGATAAAATCAATTTCATGTTTCAAAGATGCAACCAACGCGCGCCAAAATCCAGTTTTTCCTTTGAACTCTTTGATTTTGAAACCATATAGCGAGACTCATGCCAATTGGCCTTGTGATTGAACAAATTTCGGCTAGGCTGAAATTGCAAATGGCACTTGGCTTACATCTTTCGCAATCCATGGGGCTCGTGCCGCAATTGCAGCACTCGCTCTCGCCGCAACTCCAGCAGTCGCTGGCGTTGCTGCAGGCACCGACACTCGAACTCAAGGCGCTCGTCGAACAGGAGCTTCAGCAGAATCCTGTTCTTGAAGAAGTGCCGGCGCAGGAAGTCAATCTGGACGAAAAATCCGCGAACGACGACAGCGACATGGCTCCCGCGCCCGATCTGGCCGAGCCGCCGGAAGACTTGAAGGAGGAAATGCAGTTTGACGCGCCCACGGAAAAAAGCTCCTCCGAACCCGCCGATGATTTTCAGGCGGAATTTGAAAAGCTCGTCCAGCTTGACCAGGAATGGCGCGATCAATTTTCACAGACCAACGCGCCCACCCGCGCCTCTGCCGAGGACGAGGAGAAGCGGCAGTTCATGTTCGACTCGCTCACCACGGAAACGTCGCTGGCGCAACACCTGATGGAGCAGTTGCGCGATACCAGCTTGAACGAGGAACAGCAGGGCATCGCCGAGTTGCTGGTCGGCAACATTGACGATTACGGCTACCTCATGGCGACGATTGATGAACTGGCGGCGACGACTAATCTTCCGGGCGAGAAAATTTCCGAAGTCCTGAAAGTCATTCAGAGCTTTGATCCCCCCGGCATTGGTGCGCGCGATTTGCGCGAATGTCTCATGCTCCAGCTTGAACGCGCCGGCCAGCCGGACACGCTCGAATATCGCATCATCCGCGATTACATGGACGCGCTGGGCAAACGCCGGATTCCCGAAATCGCGCGCGGCACCGGCATGAGCCTCGACGATGTGCAGGAGGCGCTCGCCCGCATCGGCCGGCTGGAACCGCGTCCCGGCCGCACTTTCCTCACGGCGGTGGACCAATACGTCGCGCCCGAAGTTTTCGTGTCGCGCGTCGGTGAAAATTTCACGGTCAGCACCAACGACGAACAGATTCCCCATCTGCGCATCAGCAATGTCTATAAAGATTTGATGTCGGCGGGCGAAAATAACGCTGAGGTGAAAAACTACATCCGCGAAAAAATCCGCGCCGGGAAATTTCTCATCAAGAGCCTGCGCCTGCGCCAGCAGACCATCGGCAACATCGGCCGGGAAATTGTGAAGCGGCAGCGCGAATTCATGGACAAGGGCGTCGCGTATCTCAAGCCGATGACCATGGCGCAGGTGGCCGAGGTCGTCGGCGTCCACGAAACCACCGTCAGCCGCGCCGTCTCCGGCAAATACATCGAAACGCCGCAGGGCGTTTTCGAGATGAAATTTTTCTTCACCGCCGGTTTGCAGACCACCAGCGGCGGCGCCGTTTCCAACACCAGCGTGAAGGACCTGGTCGCCGAAATCTTCAAGGCGGAAAACATCACCAAGCCGTTGCCCGACCAGGAAGTCGTGAAAATGCTGACTGCCAAAGGCATCACCATTGCGCGCCGCACCGTGGCCAAATACCGGGACGAACTGGGCATCCTGCCGTCAAACCTGCGGAAAGTTTATTGAACTTCAGTTTTGCTTTAAGTTTGCCGTGTTGAATTTGCTTTCGCCGACGGGCTGTGTTTGTTAGAAAATTCCTGTGCGTAAAATTCTTTTCCTGTTCTACCTCGGTCTTGGCCTTCTGTCGCTGGCGTCGCGGGCGGAAACGCTCGCTTTGACGGATGGGACATCGTTGACCGGCGACATCGTGAAGTTCGACGACAACGGCCTGATGCTCCGCACCACGGGCGATGCCTATGCCACCGTGCCGTGGGCAAAATTTTCGCAGGACGCGTTGAAGCAGCTCTCGGCGAATCCCAAAATCAAACTGCTCGTCGAGCCGTTCATCGAGCCGGATCAATCCCAGCGTCCGGCCAAAGCGGAAATCAAAGTGAACCCGGTCACGCGCCTCGAACGTCCGGCAAATCCGTCGTTGCTGGGCGGACTGGTGAAGTCATCCGTGGGCTTGTTCATTTTGCTCGTGCTTTACGCGGCGAACCTTTACGCCGCGTTTGAAGTGGCGCTGATCCGGGCGCGGCCCATCGCGCAGGTGGTCGGTCTGGCGGCGGTGTTGCCGGTGATCGGCCCGATTATTTTCCTCGCGATGCCGGTCAAGGTGGATGCGCCGCCAGCAGAAAATCAGCCCGAAGGCGCGGCGGCGGACGGGACGGCGGCAAAACCGCAGGAAATCCAGATTGGCGAGGCCTCGTGGAAGCAGGCAGCCAGGCCGCCGGAGCCGCAGGTTTTCGCGCGCGGAAAATTCACGTTCAACAAGCGGTTCATCGAGTCAAAATTCGCCGGCTTCATCGGCGAACCCAAAGGCGAGGCCAATCATTTTTCGATGGAATTGAAGACGACCGCCGGGCAGTTCGCCGTCGCCCGCATCGCGCAGGTCAACGCGGCAGACGCGATTTTTGAAACGGTCGGGCGCGGACCGTTGACGGTGCCGTTCACCGACATTCAGGAAATCAAACTCAACCAGAAAACACCGTGAAATACCGCAGCATCCTTTTGTTTGGCGCGCCCGGCGTGGGCAAGGGCACACAGGGAAAAATTCTCGGCGTCATCCCGAATTTTTTCCACTGCGCGTGCGGCGAAGTCTTCCGCAACCTGCGCGGGGACAGCCCGCTCTGGAAGGTTTTCATTGATTATTCCAGCCGCGGCCAGTTGGTGCCGGACGACCAGGCCATCGAGCTGTGGCGGCAGTTCATTGACGCCTCCAAGAAGATCGGCCGTTTTCATCCTGACCAGGACACGCTCGTGCTTGACGGCATCCCGCGCAACCCGCGCCAGGCGGAAACTCTCCGCGACGCGATTGATGTCACTGGCATTTTTTATCTCAAGAGCGCCAACGAGGAAAACCTGATCAACCGCATCCAGCGCCGCGCCCTCAAGGAAAACCGCCTCGACGACGCGCACCTCGGCGTCATCCGCGAACGTCTCAAGACCTACGAGCAGGAAACCAAGCCCGTGCTGAAGTTTTATGGCCGCCGGCTCGTGCATCAGATCAACGCCGACCAGTCGCCCGCCAAGGTGCTCGCCGACATCCTGCGCATCGCGGCCAAAAAGTGACCGCGCCATGATTCCGCTGCGGATCATCTTTATGGGCACGGCGGAACTTTCCTGCGCCAGCCTGGAAAAACTTTTCAACGACAAATCATTGCAGTTGGTTGCCGTCGTCACGCAGCCGGACAAACCCAAAGGCCGCGAACTCAAGTTCACGCCGCCGCCGGTGAAAAATCTCGCGGAGAAATTAAACCTGCCGGTGTTGCAACCATTGAAGGCACGCGACGAAAAATTCATCGGCGAACTGCGTGAATTGAAACCGGATTTGATCATCGTCGTCGCCTACGGACAGATTTTGCCGCAAAGCATTTTGGATTTGCCGCCGTTCGGTTGCCTGAACGTCCACACCTCGCTCCTGCCTAAGTATCGTGGAGCCGCGCCGATCCAGTGGGCGATTGCTGACGGCGAACCGGAAACCGGCGTGACGATCATGAAGATGGATGCCGGACTCGACACCGGGCCGATTCTGTCCACGCGCCGCACGCCGATTTTGCCGACGGACGATTCACAAATCCTGCACGACCGCCTTGCGCAACTTGGCGCGGAACTGCTCGCCGAAACGATTCCCGCTTACGTCGCCGGAAAAATTTCACCGCAACCGCAGCCCGCCGAAGGTTCCACCTACGCCGCGAAGATCAAAAAGGAAGACGGTCAGATTGACTGGCAACAGCCCGCGCGAAAAATCTGGAACCGCCTGCGTGCCTTCACGCCGTGGCCCGGCGCCTTTACGTTTTTGCCAGAGCAATCGTCGGTGGGGCGAGCGTCTTCGCGAGCCGATGCGACAGCCGCCAAGCCGCAACTGCTGAAAATCTGGAAGGCTGAAGTGGTTGAAAAATCCGGCGCACCCGGCGAAGTTTTATTTGCGGACAAAACCGGCATCGTGGTCGGCTGCGGACAAAACGCGCTGCGGATTCTGGAATTGCAGCGCGAAGGGGGCAAGCGTCTGACGGCGGAACAATTTCTCGCGGGATTTCCGCTGAAGGTTGGCGCGAAGTTTGTAGCAGTGGACGTGAGTCCGCTCTAATTGAAATGAGCCGGCCCACACCGGCTGCTACTTCGCATCACTTTTACCGCATTCTTCCCCGCCCCCCGCATTTTGGAAGTAGGGTTATACCCCATAGAGAAGTTCCGGCCCGGCGCGTAATATGCTCCAGCAAACAATCCAAACCAAGCCGGTGGAATAGTTTGGATGTAGCGGTCTGTGACCGTCGCTACCGTGCGGAATTTTGAAACTTTAACACTACCCAAACTAAATATGAAAACGATCCTGTTATTTACCTGCGTTATCACTCTCCTCACTACTACCGGATGTCTGGTTTCCGAAGGCGGACGGCACGGGCACGCGAGATACGAAAGTCATTCGGAAGTCATCGTAGGACCTCCGGCAGTCGTAGTGCGTCCGCCGATAGTCGTAGTGCGCCCGCCGGAAATCATCGTGCGGTAGTCACTCGCCGTCAACGTGTGTTCGGCCAGCGGGCGGGCATTTATTTTCTGGCGCGGGAAGTTATTTTGGAAGGCAAATGGATCGTCCGGCCAGCCACCATGAATACGCCTTCCCCTTGGTGATGAATCGTTCGCGGATGTTTCCTCGCTGGGTCAATCCAGGCTTTGACGACCTCAAGGATAAAGAAGTTGTATTTGGCGGCGAGCTTTCCATCAATGACCTTGCATTCCAGACTGGCATGGCATTCGGCGATGAGGGGAGCCTGGACGCACGCGGCGGCCACGGGCGTAAGACCAAAGGCCTTGAACTTGTCCACCCGTCGGCCCGAAGTGTTCCCGCAGCCCACCACTTTTTCCGCCAGTTCCACCGTCGGGATGTTGATCACGCATTCCTTGGACGCCTTCAAGCTTTCAAACGAGTAGTTCCGGTTGCTGATCACGCAACCTACGAGCGGCGGCTCGAATTCCATCATCGTATGCCACGACATGGTCATGATGTTCGCCCGCCCGGCGCGGGCCGTCGTGACCAGCACGACCGGTCCGGGTTCGAGCAGCCGATAGACTTGGGACAAGGGAAACGTTGTTTTTTTCATCTTGGATTCCTTTCAACCGATTTCAAAACCGACTGTCGCCAGCGCGGCCAGGCCGTGCGCGCAGAGGCGCGTGCCTTGTTTGCGGGCTGAAAGCCCGCCATGTGATAGCCGGGGTGAGGCGCACCGCGCTGAGTCACGGGTTGGTCGAACTAAACAAATCTCCGCGCCCTGAAAGGGCGGAACGCTGGCGGCAAACTCATTTCGGTTTTCCATAAGCTCCTTCATTTCCAGCGCTCTTACTTTTGTCTCCAACGGAACGGAACCGGATCACCACATATTCCTTGGTTTCCTCCAGCCGGAAGCCGGCCTTTTGAATTTCCTTCGCAATTCCGGGCATGTGCGCCACTCCTCACGGCACGATGATGTGCTCCGTTTCGGGTAGATGACTCTGAATCTGTTCCAGCAGATGCTGATTGCGCTTCCGCAGCAGATCATTGAGGAGCTGTTCCTGAAAATTGGGTGCCGTCGGGTAGGCGATGGCTTGCGATTTAACTCCGGTGGCAGCGGTGGAGGAGCGCCGATCACCGGGGGCTGAGTTGCTGGCAACGGCGGGGGCACACTGGCAATCTGGGGATTGTCATTGGACGACGAAGTCTTTGGGTCTTCCCCTTGGCGAATCCGCTCCAGCAACGCGAACGCCAGCTCGTCGTTTGGATTTTGCGGGACGAGTTTGCCGGCGAAGGCGCGGGCGAGGAGGGCGGGCGTGAGTCTGGCCAGTTGACCGCGTGCCTGGGCCAGCCGCAACTCAAGCTGGTTGGACAAAATAGACATCATAGCACTCAACGACCAGTTTCACTGCGCTAACGCTGCTGCACGGGGCGAAATTTCCGATAAACGAACACCGCATTCAGTAGCATCAGCACTGTAATTTCGGGTTCGGGCACGACCGTATATTCCACCGCCAAAGTTGGCCACGGAAAGGAATTGGGGCCGGGACAGCCGAATCCCATCAGAACATTTTGCGAAAGCGCTTGGAAAAGAAAACCGCTATAGGGCGATCCGTCGGTGCTTTGGCTCTGCATGAACGAGGTGACATCGAAACTGGTGTAACCAAACGTGGGCGGCACGCCCTCCGTAAAGATCTTGAGCAAAACCTCCTGATCGTAATAGTCGTTCATTGAGGCCACGCCGTCGCCGCCGTAGCCAAACAGCCGAAAACTTCCCACATCACCCGTGGTGCCCCCGCCATGCCATATATAAACCGTCAAGGTGGCAGCGCTGATGATGCTGCCCGTTGGAATCTGAAAGGTGGGGAATTCCAGAACCGCCCGGTCATCATTGATCGAGTTGAGATTCGCGTAGAGATCAGCCGTGCCATAAAGATTGGTGTAACTATTGCCAAAGACGTCGTGTCTCAAATTTGCGAAAGCGGCCAGCGGCAGCATCATATTGCCTTGGGCGACGGCCCGGTCGGAAAACAATCCTAGAGCAAGAACCAATGCAATGAAGAGAAGTTTGTTAGGTTTCATGGCAAACACATTTCAAGCACCGGCAACGTCGGGTGTCAAGAGGACATTCTTATCGAGTTCCGACACAATCAAACTTGCCGCTTGAAACTTGAATCCTCAAACGGGAAACTCCCGCGAACATGAATCGCATCGTTGAGAAATTCGCCCAACTGAAAAAAGCCGGTAAAAAAGGCTTCGTCGTTTATATCGGCGCGGGCGATCCGAATCTGGAAGTCACGCGCCAGCTTGCGCTCGCGTTCGACCAGGCCGGCGTGGACATTTTGGAACTTGGCGTGCCGTTCAGCGATCCGCTGGCCGACGGTCTCGTGAATCAACTTGCCGCGCAACGCGGTCTGAAATCCGGCACCACGCCACCGAAACTTTTGGCTACTATCGCGGCCATCCGCAAGGACTCGCAGATTCCGATTGTCCTCTACATTTATTTCAATCTCATCCACAAGGTCGGCCTGGAAAAGTTCATCGCCGCCGCCGCCAAAGCTGGCGTGGACGGTTTGCTCGTTTTGGATTTGCCGCCGGAAGAATCGGATAACTACGAGGTGCTGATGAAAAAATCCGGCTTGTGCCATATTTACCTCGTCGCGCCGACGACGCCGGAAGACCGCATGGAACTCATCGTCAAACGCGGTGCGGGTTTCATTTATTACATCTCGCGCGAAGGCGTGACCGGAATGCAGACGAGCATCGCGTCGAACCTCGCGTCGCAGGTCGCCAAAATCCGCGCGCATACAAATCTGCCCATCGCCGTCGGCTTCGGCATCTCGAATCCGGCGCAGGCCAAAGCCGTCGCGTCGGAGGCGGACGGCTGCGTGGTCGGCAGCGCCATAGTGAATCAAATCGCCGAACACGGAAAGTCGCCGGAACTGGTCAACAAAGTTGGTGAATTTGTCCATTCGCTGTCGGTGGCCGTCAAATCAATCTGACCGCGGATTTGCCGCGCATTAAACCCCAATTTTGCATCACTTCGACCCGCCCGGGGACATCGTGTAGTCAATTTTGATGACACAAAAATACAACAATAGTGAAGCAAAGCGTGCCTGAAGTTCTTGACAAGTGGAAGACTTTCCCCTAGGATACGGCCATAGAAACAAAACAACTCAATCAAAAGCCTTATGAAAATTCTAACAATCAATAGCAACAAAACGAAGATCACCAGTCTGGCAGCAGTGGTTGCCCTTCTTGGTCTTGGAGCGGTTCAAGCGCAAGGTCAGTCGGTTCTTTACAATTTCTCTGATGGCACCGCTGATGGTTGGGCTAATTCAGGATTCGGAACTACCCCAGTCGCTGTAGTCCAAACCATTGGCGGCCAGAACTACATTAACATTCCCCTTGGCGGTTTCCAGGTGGCAAACGTTCAAACCGGCGCTTCAGGCAATCTCCCCACTTTCACCGCTACAATGGCCGCCGCCGCTGCCAACCCATCCGGCTACAACATCAGTTATAATTATTACATCAATACGGCCGGTTTTTCAGGTGCGACTTACTTGCAGCTTAGCTCGTATGTCAACGAGAACAACAGCTACTATGCGCAGGACCCCGCTAATGAAGTAGCACTGAATTGCACCCAGTTGGCCAGCGGCGGAATTTTCTCAGGCACAGTTACGATTAACATGGCTGCGGTTGGTTTTACTGGCATGAGCGCTACAGACACTGGCTACAAACTGGGACTCATTGAGAATGGCAATGGCACTGGTGTTTCGGTGAATTACACCGGTATCAGCGTCGCTCCCGTTCCCGAGCCTTCCTCGCTGGCGCTGGCCGGACTGGGTGCGGTCGGCGGTTTGCTGACGCTCCGCCGCCGTCTCGCCTAAGCTGTCAGTCCTTTCAAAAACCCCGGCTTCGGCCGGGGTTTTCTGTTTCAACGGATGGCATTGAAAACAGACTTTGCGTTTCTCATCGCGTTTGTGTTAAATCGTTCGGCATGAAAACGCAATCTGACCTCAAAGACCGCTTCGTCATCATCATGGCCGGCGGACGCGGCGAACGCTTCTGGCCGTTGAGCCGCGAAAAGATGCCCAAGCAATTGCTCGCGTTGCTCGGCAAAAAGTCTTTTTTACAGGAAGCCGTTGACCGCGTGCTGCCGCTGGTTCCGGCGAAAAATATTTTCATCATCACCAACGCGGCGCAGTTGCCAGAAGTCCGCAAACAATTGCCAAAAATTCCGAAACAAAATTTAGTTGCCGAACCAATTGGCCGCTACACTTGCGCTGCCGTCACGCTTGGCGCGGCGCTCGTTGGTGCGCGTTCGACGACGGGCGTGATGGCGGTTTTGCCCGCCGATCATGTCATTCCCGAAGAAAAAAAATTCCAGCAGGTATTGTCCGATGCGTTTGATCTGGCTGCGCGCGGTCAGGCGATTGTCACCATCGGTATCAAGCCGACCGAGCCGGCGACCGGTTACGGTTACATTCACGTTGGTCAGGAATTGCCGACGCCGCCCGGCGCGAAAAAGACCAAGACAACTTTTTTC
>Ga0209746_1000379_pt1 | contig 23290 bp, 19 predicted proteins | sample BarGraNGADG00211_3_FD_184496 | JGI IMG/M metagenome (GOLD analysis project Ga0209746, IMG submission 184496) | Arctic peat soil microbial communities from Barrow, Alaska - Barrow Graham LP Ref core NGADG0011-211 (SPAdes) (version 2) | ecosystem: Environmental > Terrestrial > Soil > Wetlands >... | reverse complement strand
GTCGCCGCCGTCCGCGCCGGCACGGCGCCGGCTGTAATCACATGCGCGAGCGAAGACGAGCGGCTGGGCACTTCGTAGATAACGTCGTCGTCCTCGCGCCAGAGTACCGGCAGGACGCCCTCAAACTTGCGGGGATTGGCAAACGTTCCATAGGCTTCGGTGCTCTTTGGACCCGGCACCGCAACGCTGCGCACGCCAAAGGCTTTCAACCAGAACACCGCGTATTCGGCATCCCGCGCGCCGGCGTCGGCGACTTCGGCTATGCGGTGGCACACCCGCTGGCAGACGTTTCGTCTGTGGCAGAGGTTGCGGCCTATCCCTGGCCTACCGCCGAAATGTGGGACTACGACGTCTATGCCGAGGAGTGCCGTCGTTTCGCGGAGTACGAGGTCTATGGGGGTGGCTGGTGTTGGTTCTTCGATGCCGCCATCGATATTGTGGGCATGGAACGCTTTATGGTGATGCTGGTGGAGGAGCCGGAGATCTGCCAGGCGATCCTAAGCAAGATTGCGGAGTTCTTCTACAAGTGCAGCGCGATCATGTTCCAGAAGGCCGGCGACCAGACCGACATCTTCTTCACCGGGGACGACTACGGCAGCCAGGCCGGCCCACTCATCAGTCTGCCGATGTGGCGCAGGTTCGTGCGCCCGCACGTCGAGCGCCTTTACGGTCTGGCCCATTCCTATGGGCTCAAAGTGATGCAACACTCGTGCGGCAGCGTGGCCGCCTTCTTGCCCGATCTCATCGAATGTGGGCTCAACATCATCGAACCGGTCCAGGTCCGTGCCTGCGGCATGGACCCGAAGCGGCTGGTCGCAGACTTTGGTGGTAAACTGTGCTTCCACGGCTCGATCGACACGCAGGGAACCCTGCCGTTCGGGACGCCGGATGCGGTTCGCCGCGAGGTCATCGAGCGGATCGAGACCTTTAGGCCGTATGGCGGTTTTACGATCGCTCCGACCCAGCATCTTCTGCCAGAGATTCCCACTGCCAATATCGTCGCCATGTACGAAACGGCCTGGGATTGTGGTTGGCTCAACTAAGCAAAGGAGGTAGGCCAGGCATTGAGCACAAATCTGCCCGCAACGCGATATCTCATTCCAGCTAATTTTGAAGGAGGACCAGTCAATGTCAGACATTCGGAAGATTTCTCGGCGTAACTTCCTCAAGCTGGCCGGTACGGCAGCAGTGGCGTCCACCGCCCTTGTGGCCTGCGCAACCCCCGCTCCGGCTCCCGCTCCGGCGGCTCCCGCCGCGACTCAGGCTCCGGCGGCTCCCGCCGCTCCCGCGGCGACCGCGGCGACCGCGGCGACCGCGGCGCCGGCGCCTACTCAAGCCTCAACGGCCGCTTCCGCCGGTGGCGCCGAAAACTTCGGCGGCGTCACGGTCAAAATGCTGGCCATCAGTGGCGCCACCTACGACCAACTCTACCAGGCGATCATCCCGGGCTGGGAACAGAAGACCGGCGCCAAAGTCGAGTATGCCTTCAAGGGCGACGGTTTCCAGACGGACCAACGCCTGGTGCAGGACTTCGCAGCCGGCTCCGTCGACTACGACGTGACCTGGGACCACAGCAGCTTCTTCTCGGAATATGTCAAAGCCGGCGGTCTGGAACCTCTCGAGGGCTACTGGACGCAGGACGAGCTGAGTGATTTCATCCCCCGGCTGGTCGAGGCCACGCGCACGCAGGGTCATCTTTGGGTCATGCCGCGCCAGTTTGACATCTCGGCCATGAACTTCCGCACCGATCTCGGCATCCAGGCGCCGGCCACCTGGGACGAGTTCAAGGACACGGCGATCAAGGCCACCAACAAAGACAAGGGCATCTACGGCACGCAGTTCGCGGGCAAGGAAGAGGCCCTCACCGGCCGCTTCTATGAGATCCTGATCGCCGAAGGTGGGCAGATCTTCGATGACAAGTGGGAGCCGGTTTTCAACAGCCCGGCGGGCGTGAAAGTTGGCCAGATGTTCCTTGATCTCTACAAGGCCGGCGCGATGCCCCCCGGTATGACCAACTACGTCTGGGCCGATGTGGCCAAAAACTTCACGGACGGAGCCGTTGCCATCTATAGCGAATGGTACGGCTGGTACAGCACCTTCCAGGATCCCAAGAGCAGCAAGGTCGCCGGGAAGTTCGACATCGCGCGCCAGCCGGTGGGTGACGGCAAGATCCATAGCGGCTGGGCCGGCCACCACGGCTTCTCGATCACCAAAGCCGCCAAGAACAAGCCGGCCGCGGTGTCGCTGATCAAGGCTTTTACCAGCGTCGAGGGCAACAGGGCTGAAGCCAAGCTGGGCACCCTGATCGCCCGCAGCAGCGTTTGGAAGGAGGCTATCGACCAGGCGGCCCAGTCTAGCGTCCCACTGGACAAGAAGCGCCTGGAAATCGCGCAGTTGCAGGCCGCGGAGGACTTCAAGACCCCGCCGCTCATCGCCGAATGGCTGCCTTTCTCCAACCTCTTCTACCCGATCTTCCAGAAGGTCATCCTCGGCGACGTGACGCCAAAGGCCGGCCTGGACGATGCAGCTACGCAGACGAAGAAGATGATGACCGACGCCGGATACTACAAGTAATAGGCCAGAGGCCACTCAAGCTTCAAGTGCCGGGCTTTTCGCTGCGAGTCCGGTGGCCCAGGTTCTGAGGGCCACTCCCGGCTCATAGCGGCAGAGCCCACCACTCCCCGGTCTCCTTTCTCTGGACGCGTAAGAGAAGGAGGCCGTGGCGATCAGGAAAGATTACGAGGACATATTATGGCCGCAGAACCCCTTGCGCAACAGCGCGGCGTCACTCGGGGCGGTCGGACCTTCGCCCTCAAAGAGAGCGTATATCTGCCCATTGCTCTGTTGGTGCCCGGCTTCCTGGTCATCTTGCTGGTCGTCGGTTTTCCGATGCTCTACTCTTTGTTTCTGAGTTTCACCGATTACACCCTGATCAACAAGAGCTTGCATCTGATCGGGCTGCAAAATTACATTACGCTGTTCCAGGATCCGGTATTCGGGCAGGCTTTCGGCCGTACCATGCTCTTCATGACCCTGGCGGTCAACCTCGAATTCTTGCTCGGCCTGGGGATTGCCCAACTCATGGCTAAAGTCATTCGCGGCCAGGGCCTCTTGCGCACACTTATGATGATCCCGATGATGTTTGCGCCTATTCTCGTCGGGTTTCAGTTCAAATGGTTTTTCAACGATCAGGTGGGGCTGGTCAATAACATCCTTTTCTCGCTTACCGGCCATGCCCACATCATTCCCTGGTTGGTAAACGTGCCGCTCGGCTTTATCAGCATTCTGGTCGCCGAACTCTGGATGGGCACGCCTTTCATGGTCATTATCCTGGAAGCCGGCATTTTATCGCTTCCGATCGAGCCGTTCGAGGCGGCCGACGTGGACGGAGCCTCCGGTTGGCAGAAGTTCCGTCACCTGACCTGGCCCATGCTGATGCCTTTCATTTACACCGCCCTAGCCATTCGCTCGTTGGACCTGGCGCGTGTCTACGACGTGGTCAGGATCATGACCGCCGGCGGACCGGGCAACCGCACCGAGCTGATCTGGACCTACGTCTTCCGCCTGGCGTTCAGCGGCCATAACTTCTCGCTGGGCAGCGCTATGTCTTATGTGACGGTGTTGATCAGCTTCTTGTTCACCTGGTACCTGTTTACAAACGTTATCAAGAGTCGTTGGGAGGGAAGGTAATGGCAGCCAAGGTCAACGCCTCCGCTAGGATACCTTCGGGCCGTTTCACTCGAGCGGGACGCCGGCGCACGCCTGTCGACTTCTTGCGCGATGCCGTGCTCTGGATCATTATCCTGCTCTTCTTTCTGCCCGCCCTCTGGATCATCCTCACCTCTATTCGGCCCAACGTGGAAATCAACACACGCCCGCCCGTCTGGATCCCTTCGACCCTGGATTTCACATCCTACAAGATCCTGTTCGGCATGCCGCTACCTGAGGGCGCCTTCGACATGGGCGCGAGCATCCCGGTCGCCAGTTATGCGCGGAACTCGACCGTCATCGCTCTGGTGAGCACGCTCATCGCCCTCACCCTGGGCACATTGGCCGGCTATGTGTTCGCTCGTTTCCGCTTCAAAGCCAAGAATGGGGTTTTCCTTTCGATGATGCTGCTGCGCGCCGTGCCGGGCGTGGCGCTCAGCTTGCCGCTGTTCATCCTCTTCGTGCGCATCGGCCTATCTGACAAGATCATCGGCATGATCATCGCTTACAGTGCCATGAACATACCATTCACGGCCTGGCTGATGGATGGCTTTTTCCGTGCCGTGCCGGAAGAACTGGACGATGCGGCCCTGATCGACGGCTGCTCGCGCTGGACCTCGTTCTTGCGCGTGGACTTGCCGCTGGCCTTGCCGGGCGTGGCGGCCAGCGGCATCTTCGCCTTTCTGACGTGCTGGAACGAGTACGCGCTGTCGACCGTCATTACCCGCACGTCCGCCTCGCGCACTTTCCCGCCTGCGCTGTACGAGTTCACCGGCTCGTTCGTCTCAGACTGGCGCGGCATGACGGCGCTGTCGGTGCTGATGCTGATTCCGGCCGTCATCTTCGTGGCCCTGGTGCAGCGCCAGTTGATGGAAGGGCTGACGTCCGGCGCGGTCAAAGGCTAATGGCTATCCACAATCAATGAGGAGTGGGAATTATGGCTGACCTGCGAAGTATCAAGATGAATCCGCCTCGAAACCGGTTGGTCGGCGGGCTGCCCAAAATAGGTATCCGGCCGGCCATCGACGGACGGAGGCGCGGTGTGCGGGAGTCGCTCGAAGAGCAGACGATGAACATGGCGAAATCCGTGGCCGCCCTGCTGACCGCCAATCTTCGCCATGCGAACGGCTTACCGGTCGAGGTCGTGATAGCGGATACCTGCATCGGCGGCGTAGCTGAGGCGGCGCGTACGGCTGAGAAGTTTGCGCGCGAGGGTGTCGGCGTCTCGCTCACGGTTACGCCGTGCTGGTGCTATGGCTCCGAAACCATGGACATGGACCACCACGTGCCCAAGGCCGTGTGGGGCTTCAACGGCACCGAGCGGCCGGGCGCAGTGTACCTGGCAGCGGTGTTGGCCGGGCACAACCAGAAGGGCCTGCCGGCCTTCAGCATTTACGGCCATGACGTGCAAGACGCGGGCGACACCTCAATCCCGGCCGACGTACAGGAGAAATTGCTGCGCTTCGCGCGCGCCGGCCTGGCCGTTGCGACCATGCGCGGCAAGTCCTACCTGGGGCTCGGCAGTGTCTCTATGGGGATTGCGGGATCGATCGTCGACAACGGCTTCTTCGAGGATTACCTGGGCATGCGGGTCGAATCGGTTGACATGATCGAGTTCGCCCGTCGCTGGGATGAATGCATTTACGACGAGGAAGAGTTCCAGACCGCCATGGCCTGGGTGCGCGAGAACTGTGCGGAAGGCCGCGATCACAATACTCCTCAGGCCCAACGCACCCGTGCTCAGAAGGACCAGGACTGGGAGCGCGCGGTCAAGATGGCGATGATCGGGCGTGACCTGATGGTCGGCAACCCACGCCTGGCCGAACTGGGGTTCGGTGAGGAAGCGTTGGGACACAACGCCATCCTTTCCGGCTTCCAGGGCCAACGCCAGTGGACGGATTATCTGCCTAATGGCGATTTCATGGAAGCGATCCTGAACTCGTCGTTTGACTGGAACGGCATCCGCCAGCCGTACCTGGTCGCAACTGAGAACGACAGTCTCAACGGCGCCTGCATGCTGTTCGGTCACCTGCTGACGAACCGGGCGCAGATCTTCGCCGACGTGCGTACCTACTGGAGCCCCGCCGCGGTGAAGCGCGTGACGGGCTACGAATTGTCGGGCCGGGCAGCCGACGGCATGATCCACTTGATCAACTCTGGCGCCGCCACCATGGATGCGACCGGCGAGATGGCCTATGACGGCATGCCGGTTATGAAGGCCTGGTGGGAGATCACGCCCGAGGAGGTCGGCAAGTGCCTGGACGCGACGGAATGGTACCCGGCCAACACCGGTTATTTCCGCGGCGGCGGCTATTCCTCGGGCTTCTTAACCAAAGGCGGCATGCCCGTCACCATGAGTCGTCTCAACCTGATCAAGGGCCTTGGGCCGGTGCTGCAGATCGCCGAGGGCTACACGGTCGAACTGCCCGCTGACGTGCACGCCGCGCTCAACGAGCGCACTGACCCGACCTGGCCGACGCATTGGTTTGCTCCTAACCTGACCGGCAGCGGCCCGTTCCGCGACGTGTATTCGGTCATGAATAACTGGGGCGCCAATCACGGCGCGGTAAGCTATGGCCACGTGGGCGCCGATATGATCGCCCTGGCCGCGCTACTGCGCATCCCCGTGACAATGCACAACGTTCCGGAAGAGCAGATCTTCCAACCCAGCGCCTGGTCCGCTTTTGGCGCCCTCGATCCGATCGGCGCGGACTATCGGGCCTGCGCCAACTTCGGCCCACTTTACGGTAAGCGCTAGAAAGCTTTGGGTCGACCCGGCAGTTAGGGGGAGTCAGGAGGCGGAAGCCCGTCTCCTGGCTCCCCTTGTGTTGCCCTATTTGTGAACCTTGTTGCTATTGACAATGTTCAACAGGCGTGGTATGCTCGCTTCGGTAAGTTTCAACAGCGAAGCGCCAAGTTTCAACAGTGCAGACCGATCCAAATGCCGCCCCCCTTTACGACATTCGAACGGCGACAGCGCATTCTGGCCTTGTTGCGCCAGCAGCCGGGTCTGCGCGTGCCAGAGATGGCGGCGTTGCTGGAGGTCTCGGAAGGGACCGTGCGCAACGACCTCAACGCCCTGGCTGAGGCGAGGCAGTTTACCCGTGTGCGTGGGGGCGCTGTGCCGGCCGACGAGGCCCCTTACCGCAGTCCCGCCTTTGCCGCCCGTGCCCGCATCAACGAGACAGCCAAGCAGAACCTGGCCCGCTGGGCCGCTGCCCTGGTCGAAGATGGCGATTCCATCCTCCTGGACGCCAGCACCACCGTCTACCACATCGCCGTATTTCTTCAGGACCGCCGCAATCTGACGGTCGTCACCAACGGTACCGAAGTCGGACGCCGCCTGGCGCAGAACCCCAGCAACAGCGTTATCTTGCTTGGCGGCGTCTTGCGTGCCGACAGTACCTCGGTCAGCGGACCGTTGTCTGAACGCTGCTTACGGGATTTCCACGTCAAGACTGCTTTCGTCTCCTGCACCGGCTTTTCGCTGGACGGAGGGCTGACCGAGGTCGATATTGCCGAAGCGCATCTCAAGAGCCGCATGATCGGGGCGGCTGATTCGGTGGTGGCCCTGATCGACTCCAGTAAGTTCGGGCGTATGGACCTGACGCCTTTTGCGCAGCTGCGCGACATCTCGCGGATTTTCACCGATAACCAGCTTGACCGGACCTGGTCTGACGCGCTGAAGCGCACCCCGGTGGTGCTGACCATCTGTGGTGAGAACTCCGTCTCTTCGCATGGGCCCGACGGCGAGCAGGCCCCGCATTACCGGATTGGTTTTGCCAACCTCAGCGAACAGGTGCCCTTTGCCGTGGAAGTGCGCCGGGGCCTGGAACGGGCCGCGCAGGAAGCCGGCAATATCGAGCTGATATTGGCCGATAACCAGCTTGACGGCCAGGTGGCCGTGCGGGTGGCGGAATCGTTGATCGCCGAGCGGGTCGACCTGGCCATCGAATACCAGGTGGACTTCCAGGCCGGCGACGTGATCATGTCCCGCTTCCGCGAGGCGGGCATTCCCGTGGTCACGGTGCACATCCCCATGGTCGGGGCAACCTTCTGTGGCGTCGATAACTACCGCGCCGGCAATATGGCCGGCCTGGCACTGGGCAACTGGATCCGCGACCACTGGGCCGGCGGTCTCGACTGCCTGGTGGTACTCGAGGAGCCGCGCACCGGCCCTCTGCCGGCGGCCCGAATCCGCGGGCAACTCGATGGTCTGCAAAGCGTGGTCGGCCAGATTCCGGCCGAAAAGATGATCTGCTTGAACAGCGGCAATTGCAGCGAGATCAGCGAGTTGCGCAGCGTCGAAGTTCTGAACGGCCTGTCAGGATTGCACCGCCTGGCGTTTATCACTTTCAACGATGAGGCGGCCCTGGGCGCCATTGCGGCAGGCCGCTGCCTGGGCAGGGACGCGGACATGGTCGTGGTTGGGCAAGGAGCGGAGCGTCTCGCGCGCGAGGAGATGGCCCGGCCGGGCTCGCCACTGATCGGCTCTACTGCTTATACCCCCGAAAAGTATGGTCGAAAACTGATCGCCCTGGCCCTGAAAATCCTGAAGGGCGAGCCGGTCGCGCCGGCCGTGTATATGGACCACGTGTTCGTGGAACAATCTCAGAAATACGAGAGGTGAAGCTGCCATGAGCGCTCCAGGATCGGCACAGCCTTTGCTGCGCCTGCGGGGTCTGAGCCGCCGCTTTCCCGGTGTGCAGGCGCTCGACAACGTGGATTTCGATGTGCTGCCGGGCGAAGTCCATGCGTTGGTCGGGGAAAATGGCGCCGGCAAATCGACCTTGATAAACATCCTGGCCGGAGTGCTGCAGCCGAGCCACGGCACGGTCGAGATGGATGGTCATCCCATCGTCCTGCCGACGCCGCTGGCCGCGCAGAACGCCGGCATCAGCGTCATATTTCAGGAATTCAACCTGCTGCCGCATCTCAGCGTGGCGGAGAACGTGTTTTTGAACCGCGAGCCGGTGCGTGGCCTGCGTATTGACTGGCCTACGCTCTACAGCCGCACCAGGGAGGTGCTGGCCCTGCTCGATATCGACCTGGACCCGCGCACGCCGGTCAATAATCTCCCCGTCGCGCAGCAACAACTGGTCGAAATCACCAAAGCCCTTTCCTTTAAATCCCGCCTGATCGTCATGGACGAGCCGACAGCCGCCTTGAGCGAGCGCGAGGTCGAGCGCCTGTTGGGGCTCGTGCGTTCGCTGGCCAACAGCGGCGCGGGCGTGCTCTACGTGTCGCATCGCCTCGCCGAAGTTTTCCAGGTGGCCGATCGCATCTCGGTGCTGCGCGATGGCCATCACATCCTGACTGCACCGACCGGCGAGCTGACCGAACAGCAGGTCATCTCGGCCATGGTGGGCCGCGAGCTGGTGCACACGCAGTGCCCGGAGCGCTATCCTGGCGAGATGGTGATGCAGGTGCGCGATCTCGCCGTGCCCGGCGCAGCCAGCGGCGTATCTTTCGACCTGCGGGCGGGCGAAGTGCTCGGGTTGGCGGGATTGATGGGCTGCGGTTCCACCGAAGTGATGCAAGCCTTATTTGGGCTGCAGCCACGCTCGGCCGGGGAAGTGACCCTGCAGGGCAAGGCGCTGGTAATTGATGGGCCGCGTGCCGCGATCCACTCCGGGTTGGGCTTCGTGCCCAACGATCGCAAGCGCAACGGCATCCTTCCCGATCTCTCGGTCATGCACAACGTTACGATCGGCATCCTCGACCGGATGCGCCAGGCGGCTTGGATCGATCGCACGCAGGAGCGCGCGGTGATCGACGGCTACCGCGGCAAGCTGAGCATTCGCTACAGCAATCCAAGCCAGCGGGTCAGCGGATTGAGCGGTGGCAACCAGCAGAAGGTGATCCTGGCGCGCGCCCTGGCTGAAGATTGCCGGGTGCTATTGCTCTCGGAGCCAACGCGCGGCGTGGATGTCGGCGCCAAGGCCGAGATCTACACCATGATCGATCGGCTGGTGGAGGCCGGCATGGCCGTGCTGCTGCAGTCTTCGGAATTGCCTGAGGTCCTGCGGCTGGCCAACCGCTGCATCGTCTTTGCCGGCGGCCGACCGCAGGGCGAGCTCTCGGGCGCGCACCTGAACCAGGCGGCCGTCATGGAACTGGCCACCGGGTTGGGCGCAAAAGAGGTGGCCTGATGACGTTCGGGACGACGGAGTCGAAACGTCTGAGCATGTCGCGCGTGTTGCGCAGCGCGCAGTCCTACACGGTTGGCCTGGCGGTGCTGGCGGTGGGTCTGGTGCTGACTCTCCTCACCAATCGCTTCCTGCGCATCGATAATGTGCTGAACGTGCTGACCAACGCCAGCGTTGTGGCCATCGTCGGCCTCGGCATGACGCTGGCCATCGCCAGCGGCAACTTCGATCTTTCCGTCGGCTCAACCGCGGCTTTTGCCGGCTGTGTGTCTATGAGCCTGGTGCCGGCGCTGGGCGTGCCATTGGCCATCGTCGCCGGCCTGGTGGCCGGCGCCCTGGTGGGCCTGGTCAACGGATTGATCATGACCGAGCTGCGCGTGCCCGCCTTCATCACCACTTTAGGCATGATGAGCGTGGTGCGCGGCCTGGCGCTGATTTACACGGGCGGCCGCGACATCTACCTGTATGGCCAGACTGAATATAAGGTGCTCTCGGGAGGCCATCTGCTGGGCATCCCTATGCCCGTGTTGCTGGCCCTTGCCCTGGCGGCGCTGCTTAGTTCTGTCCTGGCGCAGACGCGCTTCGGGCGGCATATCCTGGCCGTTGGCAGCAACTTGCCTTCGGCGCGCCGCTCGGGTGTGCGCACCAGCCAGGTGTTATGGGGCATATTTGCCATCGTCGGCGCGGCCGCCGCACTGTCCGGTATGATCATCAGCGCGCAGGTGCTGACGGCCAACGGCCGCCTGGCAACCGGGCTGGAGCTGAACGCCATCGCCGTGGTGGTGGTGGGTGGCACGGCGTTGACGGGCGGTAAGGCTTCGCTCTCCGGCACCTTGTTGGGCGCCGTGTTAGTCGCGATGATCAACAACGGTCTCAACTTACTGAATGTGCCGATTTTCTACCAGGACCTGACGGTCGGGCTCCTGTTGTTGGTTGCTCTGGCGCTGCAGGTCGAGCGCGGCTGGAATCCGCTGACGCAGTTGAGGAGGACCCAATGACCGGATCCGCTCAGGCAATTCCTCAGGCTACCTCCAGGCGGGGTCTGGACTGGGACGTGATGTGGGAGCGTTACGGCATCAGCGCGGTGCTGGTGGTCGTATGGGCGATCGCTGCGCTCACCCTGCCGAACTTTGCCTCGCGCGATAACCTTCTGAACGTGCTACGTCAGAGCTCTTTCGTCGGGGTGGCGGCCGTCGGCATGACCGTGGCAATCATCGCCGGCACCTTCGATCTGTCGGTTGGCTCCACCCTGGGGCTGGCAGCCTGGGTGGCCGTCGCCGTGGCTGCCCGTTGGGGGGTGCTCGCCGCCATGCTGGCCGGCGTCGCGACCGGCACCGTAGTCGGCAGCATCAACGGCCTTCTCGTCAGCCGGGTGCGCATCCCGGCCTTTATCACTACCCTGGGCATGTTGTTCATCGTCCGCGGCTTTCACTATGTGATTACCAATGGCGATTCCGCGCGGTTCAATGGGAAGAGCTTCATCTGGCTGGGCAATGGCACTATCGCCGGCTTGCCTGTGCCGTTCTGGATCTTCCTGCTCTGCGCGGCCCTGGCCGCCGCCGTCCTGGCTTACACCTCGTTCGGCCGCTACGTCTACGCCGTGGGCTCTAACAGCGAGGCTGCCCTGGTGGCCGGCGTGCCCTTGCGACGCATCACGGCCCTCGTCTTCGTCGTGATCGGCGCGTTCACCGGCCTGGCCGGCGTGTTGATCGGCGCCCGCCTCTACTCGGCTGCCCCTGGCCTGGAGCCCGGTTTCGAGTTGAACGTTATCGCGACGGTCGTGCTGGGCGGCACTCGCCTGGCCGGCGGGCGCGGCAGTATGCTGGGCACGGTGGCCGCTGCTAGCCTGTTCGTTACCTTGACCAACATTTTGAACCTGGCCCATGCCGATCCTTTCATGCAGAAGGTCGCGGTGGGTCTGGTTCTGCTGGTTGCTCTGTCGATCGAAGGGATCCGTCAGCGTCTGGCTGAGCGTTTGGCGCGCAGCTAAAGGAGGTGTCAGCGCATAACCATTTGGACCTGGAGATGTTGCCAAGCGACCGTTTTGCCCCAAGCTTTACCACTCAGTTCAAGGAGGATTAACATGCGTTCCGCCCGATCCTATGCAGTTCTGTCTGTCGTGCTCGTCGCGCTGGTGCTCTTGAGCGCCTGCTCGCCGGCCGCGCCCGCGCCGGCGGCTCCGGCTGCCCCCGCCGCCACGCAGGCCCCTGCTGCGCCCGCCGCGACCGTTGCTCCGGCGGCGACCCAGGCGCCGGCTGCTCCTGCCAAGGGCGCAGGGGCGAAGAAGATCGGTTTCTCGGTCTATGACATGCAGTACGGGTTCTTCCAGGACATGGAGAAGGGGACCCGCGAGGCGGCGAAGGCCGCCGGTTACGACTATGCGTTGGTGGATCAGAAGTCGAGCGAGAGCACGATGGTGGCGAGCACGCAAGACCTGATCAACCAGGGGATAGGCGCTCTGATCATCTCGCCGTTCAAGCCGGATGCGATGGGACCGGTGGTGGATGCTGCGAAGGCGAAGGGCATCCCGGTGGTAGTAGACGACATCGGCGGCGGTGGGACGAACTACGACGTGATCGTGATCTCGGACAACCAGAAGGGTGGGGTTCTGGCGGCGGATCAGATGGACAAGCTGATCAAGGGGAAGTCCGGGGCGAGCAAGAACGTGGCGTCGATCACGTGCGAGCCGAGTGCTGTGTATGCGGCGCGGCGCAACCAGGGGTTTGAGGCCCGGATGAAGGAACTGGGCTACAATGTGGTGGCGACGCTGTCGGGGAACAGCAAGCAGGAAGAGGGCTACAAGGTGATGAAGGACATCCTGTCGGCCCACCCGGACGTGGCAGGGGTGTTCTCGTGCAACGACCCGATGGCGGTTGGGGCGGCGCAGGCCATCGCCGACAGCGGGAAGAGCGGGTCGAAGGACATCTTCGTGATCGGCTTCAATGCGGACGAGATCGCGCTGAAGGCGATCAAGGCCGGGCAGATGGTGGCGACGGTGCAACAGGTGCCCTACCAGATGGGCAAGATGACGGTTGACCTGGCCACCAAGCTGATGAACGGCGAGAAGCTGAAGTTTGACAACGATCAGAACCGTGAGATCTACGTCCCGGTGAACCTCATCACCGCCGACAACGTCGATACCCTGCTCAAGTAGTAAGGGTTTCGTCCTCGCCCCCTCACCCTGACGATCTGGTAAGGGGGCGAGCAGGTGTTGTTTTCATGGAGCACAGTGGGGATGGCATGTCAGAGAGAGACGAAGCCAAAACTCGGCGTTTTCGGGATTGGGTTGGCAGCCTACTGGCCGCAATTCCCCGGCTTAAAAGAACGGCTGGAAGGTTACCAGGCCCAGGTCGAGGCGCAACTGGCCGGGATGGGAGCGGAAGTTGTATCAGCCGGGTTGGTGGATACCGCGCCGGCTGCGCAGGCGGCCGGGGAGATTTTTACTTGCGCGCGCGTGGACCTGATTGTCTGTTACGTCGGCACCTACGCGACCTCGTCGCAGGCTTTGCCCGCCGTGCTGCACGTTGGGACTCCCGTCCTGGTACTCAACCTCCAACCCATCCCCGCCCTGGACTATCCCAATACTGACACCGGCGAGTGGCTCGCGAATTGCGCAGCGTGTTGCGTGCCCGAAATCTCCAATGCCTTTGCGCGCAGCCGCATCCCCTTCAATGTGGTCACCGGTCTTCTGAACGCGGCAGACGGCCCGGCCGGGCGCTACTATGATCGTGCCTGGGCGGAGATCGCCGACTGGGTGGCAGCGGCGGGTGTGCGCCGCACGTTGTATGGCAGTCGGATCGGCTTCCTAGGCCATACCTACCCCGGCATGCTGGATATGTACTCGGACTTCACGATGCACCATGCCCAATTAGGCTCGCACGTCGAAGTGTTGGAGATGGACGATCTCCAGCAGCGGGTGGCCGCGGCGACGTCGGCGGAGATCGAGGCCAAGATCGCCGAGATACGGCAGATCTTCGACATTGCCGAGCCCGGCCGCGACCGCATCTCTTTGCCGGTGACGTCCGAGAGTCTCCGCTGGTCCGCGCAGGTGTCGTGTGGCCTCGACCGGTTGGTGAGCGATTTCAATCTGCAGGGGTTGACCTACTATTATCGCGGGCTGAATGGCAATGCCAACGAGGAGCTGGGCGCCGGCGTGATCGTCGGTAACTCCCTGTTGACGGCGCGCGGCATCCCGGCTTCGGGCGAAGGTGACCTGAAGACCTGCATGGCCATGCTGATCATGGACCGGCTGGGCGCAGGCGGCTCGTATACCGAGTTCTGCGCGCTCGATTTCAACGAGGACTTTGTCCTCATGGGCCATGATGGCCTCGGACACGTCGCCATCAGCCAGGGCAAGCCCGTCCTGCGCGGCCTGGGGTTGTACCATGGCAAGCGGGGCTATGGCGTCTCCGTTGAGTTCAACGTGAAGACCGGGCCGATCACCATCCTGGGCATGACCCAGACCGCGGAAGGCAAACTGAAGATGCTGGCTGCGGAGGGCGAATGCGTGCCCGGTCCGCGTTTGCAGATTGGCAACACCAACTCTCGCCTGAAGTTCTCGCTGGATCCGGCCGAGTTCATGGATCGCTGGTGTGAGCAAGGCCCGACGCACCATTGTGCGCTCGGCGTCGGGCGCCAGGTTGGCAAGATTCGCAAGGTAGCGCGGTTGCTCGGCCTGGATCTGACCGTCGTGGCAGCATATGGGGTATAATACAGGAGGTTTTCGTGAAACGCATCGGTTTCGTGCTCAAGGTGAAGGCCGACAAGGTTGAGGAGTACAAGCAGCACCATAAGGCAGTCTGGCCGGAGATGCAGGACGCGTTGCGCCGCACGGGTTGGCGCCACTACTCGCTGTACATGCGGGATGATGGACTGCTGTTCGGCTATTTCGAGACGCCCGAGAGCTTGCAGGCTGCCCTGGCCGGCATGGCGCAGGAAGAGGTCAATGCCCGCTGGCAGGAGTTCATGGCGCCCTATTTCGAGGCGCTGGGCGGCGCGCACCCCGATGCGGGGATGGTTGAGCTGGAAGAAGTATTTCACCTGGAATAGGCTCTTATTTGCGAAGGAGTTTTAAGATGCAGACGAATAACCCGGCGTACGAATACCTGGCGGAAGCCCTGCAGAAGAGCGGCCAGGATGTGGCAGCGGTCAAAGCCGCTCTCAAAGCACAGCACATCGAGACCCCGTCGTGGGGTTACGGCAACAGCGGCACGCGCTTTAAGGTCTTTGCCGCCGCCGGCGCAGCGCGCAATGTGTACGAGAAGATTGACGACGCGGCCTTCATTCACCGGCTGACCGGCGTCGCACCTTCGGTGGCTCTGCACATCCCCTGGGACAAGACATCCGATTGGAGCGGCCTCCGGCAATATGCGGCCGAGCGCGGCATTGCCCTCGGCGCGATCAACCCCAACCTCTTCCAGGACGATGAGTACAAGTCCGGCTCGGTCTGCCATCCCGATCCCGTCGTGCGCCATCGTGCGGTCGACCACATGCTGGAATGCGTTGAGATCATGCGCGCGACCGGCTCGCGCGATCTGAGCCTCTGGCTGGCCGATGGCACCAACTACGCCGGCCAGGATAGCATCCGCGCGCGCAAGCACCGCCTGGAAGAGGCCGCCTGCGAGGTCTACCGGAGGCTGCCTGAGGATGCGCGCATTTTGGTCGAGTATAAGTTCTTCGAGCCCGCCTTCTACCAGACGGACCTGGCCGACTGGGGCATGGCTGCCTCCCTCAGTCGCAAGCTGGGCCCGCAGGCCAAGGTCTTGGTCGACACCGGGCATCATGCACCCGGCACGAACGTCGAGCATATCGTGGCCTTCCTGTTGGACGAAGGTCTGCTGGGCGGTTTCCACTTCAATGCCCGTAAGTATGCCGACGACGATCTGATTGTCGGCTCTGTCAACCCGTTCGAACTGTTCCTGATCTACAACGAACTGGTCGGCGCGGCCGCAGACTCCAACCCGATCGTGTCCAGATGCGCACAGGATGTGGCCTACATGATCGATCAGAGCCACAACATCGAGCCCAAGCTGGAAGCCATGCTGCAGTCCGTCGTGAATTGCCAGGTGGCCTACGCTAAGGCGCTGCTGGTGGACCGCGTGGCCCTGGCCGAACGCCAGGCCGCCGAGGATGTGCTGGGCGCCCACCGCGTGCTGACCGACGCTTTCGAAACCGACGTGCGCCCCTTGCTGGCCCAGGTGCGGGCCGAGATGGGCGTACCCGAGAACCCCCTGGCGGCATTGGCGGCCAGTGACTATCCCAAGAAAGTGGCCGCCGAGCGCGGCGCCGCCGAGGGCGGCAGTGGCGGCTATCCGGGCGCGTGACCTGAGAAGCAAGCTTTTATTCTGAAAGGAGAAGTATCACACATGACGCAGCAGATTCTGAACGAGCTGGTGGCGATGTCTAACCGCATCGGCCGCCCTGACTTGGATCTCGCCATCCTGGGCGAGGGCAATACTTCGGCACGTGCGGATGCCGGGACATTCTACGTCAAGGCCAGTGGTTTCGAACTGCGGACGATCACCGAGCAGGGTTTCGTGCACGCGGTTTTCGAGCGCGTGCTGCAACTGCTGGATTGCGGCGAGATAGGCGACCAGGCAGTCAAAGAGGGACTGGATGCCGCCAAGCTCGACCCGGCGAAGGGCGGGCATCCTTCGGTGGAGACGCTTCTGCATGCCATCTGCCTCAACCTGGAAGGCGTGAACTTCGTGGCGCACACGCATCCGGTCGCGATCAATTCGTTGACTTGCTCCGTTAACTTCGAGGTGGCTTTCGGCGGACGGCTCTTCCCGGATGAGATCGTGGTCTGTGGACCGGCCCCGCTGCTGGTGCCCTACACTGATCCGGGTATCCCGCTGGCCCGCAAGGTCAAACAACTGCTGGCGGTCTACCTGGACCAGTACGGCGAGACACCCAAGGTCGTCCTGCTGCAGAACCACGGGCTGATCGCGCTGGGCCGCTCGCCGCAGCACGTGGAGAACGTTACCGCCATGGCCGTCAAGGCCGCGCGCATCTTGCTCGGCACTTATGCGGCCGGCGGGCCGAGCTACCTGAGCCAGAAAGACGTGGTGCGTATCCACAGTCGTCCGGACGAAGAGATCCGGCGCAAGCTACTCAAACTGCAGTAACCATGAGCGATTCCAAAAGCCAGAACCTCAAAGCGCAAATCGACGAACAGGTTGAAGCGCTCGAACAGCAGCTTAACCATTTCGATCCGGCTACCCGTCAGGCGGCGCTGCACGAGCTGGTGCAGTTGGCCGGCAAGGGCCAGGTGGCAGTCGAGCCCACGCGCGACGTGGCTAACATGCACTGCCACACCTTCTTTTCCTTCAACGCCTATGGGCACTCGCCGGCGTCCCTCGTCTGGTTGGCGCGCAAGCGCGGCTTTCGCCTGATCGGTATGGTGGACTTTGACGTGCTGGACGGCGTCGATGAGTTCCTCGACGCCTGTGTCATCGCCGAGGTGCGCGGGTCCACCGGAATGGAGACGCGCGTTTTTGTCCCGGAGTTTGCCACGCGCGAGCTCAGTTCCCCAGGGGAGCCCGGCGTTGCCTATCACATGGGCATTGGCTTCACCTCTACTCGCTGCCCATCCGAAGTCTGCGGGATCCTGGACGACATGCGCCTGCGCGCGGCCCGACGTAACCGAGAGATGGTGGCACGGGTCAACGCTCACTTGAACCCGATGGCCATCGATTATGACCGGGATGTGCTACCACTGACACCCGAGGGCAACGCTACCGAACGTCACCTGCTGACGGCTTACACGCGCGCCGCCGGGCAAGGCGTCCCAGATCTGGCCGCCTTCTGGGCGGCCAAGCTCGGCATGACGCCCGAACAAGTGAGCGCCATTCTGCCGGATGAGCCAAAGTTCCAGAACCTGGTGCGGGCAAAATTGATGAAGCGGGGCGGCGTCGGCTACGTTCAGCCGGGTCCTGAGACCTTCCCGACCGTCGAGGCGGTCCATCGCTTCATCGTGGCTTGCGGCGCACTTCCCTGTGTTACCTGGCTGGACGGCACTTCGGCAGGCGAGCAGGCCATCGAGGAGTACCTGGACTTGATGATCGGCAAGGGAGCGGTGGCCCTCAACATCATCCCCGATCGTAACTGTAATATTGCCGACCCGGAGACCAGGCGCGTCAAGCTGCAGAAGCTCTACGAGGTGGTGCAGATTGCCCAGGACCGCGCGCTGCCTCTGAACATCGGCACCGAGATGAACGCGTATGGACAAAAGCTGGTAGACGACTTCGATGCGCCCGCCCTGGTTCCCATTCGTCAGGCCTTTCTGGACGGTGCTTACTTCGTCTACGGGCACACTATGCTGCAACGGGCGCGCGGCCTTGGCTACCAGAGCCAATGGGCGCAGGCTCATCTGCCCGGCCGCGCCGAGCGCAACGCCTTCTATACCCAGGCAGGCAAGTTATTGCCGCCTGGCAGACTGGGTATGGACCGGCTGGCAAAGGTCGATGAATCTATGCCGCCCGAGAAGATGTGGTCGCGCTTGAAGAAATGAACTGCTCGTTCCGGCATAGGCCCGGTGAGTGCCCGCACGAACAGTTACCCCAAGGAGGAGATCATGCCTGATAAACTGGAATCTTACCGGCGGGCCGAAGGGCCCGTCAAGGGACCCAATCTGCTCTGGCCGCTGTACGGCGCCGGGCTCGAGAACCTGGGCCAGGACGGCAAGCCGATCGAGGCGCCCCTGCCCCAGCCGGGAGCGGATGAGCTGCTGGTGCGCCATGATGCGGTGGGGCTTTGCTTCTCGGATATCAAGGTCATCAACCTGGGCCAGAATCACCCGCGTATCTTCCGCGATATCCGCAAAGACCCGGTTGTGCTTGGCCACGAGGTAGCCATGACCGTGGTCAGTGTGGGCGAGAACCTGCGCGATCAGTACAAGCCGGGTGACCGCTTTATCATCCAGGCCGATGTCTGGGTAGACGGCGTCAACATCTCCTATGGCTATATGCTGCAGGGCGGGCTATCGAAATACAACATCATCGACCGGCGCCATCTACACGGCGATGACGGCAACTATCTTATCCCGGTCCAGCCGCAGACGGGCTACGCCGAAAGCGCCTTGACCGAGCCCTGGGCCTGCGTCACGGCGGCCTACACGCTCGAGTACCGCACGACCTTCAAGCCGGGCGGCATCACCTGGATCGTGGGCAGCGCGGGGCTGCTGAAGTCGGTTGCCGCTGGGGAAGAGCAGTATCGGGTGGGCGCCGGCTTCGACCAAAAATCGCATCCTGCGCGCTTCCTGCTCAGCCATGTACCGGCCGAATTCGATCACTGGCTGCGCGCCCGTGCGACCGAACTGGGCATGGCCGTGATTGACGTGCCCGACCCGTGCGACGCGGCGGCGGACCTCGCCGCGCAGGGGATCAAAGCGGTCGATGACATCGTGGTGCTGGGCAATGGCGCGGACACGGCGGACGTGATAGAAGCCGTAAGCCCCTACCTGGCGAATCACGGCATAGTCGCGCTGGTCGCCGACGAGCCGCCATCCCGCAAGGTCAACGTCGACGTGGGGCGCGTCCACTACAACGACTGGACCTACGTCGGCGGCAGCCGCGCGGATGTAGCGCGCGCGTACAGCGACGTCCCGGTCCGCTCACAGCTGCGACGCGGCGGGCTGGCCTGGTTTGTCGGCGCCGCCGGTCCGATGGGACGTATGCACGTGCAGCGGGCCATCCAGATGATCGGCGGGCCGGCGACCATCGTCTGCACCGACGTCAGCGATTTGCGGCTGAAGGATATCGAACAGTCCTACGGCGCCGAAGCGCGCGCGCGAGGCATCGAGCTCGTTTGCCTGAATCCTCTGCAGAAAGAGACCTATGCCGCGGCCATGGCTCGCTTCAAGGCTGCCGGCGGCTTCGACGATATCATGGTGCTGGCCCCGGTCGCGCCCCTGATCGCCGACTCGGCTACCTACCTGGCCGACGACGGCGTGATCAACATCTTTGCCGGCGTCGCGCGGGGCACCATGGCGCTGTTTGACCTGGGCGACGTCTGCCTACGGGGCGTGCGCTGCATCGGCCACACGGCTTCCAGCATCGAGGACCTGCGCTTCATGCTGCACCTGGCGGAGACCGGCACGCTGACGCCCAACCGTTCGGTGGCGGCGGTCGGTTCGCTGAGCGCCGCGCGTGATGGTTTGAAGGCCGTCAAGGACATGGTTTTCCCCGGTAATGTCGTTATCTGGCCGCAGATCAAGGAAATGCCGTTGACCGCGCTGCCGGAGCTCAAGGACAGGCTGCCGACCGTCTATGCCAGGCTCAAGGACGGGCGCGAATGGACAGTCGAGGCGGAGGACGAGTTCCTGCGGATCATGCTGGAGGACTGATGGCAAGGTTACTGGAAGACAAAGTCGCCCTGGTCACCGGCGGCGCGCAAGGACTGGGCCAGGCGATCTGCGAGCGCTTGGCCCGCGAGGGCTGCCACGTGGTCGTAGCCGACATCAACGAACCGGCTGCCCAGGAGACGGCGGCAAAGGTTAATGCCGAGACTGACCGGCGGGCGATCGCAATGAAAGTCGACGTGACGGACGAGGCCCAGGTCGAGGCAACTGTTGCCCGCACGATCGAGGAATTCGGCCGGCTGGATATCGCCGTGGCGAACGCCGGGATCCTGATCGCCGAGGCCATCCAGGATTTCCCGGCCGATCGCTGGCGCAAGGTGATCGAGGTCGACCTGGTCGGCTACTTCCTGATTGCCAAGCACGCGGCGCGTGTCATGATCGGGCAGCACAGCGGCACCATCATCCAGATCAACTCGAAGTCGGGCAAGAAGGGCAGCTATAAGAGTTCGGCCTATGCGGCCAGCAAGTTCGGCGGCATCGGGTTGACGCAGAGCCTCGCCCTGGAAATGGCCGAGCACGGCGTGCGCGTCAACGCGATCTGCCCCGGCAACATGCTGGATTCGCCACTGTGGGTCAACTCGCTGTACAAACAGTATGCCAAGAAGTGGGGCATCACCGAGGCCGAAGTACGCCAACGTTACATCGACCAGGTGCCCATGAAGCGGGGCTGCACTTACGAAGACGTCTGCAACGTCCTCGTCTTCCTCGCCTCGGACGGGTCCGCCTACATGACCGGTCAGGCGATCAATGTCACCGGAGGGCAAGAGATGCGCTGATGTTCAAAGACAACCGGCGCATCCTGATCTTCGTTATCCTCTCGAATTTTCTCCTCAATTTCGGCTTTCAGGTCTGGCAGACGCTCTTCAACAACTTCGCCGTTGAGGAGCTGGCTGCCGGGCCGGTTGCCGTCGGCTTGATCCAGTCGGTGCGTGAGATACCGGGGGTCCTGGGGATCTTGCTCGGCTTCCTGGCGCTGTACATGTCCGAGATCCACATCATGTCCCTGAGCATCATTCTCATGGGCGCGGGCATCGTGCTGACCGGCCAGGCCCACAGCATCGCCTTCCTGGTGAGCGTCACCTTTGTGATGAGCCTCGGCTTTCACTTCTTCCAGCCCACCACCAATGCGGTGGTGCTGATGGTGATGAAGAAACAGGATACGCCCACCGCGTTGGGTAACCTGGGCAGCCTGGGCTCGATCGCATCGGTCGTGGGCACCGGATTGGTGCTGCTGGCCTCTTACCTGGCCGGCGCCGCCAGTTACCGGCCTCTCTTTACCGGGGTCGGCATTCTGGTCATGTGTGGCGGCTTGCTGCTGCTGCCGTTCGGCAAAGTGAAGGACGCTCTGCCGTCAGGGCGCAAGGTGGTGCTCCGGCGCCGTTACTGGCGCTATTACACACTCTCGTTCCTGCTGGGCAGCCGCCGGCACATCTTCACCACCTTCGCCATCTTCTTGCTCGTACGCGAGTATCACGTGCCGATCGAGACTACCGCGACCCTGTACCTGGTCAACGCGCTGGTGAACGTTGTCACCCTGCGCTGGACATGGCGGCTGGTGGGTAAGCTGGGTGAGCGCCTGGCCATGAGCATCATGTTTGGCTCATTGGCGTTTGTCTTCGCGGGCTACGCCTATTCCAACCTGTTGCCCGTCGCGATCATTCTCCCGGCTCTATACCTCTTGTTTGTGCTGGATAACATCCTCTTTGGGTTTAACATTGGGCTGACGACCTATTTCCAGAAGATCGCAGTCACCAGGGAGGAGATCACCAGCAACCTGTCAACCGAGCAGGCGATCAACCATATCGCGGCGATCTTTGTGCCGCTGATCGGCGGCACGGTCTGGGCGCTGTTCGGCTCCCGCGCCACCTTCCTCTTCGGCGTGGTCATCGTGCTGCTCGGCCTGATCCTCACGCAGGGCGTGCGCACGGAAGGACGCCCGCTCCCCGCGCCCGCTGCCGGCACATAAAATGGACCAGTTCCTGTTCTTTACCGGCTCGACTGACGCAAACGTCGTCAGCGCGCAGGTCGCGAATTACAAATACCAGCAGTATCCGGAGCTAGAGGACTTCGGCGAGGCGCTGTTGCGCGGCGACGGCGGCACGGGTTACGTGCGAGTGGACTGGTACACGCCGGACGGGCTGAGTACGTGGGGCGATGGCCGGTTGGTCGTGTTGGGGACAGAGGGCTATATCGAGGTGCGCAAATACGTCGACCTCGCCGGGCGGGCAGGCGGCGATCACCTGTTCCTCGTCGACCGGAACGGCGTAAACTACATAGACTGCCACGACCAGCCCTTGCCCTACGGGAGCCAGTTGCTGGCCGATATCCGCGATCGCACGGAGAACGCCATGTAGCAGGCGCATTGTTTCCTGGCGTCAGAGCTGGGGCTGCGGGCTGAGGCAGGCGCAGCGCGGCTGGGCAACCTGGCCGACTGATCGGCCGGGTCGCCTCCTTTTTGTTGGCTCTCCTTCCGCTAGGGATGAGGAATCATGTGCTGCAGTATCAGTATGTACTCGGGCGGCACGCCCATGACTTGAGCCAGGGCGCGCCCTGTGTAAAGCAGGCTGGACCATAGCATGCGTGGCAGATCGCCCACCGGCCCGGGAAGCAGACCCGTGAAAATGCTGGCCGCGAAGTAGACGATCACGAGGATGATGATCAGAGTGCCCGCGTCGCGCATAGCCACCTCCACTGCCACCTGGTCTAGTGCCCGATCAACTGTTTGCGTACAAAAATCACGGCATGCGCGTCGGCGTACACCTGGCTCCAGTTCGCCGACCCGCGCGCGGCCTGAACGATGGCCGGCTCGTCCTGCGGGCTGAGCATCAGCGTATTGACGCCGTACGCCTGCAGATCCTGTTCCCAGTTCCCGATCGCGTTCGAGATGCGCAAGTAGGCGGTAACTACCTCGACCGGATACATCTCAAAGCGCGCATCGATAAAGACCGGGTAGGCGGGCTGCGCAGCCCAGATAAGATAGCTGCCGAATCCCACCCCGTGAAACAGCCGGCCTGGCAGCCGTTGCGCAAGCAGGAAGTCCGTCGCTGCCACCGGCGTCTCCTGCGACGCCAGG
>Ga0209746_1000376_pt1 | contig 23378 bp, 24 predicted proteins | sample BarGraNGADG00211_3_FD_184496 | JGI IMG/M metagenome (GOLD analysis project Ga0209746, IMG submission 184496) | Arctic peat soil microbial communities from Barrow, Alaska - Barrow Graham LP Ref core NGADG0011-211 (SPAdes) (version 2) | ecosystem: Environmental > Terrestrial > Soil > Wetlands >... | reverse complement strand
AACGCTCAGGACCTCCACTCAGCGCCCTACCGCGTCTGGTGCTCCTGGTACAGCCTCTACACCGAAATCTATGAAACGCAGCTGCTCAAAATCCTGAACGACCTGGACCTCTTCGACAGCGCTCAGGGCTTGCCCTTTGACGTTTTCCAGGTGGATGACGGCTGGCAGGTTGGCATCGGCGACTGGGAGCCGAACGCCAAATTCCCTTCCGGCATGGACAGGCTGGCTGCCCGCGTAAAAGAGACGGGACGCAAAGCCGGTCTGTGGCTGGCTCCCTTGCTTATCGTTCCCTCGTCGAGTGTTTACCGCGAACACCGCGACTGGCTGTTGCACGACGAAAACGGGAAACTCGTCTCGGCGGGGTTCAACTGGGGAGAGCAGCTCTATGCCCTGGATACCACCCATCCCGCCGCACTGGACTGGCTGGCTGCCCTGATGAAAATAGTCCGCGGCTGGGGCTACGACTACGCCAAGCTCGATTTTCTTTACGCCGGAGCACTCCCCGGCAAGCGTTACGTGGATATGCCGCGCGAAGCCGCCTATCGCAACGGGTTGAAAGTCATCCGCGCAGCATTAGGCGAGGCCTACTTCCTGACCTGTGCCGCGCCCATCCTCCCTTCCATCGGCCTGTGCGACGGGATACGCGTCGGCCCGGATGTGGGGGAAACCTACACATCCCACCGGGATGACGACCTGCTGATGAACTTTGCAGCACCGGGAGTCCGTAACGCCCTGCGGACGACGTTCCACCGCCTGTGGCTCCAGCCGCTCGTCCACACCGACCCGGACGTGGTTTATTTCCGCTCACGGCAGAACAATTTGACCCCGGAGCAAAAATCCCTACTGCAAGACATGGCGCAAATCTGCAATTTCAAGGCCACCTCAGATATCCCAGCCTGGCTGACGGACTCGGAGCGGTCTGCCCTGCGCGAGTTTTTGGAGAGCAGGCCCGAGGTCCGCAAAACGGGACGGACAGCCTACCAGATTGGTGACCACGAAGTTGATTTCGATCTGCATATCGGCATGCCATCCCAGCCAGACAAGTTCACCAATCTGCAAGGGGCCTTTATTAGTGGGCTGGCAAACGTACCGGCGCTGATGAAAGTGTTCGATAAACTGGGGAAAAATTCGCTGAAGAAAAAGTTGAAACAAAATCCTGTCTAATAAGTGAACCCAAATTGCTGAAATTACCTGTATTTTGATCGTCCAAAATTCCCGTGTTTATGCAAGAAGCAGTAGAAGATTAGGGGCCTAATTGCAGCGTCCAGTAACTGCCGTAAGATGAGCCACTGCAATATGCATAACCGACGCCCACCTTCTTATACGACAGGTTCAAAATGTTCGCCCGGTGACCCTCGCTGGTGGAAGGACAGTCCCTTAAGTTATTCGCCAGTGGAATTTAAGGAAGTGAAGTGTCATGTGTGATGCACACGCATTTATAATCGATAAAACCATTCCGTATAAAAAATTTTTATTCACTTTTATCCTCGATTCGGTTGTCAATCATATCAAATAGTTACTTGCCATTTCGGATATGAAAATGAAGATCGTATCGCGTCTCATCCCGATCGAAGGAGAGCAGTTCTCGCGCGGCAAGTCTATGTTCAACAGCCAAATCATCAACTAGCATTTTTCAACTGGAAGCTATCGGATTACTCAACACTGGTCCCTATGGTCGCGCAAAGTTGACTGTCCAGTATTTTTGATAGGGGGCAGTACTGACATAAACATAACCCACCCCAAAAGATGTGTAATTAGTGTTTAGGATATTGGCGCGGTGCGGAGCACTATTCATCCACCATGTAACGACAACGGAGGGACTGCTCATCATCCCCCCATAGATGTTCTCACCCACCCAAGTGGCGCTATACCCCTGCCGGGCGACCCGGTCCCGGGAAGTGGAACCGTCACTGCCAATATGGCTGAAAAAGCCATTGCAGGCCATATCCTGGCTATGACCCCGGGCGGCAGCAGTCAGTGCAGGTTGTACGGTCAAAGCTGGGAGCCCGTTGTTGATCCGCTCCTGATTGATGAGCGCCACCACCTGGCCTTCCAAACCCGAACCATAGACCGGGGAACATGCCGGCACTGCCGTAAACGTAGGAGTAGGAGTGCGGGTCGAGGTACTGACCGGTACAGCGGTAAGCGTGGCGGTGACCGTTTGGGTCGCCGTGGGAGTAGAGGATTGGATTGGGATACTCGTAGAAATGGATATCGGGGTGCCGGATGGTGTGGCAGAAGCCAGGTTGGTTTGGGTACTGGTCGGCGTGATGAAGGGTGTCAAGGTTGCGGTTGCAGTGGAAGTGGCGGTTGGTGTGGCAATCACTGAGGATATGGCTGTGGCAGGAAGGGTATTGGTGCTTGTCGAGGTAAGGGATGCTGTGGGTGATGATGTCTGGATCCTTGTTTGAGTCGCAGTGGAAATAATGGTTGGCGTGCTTGAAACTATGGTCGTCACGGAGGCCGTCGGTGTATTGGTCGGACTCCCGGTTCGGGTGGGGGTTCTGGTCAGGGTTGATGTGAAAATAATGGTGGGAGTTTTAGAGGTGGTGGGTGTGTGAGTGATCGTGGAGGTTCTGGACATGGTTGGAGTAAGGGTGATTGTGGATGTTTTGGTGGGTGTACCGGTCCAGGTTGATGTAAGGCTTATCGTGGGAGTCAGTGTCTCAGTCAAAGTGGGCGTCAAAGTCAGGGTCACCGAAGCCGAAGGAGTAAAAGTTACGGTATTCTCTACTTGCTGGAAAGGAGTAAGGGTTGCGGGTCCAGAAAAGGCCGTGGCAGTATATGGAACTGAATCGCCAGTGATCGAAGGAATGAATGGCGAGATGGGTGCAAGCTCTGGCGGGAGCACGCATCCCGCCAGCAGCAAGCAGCCTGCAACAAAGGTCAATAAAAATCGTCCTTTCATAGATCAACCAAAACAATCATACTTGAATGCCAGGTAAAGTCTCTATACAATTTTGAAAGGGGAGTTATCCGAAAGTACCGGGTAAAAGAACGCCGGCGCAACTCCTTATGGTGCATCCAGCGCGGGAATGCAAGGCAAAGCCGGGCGCGCCCGGAACATGAACTCCGCAAGGAAATAACCACTCGTACCCAGATAGACCGCCAGGTCCACGCCGACGTAGCGGTAGTGCCAGGGCTCGTAGGTGAGACCGGTCCACGGCTGGGCTTCCGGCGGGTTGGTCAACGTGAAACCGTACTCGTGTGCATGAGTTTTCAACCAGAGTCCCTCGCTGGTTTGGACAAACAGCGGGGAAAACTTGACTGCCGGGTCACCGGTCAGAGCCAGCAGCCCAGGTGAACTGAAGTCCACCACTGTGCCCAATTGGTGTTCACTGTGACCTGGCAGTGCGCTGACTTGGGAGGCATTGGCCGGGTCATTCACTTCCCATCTGTGGCAGGCAACTGCCTGTTCGAAACAACTCCGATACGTGGAGAGAATGGTCGGCGCGAGACCCTCGGCCTTCTTCGCCCGGACCATCTTTCCCAACGCTTCGGCCGTCTACCGCCGCAGCAGCATATCGGGGAGGGTCACACTGCCCGGGAGATAATTCCCCAGCCTGACCAGGTCACCGGGGACGTAATCGGTAGCGAGGCCGAAGGAGGCGGTCACAATGGCTGATAAATCCTCATCGGTAGGACGGCGCTCATCGCAGGTTACGATGGGCGCGTCAAATGTGGGCAGCGGGAATATGGTCGGGGATGAAGATGGAACAAGAGAAGGCGTCAATGTCAGCGTGGGAGGGACTTCGGTGGGCGTGGGCGTGGGCGTGGCTATGGCCATAGGCAAGACGGTCGCCATAACTTTAGATGTCTAAGCGGCCTGTTGTAGACAGGCCGCCAGGAAAGTAATCACCAGCAAATAAACACACTTCCAGGCTTTTCGAGCCATTATTTCAGCGCGTTTACCAGCAACTTAACTGCCTCTGGCGATGGTAAATTCAGGCGTAGGATGCGCCGTCCGCGCGCCGCCAGGGCTTCGTAATCGCCAAGAGCCTGCGCCCGTTCCAACGTACCAAAACTCATCCCCTGACCCGGAATCTCCAAATCTTCCACCGGTTCGGCGGTAATTTGCAGGAACAAGCCTGAATCCGGCCCGCCCTTGTGCAGTTGCCCGGTGGAATGCAGGAAACGCGGCCCGAATCCGACGGTGGTGGCACAGCCAGTCCTATCCCGGATGGCGAGGCGCAGCCTTGCCAGGACAGTCGCTATTTCAGGATTGCGTGGCAGGTAGGCATTGATCGCGATGTAATCTCCCTTCCGTACAGCGCTCAAGAAAGCCTGCAAATCATTCCCCAGGCCGGTTCCGGTCAGGCGCATGGTTGAGAACGCCCGCATTCCGTCCATTTCCCAGAGTGGCTGGCCTTCGTCAAAGTGTTTAGAATGGCTATACGCAGCTATCGTTATTTTTGTACGATCTTTTGCATCTTGCACATCCGGCTGGTCAAAGGCATTGACGCCCAGTACGGCACAGGCAATGGCAGTTGCCACCTCCCAGCGGTAGAACTCGGCTCCCAGATCATAAGCATCCGCGAGGTTGAAAACCAGCGCCGGATGACCGGCATCCTGCAGCGCTTTCACGGTTGCATCCAACATCCCCTCCCGGCGCAGGTAGACGAACAGCCGGTCAATGCCGTAACTTTCGGGACCCGCCGCCTGTTCGCCATCAACCGGGAGGATGCCCATCCCCAGTTTCCCGCTCGATTCGGCAACCAATTGCTCAAGCCAGGCGCCAAAGGGTGCGACCGATTCGTCGGCCAGGAAGGTCAACTTATCGCGGCCGTCCAAGGCGGCCTGACCGAGGATTGCGCCCAGCACCAGACCGGGGTTGCGCGTCCCGGTCACATCGGCGGCGCATTGGCGCATCATCCAGGCGGCGCGGTCGAGCAGACGGTCAAGGTCAATACCCATCAGCGCCGCCGGGACCAGCCCGAAGTGGGTCAGCGCCGAATAGCGCCCTCCGACGGCCGGATCCGCATGGAAGGTTTTGCGGAAGCCGCGGGCATTTGCCAATGCTTCCAGTGTTGTCCCCGGATCGGTGACAGCCACAAAATGGCTGCCATCGTGCCCGGTACGTTCCCAGAAATAGCTAAACAAGGCATTTATCTCAGCCGTCCCACCGGATTTGGATGAGACGACATAAAGGGTCTTTTCGGGCGGGAATTCCTTATCAGCAGCAAGAACCTGGGCCGGATCAGTGGAATCAAGTGTGGAGAAAGCAACTCCCCCCTGTAACGATGGAGAGAAGATAAGAGAAAGTACTTCCGGCGCAAGAGATGAGCCACCCATGCCAAGCAGTAACACATGCGTAAACCCGTCGGCGCGGACCTGGGAAACGAAGTCACGCATCTCCTTCAGGCAGGCGCGGGAACTGTTCGGCAGGTCCAGCCAGCCGAGGCGTTTCCTAACCTCTTCCTGGCCAGTCTTGTCGGCGGTCCAAAGAGTCGGGTCGTGGGACCAGAGACGGGCGGGGGTAGCGTCCGCAATCAGACTGGCGACACACTGCTTAACGGAGACAGCCAAAGGTCCGAGTTCGCTTACGGCGGCGGAACGTCGCTCGTCAATCGTTTTAAGCATGGCAACGAACGCGTCCGCAAACGACTTCACGCCCTCGTCTTCCAGTTCCGCTGTCACTTTGTCCATCGAGACACCCAGTGACTCCACATCGTCGAGAACTTTGCGCGCCTTATCGAGGTGTTTCATGAGAGTAGGCTCAGCCTTACCATGGTCACGGAAGGCTTCAAGTGTTTGTGGCGGAACGGTGTTGACGGTGGCTGGACCGATAAGACTATTCACATAAAGCGTATCGGGGTAAGCCGGGTTCTTGGTGCTGGTGGAGGCCCACAGCGGGCGCTGAAGATGACAGCCAGCGGCCTGATGGCGGGCAAAGCGTTCACCACTAAATACTTTGCGGAACTCTTCGTAAGCCAGTTTGGTGTAAGCGATGGCGGTCTTGCCGCGCAACAACGAGTCTTCGGGCAAGAGATGATCCACCTTCGTATCCATGCGGGATACGAAGAAGGATGCGACCGAGGCCACATGGTCAACCGGCAACCCGGCCGCAAGACGCGCGTCAAGGCCGGCCAGGTAGGCATCCATGACAGCGCGATAGCGATCTATTGAAAAGATCAGCGTCACATTGATATTGATCCCTGCCGCAATGGCATCCTGAATGGCAGGTAGGCCCTCCAACGTTGCCGGAATTTTGACCATCAGGTTCGGACGGGCCACCCACTCCCAGAGTTGTTTCGCCTGGGACAGCGTCCCCTCGGTATTATGTGCCAGCGTCGGGTTGACTTCTAGGGAGACGTACCCGTCCATTCCTTCTGTCTCACGGTAAAGCACTAAGAAAAGGTCGCAGGCGTCGCGAATATCTTCAATGGCAAGCTGCCAGAAGATCTGCTCAGCATTCCAGCCCGACCAGGCCATTGGGATTAATGCCGGATCGTAATCGTTGGTCTTGGCAATCGCGTTGTGAAAGATGGATGGATTAGATGTAACACCCCGGATGTCGCCGCGTGCTATCATGGCAGCCATTTCGCCATTTTTTCCCTCCGGCGACTTCGCAAGCAAGCGGCGCTGGATATTGTCGTACCAGATGGATTGTCCAAGTGCATGAAGTTTCTGAATAGGTGAAATCATTTGGGTATCTCAGGTAAGAATAAGGTCGGGCAAATGCCAGACCTTTAATTATACCGATAAATCGTTTCAGCGCCCCTCCAGGTTTCTGATCTTACTTACCCGGCGGGCATGGCGTTCCTGGCCCGGATCATTACCCACAAAGCGGGCTGCCAGGAAGGCTGTGACGATTTCTTTTGTCAGTTCGGGACCGATGATGCGCGTCCCGATGCACAAAACATTCATGTCATCGTGCTCGACACCCTGGTGAGCGGAATAGGTGTCGTGGCAGACACACGCATATACGCCTAGCATTTTGTTGGCGGCGATACAAGCCCCCACTCCCGACCCACACAGCAAAATCCCGCGTTCAGCCTGTCCCGACTGGATAAGGCGGCCTAGCTTTTCGGCATAGTCGTGGTAATCTACACACTTGGTGCTGTCGGTCCCCAGGTCAAGAATATCATGTTCGGCAGCGCGCACCGTCTCCATTATGGTCTGTTTCAGCGGAAAACCGGCATGGTCACAGGCAACAGCAATTTTCATCTTGGTTCCTCCGTTCGGATCACCGGATTGATTTTACCATGCAGATGGATTGGAAAATCAGTTGTCATTCCGGATTAAATGTGCCATAATTGGCATAATTATCCAATCCGCTTTATCGTTTCAGGAGGAACCATGGCAACTCCCAGCCCCGCTCAACAAATTGCTGACGAAATCCGCAGCCTGCAATCCAAGGTTGGTGACCTGCAAGGCAGTGTCCGCATGACAAAAGCGCGTGACGCCGTAGAGGATTTACAGATCACCGTCAACGGCCTCGCCCAACGGATTGCAACCTTGCGGACACGCGGTTACGTCTTTGAGATAGATATGGAAAACCAGGCACAGACTTTGTCGAAATCGTGGATGCTCCTGTACCCGAACCTGGAATCGCAAATCAATATGCAGTCATCAGCCCTGGTAAATTCCTTGCGCCCCATTGAAATGCAAATGTCACAGCTGACCGCGGCTGCCAGCAATCCAGCTGCGGCGCGCGGGCTACTCGGCTCAATGCAGTCATCGGTAAATATGCTGGAGGGCAAAGTCTCGGCTACCGAAAGGACCATCGAAGGAATGTACGACCAGTTCAACAACCAAGTCTATCAGTTCACGAGATATTTGAACGAGATCGAATACCTGGTTACGCAACTGGCGGAAGCTACCTTCCAGCTGCTGCCCACCGAGGGCGGGATCGCGGCTATCAAGGCAGTCTGGTGCAAGACCGGCAAAGAACAGAAGGGTGATCCAGAAGGTGTCCTGTACTTGACCGATCAGCGCATCCTCTTCGAGCAGAAAGAAGAGATCGTGACCAAGAAAGTGCTGTTCGTCGCCACTGAGAAACAGAAAGTGCAGCAACTACAGATTGAGTGCCCGGTCACATTGGTGGACAGGGTGGATTTAAGCAAGCAAGGACTGCTCAAAAACGAGGACCACATCGAGATTCGTTTCACAAGTGGCGCGCAGGTGGAAGTGGCCCACTTCCACATCTGGCAGGACAATGCCATCTGGCAACAACTCATCAATCGCGCCAAGAGCAAAGATTTCGACAAGGGCCGCGCCGTGGCAATTGATCAAGCCGCGGTGGAAAAGGTTAAGGCTGCGCCGAGCCAGTGCCCAAGCTGCGGCGGGAACAACACCCAAATGGTGATGCGCGGTATGGACAGTATCACGTGTGAGTATTGCGGGTTTGTGATCAGGTTGTAATTGGAACTATTACCACTTCTTACATAAAACTATGAGCTTTCCTGTATCGAAGGGCTCGAAAATAACGGGATTTTATTTCAGGTATTTACGCAGTACACAGTAAACACGAAGCCGGCAGTTAATCATCTGCCGCCTTTTTTGATGAAATAGGAACATCGTTATGAATAGGCTTCCTTCAATCCAGAAACCGGCAAGACAATTTGTCCCTCCTGTTTATTGCCAACCCAAACCACCTCGCCTGGTTGACTGGCTGTCAGGTATGCGGTGAAGGCTGCCACTAATGCATCCAATTCTTCGGCAGAGTAAATGAATTCCATTGGTAAAACGCCTTTCAATAACCGGTGCCGGGTAATTTCTTCAAAAAACTACATCGGATCTTTGATGCCCATATCCTGCTCGTAAAGTACCAACTGCCGCTGCAAACGACCTTCCAGGGTCGGCTTTGGCAGCAGGAGTTGTCCGAGAAGGGCGCAGTAGGCGGCATGCGGGTGCGTCTCCAGCCACTGGTGGGTAGCGTTTTCAGATGGATAAGGTTTAAACCCCGTACCATCCAACTTGCGATAGAAATCGAAACCCGTCTGCATCCAAGCTGCACAGGTCTCCGGTCGAGAAGATGTTGGCGAGACGGAGATGCCACGCTCGCGCAATTCGTACTCCGCCAGTCGCATATCAGCCCCGCGCAAGTGGCCGGGAGTAAGGCTTTGTAACTCCAACTTTTTGCGAACCAGCCCTTTGTTCGGGCAGCGCGGCGCGTTGACCGCTACTACAGTCGCCTGCTGGCCACCCAGGAATGCTAGCACTTCTTCAACCTCGCCAGCTGCCAGCGCCACCAATTGACAATCTTCATCAACGGCCGCGTATGTAAATGGATGGCGTCCGCCGGAAGGGTCAATACCGATGAAAGTTGTTTTTGAGAAGAGCATAGGATACTGGCAGCCTGGATTATGGTAAACTGACTATCCATAGTTTAGAACAAAAAGGGTTTTAGCGCAATATGGATAAGATACTGATTCAAAATCTGCGCGTGCAAGGCATTCTCGGTGTGAATGATTGGGAGCGCACGACGCTTCGCGAGATTGTCGTCAACGTGACGCTGTTTACAGATACACGTCGCGGCGCCCAGTCCGATGACATCACCGATTGCGCGGACTATTCGCAGGCGGCAAAAGAAATCCGCGCCCTGGTCGAGGGGACGCGGCGGTTCACAGTGGAAGCACTGGCAGAGGATATCGCTATTTTATGCCTCAGCAGGCCGGGGGTTCAGAAAGTGACAGTAAGAGTCGAGAAGCCCGGCGCAGTAACAGGTGTAGAGTCCGTTGGGGTGGAAATCGAACGCGGTAACTAGATCTGCAGCGGCGAAGCGCCTCTGCTAATATTATCGAGAAATTCTTGCCTCGTGGCCAAGTTGGCCCGGAATGCTCCGTGCATGGCAGAAGTAGTAAGGCGGGCATTATGTTTCTGCACGCCGCGCATGCTCATACACAGGTGCAACGCTTCTACGACGACCGCCACTCCCTGCGGATGCAGCAAGTCGCGGATGAAATCGGCGATCTGACGGGTCATACGCTCCTGGACTTGCAAGCGGCGAGCGTACAGGTCCACAATGCGGGGGATTTTGGAAAGACCAAGTACTTTGCCATCTGGGATGTAAGCCACATGCACGCGCCCCATGAATGGTAGCATGTGATGCTCGCACAGGCTGTAAAATTCAATATCCCTCACGATGACCATCTCGTCATATTTGACCTCAAACAATGCGTCGTTGACCATCAGCACCGGGTCCATCTGGTAACCAGAAAGCAATTCGGCATACATGCGAGCAATTCGTTCGGGGGTGCGCTTCAGACCAGCACGCTCGGGGTCTTCACCGATGGCCTGCAAAATCCGCTGCACAGCGGATTGAACTTCGCTAATATCTATCTTGCTCTTGGCAGCCAGGCCATCGGCGGGGTTATCGTCAAAATCAATATATTCCATAGGTCACTCACAAGAAAACTGGACCAGAAAGTCTTCCGGGCTAGGGATTAGGGATTACGGTCCGCGTAATTAGCCGACTCTCGGCTCGATCAGCCCGTAAGTGCCATCGCGGCGATGGTAGAGCACATTGATGGAATTCGTTTCGATATTGAAAAAGATGAAGAAGTTATCATGACCTAGCAGTTTCATCTGCTCCAGAGCCTCGGCTTCATTCATTGGGATCAAGTCAAAGGTCTTATGCCGGGCAACAACCTGTTCCTTTTCCCTACCTGTCTCTGCGGGAACCGGGACAACATCGGAGGCAGAACGACCGTCACCGCGACCGTGGAAATGCTTGCCTTTGAAGCGATCCAATTGGCGCTGCATTTTGTCAATGGAGGTATCGAAAGCTGCGGTGATATCGTCGCTACGTTCCTCGACGCGTAATAAAGCCTTGTGCCCACGCACGGTAATCTGAGCCACATTACGGTCCTTGGCGCTGCGAGCAGACTTGGTATAGCTCAAATCCACTCTGACGTGCTCGATCTCATTCAGGTAGCGATCCAACTTGGAGGCTTTCTTGGTGACGTAGTCTTTCAATTGGTCAGCTATTTCCAGGTTCCGTGCATAAATTTCAACTTCGACTGCCATAGGTTCCTCCTGTGAGATTTGGTCAGTGCTATTCAAACGTTGTTCAAACCGTGATGCGGTAAAGCGCGAGCCAGCGTCAGTGCATATACAGTCCTCGCGCCTGCATCCAATAAAGCGGCAGAACAAGCCGAAAGCGTGGCTCCCGTGGTGGCAACATCGTCCATGAGCAGGACAGTTGCCCCGGAAACCAATGCCGCGTCCGCCCGGAAAGCACCGGCGACATTCTCCTTGCGCTCGGTAATTGTCAACCCGACCTGAGACCTGGTTTCGCGAGAACGAGCAAGCGCCCGGGGCGCATAACGCCAGTGATTGGCCGCCGCCAGCGGCATCGCCACTAATCCAACCTGATTATAGCCGCGTTCCTTCGTCCGCTCTTTCCCCAAAGGGACCGGGACAACCAAGTCCACCGGCCAGCCCAGTGTGCCAACATACTCTGCAAGGGGTTGTGCCAGGGCATCGCCAAGAGCCACGTTCCGGCGGTATTTTAGTTTATGCAATGCGTGACGGATAGGGCCTTCAAAAACCAACCAGGAACGCATCATTTCGTAGGGGGGAACTGACTCTTTACAGCCGGGGCATTGACCAGGGCGAGAAAGCGGCAAGCCACAGGTCCGACAGACAGGTTCCAGTACGATCTGAACCTGTTGCCGGCAATCCGGACACCAGCGAAATCCTGCCCGATTGCATCCCCCGCAAACTGGTGGAAAAAGCCAGTCCAGACTACCCCACAGCCACTGGTATAACCAATATGTCGAAGACACGCCCTGTCCGCCGCCTTAAACAAAGTACTTCAATGATCCATAGAGCCGAAGACCGGCCGGGGTCAGCAACACGATCATCAAGGCAGGGAAGATAAAGAGTCCGATCGGGAAGATCATTTTGATAGGCGCCTTATGGGCTTCTTCTTCGGCACGTTGGCGGCGATTAATGCGCATCTGGTCAGACTGAATACGCAAAACTTTCGCCATGCTGACACCCAACATTTCAGACTGAATGACCGCAGCGACAAAACTGGTCATTTCAGCCAAACCAAGTCTATCAGCCATATCTCTCAACGCTTCGCGGCGTAGTTTGCCTAATTGGATTTCTCGAATGACCCGGCCGAACGCCAAAGATAATTCATTGTCCCATTTTTCATTGACCTTCGACATGGCCGCGTCAAAACCCAGTCCTGCTTCCACGCAAACGGTCAACAAATCAAGAGCATCCGGCATTGCCTTACGGACCTGCTTCTGGCGGCTATTAATCTTGCTCCTGATCCACAATTCCGGGAAGAAGTAACCCAGTATCGTAAAAACCAATACAATCACCAACTTGATGGGAAGTGAATAAGTTTTTGAGAAAAGAGAAAGCAGGAATACTAAACCGCCAAACAGTCCCGCTGCCACAAAATGCAAAACCATAAAGGTGGATGCATCCATTCGGCCGGGATTCCCAGCCAATTCCAGCCTTATCCGCGTCTGCTCTACAACATGTTGAGGAGTAAAGCGGGATGAAATATCGCCCAGGCGGCGCATGATTGGCATCACTACGCGTTGAGAAAAAGGCTGGGAAAGTTCAATTTCCTCGAGTGACACGGTCTCGCCGCGCTGGCTGTACTCAGCCAGACGTTCGGCCAGAGGATCCTCTTCCTGAGATTTCGCTTTTCGGATGCCGACCACAACCAGCACAATTGCACCACTGATCACACCAACAATAACCACGATAATAATAATCGTTGTAAGCATGTTACACCTCTATATTAGCGATACGGGTCATCACAAAATATCCGACGGCAATCAACACCCCTGCACCTCCCAAGGCAATCCCGCCGCAAAGAATATTATCCTTATTAAAAAATTCCATCACATAACTTCGATTCAAGAACCACAAGATGCAGAGAAGGCCGATGGGCATTAGCGCAAGTGCTTTGCCAGAATACGTCGCCTGGGCCGTTAGAGCGCGAATTTCTCCTTTGATACGGACGCGCTCACGGATTGTAAAGGAGATAACATCCATGATTTCGGCCAGATTGCCGCCAACCTCTCGCTGCACGTTGATGGCGGTTACAAGAAAATCAAGATCCTGGCTCGGGATACGTCGTAGAAGGTTAGCGAGTGCCTTCTCCATGGGAATACCCAGTTGCATTTCCTGCACCACGCGCTTAAACTCATCGCAAATGGGAGGAGGCAGCTCTTTGCTCACGGCTTCCATGGCCTGTAACGTAGAAAAGCCTGCCCGGAGGCCATTTACCATTAGGTTTAGCATATCAGGTAATTGATCATTGAAGTGAGTCAAGCGTTTCGATTGTTGGTTTTTAACATACATCCGAGGCAGTAATGCACCAATTCCTCCTCCAATAAAGGCTGACAGAAGAAGTCTTCCGCCGAGTAAAAACGCGATCAACGCTCCGCCGATAATAGCAATAACGTACAGGGCAATATACTCACCCGGTTTGAACTTCAAATCGGCTCGCGCCAATTCGCGGGAAATCCTTTCGCCGAACGATGATTTCTCGACACGTTTATTCACCCAATCGGTCAGCGCACCTTTGGATTCCTTGGTTTCTGTCTTTTTATCTTCTTCAAGATATTTGTTTAAGCGATCATCCATCGACGTCTTATCACCGGATGCCGAAACAACAATCCCAACAACCAGTAGCACCAAGGCAATAACACCGCCGCCAATAAGCAAAATGTTAGTCATTTATCACCTATCCAAAATCGACTCAGCTTCAATCACTAATATCTCTGCCTGCTACCGACGCCAAAGATTGAGGGGGGCAAGTGAATACCAGCAGCCTCGATCTTCTCCATGAATTTCGGGCGTAGACCGGTCGGTCGCATAAGACCGAGAACTCTTCCGTTCTCTATGCCAGTCTGCTCGAAAACAAATAGATCTGTTGTTGTAATAATATCGCCTTCCATGCCACCAACCTCGGTGATATTCGTCACTTTGCGTGATCCATCGCGCATGCGTTCCTCATGGACAATCATGTCAATTGCCGAAGATACCTGTTCACGGATGGCGCGTACCGGTAAATCCATTCCGGCCATCAAAGTCATTGTTTCAAGACGTGACAGAGTATCACGCGGGGAGTTCGAGTGCAAGGTTGTCATGGAGCCATCATGGCCAGTGTTCATGGCCTGTAACATATCCAGCGCTGCGTCATCGCGGATTTCGCCAACGATGATCCGGTCTGGACGCATACGGAGGGCATTAACAACTAAGTTTCGGATGGTTATTTCACCGCGTCCTTCAATGTTTGGCGGGCGAGACTCAAGGGTGATAACATGCTCCTGCCGAAGCTGAAGTTCCGCCGCATTTTCAATTGTGATGATACGTTCATCACTTGGTATAAAGCCAGAAAGGATGTTTAGGAATGTAGTCTTGCCGGAGCCAGTACCACCAGAGATAACAACATTCAATCTCGCCTCAACACAGGCTTTGAGAAACTGTAGCGATTCTCCCGTAAGTGTACCAAATTGAACTAACTGCTCAAGGGTAATAGGTATTTTCGAAAATTTTCGGATGGTCAATATCGGGCCGATTAGAGAAATGGGCGGTATTACAGCATTTACACGGGAACCATCTGCCAGCCGTGCATCCACGTACGGACTGGATTCGTCAATACGCCGTCCCAGTGGAGCAACAATGCGGTCAATGATGCGCATCACGTGTTCATTACTTTCAAATGTTACCGGAACACGATGAATTTTACCCTTGCGCTCGACATAGATGTTCTTCGCTCCGTTCACCATCACTTCCGTGACTGTCTCGTCTTCAAGAAGAGTTTGCAAGGGGCCAAGGCCCAGGATTTCGGCCGTTATCTGTTCGAAAAGGCGAGCTCGCTCAGGCCTGGAAAGGACAATATTTTCCTCGCTCAGGATTTGCTCAAACAACCCCTGAATCGTCTTGCGAACATCGTCAGTTTTAGTAATATCCATTGATGGATCAAGTTCGGCTAAAAGCCGATTCTGGACACGCGTCTTCAGGTCAAAGTATGTTCCGGCCTGGGGTGTCGCGCTAGGAGCACTCACTCTGCGAGCCTGCAAAGAGGACAGGCGAGATGCATCCCCGCCAGATGCTTGAGGAGTGTCAATTGACTGTTCGGAAGGTTTCCCTTGCCCTTGTTCAATTCGTTTAAGTAAAGACATCCCTGCCTCCTATTAACCTATTACCGTTTAACCATTGTCTCTGACTCTTCTGTTTCTCGTTTGATTAGTTTTGCCCGTAATGCTTCAGCTAGTGTATATATCCCTCGGGCTGCAGGTTGGGTCTTATTATCGAGCATAAAAGGAACACCCCGGTTGACAGCCGGGATAACCGTGCGTTCATCAAATGGAATAACAGCCAGCACTTCTTGTTTTAGATTCTCGCCAACTTTTTCCGGAGAAATCGCAATACGTTTGTCAAACTTATTCATCACAAATGCTATTTTTTCAGCCGGGATCTTTAAAGTCACCAGGAGGTCGAGGAACAAACGATCATTCTTTATCGAAGGAATATCTTGTGTCCCAACCAACACAATAGAATCAGCGATATCCAGTACCGATAAAGTAACATCCGTGAGATATGCATTGCTATCCACAATCACGTACGCATAAAGTTGACGCAAATAGAGTAGCAGTTTCGGGAATTGGTCTGCATTTACTTTTTCGGCATTTTCAGGGCGAGACGGCGATGCCAAGACATGCACACCTGACGCAGCATTTTTAATCATGACATTATCAACGATTTCAGGATCCAGTTCATCCGCACGTGGCGCGAGGTCTAAAATCGAATTTTTCACCTGTTCATTCAAAAAGATGGCTACATCTCCAAACTGAAGGTTTGCGTCCACGATTACTACGCGTGTCTCCTCGTTGTGAAGTGCGATTGCAAGGTTCACTGCTATTGTGGTGCATCCTGTCCCACCCTTAGGGCTATAGATCAGGATGATATTCCCCCGATTCATCCTGCTGGTTTTCATGGATTGGTTAGGACCACCCTGTGCCGCGACAAACACCTGGGCGGATTTGGAGCGTTCTTCACGCGCCATCTTGCCGGCCCGACGGATAGCAGCGAAGAGTTCATCCGGATTAGGTGGTTTGGTAAGGAAATCACGCGCGCCAACAAGCATTGCCCGACGCATATAGTTCTGATCCCCTTGAACTGAAAGGATTACAACCTGAACGGCTGGCATCTTCTGTCGGATTTCTTCCGTTGCAGCAATGCCATCCATGTCGGGCATATTGATGTCCATCAAAACAACATCGGGATTCGCTTCCTGAGTTAGTTGGATTGCCTCCCGGCCCGTTCGCGCAACAGCAACCACCTCAATATCCGCCTCGAATTGTAATAGTTTTCGCACGTTTTCGCGTGTTTCTGCAATATCATCTACAATTATGACGCGAATCTTCTCACCATCAGCCATTAATAATCTCCATCTACCTGTTTGGCGTATTCAAAAAGTATCTCTAAGGTACGGATACCGAGTCGCCAGGTAATGTAGGTTCCAGGAGGTTATCAAGACGTGGCTGCACGGCATATGGCAACTTGGCCGGCACTGGAATATTGTACTGAGTCAAGAGATATTCCAGCATAGCTGCATCGGTCTGCACAGCCGGTTCCGGGTTGTTGGGATTGCGGAGTGTCAGGGTGATTTTCGCGCCGCTGTAAATTAGATATACCAGGGTGTTAGCATCTTCCGGTGAAACCATCAGCGTAATAATGTCCGGGCGCGCGACAACAACGGCCGGCTGTTGCCCGGCGGGCGCAGGTGTTGCGGTTGCCACTATGTCAGGTGAGGACAATGTCTCCTGATTGGAAACTGTTTCACCTGGGAGCGGGAAACTACCCACATGCAGCACCTGGACATTTTGAACGATCATCTGCGTAACCAGGCGCGGGCGCTGACCTTCAGACGGGACAAGGTAAACAGGCTGGTTAAGAGTTTCGTCAAATACCATATTTCCCACTCTTGATGCTTCTCCGCCAGAAGTTATCAACGCAGTCAATTGAACGCCCTCGCCGGGCATGCTGACATTAGCAGTAAAATTGGGCAGGATGCTCTGGTTCGTGGGATCAACATCCACAAGCAACATGGTCACGATGATATTAACATAATCGCCATCGCGGATACCATAAGCCATGGAGGAGAGACGCGTAATGGGGATGGCCACGGCTGTCAACCCCTGCGTGATATACGGAGCCCAGAAGGAGCCGGGGAGGTTAAATCCCTGCGTCACCGAGACTGAAGAATCCATGATCGGGACACCCTGGGGAATCGAAAATTTGGCATATAAGCCCACCACGTCGGCTTTGTTGGTAAACATTCCCTGAACGAGTGCAGTGTCGGGGATTTGGATGGAACTCAACATCGCCTCAGTAATGGGTGTGCCGGGGGAAATATTCTGACCAGCCGTAACAATTTCGACGTAGCTCATTTGCGGGGTGGTCTGAGTTACAGGAGGCTGAGTTGTTGAGGGGCGCCGCCATATATATACTCCACCGGCAGCCACAGCGATGAATATAATCAACGCTAAAAAGATGAATAAACGTCCTCGCTTCATAGGAAACTCCTTCCAAACTGGGTTTGTAATAGCATTATACAGTAAAATTACGACCTTTAATATTCCACCTACATTATTGTGAAGTGGCTGGTTTAGGTCGTGGTACTTAGGGAATCACCGGTGCGATGGGGTAAACAGCTGGAGATGGTCGGGCTTCGCCCGACCATCTCCAGCATAAAATTTATTTGTCATCGTCTACCTGCAAACCCCTCACCACATCATCCATTGTCCCCCCTTCCTTTCGCATCCCTGGCGAAGGTGTGCCACAATACGGGCAGATATTCCAAGGCAGTTCCATCAGCCGCCCGCAGGAGTGACAGGGTTTGCGCAGTTTTGTCTGGCAGGATGGGCAGACCACCCAATCGTCCTTGATGCGCCGCTCACAGCCAGGACACACGGCCTGGTCCTCTATGGCCTGTAAAAGGGCTTCCTCTTCCAGAGTCTGTTGATATTCCTCTTCCAAAGTGCGAGACGGGCGCAGAACGAGATAGACCAGCACGCCGGGTAGATTCAACAACGCCACCAGCGCCGCCGCCAGGAAATGCACTAATCGGTCACGGTGACGGCCACGAATGTCGCGATAGGTCCAGACCACCAGCGCTACCCACAGAGCCACCAGAAAGGCTCCGGCAAAACCGGTCAGGACAAGTGTAAAACCGCTTAAGAACGTGGGATCGAAGATCATAAAAACTCCTCAACGCAAAGGGCATAAAATGCCCTCAATCCTTGGCTAAGAGTTTATCACAGTTAGGGTACCAACCGAAAGGACTCGATATTCTGCAACTCACTCGGGCATGGCTGGGAACGGCAGCCCGGAAAAGGATGCCAGGAGAAAAAACAATTGCCCAGGAAAAGGAAATGGCGAAATCCGTCGTTCATCGTTTTCTCATTATCTTTCATAATTTGATTATACACACAATAAAGAATCCGGATCGTTGGGAATTCCTGTAAAAGATATATATGTGTTGGGTGGATAAAGCCCGCCCAACAATCTTTGTTTGCCGCAATACCTCTACTATTCCGATTAAACCAAAACCCGGTCCATTGGAGGAACCGGGTTTCAAGTATGGTTTGATCTCGTGACAAGGGCTAACTAAATTCCGTTGTCTTGGTCTTTCGCGCCGTAACCAGGGCCGGACTTGAAGAAATCGTAGTTTGGTTGAATGTCGTCGCGCAGGTTGACCACTTCACCTGCGTTCAACTGTTTGACAGTATCCAGCACCACACGTGTACCGTTGTGATTGGTGCCCTCGAAGTGGTCGGCCAGACCGACCTTGCTGATGAATTCACCGCCCTTGGCAGTGTACGACACCGGCACATCATCCTCCGGGAAGATGGCCGCAAACGGGCATTCCGGGATGCAAGCGCCGCAATCAATACAGGTATCCGGGTCAATGTACATCCAGGGATACTTCTCAACCGGTTCGCCGGGAACGATGCACTCCACCGGGCAAACTTCGATGCAGCCGCGGTCGCGCAAGCACAGGCTAGTAATAATATGCGTCATTTTGTTCCTCCTTTTGGAAAATTAAGGTAAAGATAAACGTATTATATCTGTCCTGACAGAATTGTGCAACAATAAGCCCGGACATAAGGTGTGGGAATGAGCTTTCACTCTGGAAAATCTACTTTGCTAAATATCGACGGGAAACCTCGGCCCAGTTGACCACGTTCCACCAATTGCCAACATATTCGGCGCGGCGGTTCTGATACTTCAAGTAATAAGCGTGTTCCCACACATCCAAGGTCAGGAGCGGAATCATCCCATCGGATATCGGATTATCCTGGTTGGCGGTCGAGACCACTGCCAGCCCGCTGCCATTCTTGACCAGCCAGGCCCAGCCGGAGCCGAAACGACTCATGGCGGTCTTTTCGAACTCGGTCTTGAAGTTAGCAAAGTTACCGAAGGCGGCGTCAATGGACTTTGCCAGTCCACCCTGCGGTTCGCCGCCAGCTTGGGGGGTCATCACCTGCCAGAACAGGTCGTGGTTCCACGTCCCGCCGCCGTGGTTGCGGACCGCGGTGCGGATATCTTCGGGGACAGCGTTCAGGTCTGAAAGCAACACCTCCAGAGACTTACTCCCCAGTTCGGGGTGTTTCTCCAGCGCCAAGTTCAGGTTGGTGACATAGGCGGCGTGGTGCTTGTCGTGGTGGATTTGCATCGTCTGCGTATCAATAAAAGGTTCGAGCGCGTCGTAGGCGTATGGGAGGGGATTAAGTTGGAATGACATAGGGTTTTCTCCTTATTATCGGTCATTATTTATGATTATTATCATCTATATTGTACTATTTACTTCTTCAAAGTCAAGATGGGGGCGGAATTTCTAACACATCGCTAATATAAAGCACCGTAGTGACGGCTTCAGCCGTCCATCTCCTGGGAAAAAAGTGACTGCGCCTGCCCTGGCGGGTGGTGCCAGGGAAGTCGCTACTACAAGCCTTATCCATAATTTAGTTACTACACAAGCGGTATACTTCGGGGATTATGAGTGCTTCCCCCGCTCCCCACCGCTCCACGTTGACCCTGGGCTTACTGGCCGGTATATCGGCCGCTTCCACCGCTGCCATTTTCATCCGTTTCGCGCAACACGAAGGTGCACCCTCCATCGTCATCGCCGCGGCTCGGCTGACGATTGCCAGCCTGATCCTGGCCCCCTTCGCGTTAACCCGTTACCGGTCCGACCTACGCCGGTTGAGCCGCCGTGAATTGGTTTTAACCATGCTCTCGGGCCTCTTCCTGGCTTTACATTTCGCTACCTGGATCACGTCTCTTGAGTACACCACTGTTGCCAGTTCGGTTATTTTGGTTACGACCACGCCGCTATGGGTGGCTATTCTAGCTCCGCTGGTGCTGCACGAGCGCCTCGGGACGATGGCAGTAGTCGGATTGATCCTCGCACTGACCGGTGGAGTCATTGTCGGGCTAAGCGATGCCTGTGCCTGGCATGCGGGTGCGCTGTCCTGCCCGTCGCTGCGGACCTTCTTCGGCGGGACTGGTTTCTTGGGCGATTTCCTGGCGCTGGCCGGAGCCTGGATGGCAGCCGGGTACATGCTTGTGGGGCGCAAACTGCGCTCAAAGATGGAGCTCGTCCCGTACATTTTTGTGGTCTACGGGATGGCGGCGGTAGTGCTAATGGTCATCATGCTAGGGATGGGAAAAAGCCCGCTCGGGCTGCCCGGGCTGGCGTACCTGTGGTTCGCCCTGTTGGCGTTGGTGCCGCAGTTATTCGGGCATTCGACTTTCAATTGGGCATTGAAGTACCTGCCGGCTTCGTTTGTATCCGTGACCTTGCTCGGCGAGCCAGTTGGTTCGACCATCCTGGCGTATTTCATTTTTCAGGAACAGCCGGGGTGGGTGAAAATCGGCGGAGCGGCGTTGATCCTGGCGGGCATCTGGCTGGCGGCAAGTAGCGAAAAGAGGTAATTCTCATTCGTTGCGCTTATGAGTTGAATCTACAACAGATAAATAGACAAATACCGGAGGAATTTCCGATAAAGAAATACGCAATAATTTTTCGTATGAGCCATTAAGGATGGATAATTATAGGTGGGTTGCTTTTTCAAACAATTATGACAGCAGATGGTTCAGAAGGCGGTAGGTTATGAGGTGAAACCATCACAAAGGTAAAACAAATTACCGATGAGAAGACCCTCAATGAATTTTCTATTCGGAAAACAACAGACTGTGCAAGCGTTCGCTGAAGTGCTCGAAGATGGCGGCGCGCTATTCAGCCAGGAAATAAAAAAGCCCAACAGAGGAGGTTATCGCGAATATCAGGTCTCGGTACCCATGCTGGATATTGCTGTGCGCGTCCAGCCAGAAAACAAGCCCCCTTGGAAGCCATAATGAAAGTTGGCCTCAGCAAGATGAACCTGCTCAAGCATGGTATACGCGTGGATTCTTCCATAAGACCAAACATGTAAAGGAGAAAAACCGCCCCGACTTTTTCGACGGTGTGGTGCACTTTATCTCTGATAAAGCCAGTTCAGTTCCCGGAGGCTTCCCTGCAACTCCCCGCTCAAAGCAGCCTCCGTCACGCGCCATTCCCAGTTGCCGCCGAGACGGGATGGGTAGTTGAAGCGCGCCTCGGTGCCCAGCGCCATGAAGTCCTGCAAAGGAGCAAGGGCAAAGACTGCCGTAGATTTCCAGGCTGTTCGGATCAAGTCCCGGGCAAAGTCTGAGCCATCGCTCTCCAGGTAGCGGCGGGCGAAATCCTTCTCATTCTCTGGAGCAGATTCATACCAGCCGCGGGCTGTATCGTTGTCGTGCGTGCCGGTGTAAACCACGCAATTCTGCGGGTAGGAGTGCGGCAGGAACGGATTATCCGGGCCGGAAAAACCGAATTGCAGAACCTTCATCCCCGGCAAAGCAAACTGGTCGCGCAGGGCGGTCACATCGGGAGTGATTAAGCCCAAGTCTTCAGCGATGATGGGCAGGTCCGTGCCCAGACTGGCTTTTACCGCGTACAAAAAATCCGCGCCCGGACCCGGGATCCAGCGCCCGACCTCGGCAGTCGGTTTGTCAGCAGGGATTTCCCAGTAACCGGCAAATCCGCGGAAATGGTCAATGCGGAGGATGTCCACCAGTTTCAAAGTGGCGCGCAGGCGTTCCAGCCACCATTTATAGCCAGTGAATTTGTGCACATCCCAACGGTAGAGCGGATTGCCCCACAACTGCCCGGTCGGGGAGAAGTAATCGGGTGGAACACCCGCCACCACGGTCGGCTTCAAATCCGCGTCAAGGAAGAACAGGTCGGGGTGCGACCACACATCCGAGGAGTCATTCGCCACAAAGATGGGGATGTCGCCGATGATGCGCAGTCCCTTCTGGTGGGCATAATCACGCAGAGCATTCCACTGGCGGAAGAACACAAACTGATAATAAGTAAAGCGCAATATCGAAGAAGCCAGGGTATTCCGGGCTTCATCCAACGTAAACGGGTCACGCTTGCGTAACGACTCCGGCCAGCCATCCCACGAACCGCTGCCGTGGGCTTCTTTGATCGCCATGAATAAGGCATAGTCGTCCAGCCATGAGGCGTTTTCAGCGCAGAAAGAATCAAATTCAGCGCGGATTGTGCCGGGGACCGAAGCGAAGCGAATGAAGGCCCGCTCGAGCAGGTTTAATTTCCAGGGGATAAGTAGCCCAAAATCCACCCGCTCCGGATCAAAGTCCAGTTGCTCGATGAAATCATTCGAATGGAGCATGTTGTCACGCAACAGAAATTCCAGGCTTATGAGATAGGGATTCCCGGCAAATGCTGAAAAGCACTGGTAAGGCGAATCGCCGTAGCCGGTGGGGCCGAGCGGGAGCACCTGCCAGAGTTTACAGCCGGTGCCTGCCAGCCAGTCCACCCAGCGGTAGGCAGCCGGACCGAAATCGCCGATGCCATAAGGACTGGGGAGGGAAGTGGGGTGGAGTAGAATTCCAGAAGCGCGATCAAATTTCATAAGGCTGTCTCTTTGTCTCCAAAAGCTCGCCCGATTTTACCACTGGGCCGGGATAATCGGATGCAGCGACATCGGGTCCTATAGTGGCCCCCGGCTCAACGGTCACGTTAGAAGGGATAATGCTGTTCTTACCCACCACAGCCAGTTGGATGTCGGGGTTTCCAATACCGCCGCCAACATGGGCATTCTGCTCGACAATCACGCGTTTATCAAGGACGGCGCGCTCGATAACTGCCCCGCCCTCAATAATCGTGTCTGTCAGGATGATGGATTCGCGCACCACGGCTCCGGGACCCACAATCACCAACGGAGAGAGCACACTGCTTTCAACACGTGCGTTTCCCTGGATATAGCAGCCGTCCGAGATCATGCTGGCAAAAACGCAAGCGTTTTGGGGAATACGGACCGGCGGGCGTTCATCTG
>Ga0209746_1000375_pt1 | contig 23382 bp, 17 predicted proteins | sample BarGraNGADG00211_3_FD_184496 | JGI IMG/M metagenome (GOLD analysis project Ga0209746, IMG submission 184496) | Arctic peat soil microbial communities from Barrow, Alaska - Barrow Graham LP Ref core NGADG0011-211 (SPAdes) (version 2) | ecosystem: Environmental > Terrestrial > Soil > Wetlands >... | reverse complement strand
GTCACAACGATATTATCGGGCGAGACCTCCACGCCGTACCTCTTGTCGTAATGCTCGGCGATCGCCTCGCGGAGCTCCAGTACCCCGAGGCTGTGAGTGTACTGGGTCTTTCCCTGCTTGAGGGCGTCGTAGGCGGCCTCGATGACCGGAGGTGGCGTTGCGAAGTCCGGCTCGCCTATCTCGAGATGGATCACGTCGGCGCCGTCTCGCTCGAGCTCGTGCGCCTTCTCGAGTATCTCCATGACGTAGAAAGGTGGCAGGTTGGAGGACCTCTCAGATATCAATAGACAGTACCTCCGGGCGGGTCGGTCGGTTCCTCGGCTCCCGATGAGTTTAACAAAAAAGCCCGGTGCGGTCTTGCCTCGGCGGCCGCCGGCCACCTGCCGCTGCACTCGGGGGAATCGGACCGCCCGGGTCGAATAAGGACGGCGACCTGCGAGTGTTCACGAGGAGGAGAGGTGATGGACAACTGGGTCCCGTGGGCGGTGCTGGGGGTATCGGTCCTTTGCCTGCTGGTCGCGGCGGAGCTTGCGCGCGAGGTGCTGGCCAACGACCCCGGCTCCGAGCGTATGCGCGTGATCTCGCGGGAGATCCAGCTGGGGGCAAAGCGCTTCATCAGCGAGGAGTACAGGGTGGTGGCGGTGTTCATCGCCGCGCTCGCCGTGTTCGTCGCGCTGGTGCTGGACCGCGGCTGGATGGTGATGGTCTGCTTACTCCTCGGCGCGGGTTGCTCCATGGGCGCGGGTTACGTAGGACTCTCGATAGCGACGAGGGCGAACTCGAGGACGACCAACCAGGCCAGCCTCGGGAGGGTGGACCGAGCGCTGAAGATAGCCTACCGGGGCGGGCTGGTGATGGGGCTAGCGGTGGCGGGCGGGACCATGCTCGGCATAGCGGTCTGCTACGTAGTATTCCAGGTCGTCCTCGGCCTGTGGGACTCCGCCACAATCATACTCGGGTTCTCTCTCGGGGCTTCGAGTGTCGCCCTCTTCGCGCGCGTGGGAGGCGGCATCTTCACGAAAGGCGCGGACGTAGGCGCCGACCTGGCGTGGAAGGTGGAGGAGGGCATCCCCGAGGATGACCCCAGGAACCCGGCCGTGATCGCGGACAACGTCGGCGATAACGTGGGCGACGTAGCGGGGATGGGCGCTGATATCTGTTCGTCCTTCGCGGCGGCCACGCTCGCACCGATAGTGATAGCCGCCGGGAGCAGAGTGTTCGTGGGGCTGGGCACCCGCGGGATGGTCCTCCCGCTGGCCATCGGCGCGGCAGGGATACTAAGCTCGATAGCGGGCACCTTCTTCGTCGCCTTCAGCACCGGCAAGCGCCCGGAACGCTCCCTCAGGCTGGCGATACTCGGGGCCGCGGCGCTGGCGGTGGCCAGCGCTTTCCTCGTGACGTGGGGCATCCTCGGGTGGCGCCACATCGGCATATTCTGGTCGATCCTCCTGGGCATGGCCGCCGGTCTTGGCATAGGGGCCACCAGCGAATACTTCACCTCCAGCGAATACGCGCCGGTGAAGCGGATGGCCCGCGCTTCGATGACCGGCGCGGGCACGACGGTGATACGAGGATTGTCCGAGGGCATGACCTCGACGGTGGTCGCGGTGATACTGGTCGCGGCCGCGGCCGGCCTGGCCTTCTTCACCGGCAACAGGGCGTTCGCCGGAGGCGGTGTCTACGGCCTGTCCATGCTCGCCATCGGCATGCTGAGCACGGCCGCCATCACGATCTCCATAGACGCTTACGGCTCCGTGTCGGACAACGCCGGAGGAATAGCGGAGATGGCCGACCTGGACCAGGACGTCCGGGACAGGACGGACATCCTCGACGCCGCCGGGAACACCATGGCCGCGATCTCGAAGGGCTTCTCGATGGGGGCGGCGGCGCTGGCGGCGATCGCGCTGCTGACCGCTTACGCGGCCGCGACCGGGCTGAGTACGATCAACCTGATCAACGACAGGACCATCGTCGGTCTACTCCTGGGAGTGATGGTGCCGTTCGCCTTCAGCGCGCATACCATGCGGGCGGTGGAGAGGGCCGCCGCCGCGGTGGTCGAGGAGGTGCGCAGGCAGTTCGCCCAGATCCCGGGCCTGAGAGAGGGTGCCCCGGGCGTAAGGCCCGATTACTCGGCGGTGGTCGGCATGACTGCGCGCTCCGCCATCTACCAGATGATAATCCCGTCGGCGCTGGCGGTCGTGGTGCCCCTCCTGATCGGCATACTTCTCGGCAAGGAGACCCTGGCGGGATTCATAGCCGGGGCCATTGCCTCCGGCTTTGCCATGGCGGTCTGGATGGTCAACGCCGGCGAGGCCTGGGACAACGCGAAGAAGTACATCGAGGCCGGTAACCTGGGAGGCAAGGGCACGCCCGTGCACGCGGCGGCTGTGGTCGGAGACACCGTCGGCGACCCGCTGAAGGATACCGCCGGCCCCTCGATGGACGTGCTCATCGTCGTGATGACTGTCGTGGCGCTCCTGTTCGTCCCCCTGTTCGCGCGCTGAGGGGTCGGGCGGTAGCCACCGCTCCGCTCTGCTGCTCGTCCTCGAACGTGAAAGACCCCCTCCCGAAGTTATCCAGCCGTGCGTGAGACCCCTGTGGCAAACCTGGCCCTTGCGGGTCGGGACCGCACAAAATATAATTTCCGGGTTGTTTCCTGAAGAAGCTTCGAAGTGGCCTGCCGAAAGCCGTTTCACTCGGTCAAGGAGGATTCGATGACGACCTGGATACCCTGGGCCGTGGCTGGAGTCTCCGTGTTCTGCCTCCTGGTGGTTGTCGTATTCGCCAAGCTGGTACTGCGCGCGGACCCCGGTAACGAACGCATGCAAGAGATATCGGGCGACATCCAGAAAGGGGCGATGGCGTTCATATCCAGGGAGTACCGCTACGTGGCGGTCTTCGTGGCGGCGATGGTGGTGCTCATCAGCCTCGCCCTGCGCAGCCAGAACGGGTGGCAGACCGCAATCTGCTACGTTTTCGGCGCCACCTGTTCCCTGGGCGCCGGGTTCGTGGGCCTGTCGATATCCACACGCGCGAACTGCAGGACGACCGAAGCGGCGCGCAAAGGGGTCGGGCCCGCTCTCACGGTGGCTTTCAGGAGCGGAGCGGTCATGGGGCTCACCGTCGCCGGACTCGGACTGCTTGGCCTGACAGTCTGCTACCTGGTATTCGAGGTCTACCTTGGACTCTGGAACGCGGCGAACATCATCCTCGGCTTCTCTCTGGGCGCGTCAAGCGTCGCCCTGTTCGCCCGCGTGGGCGGCGGGATCTACACCAAGGGCGCCGACGTGGGCGCGGACCTTGTCGGGAAGGTGGAGGAGGGCATCCCCGAGGACGACCCGCGAAACCCCGCGGTCATCGCGGACAACGTGGGTGACAACGTCGGCGACGTTGCGGGCATGGGCGCCGACCTCTACGAGTCGTACGTGGCCGCGATAGTGGCTCCGATAGCCATCGCCGCTTCCGGTGTAGTGTTCCAGAAGATAGGAGCAAAGGGCCTTATCCTCCCGCTGGCGATAACCGGCGCCGGGGTCCTCTGCTCTATCCTTGGAACCTTGTTCGTGAGGACCAGGAAGGGGGGGCGCGCCGCCCAGCGCGCACTCACGTGGTCGTCCTACGGCACGGCAGCGCTCGCGACGGTAAGCTCCTTCCTGCTTGTATGGGCAATCCTGGGCTGGAATTACATCGGCTTGTTCTGGTCACTCCTGATGGGCATCGTGGCCGGCATCGTGATCGGCCTCACGAGCGAGTACTTCACGAGCGACACCTACAAGCCGGTGCAGCGTATAGCCGAGTCCGCGCAGACAGGCGCGGCGACCATAGTCATCCGCGGCCTCGCGGTCGGCATGCTCTCGACGGCAGTACCCATAGCGATGGTCGGCATCGCGATGGGCGTCTCCTTCTACACCGCTAACCGCGCCATCCCCCACGGCGGAGGCATCTTCGGGATAGGGCTCGCGGCCCTTGGCATGCTGTGCACGACCGGTATGGTGGTGGCGGTCGACGCGTATGGCCCGGTCGCTGACAACGCGGGCGGGATCGCCGAGATGGCAGGTCTCGAGCCCGAGGTCCGCGAGATAACCGACGGCCTGGACTCGGTCGGCAACACGACCGCAGCGATCGGCAAGGGGTTCGCCATCGGCTCCGCCGCCCTGGCGGCCCTGGCCCTCTTCGCGGCTTTTGCCCAGGCCACCAACCTCTCCAAGATTGACATCGTCGGTGACTATAAGTTCCTGGTCGGACTGCTCTTCGGCGCGGTCCTTCCTTTCATCTTCAGCGCGCTGGCCCTCAACGCGGTCGGGAGGGCCGCGTCCTCCATCATCGAAGAGGTGAGGCGCCAGTTCCGCGAGATACCGGGGCTTCGCGAGGGCAGGGAGGGTGTGAAGCCCGACTACGCCAAGTGCGTGGATATAACGGCAAGGACCGCGATCTACGAGATGCTGCTGCCGGGCGCGCTCGCGATAGCGACACCGCTTCTGGTGGGCAAGTTCCTGGGCAAGGAGTCCCTGGCGGGCTTCCTCGCTGGCGCCCTGGCCACTGGATTCATCCTCGCCATCTTCATGGCCAACTCGGGCGGCGCCTGGGACAATGCCAAGAAGTACATCGAGGGCGGCCAGTTAGGGGGAAAGGGCACCCCGACGCACGCGGCGGCCGTGTGCGGCGACACTGTCGGCGACCAGTTCAAGGACACCAGCGGCCCGTCGATGAACATACTCATAAAGGTGATGACCGTTGTCTCGCTCCTCTTCGTTCCGCTGTTCTTGAAATAGGGGTGTGGCACGGATTCCCCACCACGGGTTCGCACCGATAGAGGACTCGCGCGCCCCACTATGGAATGTACTGGCGGGGCGGTCGAACGGCGAACGGCGTCTCGCGTACTCAAATTGACCCTTTCTTCCGCCTTCCGCTAAACTCGGTGAGTTATGAAGCTGATCGTTACTGAAAAGAACCAGACCGCTAACAGGATCGCCGCGATACTCTCCGGGGGCACGGCCACCAGGGAAGGCGGCCCTCGGAGCACCGTCTACGCGTACGCCGAAGACGGCGAAGAGGTAAGATGCATCGGCCTGCGCGGGCACATCCTCAAGGTGGATTTTCCGGAGGAGTACCGGCAATGGCAGGAGGTCTCGCCCCGCTCGCTCCTGGACGCCCAGATAGTGAAGAGCCCGACCCAGACCGCGCTCGCCGTCACGCTGAAGAGGCTCGCGAAGGCCGCCGACTACGTCGTTATAGCGACCGACTTCGACCGCGAAGGCGAGCTCATCGGTTCGGACGTACAGTCGCTGATACGAGACGTCAATCCCACCGCCGACATATACCGCGCGCGGTTCTCGTCGCTGACTTCCGCCGAGATAACAGAGGCGTTCTCAACCCTCGACCGCCTGAACGAGAACCTGGCCAGGGCCGGCGAGGCGCGCCAGGAGATAGACCTTATATGGGGCGCTTCTCTCACGCGGTTCATCTCGCTCGCGACGACACGGCTCGGCCAGCGGTTCCTCTCGGTCGGAAGGGTCCAGAGCCCGACTCTCGCGCTCCTTGTAGACCGGGAAAGGGAGATACAGGCGTTCGTACCCGAGGACTTCTGGGTCGTGAGGGCGACCTTCGACCACGCGGGCGACGTCTTCACGGCGGTCCACGCCAGGGAGCGTTTTTCCGATGAGGCGGAAGCCACCGCCGCGTTCGACAACGTCGGACTGAAGGGTTCGGTTATCTAGGTGAAGACCCGCGACCGCTCGATGAACCCGCCTGCGCCTTTCAACACCACGGGGTTTCTGACGGCCGCTTCGAGCCAGAGGATACCTCCAGCCCGCGCGATGGAAGTGGCCGAGTCCCTTTATATGAGGGGCATCATCAGCTATCCCAGGGTGGACAATACCGTCTACCCCGAGACGCTTACGATGAGGAGCGTCCTCGAGTCTATCGCGAACGCCGACGTCGTCGGGCCGCTGGCGCGCGAGCTCCTGGCACGGGGCAAGCTCAAGCCGACACGCGGGAAGAAGTTCTCCACGGACCATCCGCCGATCTATCCAACCGGGTCGGCCTCGACCGGCGACCTGTCACCCCTGGAATGGAAGGTCTACGAGCTTGTGGCAAGGCGCTTCATGGCGACGCTGGCCGAGCCGGCGCTGGCAAGGTCGACGAGGGTTGACCTGGAGGCGGGCGGGGAGCCTTTCGTGGCCAGGGGGGACGTCATCGAGCGGGAAGGCTACCTCCGTTATTACCCCTACCTGAGGAAGAAGGACGAAGAGCTGCCCCACCTCGAGACCGGAGATGTGGTCGACGTGGCCGACAAGCAGTTGGAAGCCAGGCAGACACAGCCGCCGGCACGCTACATGGAGGGCAGGCTGATAGAGAAGATGGAGGACCTCGGGCTCGGGACCAAGTCCACCCGCCACTCCATAATACAGAACCTCATCGAGCGCGGTTACGCGTTCGGAAGCCCGCTCAAACCGAGCGAGACCGGCATCGCGGTAGCCAGCGCGCTGGAGCGCCATGCGAACCTGGTAACCACCCCGGACATGACCGCTCAGCTCGAGCGAGACATGGATTTGATCGTGGAGGGGGGGCAGTCGCTGACGTCGGTGCTCGAGGAGTCGCGCGACATCCTCGGTGGGATACTCGACGTGATGGAGACGGAGAAGGAAGCGATCGCCGGGGAGATCCGGCAAGGGATAAAGGGCGACATGACCCTGGGGATCTGCCAGAAGTGTGGCGGCGAGATGCGCATAAAGAGGTCGAGCAAGACCGGCCGGCGCTTCGCGGGCTGCGGTAACTATCCCGAGTGCGAGTCGGCGTACCCCCTGCCGCCCTTCGGCATGATAGTTGCTACCGGCGAGACCTGCGAGGATTGCGGCTCGCCGCGCATACGCGTCGTGAGCAAGGGGCGCCGCCCGTGGGACCTTTGCCTCGACCCCGCCTGCCCTTCGAAGCCACCGCCTTCGGCCAGACCGGCCTGGAAGGCCGGCGCGGCTAAGAAGGCCGGCGCGGCGAAAAAGAAGAGCCCCACGAAAAAGGCGGCGGCGAAAAAGAAAGCGGGGAAGTCCGGCAAGGCCGGCACGGCGGGCAAGTCGCCTCAACGGAAAAGACCTGCCGCCGGAGAGGGAGCCCCGGGGGGGCCTTCGCAGTAGGAGAGCGAAGACCGGCTGGCCGAGTCGCCGCCCCGGAGCGTGGAGGTCCCATGGACAAGATCACTATCTTCGGAGCCGGGCACGTGGGCGCTACTACCGCCTTCTACCTGGCGCTCACCGAATCGTTCGAGATAGCCCTGGTGGATATCGACGAGGGCATAGCGACCGGAATGGCGCTCGACATAGCGCAATCCCTCCCGTACGCGGGCTCCGGCGCGCGCCTGGAAGGGGGCGGTTCCACGGAGCTCGTCGAAGGCTCTGACCTCGTTATAATCACCGCGGGATTTCCGCGCCTGCCCGGCATGTCCCGTATGGACCTGACCTCGCGCAACCGTCCCATTGTCACCGGCATCGCGGAAGAGGTCGCGTCGCGCGCTCCCGACGCGGTGGTGATAGTGGTCACAAACCCGGTGGACGAGATGACCTACCTGGCCTGGCGGGCCGGCGCCTTCCCGGAGCGGCGGGTGATGGGGATGGCGGGAGTGCTGGACAACAGCCGGTTTATGTACTTCCTCGACAGGCTCGCGGCGGTGCCTGCCCGCGAAGCGAGCACGCTCGTCCTGGGTACGCACGGCGACGATATGGTACCTCTCCCGGACTGGTCAACGGTGGCCGGTACCAGCCTGGCCGAGCGCGTGGACAGAAATCTCATCGACACCGCCGTCGACAGGACCCGCGACGGAGGCGCCGAGATAGTGGCCCACATGAAGACGGGGAGCGCTTATTTCGCGCCCGCCGTGTCGGTCGGCGTGATGGCGCTCGCCGTCCTCGCCGACACCGGCAGGGTACTGCCTGTGTCGGCGTACGCGCGCGGGCAGTACGGCATCGATGGAATATTCATTGGCGTCCCGGCGAGGCTCGGGCGCGCGGGAGTGCTGGAGATCCTCGAGATCCCGCTCTCCGGCAGGGAGCGGGAGTCCCTGGCGGGCGCCGCGGCCGGAGTGCGGCGCAGGATCGAAGAGCTCGACACGGTTGCGGTCGATGAGAACGATTGAAGCGACCAGGCTCGGAAACCTTATAGAGGCCCTCTGCACGGAGGTCTCGACCGCGCTCCCCGCGGATGTCGTCGCGGCCCTGGAGACGTCCCGCGAGGAAGAGAGGTCTCCTCTCGGGAGGCGCGCACTTGACATGATACTGGAGAACGCCGTCCAGGCACGGGACCTGGGGCTCCCGATATGCCAGGACACCGGGCTGTTCACGATCTACATCTCGCTGGGAAGGGATACCGTGATCGCGGGCGACCTGACACACGAGGCTTCGGCCGCCGTGGCCAGGGCGACGGCGCGCGCCGCCCTGCGCTCGTCGATAGTCGCCGACCCAATCGACGGCAGGGTCAACACCGGGGACAACACCCCGCCGCTCATCGAGGTGGAGCTGGGCGAGGGCGAAGACACCACGCTCGGGGTCCTTGCAAAGGGAGGCGGCTCCGAGATGGCGAGCCGGTCGGCGATGCTGCCCCCCGGCGCCGGGTGGGAAGGGGTCCGCGATTACGTGTTATCGGTGGTGTCCGAGGTCGGAGCCCGCTCCTGCCCTCCTCTTGTGCTCGGCCTGGGCATCGGCGGCAGCTTCGACAGGGCGCCCGCTATGGCCAAGAGGTCACTTCTGGCTCCGCTCGACGTGCCGGCCCGCGAGGCGGCCACCCGGGCGCGCGAGCGGGAGCTCATCGATGCCGTCAATAAGCTCGGCATCGGGCCGGGCGCGATGGGAGGCACTTTCACCTGCATGGGCGCAAGGATAACGACTGCGTCGTGCCACATCGCGAACCTGCCGGTCGCTGTCAGCGTGAACTGCCACGCCCTCAGGCGCAAGGTCGCAAGAGTGTAAGGATTTCCCACTATTGGATGACGACGATCGCGACACAGCCGACAGGGGAGGCCCGGAGCACAAGGACCCGGAGACCGCGGCGGGCGTAAGCCTCGAGATCGCCGCCTACAAGAAGGTCCTCACCAACAGGGGTTTTCTTTCTCTCTGGGTCGGGCAGGGGATATCCGGCATCGGCGACTGGGTGATAGTCGGCATCCTGCTCGACAAGGTCAACATTTCGGGGGGCTCGAGCGGGCTGGCGTGGATGATGACTTTCCGGTTCCTTCCAGCCTTCCTGTTCGGGCTTTTCGCGGGCGCCGTCGTCGACCGGCTGGAGCGCAAGACCGCCATGGTCTTCTGCGACATCTGCCGCGGCATCCTCGTCTTCACGCTGGCCTTCGCCAACTCGCTGCCGCTGATCTGCGCGATCGTCTTCGGTATCGAATGTTTCTCGCTCATATTCGGCCCGGCGAAGGATTCGTCCATCCCCGACCTGGTCGCCAAGGACGACGTCCTCACCGCCAACTCCCTGATGTCGACCAGCACCTACCTGACTATGGCGCTGGGCACCATGATCGCGACGGTCATCCTCGGGTTCGCAGCGTTGGTCTACAAGGCGTTCCCCCTGTTTCATTTCCAGAACTCGGGGCAGTTCCAGCACGAGTTCGCGTTCATGGTGGACGCGTTGAGCTTTTTCGCGTCCGCGATGCTCATATTCACCATCGCGTTCCCCAGGCGTTTCGAGACCAGGCTGAAGATCTCTACCCGCCAGGTCTTCAAGGACACCAGGGAAGGCGTCGGTTTCATGCGCCGCAACCCGCTGACCCGCTCGATACTCGGCGTCATGATAATCGGTTTCATCGGAGGCGGCTCCCTCTACATCCTCGGTGCGCCGTTCGCGCTCCAGGCGATGAACGCCAAGGGGGCCAAGTTCACCCTGATCCTGACCATGCTGCTGGTCGGCGTAGTCGTCGGGGCTGCGGCGGCTCCGTTCCTGACGAACGTCCTCAGGCGCGAGAAATGGTTCGGCAGGTCGGTGGTCGGTTTCGGGCTGGTGATGATAATCTTCGCCTTCATCGACCTGTACCCGCTCTCGCTCGTCGTGATATTCATCGGAGGCCTGTTCCTGGGCTACCTGCTGGTCATCGCCTACACACTTCTGCAGCAGAATCTCGAGGAAGACATCCGCGGCCGGGTGTTCGCCGCGATGCAGACCATCATGAGGACCTGCCTGCTCATCTCGATGGGGCTTTTCGCGGTGATCGCCTGGATCTTCACCAAATGGATACCCTGGACGCTTGCTGAACCCGTTCACAAGACGCTGAATCTCGGTTTCATGACCAAGAGCATCTACCCCGCAATGCTCGCCATGATCCTGGGAGGGCTGGTCGTTATCGTAGGCGGTTTCGTCTCGATGAGGGGGCTGAGGCGCTACTTCAAGTCGCTCGATAAGGAGGGCAAGCATGAGAGTACTGCGCCTGCCACCTGACCCCGCCGAGCTGGCCGGGCTCGTCGCGGGCGAGGAGGTGCTGCTCGTTGGCGCCGCGCTCACGCTGCGGGACGCTGCCCTCAAGAGGCTCGAATCAACACGGGCAGCCGCCGAGAGCCCACCCTTCGACCTCGACGGGCAGATGGTGTTCCACGCCGGCCCGAGCCCACCGGCCGGGGGCAGGCCGTGCGGCTCCATTGGACCAACGACCTCGGCACGCATGGACCGCTTTCTTCCGCTGCTGTTCGCCGCGGGCGTGAAGGCGACCCTGGGCAAGGGCCCGAGGTCGCGCGAGGCGGTCGAACTGCACGGGCGTGAAGGCGCCGTGTACCTTGCCGCCGTCGGCGGGGCGGGGGCGCTCTTCGGCGGGATGGTCGAGTCCTGCGAGCCGGTCGCGTGGGAGGACCTGGGGCCGGAGGCTGTCTTCCAGGTGGTCTTGAAGGGCATGCCCGCGGTGGTGGCCATCGACGCCCGCGGAAACGATTTTCTCTCTGCGCAGTATTCAGACTATTCGGGTTCCGGGCCGGTCGCGCGCGGAGGATGACGCCGTGCGATGCGGTGCCCGGGGCGCGCGGTTATAATACTGGTAGTCGCCGCCCGGGGCGGCGCGATCCAGGCCTTACGCCCGGCGAATCGGCAACGAGCAAACATCAGGTGACGAGGGAGAAGCTAATGGCTGACCCTGGCTGGCCTCCCGTGGTGAAGACGCCCGGGGGCAGGCGACCGGCGGGAAAGGGCATCGGCAGGGGCGCCGCGCGCAAGCCCGCCGAGGATAACGTGAGGGTCATCGGCCCACCGGTGATCGGGCAGAAGCCGACTGAGAAACCCGAATCAAGGAAGGTCGTCCAGGCCGGAAAGCCAGCAGGTTTCTTCGTGACTTTCGAGGGCTGCGAGGGCGCAGGCAAGACCACCCAGTCCGAGATGCTCAAGGACTACCTGCTCGCCCATGGCCACGACGTAGTGCTCACCCGCGAGCCGGGCGGGACCGTTGTGGGCGAGAAGATAAGGGAGATCCTGCTGAACCCCGGCAATCGCGAGATAAGCCCGGTGACCGAAGCGCTCCTGTTCGCCGCCAACAGGGCGCAGGTGGTGCAGGAGGTCATAAAGCCGGCCCTCGACAAGGACTGGATAGTGATAGGGGACCGCTTCGTGGACAGCTCGCTCGCGTACCAGGGCGTCGGACGGGGGCTCGGCCTCGAGGCCGTCAACAACCTGAACGAATGGGCTACCGCCGGCCTGGAACCGGCGCTGACCGTATATCTCGATATCCCTTACACTGAGTCGATGGAGCGGATCGCGCGCTCGACGCCCGACAGGATCGAGGCTGAGCCGCGCGAGTTTCACGAGAACGTCCGGCAGGCTTACGGCCTGCTCGCGAGGATATACCCTCAACGCGTGTTGGTGCTGGACGCCAGGGACAGCGCCGAAGCCGTGCATGCTCGTGTGGTGAGCTCTGTCGGAAAGCTCATCAGAGTGTGAGCGCCCATGCTTCTTGAGAACGTAGTCGGACACCACGCCGTAAGCGAAACCCTGCAGAAAGCGGTCGAACAGGGGCGCGTCAGCCACGCATACCTGTTCGAAGGCCCCTCCGCCGTCGGCAAGTTCACCATCGCCAGGTCGTTCGCGGCAACGCTCCTCTGCCCCAACGGCGGGTGCGGCGAATGCAACGTATGCCGCAGGGTCCTGGAGGGCAAGCATCCAGACGTCACAGTGATAAAGCCCGAGGGCAAAAACATCCCCGTCGACACCATTCGCGGGATGAGACTCTCCGCTTTCCGGAAACCGATGGAAGCGGACCGAAAGGTCTACATAATAAAGAACGCCGATATGATGTGGGAAGAGGGGGCGTCCACACTCCTCAAGGTCCTGGAGGAGCCGCCCGGCGACGTAGTGTTCATTCTGCTCTCCGCCAACCCTTCGGGAATGCTCTCGACCATCCGCTCGAGGTGTCGGGTGGTCACGTTCGGCCGCGTACCGGCCGAGGAGCTGGCGGCTTACCTGGTGGACGAGAAGGGAGTCTCCGTCGAGGACGCGCGGCTGATAGTGCGGCTCACAGGCGGTGTGCTGGGCAGGGCTCTGGACTGGTGCGACGAGCCCTGGAGGCTCGCCCGCAGGGACACCGTGATCCGCGCCGCCCGCGCCTTGAGGCTGGCCGACCTCAACCAGACTCTGGAGCTCGCCCAGGAGCTCCACAGGGAGATCCAGGCTCCGCTCGACGAGATAGCCGCCGCCTTCCAGGAGAGCAAGCTCTCGTTGGCCGACGGCTCGCTGGACGCCGGCACGGCAAGGCGTCTGGGCAAGGATCTCGATGAAGAGTGCAAGCGACGGCAGATCAGGGAGGAGCTGCGAGGCATCAAGGACATATTCTCGATTCTGGCCTGGTGGTATCGTGATATCCTGATAATCAAGGAGGGCGGCGACACCGCCCTCGTGACCAATATGGACCTGGAGCGCGAGATACTCGAAGAGTCGGAATCGGTCAGCACCGCAAGGCTGCTCGAGTGCATCGAGCTCATGGAGGAAAGCATGAGGGCCGCAGAGCAGAACGTTCCCGCGCAGCTCAACCTGGAGAGTGCCCTGTTCGGCGTACAGGAGGCGCTGTATGCCTAGAGCGGTCGGCGTTGCGCTGAGGGTGGGCGGAAAAGTCTACCGGTATGACCCGGAGGGGCTCGCGCTGGTGCCCGGCGACGAAGTGGTGGTGCCGGCCGCGCGCGGCGTCGAGCTCGGGCGCGTCGTCTCGGCCATAAGGGAGGTCCCTCCCGATGAGATCACCGAACCCCTGAAAAAGGTGATGAGAAAGGCCACAGAGAGAGACCGTGGCAGGCAGCGCGAGAACGCCGCTCGCAAGGAGGAAGCGTTCCGCACGGCGCGGCGGCTCATCCAGAAGCACGGCCTCCGCATGAAGCTCGTCGACGTCGACTACGTGTTCGACGGCTCGAGCATCGTCTTCTACTTTACGGCGGAGGGCCGGGTCGATTTCCGCGAGCTGGTCAAGGAACTGGCCTCGACCCTGAAGACCAGGATAGAGCTCCGGCAGGTGGGGGTCAGGGACGAGGCCAAGATAGTCGGCGGGCTCGGGCTCTGCGGGCGCGATCTCTGCTGCAGCCTCTTCCTGTCGGACTTCAACCCCGTATCTATCAAGATGGCCAAGGAGCAGGACCTCCCGTTGAACCCTTCGAAGATCAGCGGGATATGCGGGAGGCTGATGTGCTGCCTCAAGTACGAGGTCGGGGCTTACGAGGATTTCAATTCGAAAGCCCCGACGATCGGCAGCATGGTGGAGCTCGAGGACGGCGAGGGCAGGGTGCTCGGATACCACGTCCCGTGCGGGAAGGTCGTCGTCGAGTTGGAAGACGGCAAGAGGGTCAACGTCCCGCTTTCCGAGTTGCTGGACCGAAAGGGTTCCAAGGGCAGGAACAGGCGCAGGAAGAAGAAGCCGGAAGGCAGCCCCGGGCCGGACGAAGCGTAGGCGGCGCCCCGGACGACAGCACTCACCGGGCGCCAGGCCCCATCATTCGTTGACGACCCCCGTCATCGCCGTGACCCCGGGTTTCGTGCTAGTATTAAAATTCCAGTTGGTGCCCCGTTGAGACACTGTTCGGTCCTGGCGGGGGGCCGGAATGAGCATCCCACCCGGTGAAGCTCGCGAGGTCGTTCTGATTTCCGCAACGGGCGTGGCTGGCGCCTTTCCCCGGGTCTCCATTCAGTATAAGAGGTCGATTGCATGTTCGAGATGAGGGTTCACGGTCTCGGCGGCCAGGGCGCGGTGACGCTCGTGACCTGGGTCGCGCAGGCCGGATACAACCTGGGCAAGCACGTCCAGGCTTTCCCGTTCTTCGGGGCCGAGCGCCGCGGCGCGCCCGTCAAGGCTTACGTGAGGATTGACGACAAGCCGATCTACCTGCGAAGCCAGGTAAGCAGGCCCGACCTGCTGGTGGTCATGAGCCCCGAGCTGACCGGGATCGCGCTCGAAGAAGGCATCGCCGGCGGAGGTGAGCTCCTCGTCAACGCCGGTTCGGAGCTTGCGGAGCGGCTTGCCGAAAGGTTTTCGAGGGTCGTGTACCGTATAGACGCCACCGGGATAGCGATCGATGAGGGCCTTGAGATAGACGGGATGCCGATGGTGAACATACCCCTTTTCGGGGCGATAGAGAGCCAGGCGTCGCTGGCCCCGTTCGAGACAGTGATGGAAATCCTCGAGAAAGTCGCCAGGAAGGGCAACTTCGATGCATACAGGAATGCGGCGAAGCGAGGGTTTGAAGACGTAGCCAGAGTGACGCGCGCCCCGACCGCCGAAAACGTTGCCGCGGAGTGATGAGTTGAGCGAACAGGAAGAGAAACTCGGGTATATGACTTCGTTGTCCAAGCCGGTCAAGGGATGCGCCGGCGACACCGGCGAGTGGCGCACGTACCGCCCGGTGAAGGATGACGATAAGTGCAACGATTGCCTGATCTGCTGGATCTACTGCCCCGAGGCCTGCATAAAGAAGACCGGCGTTGAGATCGATTACCAGTACTGCAAGGGCTGTGGGATCTGCGCGGTCGAGTGCCCCACCGGCGCCATCGTCATGGTCAAGGAGGAAAAGCTGTGAAGGTGCTCGAGACAGGGAACCACCTGGTGGCCCTGGCCGTGAGGTCGGTTGGCGTCGACGTCGTGCCCGCATACCCGATAACCCCGCAGACCCAGATAATCGAGAAGATCGCCGAACTGATAGCTGCCGGAGAGATGGACGCGGAGTACATACCGGTCGAATCGGAGCACAGCGCCTGCGCGGCGTTGGTTTCGGCTTCGCTGACAGGGGCGAGGGCCTTCTCGGCGACCAGCTCTCACGGGCTGGCGTACATGCACGAGATGCTGCACTACGCGGCGGGGATCAGGGTGCCGGTGGTGATGGCCAACGTCAACAGGGCGCTGGGCCCCGGGTGGAACATCTGGTGCGACCAGCAGGACTCCATAAGCCAGCGCGACACGGGTTGGCTCCAGGTCTACGTCGCGAGCCACCAGGAGGCCGTGGACACGGTCATCCAGGCTTTCAAGATTACGGAGGACCGGTCGGTTTTACTGCCGTTGATGATCAATCTGGACGCTTTCGTCCTTTCCCACACCTACATGGACGCCGAGGTTCCGGAATCGGAGCAGGTCGCCAGGTTCCTGCCTCCGTACCGCCCGAGGTGGAAGCTCGACCCGGCGCGCCCGGTGACTCACGGGTCTGTGGTCTACCCGGTGGATTTCAGCGAGACGCGCGAGTCGATGCAGATAGGCCATGACAAGGCGCGCGGGGTCGCCAAGCGCGTGGCGGCAGAGTTCAAAGAAGAGTTCGGGCGGTGGCACGGCGACATGGTCGACACTTACCGCCTCGAGGGCGCGAAGCACGCCATCGTCGCGATGGGGAGCATCGCCGCCGAGAGCAGGGTCGCTGTGGACAGGCTCCGCGAAGAGGGTCACGACGTAGGCCTTCTGCTGGTGAGGTTCTTCCGTCCCTTCCCGATAATCGAGCTCCGCGAGCTCTGCGGAGGGCTCGAGGACCTGCTGGTCATCGACAGGAACTACTCCTACGGCATGGAGGGGGCGCTCTTCACCGAGGTGAAGGGGGCTCTCTACCGGCGCGTGGATATTCCGGCGTGGGACCTCATAGTGGGGCTCGGGGGCCGGGACGTCTCTCACGAGTTGATCCGCGAGATGGCGCTCAGGGCATGGGACGGCGAGCTCGGCGAGATCACATGGGGCGATACTCACATCACGGACGCGCACAGGGTGACGCTCGAGTGCCTCCAGGAGTTCGACGAGGTGCTGGAATGACGGCCGCCGGATTAGGCGTTACAGGACGGGCCGCGAACAGTGCGACCGGGAACGAGCACGATAGAGGGTTTTACAGATGGTGACATTCAAGAGCCTTCCGGAGGAGGAGCTCTTCCTCGCCGGGAGCACGGCATGCCAGGGATGCCCTTCGAGCCTCGCCCTGAGAATCGCGTTCAAGGCGCTCGGGAGCAACACGATACTGATAGTCGTAGCGTCGTGCACGTCGGTGTTGCAGGGCTCCTACCCCCTTTCGGCGATCAACCTACCGCTGATGAACGTGGCGTTCGCCACGGGCGGGGCCAGCGCCTCGGGGGTCGCGGCCGGCGTCCGGGCCCTCATGAAGAAGGGCGAGCTGGAGGAGGAGCCCAACGTGCTGGTCTGGGCCGGCGACGGCGGGACCTACGACATCGGCATACAGTCGCTATCGGGCGCGGCGGAGCGCGAGACCGATTTCATCTACGTCTGCTACAACAACGAGATGTATTCGAATACCGGCACCCAGCGAAGCGGCGCCACCCCGCTCGGCGCTTGGACCACGACCACTCCGGGCGGCAAGGTCCAGCACCGCAAGGACATCGCCCAGATAATGATCGCGCACCGCATCCCGTATGTCGCGACCGCGTCGCTCGCATACCCGTTGGACTTCTACAAGAAGATGATGAAGGCCAAGAGCATCAGGGGCACCAAGTACATCGAGATGATGGCGCCATGCCCGCCCGGCTGGAAGTTCCCATCGAGCCAGATGATCGAGGTGAGCCGGATGGCGGTGCAGAGCGGCATGTGGCTGCTCTACGAGCACGAGGGCGACGAGGCCATCTTCACAGCCGCCACCAAGAGGATCATCGAAGGCAAGGTCAAGAAGAAGCCGGTCAAGGAATACCTCGAGATGCAGGGAAGGTTCAAGCAGATACTTGCCAGCCCCGAAGGCAAGGAGGCGGAGGAGAGGCTCGAGGAGGAGGTCACCGAGTCCATCCGCAGGCTCCACGGCTGGGTCCCCGAGTACATCTGACCGCCTTCTCACCCCGCTGACCGTTGGTCTATCCTGGTGAATGGTGGTCTCCGGCGGGGAGCGGTAGAAAATAGGTAGAAAGAAGTCTTCCGAATCGTTGTATATTGTCGCTCAATAGTTGCGCATTCTTGACATCCCCGGGTGAACCATCGACGATTCTCAAGATGCATGCTCTTGCCCAGGGAGGCATGATCGAAGATGCCGGCAAGTGGAAGAAAAGGGACAACGAGATCGTGGAGATCAGGCCTGACGGTGAGCGGGTTGTTAGTTTCGTACCCACAAGCGCAAAGATTACGCCGGGCGCTACCGAGGCCCTGTGCCACGAATACGGTCAGGCAACAGAGATCAAGTCCCTGCCCGAACTTCTGCTGGTTGGAGCATTCGTTCTTGATTTCCTGTGCAGCCACCCTTTCAGGGACGGCAACGGAAGGGTTTCGCGCCTCATGACAACACTTCTCCTTGAGCAAAACGGATTCGTGGTTTCGCGATACGTCAGCCTTGAACGCCTGATCGAAGAGAACAGGGAGAGTTACTATCAGAGCCTGTATGAGAGCTCGCAGGGTTGGCACGATTCAATCCACAATATCGTACCATGGTGGGATTTCTTCCTCTCCATCATCAACCGTGCCTACCGCGAGTTCTCCGGGGCTGTCGAATCGAGGGCGGCGGGGCCCGGCAAGACCGAGCGGGTCCGCGAAGTCATCACGGGAATGGAGGGGCAGTTCTCCCTGTCCGAGATTCGGGCGCAACTGCCTTCTGTCAGCGAACAGCTGATCAAACGGGTGCTTCAACAGATGAAGGCTGATGGCCGGGCAAGGTTAGCGGGTCGAGGTCGCGGAGCACGCTGGGAGAAGTTGGACTGACGGACATTTGTTCGCTCCGCCAAAAGTGTGCAGAAAATAGTGTAGATTCTCCGACACCATGCAGGGTGTGTAACGTCAAAGCTCTCAAGTCTCTTATACCAGCCGTGGAAGGAGGCACCGTTATTTCAGCTGATTATGTTACTGACTTCGCCTGACTTCTGTCATTGAAATTCGTGTCCTGTTTGGGAGAAAATCAAAAATGGTAGGTTTTGGCGATTAATCAGGAGTCATTTATGCTTTTATGGAGAGAAGGACTCAGGGTTACTTGAAGGAGCGGGCGCAATGAAGACGGCAGAGAAAATCAGCACCCTCACTATCGACGACGACCCGGAATTCCTCAAGGTGCTGGGCAAGCTGATCAATCGGGAGTTTCCCTCGGATGTGGATACGGCCCTGGACTGTGCATCTGCCCGGGCCGCATTTGGAGCGTCCGAGTACGACCTTTTAACCATCGACTACCAATTACCCGACGGCGACGGGCTTGAGCTTCTCGGTGAGATCATGGCCAGGAACCACAACCCCCTCGCAATCATGGTCACGGGGCACGGGGATGAATACGTCGCGGCCGAGGCATTTCAGCTGGGGGCTGCAGGTTACGTGGTGAAGGACAATCGCCTGACCACCATGTTTAAAGATACGGTGCATAGATCGGTTGCAATGAAGCGTACGCAGAAAACGCTGCGCGACTCCGAGACGCGCTACCGGCGACTCTTTGAGGCGGCAAAGGACGGAATACTTATCCTTGATGCAGAAACGGGAAAGATAATCGATGCCAACCCGTACCTCCTGGATCTGCTGGGTTATTCCCTGGAGGAGCTTCTCGACAGAGAGCTCTGGGAAGTCGGTCCTTTCAGGGATTCGGCGGCTACCAGGAGCGCGGTCCTGGAGGTGCAGCAGAAGAGCTACATTCGTTACGAGGATCTGCCACTGGAGACCAGGGAAGGAAGAAGGGTCGATGTGGAGTTCGTCTGCAACCTTTATGCCTCAGGTATCGCTAACGTGATCCAATGCAACATACGCGATATAAGGAATCGGAAACAGCGGGAGGCCAGGGAGAAACTCCGGGCTAACGATCTAGACCGATACGCGCGAACGGTATCTCACGACCTGAGGTCTCCGCTGGCGTCTGTAGGTCTGGCTACCACACTTCTTGAGAATAGACTTGAAGACATGTTGGGCGGTAACGGCGACGACGAATCAACGGAGCTTATTGACTCCATCAAGAAAAACGTGGATAAGGCACACGAGTTGATCACGAGCCTTCTGTCGCTCGCCGAAATCGGCCTCGTGCCCGATAACCTTGAGTCAGTTGATGTCGGAGCCGTGGTCGATGATGTGCTGGAGGAACACGAGGCGGTCGTCGCTGAAGAAGGCACGGTCGTCAAAGTCGGCGATGACCTGGGTGACATTGTTGCCAATCCCGCGCAGATCAGGCAGGTATTCGCCAATCTGATTGGCAACGCGCTGGAATACGCACGCAACGGACATACCGTGATCGAAGTTTCTTATCTCGGGGGAGATAAAGAAGGCGGTAGACGTTACCTGGTGCGGGACAATGGACCGGGTTTCCCTGAGAACTTGCTGGACAGGCTGTTTCTACCATTCGTCTCCCAGAAGGGCAGCGGCAAGGGATTAGGACTGGCCATCGTTCATGCGATAGTCAAGACCTACGGTGGGAGCATAAGAGCATACAACCACGACGGGGCCTGCATCGAGTTCTCATTGAAGAACCTGAGCCCTGACGCGGATCGCCTATAGACCCACCAGTGATCAATTCCCGGCTCTGAGTGCCGCGTGTAAGTGTCATGTAACGCTCGGTCACCTTCCTGGAACGCACTCGCTTTTCCCCCTCAATGAGGGGCATCGTTTGAGGGTCATCTTCGAGCTCTTGTTGCTTGGATTGGAAACCGTTGCTTAGCGTTAAGGTGGTCGGGGTCCCCGTCGTTACATGAACGTTAATCATCAGAAGCTTCGACGACGGGTTATGGCCAAACAAGAATCAAGCAATCGTAGGTGGCAGGGGTCCCCATCGTCTCACTAAGGACCCTGCCAGAACCAGCTCCACGATGGGGTGACTGGAGCCGGCGCGGGGATTCGAACCCCGGACCTGCTCATTACGAGTTGGAGCCGTGCTTGATCTTAGTCTCTCTTGGTTGCCCTGGATTATCGCGATTGATCGCATGGTTAAGCGATTTTATGGATATTGGTTTATCTCGGGGTTTGGTGGCCTCCGGCGGATAGCGGTAGAAAATAGGTAGAAAGAAGTCTACCTAATCAGTGTATATGCCCGCCTGTGGCATTTAGAAGCGTTTGGAACGCTCTGCATCGACGACCAAGGTTCGCAACGTGAAAAAGCCGAGCGCAAGCCATCACTGTTATTCAGGCTGTCCGGTGATCATTGGGCGGTGGGGGCGCGATCTCATCATCACGCAGTCTCGTCATCCGTGAAAGATCTCATGATCTGCCTGCCGGTCGCTTTGCGGTAAACAGCCTCGATTGCGAAAGAGAGCCCGGCCATCACTACGAGCACGAGTATATTCAATGGATGCTTCGTTGCTGTCTCCCATATAAGAGCTCCCAGCGCTCCCAAGCAGACCACGACTCCCAGCAGCGAAATCAAACCGTGGCTCGCGGTCTTACCACGAAGCCGGTAGTTCGAGGCGTTGACCGCCGCGAATATCAGCAGGAACCCGGCGCTTCCCATGGTCGCGATGCTGGAAAGGTCGAACAGGTTGGCTATCACCATGGTTAAAGCCGCGGTGATCAGCAGGCCCTCTATCGGCCGTCTCCAGACTTTTCTCTCGAGCTCCCTCGGTAGTTCCCCGTCTTTGGCGATTGAGTAGCTCACGCGGGCGGTGCCGTACAGGGTGGCATTTATCGCGGAGGCTGTTGACAGCATGGCAGCCACCGCGATGAGCGCAAACCCGGCCTGGCCGAGGAAGGGTTTCGCCGCCTGGGCAAGCGCGTAGTCCTTCGCTCCGATAATCTGCCTCACCGGGAGATTGCCGACCGTAACAAGCGCGACGAGTACGTACAGCGCGATTACAAAACCGACGGCCGTGTAGTAAGCGAGCGGAAGGGTTTTCGCTGGGTCTTTCACGTCTTTTGCGGTGTTGGCGATTAGTTCGAACCCATCGTACGCCACGAAGATGATCATGCCCCCGGCGACAAGGGTGACTCCGGATGGCCATGTGGACGTAGCCAGCCGCGAGGATGTGATGCTAAACATGCCGACACCCACGAATACCAGGAGTATGGCGATCTTGAAGGCCACGACCGCTTCATCGGCTCTTCCCACTATAACGGCGCCCAGTAAATTCAGGGCCGTGAAGCCGATGATGACGGCGCTCATCAGGACGTGCTTCATGAGGCCCTGCATCGAGGCTGGGAAGAAGCTCGCGCCATAACTCCCGAACGCGGAGGCATAGAGCGAAAGCATCACCAGATAGCTTATCCAGAGGAGCACGTTAAGGCCGCCGGTGAACATATCCGTGCCGAAACCCTGGATCAGGAACTCGACCGTCCCGCCCTGTGAGGGGTATTTCACGGACAGCTTTGCGTACGAATAAGAAGTAATGGCCGCGACCATTCCAGCAACGAAGAAGGCGATGGGCGTCGCGCCGCCAGCGAGTTGAACGGCCAGGCCCAGGACGGCGAAGATGCCTCCCCCGACCATCCCGCCAATACCGATCGACACGACCGGCCAGTAACCCAGGCCCCTCCCGGAATTGTCTGCCAACCTCAGCGCCCCCACTTTCGAACTTATGCCGCCATAACTTCTCGCATCAAGGAATAACGTCTGCCGTTCTCACTAGGCGGGCAACACCCTGTACTCGCGATTGACACGTACAACAGAAACAGCAAGTCTTGAAGATGCTCAGAGTAATACCTGTAAGACTTTAAGCCTCAAGCGGCCGCCCTTTCTTTCTGCTTTTCGTGGGATGGCTCTTTCTTCTCCCCTTTGCTATACCGGTCCAGGAGTCCATAGGCAAGTAGCTTCGCTCCTTCCGCGACCTGCATCCAGACAAGGCACCATATCCAGATCGCGAGCGTCGCGATCGGGGGAATCGCCGGCAGGAAACTCCCCAGGCCCAACGTGGATATCGCTGTCGACACTGCCATTGTCCCCAGGATGGCCGCGAGGAGACCCCGGCTGGGGTAGGGCTTCGTCCACCAGTGGCCCTGTCTCCGCGCAACGAAAAACAGCATGTGCCCGCTGATAGCGAACTTCAGGAACATCGCCGTCTGCAACTGGCCCAGGGTGATTGTGTGAGCCAGCACATAATGATGAAGGATGAAATACATGAGAAAGGAAGTGACAACTCCTGCCGCGCCCAGCACGGTCCCAATGATGATGAGCCGAGACATGCCCCAGCTGTCGGGTTCAACGGCGGGGGTCGCGCGGTCGCCCGCGATCATGAGAATGGGGATGTCGTTCAGGATCGCCAGAAGAATGATCTGGTGCGGGCCGATCGGTTTCACATTGAAGATAAGGATTATGAGAGTGATAAAGACTACGAGTCGTAGCGTCTCAGAAATGCGGTAGATGACATAGTTCTTCATCCGGGCGAACACGGTTTTCCCTTCCCGCACCCCTTTGATGATGACATTCAAACCGGGTCGGGTCAGCAGGACGTCGCCAGCAGCACGCGCCACATCGGTTGCTCCATCGACGGCAATGCCGACATCGGCTTTCTTGAGCGCGGGACTATCGTTGACGCCGTCCCCTGTCATCCCGACGATGTGACCTTCCCTCTGCAAGGCTTCGACGATGCGGTACTTACTCTCTGGCATCACCTGGGAGAATATGCCGTAATGCTCTGCCTTCGCGGCGAACTCGTCGTCGTTCCAGGAAGCGATCTGGTCCGACGTGACAAGGTCGCCTTCGATGCCTGTCTCTCCCCCTATTTGTTTTGCCGCCGCTGCGTTGTCACCAGTGATCATCTTCACCGTGATACCGAGTTCACGAGCTGCGTCGACCGTCTCCCTTGTGTCTTCTCGGGGTGGGTCGCGCAACGGGAGCACGGCAACGAGTGTCATCCCGGCGTCTTCGTCGTACGGCCCGTTGTCCTTACAGGCTATCCCGAGAGCGCGGTAGCCCCGACCGCCGAGATCTTCGACATCTTTCAGATACTTGTCTGCAGCATCTGCGCTCACGTCACAGGCAGCGAGAACGACCTGCGGCTCTCCTTTGATGATGCGGCGCTTCTTGCCTTGCATTTCTACGATGGCTGCAGCACGCTTGCTGGTCGAGTCGGCTGGCGTGTAGTCGCTCCTGTTCCATTCCCCTA
>Ga0209746_1000372_pt1 | contig 23459 bp, 21 predicted proteins | sample BarGraNGADG00211_3_FD_184496 | JGI IMG/M metagenome (GOLD analysis project Ga0209746, IMG submission 184496) | Arctic peat soil microbial communities from Barrow, Alaska - Barrow Graham LP Ref core NGADG0011-211 (SPAdes) (version 2) | ecosystem: Environmental > Terrestrial > Soil > Wetlands >... | reverse complement strand
TGAGACCCGCTTGCGCTCGGTGGTGGAGTACGTCCTTTCACAGGATGTGGTACCGATCCTGGCAACCAAAGCCGACAACCTTGAAGGCGATAACAGCATCAATGCCGCCATTGCCCGTGTGGCCTACGAATACGAAATACCGCTCTGGAATTTTTGGGCCGCCACCTACCCTCTTCCGGATCATGGCCTGATTTCGGATGGTTTCCACCTGACGGTCGCCCGGGATTATTTTGACGACCCAATCCGCATGGAAATGGCCCGGCCCTGGCGCAATCTGACTGCTTTGCAGGCCATTGACGCCGTCTACCGTGCCCTCGCTGCCCAGCCTTGATCGCTCATGAAGTGTATTTTGTTTTTCTTTTTTTGTGTCTCCTTTCTGGCTGCCTGCGCTGGGGCTTCAGCCATTCCCGCTCCATCTGAGACCCTGAGCCTGCCAACAGAAACCGTCGTTCTGACAACGCCGACGACTTCCCCCATCCCCACTCAGACCGCCAGCCTCACCCACGACCCGCGTCTCCCTCCCGAACGCTGGCAGGAGTGGCCGGTCGTGCCGGAACACGTCAGCCCGCGCACCCTGGAAATCTATCGGCGCGGACTGGAACTCGGCAACAATCCGCAAGCCTTCTCGAAGATTGGCGACGGTGGAGCTTCCACCGTCTGGTTCCTGACCCATTACGACCTCGACCCGGCGTATTACAACCTGGGTGAATATTCCGATTTACAACCGGTTATAGAGGACTTCGCCGGTTCGTTTGGACGTACCAGCCTGGCCGCCGGGCGTGGCTTTAACACTACCATCATCCTCGACCCGGCGTATGCCGATAAACAGCAGTGCGACGCGGGCGAATCCCCTCTGGACTGCGAACTGCGCCACCAGCGTCCATCTTTCGTCTTCTTTTCGGTTGGCACGAACCAGGTCTGGTATCCGGAGATCTTTGAGACGGAACTGCGTATCATCGTTGAGCGTTTGCTGGAACGGGGCGTCGTCCCCTTCTTGTCGACTAAGGCCGACAATCGCGAAGGCGATCAACGCATCAATCAAATCATCGCCAGTCTGGCTTATGATTACGATCTCCCTTTGTGGAACTTCTGGCTGGCTGTTCAATATTTGCCGAACCACGGGCTGCAAGCGGATCTGGAACATCTCACCTGGGCGGGCCCCTACTTCGACGACCCTGTCCGGATGCGGTCCGCCTGGTCCTGGCGCAATCTGACTGCCCTCCAGACATTGGACGCCGTTTACCGCGGCGTGACTGTACAACACTGAATAACACTGAATACCACTGAACAACAATGAAACGCATCTTTATCTTAACTTTACTCGTCCTCCTTCTAACCGCCTGCGGTACGGCGACCTCCACGCCGGTCACTGAGACCGCCATTGTCACCACCCCGACCGCGGAACTGGCTCCGCCGCCAACCTCCATCATTTTCCCCACCCTCGCCCCGAATCCCACCGCCACCTCCGACACGCGCCTCCCCCCCGAGCAGTGGCAGGAATGGCCGGTCGTCCCGTCCGTGACCGGGCGAGCCATCGAGATCTATCAGGCTGGGCTGTTGATGGGCACCAACCCGCGCGCCTTCTCGAAGGTCGGCGACTGTCAGAACATCAAAGAAGCTTTCATGGGCTTTTTCGACCTCCCCGATCGCTACAATCTCGGCACCGATTACCAGTATCTCCAGGAAACGATCAACAATTTCTCCGGCTACTTCAACACCGACGGCCAGGCTGTAAAAGGTGGCTTCAACGCAGCCACTGTCCTCTCGCCGCTGTGGGCCAACCCCGAAGTTTGCCAACCGGGCGAAAATCCCCTCGAGTGCGAGTTGCGCATCACAAAACCCGGCATCGTCTTCGTCAGCTTCGAAGTCTGGTGGGATGGACGTACGCCGGAGACCTACGAGAAATACATGCGCCAGGTCATCGAGACGGCCATCGCCCACGGGGCGGTCCCCATCCTTGCCACCAAGGCTGACAACGTCGAGGGCGACCACAGTATCAATCTGACTACTGCCCGCCTGGCCTACGAGTACGACCTTCCACTCTGGAATTTCTGGCGAGCAGTCCAATCGCTCCCCAACCACGGCATGGACCCGGTCCGCAACGACGGGTTCCACATCTCCACTGATGGCTGGAATGCCCGCAGTTACACCGGCCTCCAGGCATTGGAAAACATATGGCGCGGTGTGCGGGACGTGGCTTCCACAAGCGCCATGCTCTCGACCGCCACGCCCGAACCCACCCGAACCTCAAACCTTCTGCCTGTTCCTGTGAGAGGCCCCAGCCTTGGGTCAAGCACCGACCGGATCGTTTTCGGCCTTATATCCCGCAAGGACGGCGTGTACGAATCCCAGGGTGTTTACCTGTTCGACCTGGCCACCCGGACCGTGGCTCAACTCCTCGGTCCCGGCTTCAACTTCCAGTCCGCTTCACCGGATGGAAAATATTTGTTGGTCAACCAGGGCAGTTTACTTTACCGCACCGACGGCTCGACCCTCACCCTGCTCACCGACCAATTCTTCCCCTCCGGCAAGGCAGGCGCACTCTGGCTCCCGGACGGACGTATCGCGCTGATCCTCCGTCAAAATGAAACCACCTCCCTGGTATTGATGAAAGCTGATGGATCCGGACTGACATCTCTCGCTGTGGGCGCCGCGCCCGTGGAGATTTATCCGTCCACCAATGGGACGCGTCTCACCTGGGAGAGCGGGGCGTGCGATTCAACCGGTCAATGTTCCCATATGGGCGCCTGGTTGACAGACCTGGAGTCCGGGAAGAGCCAGTCGTTGAGCGGTATGTCGCGCCCGCTGGTCTCGCCGGATGGGCAGGAGATGGCGTATGCCTTCGCTCCAAGTGAGAATAAAAGCAACCTGGCCTTTGCGTATTTCAGCGGGGCGCTGCCGCGCGAGGTCCCGCTGGCAGGTGACATCCTGTCCGATATGGCCTGGCAGCCCGGTGGCGGCTGGCTGGCGGTCAATATGGACGAACGCAGCGACTACTCCGGGCGCGTGACTGGCGGCAATAACTACCTGATTAATGCGCAGGATTTCACGACACGGCAACTCCAATCCGTCACCCTGCTGAACCCGAACATTGTCTGGTCGCCGGACGGTGGCACGCTGCTCTGGCTGGGGACCGACTGGCAGGATACGTCTTACTCCATCCGTCTCTGGAAAGTGAACGTTGCCTCAGGGCAGGTGGTTGATTTGAGCGATGCCATCGGTCTGACGAGCAGTGACTATCTTTTTGTGAGCAATGCAGCCTGTCTGGCGCGGCCCTGAATATTTTCGATTACAATAGACCGACAAAAATTTATTTCAACTCAAGGAGTTTCCTATGACCGACGAACTCACAACCATCCTGGCGAGATACATCGCCGCTGAATTCTTGAAACAACCCGACCGGATTATCAAACCAGATGAACCCCTGCTTTCCAGCGGGCTGGTTGACTCCTTCCATCTCGTGGATCTCTCACTGTTTGTCGAGAAAAACTTTGGAGTTCGCATAGATGATGCAGAACTTAATGCCTCCTCCTTCGACAACCTGAACCAGCTTACTGCTTTCATCAAGGAACGCCAGTAATATGCCAAATTTTTCCAACCACCTCCAACGACATTACGAGCAGACACCGGATAAAGTCATCGTTACCATGCTCTTTGCCGGCCAGCCCGACCGGCTGGTGACTTATCGCGATCTCATCCATGGTTCCTCGGGCTACGTCCAGACCTACACCCAAAACGGCATCCAGCCCGGCGATGTAGTCCTGCTCATCCTCCAGCACGATGTGGAATTGATCTATGCCTACTTCGGAGCCGTACTGCTTGGAGCCATCCCATCCATTATGCCATTCCTGACCGAGAAACTGCTCCCCGACCGTTACCGTACTGACCTGGCCGAGCTAGTGTCTCATACCCGGCCGACGGCGATCGTCACCTATCGGGAGTTCGAGCCGGAAGTCCGCGCGGCTCTCAAACCCGGCGAGGACTCGGTGAAAGCGGTGATCATCAGCGACCGGACTGAGGACACCGCCAACCGTCCGTGTCTGCCTGATTTCGCAGCCTTCGGGGGTCCCCGTCGCAAGGAAGAGGATGTTGTTTTACTTCAACACTCTTCCGGTTCCACCGGTTTGCAAAAGGGTGTGGCGCTCTCCCATCGCTCGATATTCAATCACTTGGATGCCTATGCCGAATCCATCCGCCTCACACAGGACGATGTGATCGTCTCCTGGTTGCCTCTTTATCATGATATGGGATTGATTGCCTGCTTTTTGTTGCCCATCCTGCGCGGCATCCCTGTAGTTCAGATGTCTCCCTTCGATTGGGTGCGCGCCCCGTATCGCATGTTGCAGGCTATCTCAACCTATCGCGGCACTCTCACCTGGCTGCCGAACTTTGCCTACAACTTCTGCGCGCAAAAAATCCGCGACCGTGACATGGAAGGAGTAGATCTTTCCTCTTGGCGCGCCAGCATCAACACCTCGGAACCCGTCAAATACAAGAGTCACCTGATGTTCTTTGAGCGCTTTAAATCGTATGGTTTCCGCCTCGAAACCCTCCAGACCTCGTATGGTATGGCGGAAAACGTCTTCGCCGTCACCCAGAATGATTTAAGCAAATTACCCTACGTCGAGGAGGTTGATCGCGAGTCGTTCACCTCCGATCTCATTGCACGTCCCGCCTTCGATGGTCGCCCTGCCATCCAGATGATGTCCTGTGGAAAACCCATTCCTAACACTACCATTCGTGTCGTGGATGCCAAAGGCCGTGACCTGGAGGAACGCCACATCGGCGAGATTGTATTGAAAAGTAATTGCATGCTTACCAGCTACTATAATCGCCCAGACATCACGAAGAAGGCATTCCTGGAGGGCGGCTGGTACATGTCGGGTGACTATGGCTATATATTTAACGGTGAAGTTTTTATTGCCGGTCGCAAGAAGGACCTGATTATCGTAGGTGGCAAGAATATTTATCCACAGGACCTGGAACTGCTCGCTTACGAAGTTCCCGGCGTTCATGCCGGACGCGCCTCGGCCTTCGGTGTGTTCAACGAAACCACCGGGACCGAGGATGTGATCATGGTGGCTGAAGTGGATATGGGCGACCCTGTCGAACGCCAGAAGATTGCAGACGGTATCCGCGCGGCAGTGACGCGCGGTTCAGCGGTGGCGCTGCGCTATGTACATCTGGTCAGCAAACCCTGGCTGGTCAAGACATCCAGCGGAAAGACTGCCCGATCTGCCAATCGGGAAAAGTTTTTGAAGGAAATGCAAGCGAAGGGACAGATATTCTAAACGAAACCGCCGGAGGTTCTTCTCCGGCGATTCCCAAGGCCCCAATAAAAAAACCCTGACAGGCTCAGATAACCTGTCAGGGTTTTTTTGTTTTGTAATTGAATTAACCGGGCGTGATGCGATTCTCAAGCGTGCGGCTGAAAATCTCTTCCTGCTCATCCTTGAGATTGGGCTTTGACTTCTTGCTCTTTGCAGAACTTTTCTTACCATCCGCGCGTTCCTGGGCTTTCTGGAAGGCGATTTGGAAAGCCGTCAGCTCGGGCTCTTTGGATTCTGACTCCTCGACGAACTCTTCCTGTTTCTTGCTTTTCTTGGCGCCGCGTCCCTTGCGGGGTTCGGACTTTTTGATCTCGGCCACCACTTCTTCTGGTTTGGGCATGGCGGCTTTGATGCTCAGGCGGATCTGCTTCTTGCGACGGTCCACGTCCAGGATTTTAGCCTCGACTTCGTCGCCCTCTTTCAAAACTTCGGACGGGTTCTTGACGTAGTCATGCGAAATCTCGCTGACGTGCACCAGGCCGGGGCGTTCGGCACCGATTTCCACGAACGCGCCATACGCTTCCAGGCGGGATACTTTGCCTTTGACAACCATATCCGGTTTCAGTTCGCGCCATTCAAGGGTCAAAGGCTCGACCATGGTCAGTTCTACGCGGTCGTCGTGCACGCGGCGTACCCATACGTTTACTTCCTGACCGACCTGAATTATTTCTTCAACCCGGTTGACCGAGTCTTTCTGCAATTGTGAGATGTGGATAACGCCGGGTACTTTTTGCCCGATGTCCACGATGGCCCCCGCAATAGTGGTTTTTATGACTTTGCCTGTCAGACGTGTCTTTGGTTGCAGCGCACTTTCCGGCGCCGCGTTTGTTGTTTCCATATCGGTTACTCCCGTAATTTCTTGATTTGACCGAAGGCGGATTATACCTGCTTCGGGGGTAACCGTCAACCACAATTTCCGTTTTCTTGCGAAAATATTAGGGTCTGGCAGTTGCCAGACCCTTTCTCTGTTGATCTTTATATGGTCCTTCTTACATCCCGGCCATAAACGCCAATCCGACAGTGCCCGGACCGGCGTGCGTCCCAATGACCGGCGAGACGGACGCAAAGACCGTCTCGATTGGTTGCAACTGAAGGGCGGCGGTGTTGAGTGCGGCGCGCGCCTCAGTCTCAGAGTTGGCGTGCAGCATGGCCAGCCGGACCGGGGTCCGGCCTGCGACGCGCTGGGCAACCAGGTCAATCATTCGGTCTATGGCCTTACCCTTGGTGCGGACTTTTTCCACCGATTCGATCCGTCCATCCCGCAGTTCGAGGATCGGCTTGATATTCAGCGCCGAACCCAATAATGCCTGCGCACCACCGATGCGGCCGCCGCGGCGCAGGAATTCCAGCGTATCTACCACGAAATAGACGCCGGTGTGGTCGCGGGCTTTTTCGGCCAGTTTTTGGCAATCGGCCAGGTTGGCTCCGTCCTGAGCGGCCCGGGCGGCAACCAGCACCTGGAAGCCCATTGCCATCGCCGTGGAATTGGAGTCAACAATGGAAATATTATCGGCGGCTTTTGACAGCATTTCACGCGCCAGGGTGGCAGACTGGATTGTGCCGGAGAGTTTCGATGAGATGAAAATACCCAGCACATCGTAACCACTTTCCAGTAGTTTCTCAAAGGCGGCTTTCATGTCAACGATGGAGACCTGGGATGTGGTCGGCATGACCTTGGCGGTTTCCAGCCGTTTGTAGAAATCATCCGGCATGATGTCCACACCGTCGCGGAAAGTTTCCTCGCCCCAGATCAGTACCAGAGGTGTAACGGTAATGTGATGCGCTTTCAACAGTGCATCGGGGAGATAGGCGGTGCTATCGGTAATAACTGCAACTTTCGACATACTTTCTCCTTTGGCAGGGAATTTTGAGACACTCATTCATAAAAAATATAACCCTGATAGTTCCCTTTGGACGCGCGGCTTTTACAAACTCGGGGTTTGGGGTGTTGGCGGGCGGTTTACTGCCCGCCAACACCCCAAGATCTTCTTCTAGCCGAGGCGGCTTCAAGCCGCCATCGGCAGTATCGGCGCCGCGAGGTACCGAAGCCCCTGCCCTGGGGCGGGGGTCAGGCGGTGGGGATTACCAAGCTTACGGACTTTATGAAAGCCCTACCTTTGGACACGCTTTTCCTTGACCATATGCCCGTTATCGGCTAAAATCTGTCCGCCTTCGGGCAATTGCTTTTTAATGAAGAGATAACATGTTCGAGACGCTGACCGGACGGCTTACCCAGATTTTTGACCAACTGCGGAAACGCGGCAAACTATCCGAAGCCGACGTTGATGTTGCCATGCGGGAAGTCCGCTTGGCGCTGCTGGAAGCCGACGTGCACTACAGCGTGGTCAAGGACTTTATCGCCCGGCTGCGCCTCCGCGCAGTTGGGTCGGAAGTTTCGAAGGCTCTCAACCCGGGCCAGCAGGTTGTTAAAATCGTCAACGAGGAACTGGTCGCCACACTTGGCGAACCCGCCCAGCTCAACCTTTCCGGCGAGAAACCGCACATGCTGATGCTGGTCGGTTTGCAGGGCTCGGGCAAAACGACCGCCGCCGGGAAATTGGCGAACTTTCTGCGCGGGCGTGGTGAACGCGTCATGCTCGTGGCCTGTGACCCGTACCGCCCGGCGGCAGCGGAGCAGTTGCGGACCCTGGGCCAGCAACTGGACATTCCGGTCTTTTTCGAGCTCAACGTCAAACCGCCCGACTTGGCGAAGCGCGCCTTCCAAAAAGCGAAAAATGGTGGCTACACCGTTGTCATCGTGGACACAGCCGGCCGCTCCCAGTTGGATGAAACCCTGATGGGCGAACTCCAGGCCATCGTCCGGAACGTGCCTCCCGCTGAAACCCTGCTCGTTGTGGATTCGATGATCGGCCAGGAAGCATTGCACGTAGCCGAAGGGTTCCGGGATGTCGTCCCGCTGACCGGTCTCATCATGACCAAAATGGACGGAGACTCGCGCGGCGGCGCTGCCATCTCCATCCGTTCGGTGACCGGCATCCCGATCAAGTTTATCGGGACAGGTGAAAAACTGGACGCGCTGGAAGCCTTCCAGCCCGAACGTCTGGCTTCCCGCATCCTGGGCATGGGTGACGTGCTCGGCCTGATCGAAAAAGCTGAAGCAGCCTTCGACGAAAAGCAGACCCGGAGGCAGGCGGAACGTCTCGCCAAAGGCGAGTTTTCGCTGGAAGACCTGGTTGAAATGCTGCGTTCCTCAAAGAAGATGGGCCCGATGAGCCAGATGGCAGATATGCTCCCTGGCGAAATGGGACGGGCTGCCCGCAATATCTCGCCCGAAGAGATGGAAAGTTCGACGAACCGCACGGAAGCGATTATCAATTCGATGACACCCTCCGAGCGTCGTAACCCGGATGTGTTGAACGCCAGCCGCCGCAGACGGATCGCCTATGGCTGCGGGGTTGAGGTCCAGGATGTGAACCGGTTGGTGAAACAGTTCCGCGAGATGCAAAAAATGTTCAAAATGCTGCAAAAAACCGGCGGACGCGGCCTGTCGCGTTTGTTCGGATGAGGTAAAATGTAGGGGTGGCGTTTGTCGCCACCCAGGGCAGGGGCGCCCTTTGGGCACTTTGCAATCCCTACCCTGCCAATTTGAAGGTTCTCAGCACCGCAATGCGCACTCCTTTCTGCCCCTCTCTGCGCGGCCTGCTGATGCCAAAAACTGAAAGCAACATTTGAAGGAGAAATTTCTGATGGTTCGTATACGTCTTCGCCGTACTGGTCAAAAGGGCCAGCCGTCTTACCGCCTGATCATTGCGGACAAGGAAAGCCCGCGCGATGGTCGTTTCCTGGAAATCGTGGGTTTCTATAACCCGCGCACCGAACCGGCTACTTTGAAAATCAAAGAAGACCGCGTCTATGAGTGGATGAGCAAAGGCGCCCAGCCGAGCGAGTCGGTGGCGCAGTTGTTCAAGACCGCCGGCACCGTGGAACGCTATGAGCGTTTCAAGGCTGGTGAATCTGTAGAGACTCTGCTGACCGAGGCTGAAACAGCCAGGGTGGCGCGCCTCCCCAGCAACAAAACCGGTAAGTGATCGTAGTAACGACTTCAGGCGGTAAAGCAAATGAAGTCGTTACTACACTCAAATTGAGATGCCATGAAAGCGCTCACAGAATATATCGCTAAATCTCTGGTAGACCACCCGGATGAAGTTGCTGTAGACGAGATTCGTCACGGCAACCGTGTGACACTGGAACTGAGTGTTGCTAAAGACGACATGGGTCGTGTCATCGGTAAGGGTGGTCGGGTAGCCAATGCCATCCGCACCCTGTTGCGGGTGGCCGCTGAGCATGAAGGTAGCCAGGTCACGCTTGACGTGGTAGAACCCTAATAGCATGTCTGGTACCAAAAAACGACCGGTAGGCCCGCCAACTGCTGGCGGACCTGATTTCTTGGTAGTCGGGAAGGTGCGCCGTCCGCATGGTGTGCATGGTGAAGTAGTGGCGGAAATCTACACCGATTTTCCCGAACGCTTAAGCCCGAAGAAAGCCATCTACCTCGGCGAAAAGCATGTGAAGTTGGTAATTGCCAGCCAGCGTCCGCACAATGAGGGACTGCTTCTTGGCTTTGAGGGCGTCGCTACTCCCGAACAGGCAGGCTGTTATCGAAACCAGATTCTCTCCTTCGCCGCATTGGAAGTGGCCGAACTGCCCGAAGGCGAGTTTTATTTTCACGAACTGCTCGATCTGGAAGTAATGGATGAGGCGGGCGATCCCCTCGGTACACTGACAGAAATCCTGGAGACCGGCGCGAACGATGTTTATGTGGTGACGGACTCATCCGGGCGCGAGCTCCTGCTCCCGGCCATCCCCGAAGTCGTTCTGAACGTGGACCTGGATGCAAAAACGATGAAAGTCCATCTCCTGCTAGGCTTGATCGGAAACGAGACAGACGAACCGTAATTTGAGATTCGTTTCTTGTAGACCGAAAGCCACGAAAAACGAATTACGATTACCAGATCACAAATGGACAAACGTTACTGGGTTGGATTCAATCTGGTCAAGGGCATTGGGGCGGTACGCCTGCAAGCCCTGTGCAACCATTTTGGCGACTTGGCTCTGGCCTGGCATGCCCCGACGGATGCGCTCCAGGCCGCCGGACTCAGTCCGAAACTGGCCGAGCGTGTGGCGCAGGTGCGTGCCGGCGTGGACTTGGACAATTACCTTAAAAAGGTTATGGCGCAGGGCATTGAAATCCTGACTTGGGACGACGAACTTTATCCGCCGCGTTTGAAAGAAATTGACCAGCCGCCGCCTGTCCTGTACGTACGTGGCGCATTAACAACCGAAGATTCCTGGGCCGTTGCCGTGGTTGGGACGCGGCGTGTCAGTGCCTACGGGCGGCAGGTGGCCGAAGAACTGGCCTCATTTTTGGCCTCCAATGGCGTGACCGTTGTCTCCGGGCTGGCGCGCGGCGTGGACGCGATTGCCCACCAGTCCGCCCTCAAGGCTGGCGGACGAACAATCGCCGTGCTGGGCTGCGGCGTGGACCGCATTTACCCGCCTGAACACGCCCAACTGGCCGAGAAGATGATGGCAAGCGGTGCGCTCATCAGCGACTACGCCCCGGGTACACCGCCGGACGCCTCCAATTTCCCGCCGCGCAACCGCATCATCTCCGGACTTTCGATGGCGACGGTGGTCGTCGAGGCGGGAGAGACCAGTGGTGCGCTGATCACTGCCCAGTTTGCCATTGACCAGGGCCGTGAAGTTTTTGCGGTGCCGGGCAATATCCTGGCTCCGCAGAGTAAGGGCACGAACAGGCTGATTGCCCAGGGCGCGCACCCGATGCTCTCCGTCCGCGACCTGCTGGATGTTCTGAACCTGACGCGCGTCACTGAACAGCGCCTCGTGCGGAAGGTTCTGCCCACTGATGAAACCGAATCGAAGCTGATGAGCGTGCTTACCCACGAACCCCTGCACATGGATGAAATCCGCAACCAGACCGGTCTGCCGATCGAGCGCGTCTCGGCCACACTCGTAATGATGGAACTCAAGGGACTGGTGCGGCAGGTGGGCGGGCTGAATTACGTAGCAGTGAGAGAGGAACAGGCTGGGTACAAGGCTTAGGTTATGAATCATACTTATGCGGTCATCATGGCCGGCGGCGGCGGAACCCGTCTCTGGCCCATCTCACGCAAGAAACATCCCAAACACGTTCTACCATTGCTGGGAGAGCGCACCCTTTTCCAAAGCACGCTGGACCGTCTCGAAGGCTTTGTTCCCCCGGAACGGGTTTACGTTGTCACTACCGCGGAACAGGAGCAGGAACTTAAGACTCAGGCTCCACAGCTCCCGGTGGTTAATTTTCTAATTGAACCCATGCCGCGCGGAACAGCCTCGGTCGTCGGGTTGGCGGCGGCAGTGCTGGCGAAACGTGACCCTGAGGGTGTGATGCTTGTCCTACCTGCCGACCATTTCATCCGCAACCGTGACTTGTTCCATTTGGTTATGCGTGTGGCGGTCCAGGTGGCGCGCAAGGACTATCTGGTAACTCTCGGCATCACTCCAACTTTCCCGGCCACTGGCTATGGCTATATCCAGCGGGATGCTGTCCTGCCGGAGAAATTTGATTACCCGGTCTACCAGGTGCTGCACTTCATCGAAAAACCGGACGAAGCGAAGGCCCGCATCATGCTGGCGGATGGCGACCATTCCTGGAATTCCGGCATGTTCATTTGGCGCGCCGACTGCATCCTGGACGAATTTTCTCGCCAGATGCCGGACCTGAAAGCGGCTCTTGACCGGATTGGGGCAGCCTGGGGCACGTCAGAGCAGGAGGCAGTCCTCACGTCAACGTGGCCGCGACTCAAGCCGGAGACAATAGACTACGGTATTATGGAAAATGCTGCCAACGTAGCCGTCCTGCCGGCCGCTGGATTGGAATGGAGCGACGTTGGCTCGTGGGATTCGCTGTTTGATGTGCTCCTGCCAGATGAGGACGGAAATGTGGTCGTCAATAGCGAATATATACCGCTTGAAACGCATAACTCCCTGGTCTATTCATCCGGGAAGAAACTCATCGTCACGATTGGCGTGGATGATCTGATCGTGATTGACTCTGGTGACGCGCTGCTGGTTTGTCACCGTGACCAGGCCCAGCAGGTGCGTCAGGTTATCGCAAACTTAAAAAAATCGCAGCGAGAAGATTATCTCTAGGAGTTATTTCGTGGAAGCCTATTGTATGAAGTGCAAGACCAAACGGGAAATTGTTGACCCTCAAGCGTCGTTCAACGCCGCCGGTGCGCCGGTCACGCGTGGCACTTGCGGTGTGTGCGGAACGACCCTATACCGCACCGGCAAGACCGAAGCGCACGAAGGCATGGTCAAGCCGGAAAAAGTTGACAAGCGTAGCGGCAAATTGGTCATTGTCGAGTCCCCGGCCAAGGCCAAGACGGTAGGGCGTTTCCTTGGGAAAGGTTACACCGTGCGGGCCTCTGTTGGGCATGTGCGCGACCTGCTGCGCTCGCAGTTATCGGTGGATGTTGAAAATAACTTCGCCCCGAAGTACCGCGTTCCGAATGAGAAGAAAGCTATCGTCAAGGAACTCAAACAACTGGCGAAAGAAGCCGCAGAAATCTACCTGGCAACCGACCCTGACCGGGAGGGCGAAGCCATATCCTGGCATTTGATGGAGGCCGCTGAAATTGACCCGAAACTGGCCAGGCGCGTGGTATTTCACGAGATTACCGAGAATGCCATTAGCGAAGCATTCTCGAACCCGCGCGAAATTAATATGGAATTGGTCAATGCCCAACAGGCCCGGCGCATACTGGACCGGCTGGTTGGATATAGCATCAGCCCGATCTTGTGGGAAAAGGTCCGCAGCCGCCTTTCGGCGGGACGCGTACAGTCCGTGGCTTTGCGTTTGATCGTGGAGCGTGAGCGCGAGATAGACGCCTTCAACCCGGTGGAATACTGGTCCATTGGGGCGGAATTGCGTCCGCAGGGCCAAAAGCAGACTTTCATTACTAAATTGTTGAAGATTGATGAAAAAGACCCCGAATTGGGCAGCGAAGAAATCGTAAAGCCCCTTTTGGTGGATATGGAAAAAGCGCCTTATATTGTTACGCGAGTGAAGCGCAGCGAAAGACGGCGCAAACCGTCCGCGCCGTTCATTACGTCAACGCTCCAGCAGGAAGCCTCCCGCAAATTTGGTTTTACCACCAAGCGGACGATGGGCCTCGCGCAGGGTCTCTATGAAGGCCAGGATGTTGGGGAAGGCGGTACAACCGGTCTCATCACCTACATGCGAACTGACTCGACCAACATCGCTGAGGTTGCGCGTAATGAGGTGCGGGCGTACATTGCCCAACGCTACGGTAACGATTTCCTACCTGAAAAGCCTCCGGAATACACAAAGAAAGTGGCCGGCGCGCAAGAGGCTCATGAAGCCATCCGCCCAACCTCGGTTTTACGCGACCCGGATAAGGTAAAGCCATTCCTTGATCCAGCTATGTTCAAGCTCTATCAACTCATCTGGCAGCGCTTCGTCGCTTCGCAAATGGAAACCGCAGTATATGACACACTCTCGGTGGATGTGACCGGTCAGGGTTCCGACCACGTATACACGCTCAGAGCAGCAGGTTCGGCGGTCAAATTCCCTGGATTCCTGATTGTCTATGAAGAAGCGAAAAATGAGGATAAGAAATCTGAGGAAGAAGACGAGATAAATGTCCACATCCCGGCCTCGATTGCTGAAGACCAAAAGCAGGAGTTGGTCCGGCTTATCCCGGAGCAGCACTATACCCAACCGCCGCCGCGTTATTCGGAAGCCTCGCTGGTGCAGATTCTGGAGGAATACGGCATTGGACGCCCATCCACTTACGCTCCCACGCTTTCGACAATTCAACAGCGCGGCTACGTGGAACGCGTGGATCGACGGCTCATTCCCACTGAGACCGGCATCCTGGTCAACGATCTGATGGAACAGTATTTCCCCGAGATCATTGACCTGACCTTCACCGTCCGCATGGAAGAAGACCTTGACAAAATTTCCGAGGGCCAGGCTGATTGGGTCAAAATAATAGATGCTTTCTACAAGCCCTTCTCTGTCACATTGGCGAAGGCTCAGGCTGAGATGCCTGTTGTCAAGACCGGACCGGAGCCGATTGGGCGAGCCTGTCCGGATTGCGGCAAGGAGCTGGTCATCCGCTACGGGCGCTATGGCAAATTCATCTCCTGCTCCAGTTTCCCGGAATGCCGCCATACCGAAGCCTGGCTGGAGAAAATTGACGTGATTTGCCCGAAGGATGGGGGTGAAATCGTTTCTCGCAAAACACGCAAAGGCCGCATCTTCTTTGGCTGCGCTAATTATCCCAATTGCGATTTCACCTCCTGGAAACGTCCGTTGGCCCAACAATGCCCGAAGTGCAAGGGGATGCTGGTCGTTGCAAATAAACGTGAGGCGCAATGTCTGGCCTGCGAAGAAACCTTCCTTCTGGATGATATTGTCCCGGAGACTGCTTAGGAGGATGCCATGATTTGGCTATATCTTGACCCTGGTTCAGGAAGTTTTCTCGTTCAACTGCTGATTGCAAGTATTGCTGGCTTGGTCATTTTCGTTGCTGCCAGTTGGCGCAAGATCAAACGGCTGTTTAATAAGAACAAGGTTCAAAACGACGAAAGCGATGATGAAGACGAAGACGATTAGTCTCGGCGCATCCTTCCGGGACCCGAGCGGATTTCTTTTCACCCGCGAGGGTGTTTTGTACCGGCAGGTGAACCAGGCCTACGCCGACGATTACACGCGGCTGATAGAATCCGGTCTATACGAGAAACTGGTCAAGACCGGACTGCTCGTCCCTCACACGGAATCGGACACCCAGCCTTTTGACGAAAAACGGTTGTTTAAAGTCCTCTGCCCGGAGCGGGTGCCGTTCATATCGTATCCATATGAATGGTCCTTTGGACAGTTGAAGGACGCGGCCTTGGCGACGCTGTCCATCCAGAAACGTGCTCTCAAGCTGGGCATGTCCCTCAAAGATGCCAGCGCGTATAACATCCAGTTCCACAAGGGAAAGCCGACGCTGATTGACACGCTTTCCTTTGAAACTTCCAAAGAGGGCGAGCCATGGGTGGCCTACCGGCAGTTCTGTCAGCACTTCCTGGCTCCACTGGCGCTGATGGCCTACCGGGATGTGCGCTTGAACCAATTGATGCGCATATACATTGACGGTGTTCCGCTTGACCTTGCCAGCCAATTGCTTCCCGGACGCACCCGCTGGAATTTAGGACTTTCGACGCACATCCATTTGCACGCAAGTGCGCAGAAACGCTATGCGGATATTTCCGTGACCGAGGCGCGTGGCGGACGCAAAATGAGCAAGGAGGCTTTGCTCGGCCTGATTGAGAGTCTCCGTGCCACCGTCCGCAAGTTGGAATGGAAACCCGCCGGGACCGAATGGGCCGATTATTATGCAGCCAACAATTACACCGACTTCGCTTTCGAACACAAGAAGGTTTTGGTGGGGGACTGGTTGTTGAAAATTGCCCCGAAAATCATCTGGGACCTGGGCGCGAACACCGGGGTTTTCAGCCGGGTTGCCGCTGAGACCGGAGCATATGTTATTTCATCTGATATTGACCCGGCGGCAGTGGAGGTGAACTACCGGCAGGTCAAAGAAAGCAACGAGCAGAATCTCCTGCCGTTGGTGCTCGACTTGACCAATCCAAGTCCGTCCAGCGGCTGGCAGAACCGGGAGCGCGACTCTTTCCTCCAGCGCGGCCCCGTCGACGCTGTCCTGGCGCTGGCGCTTGTTCATCACCTGGCTATATCGAATAACGTCCCGTTGGTACGGGTGGCGGAGTTCTTTGCCGTTTGTGGGGAGTGGTTGATCGTCGAATTTGTGCCGAAGAGCGATTCTCAGGTCCAGAAGTTGCTTTGCAACCGGGTGGATATTTTCAGCGAATACACTCGCACGGGGTTCGAATCAGCTTTTGGAAAGTGGTATACCATCCAGTCATCCAGCGCTGTCCGTGATTCGGAACGCTGGTTGTACTTGATGAAACGAAAATAGGTCAGGGCTTTACCATTTTAAAGAGTACTGCGCAAAGATGTGAACCCAGATTGATGTATATTCCTGTATTTTGATCGTTCAAAGCTCACGTATTTATTCAAGAAGCAGTAAAATCCCGTCATTTTCGAGCCTTTCGATACGGGAAAATTCATTGGTTTGGTTGTTACACCCTTTCGAGTTACAGTTTCCGAGAATGTAAAAACCATATAAATAGGTGTTGGCTAATTTGACAAGATTCTGTATAATTAGAGTATTAGTCGAAGCAATCAAAGGAGCTTTGCATGAAAATCCTTGACATCTTGAAGAAACCGTTCGTGGCCGCTGCGCTTGGGTTCGTTGTGGGTCTGTTCATAGGCCTGGTGGTGCTGGGGTGGGGGTTGTGGCCGGTGCAGTGGACGAACGCCGACCCATCCTCCCTGCGCCCTGATTTGCAGGAAGATTATTTGCGCATGACGATAGACTCATTCGTTAGTAATCCCGTAACTGGGCTTGCCATTCAGCGCTACCAGGCGCTTGGCGCGGATGGGCCGGCTGTTTTAGCGAGAATCAAGGCAGGGTATCCAGACCAGAACGCCATCCTGAATTTTTCCAAAGCGGTTCAAGTCACCACACCCACGGCAACTACTACCCCGGGCAGTGGGCAGACGCCTGCTAAACCGGGTGCATTGACCGGTATTCTCATCATCGGTGGCGCGCTAATCCTGTTTGCCATTCTGGGATTTGCGGTTTTCAAATACTTGATTCCGCTCTTCAGGCATACCACATCTGACAGCCCGGCTAATCGGGCGCGTGATATTACTAGCCAGGCCGAAATGACCGATTATTCCGCCCAGGGCGACGAACAGCCAATAGCTCAATTCTTGACCACTTACGTTCTTGGCGACGACCTGTTTGACGACTCCTTCAGCATCGACTCGCCATCCGGCGAATTTCTGGGCGAGTGTGGCATTGGCATCTCGGAAACCATCGGCGTCGGCGAACCCAAAAAAGTAACCGCCTTTGAAGTCTGGCTGTTCGACAAGAACGATATCCAGACCGTGACAAAGGTGTTGATGAGTACGCGCGCTTTCAACGATGTTGCCACTTTCCAGCGTCTGCAAGCCAAAGGTGAACCGTTCATGGTGGAACGCGGCAAGCAGGTTGTGCTGGAAACAGCAGCTCTGCAACTGGTTGCGACCGCTTCGGACATGGAATATGGTCAGGGAGCGTTGCCGGAGGACAGTTACTTCGAGCGCCTGACGTTGGAAATTGCCGTCTGGCCTAAAGTTGTGACCCCGGCCTAGAAACATACGGGCGACCCGCAAGGGTCGCCCGAGTTTTATTATTCGATCTCCATGATTCTTAATCTGATTTTCCCGCCCGGCGTTTCTGCCTCGACCATCTCGCCGACGCGGTGATCCATCAGGGCGCGACCGATGGGGGATTCGTGGGATATTTTCCCGGCGCGCGGATCGGCTTCCTGGGCGCCGACCATGTGGAAAACTTCCGGGTCGAAACCGTCTTCCTGGACGGTAACGCGCACACCAACCGCGACCACATTCTTCGGAATACTCGTCGCTTCAACGATGATAGCACTGCGCAGGGCGAATTCCAGTTCCTGGATGCGGCCTTCGAGAAAACCCTGGTCTTCCTTGGCTTTGTGGTAGTCGGCATTCTCCGAAAGGTCACCCATCTGGATGGCGTCGCGCAGGCGCCGCGCCAGGGCCTCTCGCTGCGGACCTTTCAACTCTCTAAGTTCGGATTCAATTTTGGCCGCACCATCGGCGGTCAGATAAGTGGGTTGTGTTTTAGGCATGTGACTCTCGCGATGCGGTTATGGCTTGAGATAAGGGTCGTGGAGCCGGGCGTGCTCTTCGATGGCATACCGGTCGGTCATCCCAGCGATGTAATCGCAGATGGTGCGTTCCAGACCTCGCCCAGGAATCCACTGCTGGACGTGGTCGGGCAGGATGAGCGGTTCGGCCAGGTAGGCAGTGAACAGGTCGGTGACGATGTGTTCGGCTTTAACCTGCATCCGCACTACGCGGTAGTGGCGGTAAAGTTTGGTAAACAGGAAGTCCTTCAGTTCACGGTTGCGGCGTTGCATGTCTTCGCGATAACCGATAATGTTGTAGGTTAACCTCTGGATGTCGAGAGCAGACTTCACCCCGCTTTCCTTCAAACGAGTGTCAGTAGCCTGGATCATGTCTGTCACCAGCAATCCGACCAGGTTGCGGATCATGCTGTTGCGGTCCAGATCTTGCAGGAGAGGCCCGCTCCAGTTGTAAGTCTCGGTCAGGATTTCCCACAAGGCGATGCCGTCCAGCATTTGCGGGGTGATCATCCCGGAGCGCAGACCGTCATCCAGGTCGTGGGTGGTGTAGGCCAGTTCATCAGCCACGTTGCAGATTTGCGTCTCCAGATTGCCGCGCAGTTCGGGGCTGAACTCTCGGGCGTCGGTTAGGTCGTACTCGGACTCGTGCTTGACCATGCCCTCGCGTGTTTCCCAGGTCAGATTCAGGCCGGGAAATTCCGGGTAGCGTTGTTCGAGATCAGTGACAATCCTGAGTGACTGCTTGTTGTGGTCGAAACCGCCGAAGTCTTTCATCAACTTACTCAATGTATATTCCCCGGCGTGCCCGAAAGGCGAATGACCCAGATCGTGCGCCAGGCAGATGGCTTCCACTAAATCTTCATTCGCGCCCAGTGCACGCGCAATGGTACGGCCCACTTGGGCCACTTCCAGCGTATGCGTCAGGCGCGTGCGGAAATAATCACCTTCAAAATTAATGAAGACCTGCGTTTTGTACTCCAGCCGCCGGAAGGCAGTGGTGTGCAGCACGCGATCGCGGTCACGCTGGAAAGCGGTGCGGTAATCGGGTTCGTTATCCAGGTGGGCGCGGCCCTTGCTGTCCTTACTGCGCGCACCGTACGGTGCAAGGCTGCGGTCTTCGATCTCTTCCAGTTCCTGGCGGGAAAACATAATCTACTCTCTTTCAGCGAAAGTCCCGGTTCCAGCACGGGGTGGAACGTGAGTTTAGCGCGTGATGGGCGGGCTGTCAACAATGCAAACGTGTGCCAGGATTTTCCCCTTGCAAGGCACGGCGGGCGTTGCCCGGTTCTTCACCGGAGAAAACCAGCACTTCGAGACTCGGAACCTGTTCCACCAGCGCCAGCATCTCGGTGACTTTAGCCTGCATTCCGCCCGTAACGTCGGCTCCAGAGCTACGTCCCAAGCCAGGGGCCTGCTGTGCAAAAATCTTCGGCGTCATCTCCCTGATAAGACGCGTCCGGGCCGGGAAGTCTTCCCATACCCCGGCTTCCAGTCCGGCCAGCAGGATGCGTTCGGGGTGAAGCTGGCGCGCCAGATGAGCGAATAAATCCTCGGTGGAAAGGATCGTTCCGCCGCGGGCTTCGTCGAAAACCACGTCGCCGTGGAGAACCGGCAGCAAGCCGTTTGCCAGCGCGGCTTTCAGAGGAGCCAGGTCCCAGGCGGCAACTTGCCCGTCGCGGGCCGTCACCGCTGAGACGGGAGCCAGGGTTACAGCGGAGAGACCGGCGCTGCGTAAAGCCTCCACGACGAGTCGGTTCAGCGCCGAGGCCTGGTACCAGACTTCAGCAAAGCCGCGCCATGCTTCCGGTCCAGAAACGCCGCGGCGGGTGCCGAACTGGCTGGCGGCCTGGTGGCCGAAGGAACCGGAGCCGTGGCCAAGTATAAGGCGCAGGTCCGCATTTTCCTGCAACGCGGCGGAAATCTGGATAGCCAGGTTGTCCAGCGTTTCAAGACGGGGGGTATATGGGCGGGTTTTGTCGGTGATGAGCGACCCTCCAAGTTTGAGAAAAACGAACATGGGAAAAATGTAGCACGTTCCGCGGCGGGCGTCAAGAAGGTATAATCGAGTCAGATGAACCTGGATATTCACGCTGCAGTTGTCATGGCGGTAATACTCACCATTCTGGGTGCGCTGCTCAGCGTCTGGAGCGGGTTCCGCGCCATTCGCAAAGGGCGCAAGGTGGCTTATTTCCGCTTGAGCCGCAGGCAGGTGGCGGCGGGTTGGTGGACGATCATTTTTGCGGTGGTTTTGGTCGGGTTTGCCTTCCTGCTGGGCCGTTTTGGCGAACCGGTGTCTTACCGTCTTTTCCCGCCCAGCCCATCACCTTCGCCAACCCCGACTATTTCACTGACACCAACCATCAGCTTGACTCCGACGATTTCGCTGACGCCTACCATCACGCCAACCCCGGAGATCAGTTACACCCCAACGCCTACCGGGACGCCGTTCCTGCCGATTGTCATCGAGGCGCAGTTCGAGAGCACGGTCACGCCCAACCCGGCGGCAATTTTCAGCCCGCTGGTATTTTCGCTGTATGTGAACAATTACAGGGCGATCAACCCGCAGAAGGTCTTTCAGAACCCTATCAGCCGTGTTTTCGTTACCTATTCTTATGATGGCATGACCAACGGTGCGCAGTGGACGGCAATTTGGTACCTGAACGGTCAATTGTTGAAATATGAGACTGGCTCCTGGGAAGGTGGCACCGGTGGTGCTGGCCAGTATGAATTGAACCTTCCAGCCGAACAATGGCTGACCGGAATATACCAGTTGGTTTTCTTTGTCGGGACGGACTGGAAGGTAGTGGGAGAGTTTCGTGTAATGGGCGAACCGCCTACAGCGACCGTCTCGCCGACACACTCCCTGACGCGTACTCCCACGCTGACTCCCACCGCAACCCACACTCAGCTGCCCTCCTGGACGCCGCGTCCAACCGATACACGCTGGCCGAGCCAGACACCCACGAAATAAAAAAATGGGAGAGGACAATAACCTCACCCATAATATCTAGGCACTTACCTTACGCAAAACGTCCCGCAGGTTCCCGTAATTCAGGCTTGCTTTCTGTCCAACCTGCGGGACGCCGCGAAACATCAGTTAGGCAGTCTTTTCCCACCTCTTGGAAAATTCTTTTGCTATTTGCGCTGCCAGCCGGGCATTGTTGAGCAGAAGCGCCAGGTTAGCTTTCAGGGATGCGCCGTCGGTCAGTTCGGCCATCCTCGCCAGCAAGAAGGGGGTAAGAACTTGTCCGTGGATTCCCTGCTCGTGGGCTTCGCGGCGGGCCTGTTGGATTGCGCCGTCCACTTTTTCGCGGGGAAGTTCTTCTTCGGGCGAAACCGGTTGGCAGACCAGCACGGCGCTTTTCATGCCGATTTCCCAATGCGCTTTGACGAACTCGACAATTTCCTGAGGCGAATCCAACCGTGCGCTGACGGGTAGTCCGCTTTGGCGCGAGTAGAAGGCGGGGAATTCGTCGGTCCCGTAGCCGATGACCGGGACGGCCATTGTTTCCAGATATTCCAATGTGGCGGGCAAATCCAAAATAGCTTTTGCTCCGGCGCAGACGACGATCATCGGTGTGTCAGATAATGCCTGCAAATCGGTGGAGACGTCCATCGTCTCCACCTCGTGGACACCGCCGATGCCACCCGTGGCGAAGACCTTGATCCCGGCCCGCTGCGCCGCGAACATCGTCCCGGCGACGGTGGTTCCTCCGCATTCTTTTTTGACGATGGCGGTGGCGAAATCCCGGCGGCTGATCTTGCGAACGTTATCTTCGTTAGCCAGGCGTTCCAGTTCCATGTCCGTTAATCCGACGCAGATGACCCCATCCAGAACGGCGATGGTGGCGGGCGTTGCGTCGTTCTCGCGGACGACGCGTTCCATGTCGCGCGCCAGCATCAGGTTTTTCGGGCGCGGTAGTCCGTGCGTTATGACGGCCGATTCGAGGGCGACCACGGGTAAGGATGAACGCAGCGCCTGGTTGATCGTGGATGAACCATGATGGGGGAGAGAAAGAGAATCGGTCATGTGGTTAATTATGGATAGATTATTTTCAAGTCTGATTGTATACTGGAATTGGTCAGTTTGCATTAAAAAAACTGAAAGCACACATGCTTACTTAACCTGAGTATTAAAGCAATAATTCCAGGAAGAGCAGAAAGCCAGGCTAATTACGCACAGTCTGCTTATCGGATGGTTTCCGCCGTGCTCAACGAGATTAACGGTAAGTGACTGACCGGCAGAAAATATTTTTCATTTCAAGGAGGTGTCCTGAGCTTGTCGAAGGGTTCAAGCTAGCGCATTCGTTTCCTTAGGAAAAAGCAATCCTATTTATTTCCTTGGCAAGGGGTGCAGCCCTACACTCTCGCTTTTCTCTGCGAATCTTGGTGGAGAAAGTCCCCCCTGGTCAAGATTGTTTTATTTTATCTCATTAGCCTCAAAAATTTGGAATAAGGATGAATGCATGCATTTTTATCATCAATCTGGCAACGATAAGAAATATACCGGTTTGAGGGGAAGGCGTTGGCGGGCTTCAAGATTCAATTTTTCATAATTCTTCACCCATAAGTCAACAAATGATTCCAGATCAATAAGGCGAATATATGGATGAACATGCATTAATGCCTCCTCCTTCACCTGATTGGTAAAACCATTCGAGGAAACCAATATCCCATGATCATCTGGTCCAAGAACCGATAACATGGCTCCCAGACCCTCCTGTGTCATAACTTGTCCCTTATGACTTACATGAACGACAATCCGTGGTTCTTTCGCTCCCAAAGGATCAGAAAAAGCGATTATGTCAATTTGCCCTTTTTCTTTTTGGGGGGGAGCGACCCAGACCACATAATAACCTATTGCCTGAAGGAGTTCGCAGGTTAAGGTTCTGAATTCTAACGGAGACATCCCTTGAATAAATTGATAAATTTGTTCCCAGGAATTTTCTTCCGCTTCATACTTTGTTATCGAATTGATATTGCGTAACCGTTTTTCTTCGTTCGCCTTCCATTCTCTATATTGCCGAATGGCTTCTTCGAAAAATTGTTCAGCAACAACATACTGTTTGCTCGCCTTTCGGCCTATATCGGTAATATACCAGCGACCCTTTCGGGTTTTTACAAGCCAGCCAGCTTTAACAAGCGGGATGGTCGCAACCCGGATAAGTACTTCGTACCTTGGCGAACTGACCGCAAAAGGAAAATAACCCCTTTCATATTCTGATAACTGTGAGGATTTTCGAACATGTTCAAAAATATCGTGAACTGGTAATCCATCGGGCT
>Ga0209746_1000371_pt1 | contig 23467 bp, 12 predicted proteins | sample BarGraNGADG00211_3_FD_184496 | JGI IMG/M metagenome (GOLD analysis project Ga0209746, IMG submission 184496) | Arctic peat soil microbial communities from Barrow, Alaska - Barrow Graham LP Ref core NGADG0011-211 (SPAdes) (version 2) | ecosystem: Environmental > Terrestrial > Soil > Wetlands >... | reverse complement strand
GCCGTCCATCGTACCCAGCGTCACGGCGCCGTTGAGCATGAACTTCATGTTGCCGGTGCCCGAGGCCTCGCATCCCGCTGTTGATATCTGTTCGCTGATATCTGCCGCTGGAATCAGCAGTTCGGCCAGAGACACATTGTAGTTCTCCAGAAAAATAACCCGTATCTTGTCTTTTGTGCGCGGATGCGCTTCCACTAGTGCAGCAACAGCATGAATGAGTTGGATGATATCCTTGGCTCTCCGGTACACGGGCGACGCCTTGGCTGCAAATAGAAACGTTATGGGCCGGGGTAAAGAATAATCATCATTACCGGTGAAGCAATTGTACAGATATAAAATGTGCAACACTTTCAAGAGCTGGCGCTTATACTCATGCAGACGCTTGGCCTGCACATCGAAGACCGAGCTTGCATCGAGGGCAATTCCCTGTTTTTTAAACACATGATCAGCCAAGCGCTTTTTGTTCTGCTCCTTGACTTGCGCAAAATCGGAGATAAACCGCTTGTCATTCACCAGCGGCTTCAACTTCTCCAGCTCACGATAGTCGCGGATAAATTTATCGCCGATATGATCGCAGATCAGCGCACACAGAGCCGGATTGGCCACAGCAAGCCAGCGCCTCTGGGTGATGCCGTTGGTAACGGCCTTAAACTTCCCCGGAAACATCGCATAAAAATCGCGGAACGTGCGGGTCTTCAATATCCTGCCGTGAAGCTGGGATACGCCGTTGACAGTATGGCACACCGCCATACACATGTTGGCCATACGAATCTCATTGTAAGTGATAATGGACATATGGGATATCTTATCCCAGTCGCCCGGAAAGGCTTTCTGGAGTTTTTGGCTGAAACGGTTGTTTATTTCGGAAATAATCGTGTAAACACGAGGCAGCATCGATTTGAATAACTGCTCGGGCCAGGCCTCCATTGCTTCCTGCATGACCGTGTGATTAGTGTAGTTGAACACGCGGCTCACGATACCGTATGCGTCGTCCCATCCAAGGCCTTCTTCGTCGAGCAGGATGCGCATCAGATCCGGAATCGCCAGCGCCGGATGAGTATCGTTGATCTGAATGACGATTTTTTTAGGCAGGGTGCGCACATCGCCATAGCGTTTCTTGTGTTCACGTACCATGCACTGCATCGTCGCGGAAGCAAGGAAGTAATACTGCCTTAAGCGTAGCATTCTCCCGGCAATATGGTCATCCTCGGGATACAGCACTTTGGATATCGACTCGGCCAGCTCTTTCTGCTGCAACATGCAGACAAAGTCGCCCTTGTTAAAAGAATGAAGATCAAATACGACGGGACATTCCGCGCGCCATAGACGAAGCGTTGCGGGCACATGGCTGTTATAGCCGATGACAGGCATGTCGTAAGGCACCGCAATCACCGTCTGATAGTTTTTATGCACAACAGCCAGGCCGTCTTCAGTCCAGACTTCTTCAGCCGTGCCGTCAAAACGCACTTCAATTTGTTCTTCGCGCCGCTCGATTTCCCAGACATCGCCTTTTGCCGTCCAGTCGTCCGGAACCTCCATCTGCTCACCGTCCACAATACGCTGGCAGAACATGCCGTATTCATAACGGATGCCATAGCCCGTTACCGGCAGATTCAGTGTCGAGAGCGAATCCAGAAAGCACGCGGCCAGGCGGCCCAGACCACCGTTACCAACGGCCGCTTCATTTTCCTGCTCTTCGAGCTTTTCAAAGGGATAACCGATCTTGGCCATTACGGCCCGGTAGTCTTCCAGTACGCCGAGGTTGATCATGTTATTGACGAGCAACCGTCCCATTAAAAACTCGGCCGAAAGATAACAGAGCTTCTTACGCCCGTTCTTCTCAATTTCTTTATTGGCCTTAACCCACTGCTCGAGGATCATGTCCCGGATACTCAGCGCTACCACTTGGAACATTTCCTCATCCGAGGCGTTCTCGAGCGTGCGTCCATAATGCCGTTCTAATTTTCCTTCTATGATTTTTTTAATTTTTTTAATTTTGTTTTCCATCCGTATACCTTCGATTGTCAAATGTGGGAACAGCCGAAGCTCCCGTTGCAATGCACAGCTTTTATGTGATGACTGAGCTCATGTCAACGAAAATCATGAAGGTCATTGTCCGGCCGTCTCAACATACAGCTTCGCATAAATCAGCGCGCTCTTTTGAAAACTCCAATCCTTTTTCATGGCGCGCCTCTTGAGCGATTCCAGACGAGTCTTTTGCTGGTAAACACTCAGTGCGTAGCGCACGGTATGGAGCATGTCGTGCGCGTTAAAGTTGTCAAAAGAAAAACCGTTGCCTTCATTCGTGTGTTCGTTGTATGGCCGGACGGTGTCCTTGAGCCCGCCGGTTGAGCGGACAATGGGCAGCGTTCCGTAGCGCAGCGCGATCATCTGCGCAAGGCCGCACGGTTCAAACATGGAAGGCATCAGGAAGAAATCACTGCCCGCGTATATCCGGTGTGCCAGCCGGTCATCGAACATGGTCACGCCCTTCGCCAGGTTACCCGTGCGGTGGGCAACACCACGGAAGAAATGTTCATAATCCCTTTCCCCCGTACCGATCAGTACAAAACCAAAACCTGCATGGATGATCTCGTCAAAAATGCGTATTACCAGATCTATCCCTTTTTGCTTCGTCAGCCGCGTCACCATACCGATGACCGGTGTCTGAGGGTCGATCTCCAGCCCTAGTTCGGCAATCAGGGACTCCTTGTTTTTCTGCTTTTGAGCAAGTGAAGAGGCGTCATACGGATAGGCAATCAGGGGGTCGGCTGCCGGATTAAAGGTCTTGGCGTCAATGCCGTTGAGTATGCCAATCAGGTCATCGGCACGAGTCTGGAGAATACCGTCCAGTCCCTCTCCATAATACGGCATCCTGATCTCCTGCGCATACGTCGGGCTGACGGTCACCAGCTTATCCGCGAAAACGATTCCGGCCTTCAGAAAATTGGCATCGCCATGAAATTCGATATAGTCCTGATGGAAATATCTATCATCGATACCCAGCAAGTGCGCCGCATAACCAAAATTGAAACGCCCCTGATAACCAAGGTTATGGATGGTAAGAACTGTCTTACACCTCCCCTGCGGATATGAATCGTACTGGATCTTTAACAGCATGGGGATAATCGCCGTGTGCCAGTCGTTGACATGGATGATTTCCGGCTCAAAGCTGATCACCGGTAGAGCATCGATAACCGCGCGAGAGAAGTAGGCATATTGCTCGCCCTCGAAATTGCCGCCGCAGTAGATGGCGTGGCCGAAGTAATGTTCATTATCGATAAAGTAGACTGGGATGCCCTCCCAGTCGTAGAGTTCAATACCCACATACTGAGAATGCCGGCCGATGTCCACGCTGAAGCTGACGATGTGCCGCACACGGTCACTGTATTTATCCTTGATGACCCGATGAAACGGCAGCACCAGACGGATATCGCATCCGAGATTCTTCAGTTCTCTGGCCAGCGTCCCGATCACATCCGCCAATCCTCCAGTTTTAGCAAATGGGGCGCATTCGGCGCCGGTCATCAGTATCCGGGGCAGTACTTCCATGTTTTTTGCTTCCATGATTTTTTGCAATTCCGCGTTCATGTTACAATCGATTCCTCTTCATCATAATCAAAATATACGGCCGAAAGCGGCGGCAAATCAATCGCCGCTCTGTATGGTTGGCCGGCAAATTCTTCAGGGACTGCGGTTATTGTCGCCGTCTGATGATGACCTCCGCCACCAAACAACACATCGTCACTGTTGAACGTCTCCTGCAGCGTACCGTTGCCGGGCAGCCCGATCACGAAATGTCTGACCGGTACCGGCGTGAAGTTGAAAGCGCAGACGCAAGACTGACTCTTACTGCTGGCGCGGCGCAAGAAACAAAGCGAGCTTTGCATGGCATTGTCCGCATTGAGCCACGTAAATCCGCCCCAGCTGTCTTCAATCTGATAAAGGGCGGGACATCCTGTGTAAAAAGCATTGAGCGCCTTCACGTACTGCTGCATCTGGCGATGCCTTTCATATTCCATAAGAAACCAGTCGAGCGGCTTTTTATAGTCCCATTCAATGAACTGCCCGAACTCGCTGCCCATAAACAGCAGTTTTTTCCCCGGATGCGCGTACATAAAACCGAGCAGCGCACGCAGCGAGGCGAACTTTTCGTCATAAGAACCGTACATCTTGTCGAGCAGAGATTTTTTACCGTGGACAACCTCGTCGTGAGAATACGGCAAAATGAAGTTTTCGGAAAACGCATAGCACATCGAGAAAGTAATTTTGTCATGATGGTCATGCCGGAAGAAGGGATCCATCGACATATACTTGAGCGTATCGTGCATAAAGCCCATGTTCCACTTGAATAAAAAACCGAGGCCCCCATCATAGGGCGGCTTGGTAATCATCGGATACGCCGTCGATTCTTCTGCAACTGTGATGGTGCCGGGATGCCTCGTCAGGATCACAGAATTGAGCTTCTGCAGAAAAGCCACCGCGGATTTGTCAATGTTGCCTCCGTCCTCGTTGGGCACATATTCGCCCTGATTGCGGGCATAATCCAGATATAGCATCGATGAGACCGCGTCGACGCGGATGCCGTCGATGTGGTAGACGTCAAAGAAAAACATCGCGTTGGAAACCAGAAAACTAACCACCTCGGGACGGCCATAGTTGAATATTAGCGTGCCCCACTGCGGGTGATGGCCCTGCAGCGGGTTTTCATGTTCATAAAGGCATGTTCCGTCAAACCGGGCCAGGCCGTGCGCATCCTTGGGAAAATGGGCGGGCACCCAGTCCATGATCACACCGATGCCCTTTGCGTGCATCGTATCCACAAAATACATAAAATCCTGCGGCGTTCCATAACGGCTCGTTACCGCGTAAAAGCCGGTAACCTGATATCCCCATGAATCATCAAGCGGGTATTCGGTAACGGGCATAATCTCCACATGCGTGAAGCCCATCCCAACAAGATAATCGGAGAGTTCATCGGCCACTTCACGCAGATTCGCGAAGTAATAACCCTCGCGCTTACGCCATGACCCGATGTGCATTTCGTAGATGGCCATAGGCCTCTGCAGGGCGTTTTCTTGAGAGCGCTGACGCAGAAATTCCGTATCGCGCCAATGGTACCTGCCGAGGCTCCAGACCTTCGAGGCGGTTTTCGGGCGAACCTCGGCATGAAAGGCAAACGGGTCTGCCTTGAGCACAGTCTGGCCATCGTAGCCGTCGATTTGATACTTGTAGCAGTCGCCGTCCTTCAGACCGGGTACAAACGCGACAAAGACGCCGGTATCGAGCCGTTTCATCCGGTTTCTGGAAGCATCCCAGTCGTTGAAGTCCCCCACAACGCTGACCTGCCGCGCATTAGGCGCCCACACTAAAAAGCGGTGGATGCTAAGTTCAGCCAAAGAGTGACACCCGAAAGTGCCATAGGCCTGCTGCGCCTCGCCGGTGTTGAAAAGGTAAATCTCGTCTCTATTGATGTATTGCTCAAAGTTCTTCATTGGCAGATATTCTTAATTTCTTTAATATTGTTATATTGCACTGGATACACAAAGTTTCATCCTAAACGGCCAAATAATCTTGTCACGTGAGCCAGCTTCTGCACGGTTTGTTCGTCAAATTGGCCGGGCGACAGCCGCCAGCGCCAGTTTCCCTGCGACGTCTGCGGCAGGTTCATGCGAGCGGACGAGGGCAGCCCGAGTACATCTTGCATCGGGACAATGCATACATCCGCCACGGAACCCATGGCGAGCAGGATCAACTGCCAGTGCACACGCTCCTCATCTACACCATCAAGGTATGCATCCAAAAAATCACGTTCGGCTGCGCAAAGCCTCCTGTACCAGCCAATCGTCGTGTCGTTATCATGTGTTCCTGTGTAAACTACGCAGTTTTTCTCATATCGGTATGGCAGATAGATACTGCCACCATCCGGCTCGAAAGCAAAATGAAGCACTTTCAGGCCCGGAAAGCCCGTCGCGTGGAGCAGTTCAAAAACCTCTGGCGTCAGATAGCCCAAATCCTCGGCTATAAGTGGCAGCTCACCAAGAGCATTTTTGAGTTGAAAAAAAAAGTTGATGCCCGGGCCGGGAATCCATTTTCCCGTTGCGGCGGTCTTTGCGTCAGCAGGTATCGCGTAGTAGGATTCGAATGCGCGGAAGTGGTCAATACGCAGGTAATCAAACAGGGATATGTGATGAGCGATACGCTTGATCCACCACGCATAACCGGTTTTCTTCAGCACATCCCAGTCATAGAGCGGATTTCCCCAAAGCTGTCCCGTTTCCGAAAAATAGTCTGGCGGACAACCCGCAACTCTTCCTTGTTTATCAAGTATATCGCGGCCTATCCAAGCATCCGCGCTGTCCGACGCCATGTAGATTGGCATATCGCCGATAATACTTATACCTTTTCCGGTTGCGTACTTCCTTAATGCGTCCCACTGCCGAAAGAAAATGTATTGAACAAATATGTGATAATGGAGATCTTTTTCTAAATGCAACGCAGCCGCTTTAAGAGCGTCGCCCTGCCTTTGTATGAGTTCTTCCGGCCAATCATGGAAAGCTTTCATTTCATTGGCGCTTTTCAACGCCATATACAGCGCATAGTCGTGTATCCAGCCGGCGTGCCGTTGTTTAAATGCTTCTATCTCTTCCATAAGACGCGCGGAGCTGTGATGATATGCAAGATGCAGCACCTGCAACTTGCCGATATATTGCGCGTAATAATCCACCGAACACGGATCGCCCCCGAAAAGATCGTCACACATATCCAGTGCGTCTCGGGGCAGAAGACCTTCATGATACAGATCGTCAAAATCGATAAAATATGGGTTACCCGCAAATGTACTGAAAGTCTGATACGGTGAATCACCAAATCCCGTTGGCGAAATAGGCAGAATCTGCCAGTAATTCTGCGCACTCATCTGCAGCTTATCCACAAATTCACGCGCACCCGCCCCTAGTGTTCCAATGCCAAACCGGCTTGGCAACGAAGATATGCCCAGTAGTATGCCGCTTCCTCTTTTCATGTTTCATATCATACACGAGTTTGGCATTCATAACCATACTATTTTCTGTTTTCATTCCAAATCATTATAGAAAAATATTTCAGCCGTTCATCTTTCCTAAATAATATATGCCTGACCTGCGCGCTGAAAAGTGGTTCGGATATTAAGTTAGAATTATAAGTTATTTGATTATTACCATATGAAATGTTGCATAAACGGGCGAAAACAGAAAAGCAACCTTGGAGGAAGAAAGAAATATCTTACAAGTACGTATCAGTCGGATAAACCCTTTTTATTTTTTCATATGCTTGCGGATTGTATCAGCATCGCGGCCTTTGGCAATGTCCATTTTTGCAATTTTTAGAGAGTACCAGACGTCAGACATACCAGGTTTTTCTCTTCGCAATTCACGGTAGACCTTCCGCCAGCTCTCATACATGGCTTTTGTATCCAGTTTGCGTGCTTCACGTCTGGCGTTGCTTGGTGTGTATCGATCATCTGCGGTGGTGGCGGAATCCACTAGATGCCGGATCTGTGCATCATCAAGCACATATGCCCCGTCGTGATATTCAATGAACTCAGACAACGGAACTTTGCTGTTCCCTGCAATCAGCATCAATTCGTCGGCCACTTCCAGGCATAACATTTGACTGCGCTTATCACCGGAGACCATACCGATTTCCCATCGACCGTCATCATCTGCTTTTTTAACAGGCTGACGCAAAGCCAGGCTGGTCGAGATAAACTTGCATACCAGATCAGTGTTGCATTGCCATTGTGTCAAGCGTTCAGCCGGTATCGGCACCCGGTTGACGTCACTCCGCTTGTCACAAACGATAAATGATGATGTTTTTCCTGTTGTCGCAGACAAACTATGCACCGGCATCACACAATTGCTTTCGCACTCCGGGCATAGAGTGCTTGTTGCTGGACGAGCTTTTACGATCAGCTTTTGGGATTTCATGGCCTTGGTTGCCGCCTTGGGACATTGCAGCAAATCTTCATCGTTGACGAAAACCGCATCGCCCTGACAGGCACCCACTCGGTCAAAAAGTTCAATTAATGCATCAATCGCCTTCATACGTTACAACCAGTTTTTTCTCTTTGTTGCTTTTCACCGGTTCTTTGGGCTCGATCCCGGATAATGCCAGCATGTTGCGCAGTTTTAGCCCAAGCTCGTCGTATTTGAGAGAGCAGGAATTGGGATACGTAATTCTAAAGCTGGTCTGTTTCGCTGGCTTATTGGGATCGACGATAACAGACGCAGACAGTTCAACCTGTGTGATGTTATACATATTCAAAGGGATAGCCTTGCCGATCTGATCGAGCAAATCATAGACGGCGTCAGAGTCTTGTGATGGATCGGCTTCCAGAGTAATCCGTTCCCCTTTCTTAACCTGTGAAGAAAGTCGCAGTTTCTTCACGTTTATTTCTTCGATGCCGCTGCCAACGTCGTAGGTGAAGTCAAAATCTTTCTGGAGCAGCAAAGACAGATCGTAAATACGTTCATCCTTGGGATCAGGTGGCAGCTCGTCGAGTTTGAGAATAGCAGTTGCAAACATACCCTGGAGTGGCTCAACGGCCTTTTTTGACCCGCGAAAATTCAGGTCAAGAGAACCTTCCTTCTGTGAATAAACATAAATAACCTCGAACGCAGGCGTGTGAGGCCGACGATCAAACTCCCCATCCACCCACTCGATGTTTTGCTGCGAATAATCTTCAGGATAAGCGAAAAAATAATCCAGATTCCCCCGACGGAAAGGTTCTACCACGCAATTGTTTCCCCGACCTTCTGTGTGATGAAAGTAATACCGGATCGCGGCTGCCAGTTGCCTGAGGCTTGCCTCATCCACAGCTGCTTTTCGCTGCGGCAGATTCTTTCGTTTGCGCCAATAGGGCAGTGTATCCGCATGATAGAAGCGCGTCGCTCCCCTCCAGAAAATGTTGTAATCCAAAAAGGTGATCATCGCCCGTTCATAGTGATTGGATAATGCCGACAACTTTTCGACAAATGCTTTGAAATCATCCGGGACTTCCTGCATTTGCCATTCTGCCTCATCAATTATGGCCCGGAATCCCTTTTCGCAACTCATCTCATAGATGTCCCGAAACTCGGCATCCATCTTGTTGCGCTGATTATCCGGCAGAGCCAGCCATGCCTGAAACAGCTCATCCGGTTTGCCTTCCTTCATCGCTGAGAAATCAATATCGCCAAACAGCTCCCGTTCATTAAAGTAGCGTGCCAGCAGAGCGTTCGGCATTTGCCTGAAAAAGCTTTTTGTTGAGTATTGTCCGGTCATCTGATCTCCTCTCTAAGACATTTGTTATGTAAAGATTGTTTTTCATTTTTTCACATCACACCAAGTATCCAGCCTTCTACCTGGGCAAGTGTGCGTTCCGCGGGGTTCAGCGACGGTGACAAGAATGTAGATATGCTGCCATCAATATCGGCTTGTCTAAGCCACCTCGCCACTGAATAGGCGTCATGCTGGTCCTGGTTGCGGCCTTCGCGGGGAAAGCTCCGGCTCCATAGAGACGGATAAACCTCCACGATTACCGAACGACTTGGTGAAAGTTCCCAGCCATCGAAAGGCCAGAAGTGTATTTTATCCGTCAACTTCTGGCGAAGAAATCGCAGCCAGGAAATTCCGGAATGTGTGGATTTGGCCACCGACCCTTGCACGTCAAAGTGAAAAACGGATTTGGCAGACCCGGCTCTTTCCTCTGTCAAGCGGCGCCACCGGGCATTACCCATGCGATTGGCGCCGTCTCCGTGAAGACCATCCCTTATAAAATCAACATAGGTATGATCCTCATCTGTCGGCCAGTGACGCTGGAAATCGTCGAGAAACGTTGGCCAGTCAGGCAGCAGATGGTAAACCTCAAAGTAACGCAAGGGAAAAGAAAAACCATGGTCAATACCGACAATGGTGGCGTGATTCTTTTCGAGTTGTTCAACCAGCCACTGGGCAATTCCCTTTCTTGTCCAATATTTTCGGGGACTCGGCGGCGGTTGCACCTCTACCGGCAGCGTTTCTAAATCAGCCATAAAAACCCGTAGCCCCTTAAGGCTTGAAGTCGGCGTTTGGGCGCCAGAATAATCAATGCCGATATAGCTTTGGAAAAATGACATAATTGCGTCCCGATCATTTACCGAATAAACTTCCTTGAGCTTCCTTGGCTGCTTCAAACTCCTCATACAGTTTGAGGATAGGCATTTTCTTCTTAACTGTCTTTATAAAATCTGGATCGTTCAGCGTTTCATATGTGACCCCTTTGAAAATTAAAGACACGTCTATTTTCTTGAGATTTCTTTCAGCAGAGCCGAAATGGTCTGAGAGTTCACAATCCAATACCTGCCGGATATCATCTTTGGAAGGTTTTGATGGTAAGAATTTCTTCCACCGTTCTGGCGTCTGCGCGATAACGGCTGGAGCAAGCGCATTGACAAGAGCAATGCGATTTTTGTCTATGGCTTTCTGCAGTTTTGCTTCAAGCTCCTTTTGAAAAGCTTCAATGTGCTTTTTCAGCTCATCAACCGCAGCTTCAAACTCTTCTTTTTTACTCCTGAGAATGACATTTCCAAAGTTTGGCAGATTGACGAGAAAATCATTGGCAATCTTTTCTTTGTGCTCAGTAATTTCCGCCCCTGATATTTTGGCGTCTTCATCGTCGATCAACTGAAATGAACTATGTAACAGCTTCTTGGTTTTATCATCTTTTGCCAAACCAAGCAGGTCGCTGGGAATATTGACCTTCCTTTTTCCGATTTGATGACCTCTTAACTCGAATTCCACGAACTCGATCTGTGCATTGAAAACGCGCACCTTTCTGGCAATGTCAAACTTCATCGGGGGATTGCGAACCAAATCGTTGGAAGTTTCCATTATCTTTGCAGGACTTACGGAACTTGTTCCTACAGTAGCTTTTCCTCCTACCTTTTCGAGCCCGAAATCCTCGGCGATGTCGGTGGGCACCAAATTTAGCTTCACGGCGTTCGGACGAACCTGTGCATCTGAACCGCCTTCGATAAGCAATGGTGTTGGTGCATAGAACAGAGTTATGTCATCTGCAATCAGCAGTGCAATTCTGACCCCAGGCTGTTCATGTATTGCACTTCCGTGTTTTCTGGCTTGGTCATTTAATTTTTTAAGGGCACCGATGGTACCAAAGCCCATCCGACAAACTTCAGGATCAACATCGAGGATGATGTTGATGGCTTCTGGTGGTAATTCATCCCATTTCCTGCAAACCGCTTCGGCTACCTGATCAGACATCCCCGGCGTCATATAAACGAGACGCCTTTTGATGTTCTGAATAATTTGGCAAAGATAAACATCGTCAACGGTAGTGATTGCTGTTGGTTCAGACATCGAGCCTCCCATGAAACCATAGTCAGTCAATTACAAATATTATAAATGTCAAATCATGTTGGTGTGTCTTTGTCTTCTTCAGTTCTAAATAAAGTTCAGTCTTTGCAGCCCATCAAGATTTTTTAAAAAACGGCACAATATCCACTTGGATATAGGGTTCATAATGGTTGTTCCGTAAAAGCGCCTGGAGATTAGGCTGCTTGAGGATCATTTTGCGGGCAATGTCGCGGTCATTTTTATCAATGACACCTAAATTTTCCGCCATGATTCTGGCATCCTCACCTTCCAGGTGCAATGCTATTTTGGTTCCCATAAGATCAAATGCCACACGATCAAAATCCTTTGGGCTCTGAGAAGCGAGCAACAAACCAACACCGTATTTTCGGGCTTCCCTTACCAACTCCGTCAGGGTTTCGTCGTAAGATAGTTTATGGGCCTCGTCAATAACAGCCATAATTCGTATTTGATTGGTCGGTCCCTTTGCCAGCATATCTGAATAAATCTTCTGGAGCATGAAGCGACTGACCGCAACCATCAATTCAGGCGTAGCCAAATTGGAAAGACGAACAATAGTTGTATGACCCATAATATCATTGAATGTTAAATCGCCGCCCTCATCTTGAAAGATACCCGTGGCAAAGAGCGGCTCAATGCGCAAATTGAGGTTACGCACCGTCGCGCTACCGACCTTTTCCTTTTCCTTCAAGATGGACCAGACATCGGCTATAGATGGCGGTTTATTTTCCCAGGAATCTTTTTTCCCGGAAATAAAGCCTTTAACGGCATAGGCTTGGCTGATGGCGTCTCTCAATTCTGCATGTTGAATATCACCCAATCCAAAGATCCTCTTCAAACTGGCGGCAACCTGGTACACGACTTTTTGATAATTCTGTTTCTTGGTCGTTAATCTATCCGCGGGCACTTCAAAGGGATTAATCGGGATTCCGTCTGATGCATCAACAACACGGGCATTTGTGCGTTCAAGGAAGGTTTGTCCGATGGAATCTTTAAGCTCAGCATCCATGTATTCGCCCTGAAAATCAAAGATTATTGCAGGGACGTTTTGGTCACTAAGATTGTCAATGAAAGCGCTGGCTGTCTGCGTTTTCCCGGCCCCTGTCGTTCCCACGATCAGAATATGCTGGTTGGATAATTTCTTCGGTTTATTGGAGAAGGGATTCCAATAAACCGCTTTGCCAGAATCACTGTTCTGTCCCAGATAGATTTGCAGATCATTTTTTTGAGATTCGGGGGCAGTCGTTTTCTCCTCTTTGCTCCCCTCTGCTTCGATTTCTTTTGTTGATTCTTTTTCTTTGTCGCCCTCCGCTGCGGTAACCCGAATGGTTTCTGTTTCCTCTGTCTCAGAGAAAGTGCCGGGTGATACAGCACTATTTGGCTTCGCTTCCTTTGTCTCAGTTTTTGAATCCCGATCTGGTGAAACGGCCTTGTCCGACTCTTCCTGCTGCGTTTCTATCGCATCTTCATCGATATCAAATAATTGTGATATTTTATCCTTGCCGATGACATAAATGGTGTTGCCCTTATAGTTTTCCGGCTCTTTGCTGACACCCTGCAAATTAAAGATGTAACCCGCTTTTTCAAATTCCAAATGAAAGTCGTTCTGAGTAACTTTACTGATTCCTGTGAGAAGCGACTGTTCATAAGAGGAATTCTCCTGAATGAGTCCGTGACGAATGCAGCGCTCAAGGTAGAATGCCAGCAAGCGGGCAAGTTCATGATTCTGAATATCACGATCAAAGCGATCCTTATCCGTCTTAGGTTGGAACAGAGACTCAATTACCTTTTGCGTATCTTCATTCTTGGATACGATTTGTTCTTTCAGTCCGTATTCTTCCCCGGCACCGGCGCCGCTCCTGAATTTTACTTCGATTAAGCGAAGCTTCATGGCATTCTGATCAAATCCCACCATGAGCAAATCGGAACGTTGTAATCGTAACGTTTCATCCTGGACTTGCCGTTTATGCTCGGTAAAAAGAGAAATGTGCGAATCAATGGGGATAAGGACAGAATGGGCTAAATCACCTTGTTCTTCGAGAATAAGCCTCGTCAAAGCAAGGCCGATAATCTCCCTGGCATCTTTGGGATTATTGATCAATTTCAAGGCCAGTTTTCCGGAGATGGATTTCAAGATGTCCAAAATATGGACGGCGTGAAAGCCCGTTCCCGGGATGCCCATTTTTTTGAGGCCATCCTTGATCAGACCTTCAATTTCGCTCAACCAATAGGTGGAAACAATCAATCGATGTCCCACACTGTCTAAAAATTCCGGCGTATAGTCTATCAGATAACTACTGCCGCTGGATTTGCGGGGATTGTCAAAATACTCGATCCCGAAATTACGATCAATCGTTAAGACCCAATCCGAATTTTCGTGAACGTGGTTTATGATGTATTTATCCACGGCGGATAGTTCCAATTGGACAGCCGGGACCTCATCCAGTGCATTCCCCCAATTAAAAAAGCAAGCAGAAAGACGCAAGATCCGATCAACAATCTCAAAGATCAAGCGCGCCCAATTTTCGTCTTCTCGAACCTCATTATTTTGATTGGGAATAATTTTCCTTGACCATGTCGCCATATCGCCTTTCAGGTCAAAGGTTGTCCGGTATTCCGCCAACAGATTATGCAGACTGAAACTGCCCACGCTCTGGCCTACGGGTCGTGTCAGGACCTTAGTGGCGAACCGGTCAATAACCATCGACAAATGGCCTTCATTGACGTTTGTATTCGGCCAATCGCTTTCCTTTACCTTTTTCTTGGAGAAGAGCAGTTTGGGGAAGAGCGGATTGGGATTGGGGCGAAGCAACTCTTCATCCACATTCTTTTCCATGCCTTCGGCAGAAAGATTTTCTTCAGTCAGGCGATCAAAGGCATTGCCCATCATTTCGTAACGCATGTCTCCATAGAAGGCGACATCATAGTTCATCTCCCTGAAGTCTTCATCCGCCTGTAAAAGCCGAATCGCATTGAGCACTATAAGCCCGTCGCCAGGATTGATGACGTTCAGTTTTAAGGTGGTTACGTACTGATGGTGCTTTAGATATCGCCATAGTTTATCAGCTATTTGCTCCGGTGTGATCGTCGTGATATGACCGTTGTTGTCCTTGATATTTAGGAGTTTGAAAATATAGCTGTTCAACTTGCGAATGTCTTTTGTATTGCTCTTCGGAAAAACACTCCAGTAAAGGTCGATATTGTCACTATTGACATAGACGTCTCCATGCCCCAGGGAAATGGCGGACGGGATGTTGAGGGATGTTATTTTGGTGATTTTCTCCGGATTCAACATATGATTGGCCTCTTCTTCAGTGAGGCCGTTGAGACAGTCTGCCCAATAAAAAAGGAGATTTTGATATTGCAGTATCCACAAGAGGCGCAAGGGGTGCGTCGGGCACAAGAGAATCGCCTCTCCTTCATCATCCGGCGATCCTAGGCGGATATGAACCGTATCGATGTGATTGATCATTTGAAACAATGACAGCACGTTATTGATATCGCCATCCGAATTTTTTGCTTTAAGCCTTCCGGATACATCATTGAGAATGTCACGATAGGCGGCGGCATAATCTTGGATAAGTCCGCTGAAATGACGAAGGTCTAATGTCTCAACTACACTAAAGGCATCACATTCCTGAAAGGCTTGGAAAAGGCTTTTTCTTGAGTCAAAGAAGCGGGCCAAAGAAGGGATGTCGTGATCGGAAATTGGAACGGGTTGAAGATCCGCCGCCTTCAGGAGCGGGATGTTTCGGGCGTCAATGCGCCAGGCGCCGCCATTCATGGGGTCGGTGATGTTTCGCCGCTCGATATCATGCAGAACGCTGTTGATCACAATCCGGTAGATATCCCGGTTTTTCAGTTTCAACCGGTAAAGTTTGGGATTTCCCTCCTCCCAGTTTTCACTGTCTATTTCTATGGATTTGCGGAGCTTATTGGCCGCATAAAGAAAGGCCTCGGCGCGATTGCGGATTTTTCTGATCTTCTTCACAACCGGCTCGATACTGACACCGCTTTCGATCCAGAAGGATTCGCTTTCGTCCTTATCCAACGTGAGGCCGGCGCTGTCTTTCGCGTATATGACGATTTTTGCCGCACACGATTCCCCTTCTTCCAATTCAACATCCTTCAAACTCAATTTGAGAGTGCTTCGCCCTTTTTTCACAATGCGCCGGAGCAGCTCCTCCTCTGCATTCTCATCGTCCGTATCCCGGACAACGGTGACCAGGTAATGGCCCAATTCATCGGGATTTTTCGGATTCGTTTCCCATTTTATATTGATGGGAGAAGCCGGGCTGGTACTGGCAACGAGATTACTGCCTTCTTTGGTCAATCCTTTGGCCAAAGCTCCCGTTTGGGGGTCTTCCAGGGGGTGGAGGTGGATTTCAACTTTATCTTTCGCGATGTCCTTGAAGGACCATTTGTCAAAGGACAATTGGCTCCGCCAGGTAGAATCGATCAGGATTTCTTTAAGCCATTTGTCTGTCTCAGTGACATTGCGGTCTCGGGAAAAGCGAATGAGGTTTTGAGCCAAATCATTCTCTACCGGTTTGAACCCGTATTTCGCGACCAATTTTTCGATGCTCTGCAGAATCGTACGCTCGGGGTTGCTCAATTCTTCCACGCAATAATAATTGCGGTCGATCCTTGTTTCAACACCTTCCTCATCGAGTTTCAGATCCGGGATGAGATCGACAAGGTAAAGGTAAGCACCGGCCTCTTCCCATCCGCTGCCGTCATTCTCTCAGCGCCAGGAGATATGTCAACTGTCGGTCCACTGGTTGTCGCTTGACGGCGGATTGATCCATTATCGTTCGCGCAATAGACCGAATTGGTTCACTTAAACTGTCAAGGATTGTCCTGCAATGCGCCCGTAGCACGCCGGTCAGATCATAGGTTTTGAAGGTGTGGATGTCATAAGAATCTTCCGCCGGCAGGCGCAATCCATGCGGAATGAAGGCGACGAGGACGCCAAAGGATTCGCGATTTCTTTTTTCTATCAGGGCGCCGCTTTCGATCTCGTAAGCTTCCTTGACTTGATCCGTCAGGACAAAGGCCTCGACATTATGAGCCTGCAAGTCCTTATCATCCAGGATTTTTTTACAGGTCATCGCCATGACTTCTCTGGGAAGATATTCAACGCGCTGACAGTGGTTGTTTTCCTTGGTTAAAAGAAAACTGCGGAGATGGTTATAAACGGCGGTTGCCATTTCGTTATGATAAAGTTCACTTGTAACGATAAACATTAGCGTCCCTCCGGCAGAGCCTGCAATTCTTTATTTAATATCTCTTGGGCTTCGTCTTCCAGACGAATAGCCTCAGCCCTCGATTCATAAGCTTTACGGACCATGTCACCGATTGTTTCTTGTTCTTTCCGTGAAGGGCATGGCACTAAAACCTGCCCGATTTGTTTGTCGGTAATTTCGTCAATTACTGACCCATATCGGAAACGAAGAATCTGTTCATATCCATATCTTGATGCAAGAAAAGCATTAAGGTAGGCAGGATCGATTTCTGTATCAATTGGCATTACTCGCAGGATGTGTTGGGACGCTGCGAATTCTTCATAGTTATCCCAAACAAAACAGGTACGACCGATGGTACCAGAACAGGTAACTAATGACCAACCGCGTTTAACAATCAGTTCTTGCATGTAAGCCATCTGTAGATTCGAGAGATGCTTAAGCGCAGGACGGATTTGCACTATGTTTTTGCCGGAGAGGAATGGGACACCATGGGCGGATTCAACATAATTTCGCTTGAAGCGCGGTCCCATGAATACGTTAGCTACTTCCTTGATTGTCTTGATGTTAGAGGGACATTTTTTAATGTTTGATACAGCAAGTGCCGCGGTAGGATTGTAGTAATGAGCATCTAATCGGAACTCGTGAGCATCACTATCTGCCAGCCAAACACTTTTCGAAAGTACTTTAAAAGTGGTTGGCTGGAACACATCTGAACACACTTCAGTGGATTGAGTTCTTAACTGCTGCAGTGCGTTTGATTTATGCAGCATTTTGTCCGCCTGCCGATTCAGTCGGATGGCGTTAGTTCTTGCTAACACAGCCCCTCTCACGCGTGCCTCTATCTCATCCATTATGCGCTTGGACGGAATCGGGATTAGCACATTTTCCAGCTGTGCAGGCTTAATTACATCCACCACTGCTCCATACATCAAACTTCCTATTATTTGCTGTCCAAGTTGACTACGTATCAATACATAGATAAGTGCTCCTAAAGCACTGTCGTACGGCACAATTCGTATCGCATGATTTGCAACAGCCACACCTGCTAGCTCTGGTCCAACCATAAATGTATTTCCTATAGTACCTGCTCGGCTCAGCAGAATCCATCCTTCTTGAACTATGTAGTTTTGCAGATTTGGTTCATGTTTTTTTGACAAAAACATTGTTGGAGAAGGGTCATGTTCCAGTATATCTGAAAACGTGTAAAAGGGTACTCCATGGGCTTCGTCGGCTGGTATTCTACCGAGTGAAAAATCAGAAAGCGCAAAGACCTTAGCAATCTCGCTAAGATTACTAGTTGGTAAAGAACACGAACTCAAAGAAATTCTAGCAGATTCAGCTACGTTAGAATAAAAGGGAGCATCGAGCCTGACTGAATTCTCGGCTATTTTCGTAGAAGTCGGCCAATGACATTGCACGTTCTTAAAAAGCTGTTGAATAATATCTTTCATTGGCTGGCCTTATTGCAGAAAACGTAATAAAGATCGGCGATCATGGGTAATTCATCATTGATGACCCGCCCACCGGGTTCAACAGTGGGCTGAAAGTCGATAATATTTGTATTATGCGCTCCACTATACAATTCTGGTTTTAAAACTTCTTGACCATCTTCATCACGCACATATGTCACGTTTCCTCGCCTGTCCTTTCCAACGTTGCTCGCAATCGCCATAAAGATCGGATAGTCCGCAGTTTCTCCGGAAAGACTTTCTGCTAGTTTTTCCTGTTCTGATTTTCTTCTAAGAATCAACACGCTGGTTTGAGTTCCTGTCCGTGGCAAAAAAGTTTCCACCGGGAGATCAATGCTTGCAAGCACATGACAATTCATCATAATCCAATAGCGTATGTATTCATTCTCGGGATTACCAAGTATTCCATCCGGCAACACTATCCCGAGCCTACCTTTTCCCGGCTTCAGGAACTGCACACATCGCTCAATGAAAAGTATTTCTGGTGAAACAGCCGTCTTCATGGTGCCTTCCATTACCCATCTGCCGTCTTGCTTCTTCCAGTTATGAGCGAGATCATACTGTTCAAGGATTTCATACCCCTCAACTTTTATTTTTGTACCAAAGGGTGGATTTGCCATTACAAAGTCCATGCTCCCCAGCTCAACTTCTGCATAAGCCTGTCTGTTTGCCCATTGCGATGGCTTCCAGAGTGAATTAACCGAGTAGAGCCCACCTCGACCATCGTTGTTCATAATCATATTCATCTGGGCGGTCTTGACCAGGTTTGCATTAAAATCCAAGCCAAAAATATTCTTTCCGACTGCATGAATTTTATCGAATAGCGCTTTTTCTTCCTGTCGTGTTGGTTTTTTGGGGTTCTTCCATAACTTCGCTTCTGCCTGGCGGATTTTTTCAGAAATGTAGTTAAAAGCCACAACAATAAAACCGCCGGTGCCACAAGCGGGGTCAAGAATCCGATCTCCTGGCTTGGGGTCAAGCATTTTGACCGTCATTTTAACAACATTACGCGGGGTGAAGAATTCGCCTTTTGTTCCTTCCAGAGTCGGACCAACAATGGTCTCATAAGCCATCCCTTTTACATCGACTGATGAATGCAGAAAATCGTACTTTTCCATCTGTGCCACGATATAGGACACTACATTGGGCTGAAAGATAATGTCCTCGGTAACATCGTCAAATAGTCCCTTGTAGCTTTTGCCGCGCACCTCACGAAATAAGGATTCAACGCGATCTTTGACTTCTTTTTGACCTGGCAGCGTATTACGCTCATCGGCATTGCGTATGGCAAAGCGTGGCCTACCATCGTGCTGTTCATCCTCGATCTTGGCAAAGAGAATTTTCAGAAACTCCCAGAAAATCTGCTCCTTCGAGCCACCTTGATTAGCATGAATAAAGTCATGACAACGTTTGAACGCTGACAGGAGGTTGTTGCCTGTTGCTGCCCGCAGTCGGGAACGATCGGTGGTATAGATGGAAGAAGCGTCCTCTCCTTTACGGGGAAAATCATTGACGGGAAAAATATCAGAGTCAAACTTGCTTTTTTTCTTCTGAAAATAAAGGGTCTCAACCCCGTTGGTCCAGCAGGCAAAAGTGGTGTTCGCGCAGGCCGCAAGCAGCCTTTCCAGGTCCTCGGTGCCACCAGAAACATCACTGGGCTGAGATTTTGGCTTAGCGACAGTAATCAGGATATATACGTCCTCCTGAGTTGTCTTGGATGCTTTGTTTCCGTGAAGGATGGCCAGTGAGACGGTCTTGGTTATATTTTTAGACCCGTCCATAACTTTGATCTTGAAATCTACGGCTACATCTTTAGGAAGATAATTGTATTCCTCAATCAGCGTCCGTTCGAAGTTTTGACGGATTTGCTCTGTTTCGCTGTCTTTCCTTATTGTACCATCGATGAAATCAATGATTTTTCCGTCGCCGATCTCCGGTTGCTCTTTTGATTTTTTCCCCACACAGTTACTCCTTTTATTCTAAATTGTGAATCGCGGACGGATCACCTGCGAATTGGAAGCATCCGATAAATCCGTATAGAATCCCAATTGACGAAGCCGGATTTTCAAGGCATTGAAATTGTTTTCTAATGCCTTTGCCCCTTCGGGGGTGTCTTCCGCCCCTTTATTGCAATCAATCAACAACCCATATCTTTTTCTTAGCCATTCTACGAAATCGGTTATGACAATCGGCTGGGTGAAAAAGCCCTGCTTGGCATTATAGCCTACAACGGATAGCTGGACTAAAAGCTCCAGGAGCTGATTGCCCAGGACATACTTCCTTTTCCTTCCCCGACCGCCCATCAAAAAACCGCTCTCTTTTCCCATCCCGCAGAGAGAGGCCAGTAATGATTTATGGTTTCTCGACCGGGTGTCGAAAGTTTTTTGTGTGACGATTTCGACAAAGGTTTCAAGGGGCGACATGTTCAAATCTCGTATTGCCTTAATATCGGCGTCTAACTCCTCATTTTCTTCCACAGCGATGATTTCCGATAATCTCATTCTGAAAAAAGCGTCCAAATCTTTGTGCGTAAAGAATTTCACTAAATCTTCCATTGAACCTGTGTAACCGGGGAACGTTGACGCAAATTCATCGACCTTCTTCAATTTGTAATGAGAAGAAAAGTAGCGATACATCACCGCATGATGGTTGGCCACTTTATCCTTGGCCATCCGATCGCATTCATTGTCCTGGCCGTTTGTCAAATCGACGAAAATATCAGGCTGATACTCGCATTCCGAGAGGCGATCAAGGTTTGCCATATTGATGCCCCGGCAATGACGGCACCGGTATTGACCTGTATCCGCCAAATGATTAATCAGACGAAAACTTTTCAGGCAGTAAAGGGCGGCATGGAAGGCGAAAAGCATGATCAGATAATCAATCAGTTCCCGTCGTGGCATGGAATCTTTGTACACGAGGAGGCGTGCCGTATCGTTGATAATCAACTGCCGTTGGCCTGGACAGATAAAATCATGAGGAGAAATTTTCTTCTTTTTATCGACCTTATCGACTTTGAAATCATTAAGAAGGCGAAGCAGAAACAATGTTTCGATATCGAGTTCCGCTGCCTTGCTCTCATCGATCTTGCTGTCATGATCGCCAAAATCTGCGGTGCCTATAGTCAAGTAGGGTAGGAGCAGACTTTCACTTCCCATGATCAGGTCACTGTCTTGAAAGACATTAAAAAGGAATTTACTGAGATCTCTGTCCTGACTGCGAATGCGGGGATCGAGCAGTTTAATGGTTGACATGTGAATTGGCTTCATGTTGGCAATACGCGCCTCGCCATCGCCGCTGCGTCCAACCTTGATGGTAGTAGCAAACTCGTTGGCCAACCAGTCTTCAAGCAGTTGCTTTCGGTGGGGGTCCGTTGTCATCCCCTGAAAGTGGGTCGGGTCATCTGCGATCAGTTTGACGAGGCTTTTGGGATAAAGCGTTTCTTTTGTTGTGGAGGTAATCGGGACGCCCTTGGTCCGCATCAACGCCAGAAAGCGGGCAAACGCCTGTTCCAGGATGATGTTGTTCGCATCAATGGGCATGATTTTATCAAGACGAAACGCCTTATGTTGTTTGTTAATCGGCATCATCCACCTACCTTGGTCATGATCAGATTATTTGCGGGATCTTTCTTAATTTCAAACAAAGTTGAATCATCATCGGTGAGAAATATTTTGTCAGGTCGTTTTGAAGCAATCCTTCTTTTAAACATTTCGAGATTTAGGAAAAAGGTCCGCACTTCGCTGGCTGCCGGAATGTAACCTTCCCTAATGCGGCAAAGGACTTCAAAAAGGTCAATCGGTATTTCGAGTTCCAGTGGGTTCTTTGGATTAGCGCCGGCACCGACATACCGATAATACAGAGCGTTTGGCGTACATTCCAAAAACTCTTCCTGAAAACCGATGTCTTTCACGATCACCTTGAAATCCGAAGCGGCAAAACTATAAAAACCTTTGGTATTGGCTTTCGTTGTTGATGTGGAGCGGAGACACAGATTTTCGCTGCCGATAATCTCATTGTAAATACGCTCCGATTTGCTGATGGCCAATGTTAAGTTGTTTCTTAATTCAAAATGTTGATCTTCTCTAGCGTGAATCACATGATAAAAATGATCATATTTTTTATAAGGGAGAAGCTCTTTCCAAATAGGGAACGCTGCCGCTTCCATCTGCTCTTCTGCACTCTCAAAGAAAAGCTTTCGCCTTAACGACTGATGGTAGTGGTGGGCGTTTTCACGGCGGACGGGATCATTATCATCCGTTCCTTGAGGCATGTTGCCGAAGAGTTCCTTAAGATAAGGCTGATCCTGTTTTTCCTCGTGTCCTGGTACAAAAAGTCTGACACACAACTCGTCATCCGGCCCGTGAAAATGAATAAAGTTATCTAGTTTGGGATTGGATGTAAGCGAGACATCCAGATCGCACATCGTTTGTGCAAGGCGGTCTTTTTCGCCAGCAGGAAATACGGCGTTGTAATAAAAACGATCCATAACCGAGACGCCATTATCGAAGTCTGCCTGTATCTGGGGGCATGAATATTTATTAATGAGAATATACGAGAGAAAGGAACGAATATCACGAACGGTGATGTGCCTTATTTTCTTGAATAGGACGGCATAAAAAAGTTGTTTCAATCGATGTCTTACGAGCGGGCCTAACTCCGGATGGCGCAGCGTCTCAATATTGTATCGGATATAACAACGACCGGCGTAAGGGCAGTTTTCCGGAACACAGGCATTCCAAAATCCCATCGCGCCATCTTTATCTAAAAATCTGTCCAGAATAAGATCAAATATGGAGGGCTCATTTTCATTGTCACTGACCACGGACCGCAGGTTGAGATTAATGAAGACTAATGACTTATGGGGAGTAAAACTGTCCCAGCCAAAATAGTGATGAACCTGCTTTCCCAGCCAGGAATACTCTCTTTTATGCAGAATAAAATCCCTCAATTTTCCTTCATTTATAGCGATGATCTTTGTAAATGCCCCTTTGGGGTCTGCAGTTCCCTCCAGATCAGAGAAAAAAACTCTTAGTATTTGGTCGTTCTTGGCGCCTTCGAAATCCTGGCTGCCGTCATATAGCGTTTGATAGATGATCCCATCCATTTTGTAGGTGCAGCCATTATCTGTTTGCTCGGAAAATGTTGCCCCTTTCTCTCTAGCTAAGGATTCCAATCGCTGAATATAGGCTGTTTTCCCATCGCCGGCGTTGCCCGTCAGAACGACCAACCGTGTTTCAGGTGAATTAATGCGGGGAGTCAGTTTCAGGTCGAGCTTTGTATCGACATAGGTTTGCGGATCGTAGCACCGCGTACCAGCGGTGCTTAATTCGCTTTGGCTATAGATCGTCAAAAATTTTG
>Ga0209746_1000369_pt1 | contig 23540 bp, 16 predicted proteins | sample BarGraNGADG00211_3_FD_184496 | JGI IMG/M metagenome (GOLD analysis project Ga0209746, IMG submission 184496) | Arctic peat soil microbial communities from Barrow, Alaska - Barrow Graham LP Ref core NGADG0011-211 (SPAdes) (version 2) | ecosystem: Environmental > Terrestrial > Soil > Wetlands >... | reverse complement strand
AATAATATAGTCCAATTTCGACTCCCGTCAAGTCTGGACAAGTTCGTCTTATTGTACTATTTATTTGTATGCATCGGCATTAACAACAGTAAACGTATAAAACTGTTTGGACTGTTTTATATGTACAATTGGTATTATTTGAAAAATCATTTTTAATTTTGATGAACAAAGCCGAATTGATTTCTCAGTTCGGCTTTGTTATTTTAATACTATCAGTCAATGAAAGTTAGTATCTTGCAGAAACTACTTTCCAGTCAACCAAATCCCAGAGTGCAGCAACATAATCGGCACGGCGGTTTTGATAATCAAGGTAATAAGCATGTTCCCACACATCGAAGGTGAGGACTGGAGTTAAACCACGTGTAATCGGATTACCGGCATTGCTTTCTTTTACAATCGATAATTTACCATCGGCATCTTTTACCAGCCAAGCCCAACCTGAACCAAATACGGATACTGCAGCTTTATTGAATTCTGCTTTAAAGTCATCCAATGACCTGAAGGCTACTTCAATTGCTTTCGCTAATTTATCGCTTGGAACGCTTCCCTTATTAGGTGTGAGTGCTAAGAAATAAAACGTATGATTCCAAATTTGAGCGGCATTGTTGAACATCGGACCTTCCGATTTCTTTACAATTGTTTCCAGATCTGCATTTTCAAATTCTGTTCCTCCCACCATTCCATTCAGGTTGTTTACGTAGGTCAGATGGTGTTTCCCATAATGGAAACTAATGGTTTTTTCGCTGATAACGGGTTCTAATGCATTGTGAGCATAAGGTAATTCGGGCAATGAAAATTTCATGACTTTAGTTTTTTGTATATTAATAATTAAATTGAATTTTACTTTTCCTTTTTTTTAAAACGTCTTAAAGCTCTATTTTGTTTGAACAAATGAGATTTTTTCACGAAATATATCAAAACTATTGTTTAACTGCTTTTTTCTTATCATCTTTGCACTTGATTTTACGACTTAGATTTAAACAGTACGAATTAAAAATTGAGTCAAGATAAGAAGATAATCAACTAATCATCAAATAACCAAAGAAATGAACAAAACAATTCGATTAATTCTTGCGTTAGCCGTAGTAATGTTAGCAACATCGGCCTGCAAAACAAAACAAAAAGTTGCTGAAATACCTGCCGGAGCAAAAGTTACTGCAAGTGCTCCAAAAGCCGTTACTACACCAGTTGTTACTACACCAGTTGTTACAACACCCGTTGTGAGCAACGAAAAGGAAGTGGTTCGGAACGAAAATTTTAGCTTGGTGGATGGCGAAAAAGATGCTTTGAAAAACAAGTATCACGTGGTAGTTGGTAGCTTTACCAAACAAACCAATGCACAAGGTTTACAAAAAACGTTGATTGCCGAAGGAAATAGAGCTTTAATTGTTTTAAATGAAAAAGGGATGTATCGTGTATTAATTGCCTCATTTAATGATTATAATGAAGCTCATGCCCGAATTAAAGAAATTGTCAATCGTTTTGCTGACGCCTGGGTGTTGGTTCAAAAATAAAATTACTGACCTTAAAAAAAGAAACGGGGAAATCAACTGATTTCCCCGTTTCTTTTTTTAAAATACATCTGAGTTTTTATGTTTTGCTTTCCGAATGAAATAATAAAGGGTGACCGAAGCAACTATTGCTGACAGACCATCTGAAACCGGCATTGCCGTCCAGGCACCGGTTAGCCCCAAAAAGCGAGGTAAAATAAGCAAACAAGGAATTAAAAACAAAAACTGACGCGTTAGACTTAGGAAGATGGATATTTTTGCACGACCGATTGATTGGAAAAAATTAGTGATTACAATTTGAGAACCAATTATTGGAAACAAAATTACCGAAATACGTAACCCCTTAGTGGCAATTGCTTGAAGTTCAATATCTCGGGTGAAAAATGACGTTATTACTGAAGGCAAAAACATACCAATAATAAACCCTAATGTTGTTAAACTGCTACCTATTATTACGGCTTGTTTAAGGGTGCGGAACATTCTGTCGTATAATTTAGCTCCAAAATTAAACCCGATTATAGGTTGAGTACCTTGGTTCAATCCAATGATTATCATTACAATAAGTGTATTAACGCTATTGATTATGCCATAAGCACCAATTGCTAAATCGCCACCATAATGTATTAGTGTGGTATTTACAAGTATGACCACAAAACAGGTTGCCAATTGCATACTGAATGGTGACATGCCAATGCTGATAATTGATTTTACTATTTCTTTTTCCAACCGAAAATTCTTTCGATGGAAGCGTATAGTTGATTTTGCTTGGGTGAAATGATGCAATACCCAAACTGTTCCTACCAAATACGAAATATTAGTGGCAATTGCGGCTCCCTGAATCCCCAAATGAAATCCAAAAATAAAAATCGGGTCTAATATTGCATTAAGCACGGCACAAATTATCATGGTATACATTGCTTTTTTAGGATAACCTGATGCCCGCATAATATTGTTAAATCCAAAACTTAAAGCCGAAAGTATTCCTCCGGGAATAATGATGCGCATAAAATCCTCGGCATATTGTATGGTTTTTTCAGTCCCGCCAAACACTCGCAACAAATCATGCATGAAAATATATGATAGAATGATGACGGTTCCCGAAATAATAAAGGTTAGTGTAAATGCATTGGCAAGAATTTTCTCCGCTTTTTCTAAATCATTTTCGCCAAGAGTAATCGAAATACGTGAAGCGGCACCGGCGCCAATCAACATGCCGAATGCCATAAGCAATATCATAAACGGGAAAGTTAATGCCAGACCTGAAATAGCCAATGGGCCAACGCCTTGTCCAATAAATATACGATCGACGATGTTATAAAGTGACATGACTACCGTACCAACAATGGCAGGCAGCGAGTATTCCCAAATAAGTTTTCCTATTTTTTCTGTTGCCAGTCTATTGGTTACAGTTATGGGATTTGTCATAAAAGAAATTTGGAATTGAAAGTATTATCATAACGCAAAGATAAAAAAAATAGTTGATAGCTTTTAGTTGAAAGTAAAAAGCTGAAACAGTACAATTCACTTCTCAAAAATTCTAAATTTTAGAAAAGTTAATAGATTAGAAAAAAATACATCCGAAAACCAAAGTCTTCGGAGGCAATTTTATAGATTTGAACTAACCGCTTTTAGCCATCCCTGTAGGATTTAGCGTTTTATAACATTATTTTAGTCGTTTGTTTTCAAACGCGAACAATGTACAATCCTTTTGATAAATCGTTTAGTTGAATTGAACCACTTTCAAGTTGTCCGAATTGAACTTTTGCACCAATTGCATTAAAGATTTCAACATTAGTAGTTGAAGCATTTTCAACTGATAATTTTTTACCAATAACTTTTACCTTAAGTTGGTCAACTGAAAGTGAAGAAAGACCGGCTGTTGCAAATAATGCACCATAAGAAGTTGCAACATGGATACCATCAACTTTTTCAATTCCAGCTGATGTTGCTCCACCTTGACGTAAAGCAACCGATCCAATATTTATTGGTAAGGTTGTTCCTGTATTATTTGAAATCCAGCCAGTATTAGGTTCAGTTGTACCCATTGCAGGATTTACAATGATTGAAGATTCGCCCGTAGCAACTACAACTTTTAAAACTATTAAATAAGTTGTATGTAAATCGTAAGAAAATGGTGTGTAAGTTTGTGTTGCTCCAGTTCCACCTGAAGCATTTTGAATACCAAATGCTAATTTTTTAGTTGCATCAGCTTTTACAAAAGTACGTCCAAAGAATGAAGTTCCAATTACGTCTGGACCAACATGTATAAAATAATCACCAAGTACTGTTGCACTATCAACTTTTGCTAAAAAGGAAATAAATACTGTACCAGTAGTTTGTTTAGTAAAAGTTCTGTTTACGTCTATTCCTGTTACACCAACGGTTACTTCAGCACCTTCTCCTGATTTTGGATATTCCACATAAGTAATTGTAGGAGCTGTAACTAAGGTTGGGAAAGTTGTACCACTATGCACTGTCCAACCGTTTGTTGAAATTTCTGAACCTACAGTGTAATTGAAATTTTCATCCAATAAGAGTTGAGCTTGTGAAACTAATACACAAGCAACAAAAGCTAATAATAGAGTAATTTTTTTCATGTTTATAAATTTTTAAAATGAATAATGAGTTTAATTAATACCGTCAAAGATAATGGATATTTATTACAAAAACAATACATTTATTTGAAATTAAACAATTTTTTCGCATTCGCAGAAATAATTATTTTCTAACTCTTTGATATTCAGATAAAAAATATATATTTCATTGATTATTTGTTGATAAAATGTAAGAAAAATTTTCTAATAAGTCGGTTTTCCGCGTTTAGACTTTAAGTTATCAACAGGCTAAATCTTCGTCTCATTTTCCGCAAAAAAATGCTACCTTTGCAATCATTTATTAAATTTACAATACATGGCAGAATTAGTAAGCCCTGAATATATTTTTGAAACAAGTTGGGAAGTATGCAATATGGTGGGTGGCATTTATACCGTTCTATCAACCAGAGCTGCCACTCTGCAAAAAAGACTTCAAGATAAATTAATTTTTATTGGACCGGATGTTTGGTTTGGTAAAGAAAATCCCTATTTCGAAGAAATCCCTGAATTGTTTCCTGAATGGAAAGCCTTTACAGATGCGGAATATCATTTGAAAATTCGTGTAGGTCGATGGAAAGTTCCGGGGGAACCAATCGCTGTGCTGGTTGATTTTATGCCGTTAATGTTACTGAAAGATGAAATTTACGGACGTGTTTGGGAGCAGGTTGGAGTTAACTCTATTGCGGCTTATGGCGATTATGATGAATCGTCTATGTTTGGATATTCAACCGGGATAATTATCGAAAGTTATTACCGGTTTTTTAATTTAAACTCAGAAAATCAGGTCGTTGCTCATTTTAATGAATGGATGACAACTTTTGGGGCTTTTTATATTAAAAATAATTTGCCCGAAATTGCCACCGTTTTTACCACGCATGCTACTTCAATCGGTCGTTCAATTGCAGGTAATCACAAGCCTTTGTACGATTATTTGAATGAATATAACGGAGACCAAATGGCTTATGAGTTGAACATGGTTTCCAAACATTCTACTGAAAAAATAACGGCTCACGTAGTCGACTGTTTTACAACGGTTAGCGAGATCACAGGCATTGAATGTGAACAATTGCTTGAAAAGAAACCGAATGTAATTACACCAAATGGTTTTGAAAATGATTTTGTTCCCGATGGTGGAAAGTTTACTTCGAAACGGAAGGAAGCACGTGCTGCTTTACGCCATGTGGCTGAAAACTTGCTTGGTTACAAATTGAACAAAAATGTTTTGTTTGTCAGTACCGCAGGACGCTACGAATATAAAAATAAAGGGATCGACACTTTTCTGGAATCATTAAAATTGTTAAGCAATTATACTGATTTAAAAAGAGAAATAGTCGTTTTCATAATGGTTCCGGCTTATATTAAAGGTTTTAGAACTGATTTGGCATCGGTTTTGAATCATTCCGAAACGAAACTAAATTCGTGGAACCGATTTACTACACATGAATTAGTTGATTATTACTCTGATAAAATAATGTCTGCCATTCATTGGTTTCACTTTACAAATCAACAAACACAAGCTGTTAAGATTATTTTTGTTCCTTCCTATCTCAATGGATCAGATGGAATTTTCAATAAAACCTATTACGATTTGTTGATTGGAATGGACTTGACTGTTTTTCCATCGTATTATGAACCATGGGGTTATACACCACTCGAAAGTGTTGCTTTTTCCGTTCCAACTATTACAACCAATTTGTCAGGTTTTGGTCAATGGGTTTCTCACAATCTGCATGAAATAGAACAAGGGGTAGGAGTCATTCATCGTTCCGATTACAATGGATATATTGTGGCTGAGCATATTGCCGAAATGATTCATAAATTTGCTTCATTTAATGTGGAGGAAATTAAAGCCGTTCGGGAAAAAGCTTCCATTATTGCCGAAAAAGCGCTTTGGAAGCACTTTATCCATTTCTACGATAAAGCATATCACATTGCCCTGAAGAATAAATATAAAAGAACTTGACGTTACCAACCTACTTTTCAAAAAATTAGAACGTTGGAAAAGTTGATTTCCGCAAACGTTTGAAATTGGTAAAACTTCATTTAATATTTTATCCAACGATAATTACTTGTTTTTGCGTATTTTTGCGCTCGAATTATTAAAACGAATACAATTATTTTTTACAACTGTTTTTTGGTATTAGTTATATAAAAAAGAGATACAATTAAGCTTATGAAAATTAAAGTTAACGAAGTAAATGATAGCAACTTAAAGGAAATTAGTGTGAAATCATATTTGCCTGTAAGTTTGAATAAATTAGAGGAAATAGCACAAAACATTTGGTGGACATGGGATAGTAATGCCAAGAATCTTTTCCGCCAGATTGACCATGAAGCATGGATTGAAGCTTGTTCAAATCCGGTTTTGCTTTTAAATATTCTAAATTACGAGAAATTAGTCGCAATGGGTGAGGATACAGAATTTATCAAGAAGGTTGATGCTGTATATGATGATTTTAAAGCCTATCTAAATGTAGAAAAAAACACTCAAAAGCCATCAATTGCCTATTTCAGTATGGAATATGGTTTGACTGAAGTGCTAAAAATTTATTCGGGAGGATTAGGGGTTCTTGCCGGTGACTATTTGAAAGAAGCCAGTGATTGTAATATTGATATGGTTGCTATTGGTTTTTTATATCGGTATGGTTATTTCACTCAATCACTTTCGGTTGACGGTCAGCAAATAGCAGTCTATGAAGCTCAGAATTTTAATAATCTTCCATTAAAGCAAGTGAGAGATGAAAATGATGAGCCTGTTGTGATAGAAGTTCCCTATCCCGGACGAAGCGTTTATGCATACATTTGGAAAGTTTCTGTTGGTCGTATTCCACTTTATTTGCTTGATACAGATAATGATATGAATAGTGAATACGATCGTTCTATAACGCATCAACTTTATGGCGGAGATTGGGAAAACCGTATGAAACAAGAAATCATGCTTGGTATTGGAGGAATTTTAGCTCTTAAAAAACTTGGAATCGAAAAACAAGTGTATCACTGTAACGAAGGTCATGCCGCTTTAATAAACGTCCAACGTTTGGTTGACTTGATTGCCGATAAAAACCTATCGTTCAACGAGGCGCTGGAAGTTGTACGCGCAGGTTCATTATACACAGTTCACACACCGGTCCCAGCCGGACATGATAGCTTTGAAGAGTCGTTGTTTGAAAAATATATGAGCGATTTTCCTGTAAAATTAAAACTGAGTTGGGATGATTTTATTGATATGGGACGTGAACGTCCGGGCGATCACGATGAGAAATTCAGTATGAGTACTTTTGCCTGCAATACTTGTCAGGAAGTTAACGGTGTGAGCTGGTTACACGGAAAAGTGTCGCAGGAAATGTTTAATCCGATCTGGAAAGGTTATTTCCCTGAAGAATTGCATGTCAGCTACGTTACCAACGGCGTACATTTACCAACCTGGACTTCTTCCGATTGGAAAGCAGTATATGAAAAGTATTTTACAAAAGCATTTTATGCCGATCAATCGAATATGAAAATATGGGAAGGTGTGTATAAAATTCCTGATCATGAAATCTGGCAAACACGCATGATCCTGAAAAATAAACTGGTTGAATATATAAAAGATCAGTTCCGCGAACACTGGTTGAAAAATCAGGGTGATCCCTCACGTATTGTTTCCGTTCTGGAGGCAATTAATCCAAATGCTTTGATAATAGGTTTTGGACGTCGATTTGCAACGTATAAACGCGCTCATTTGCTTTTTACAGATTTGGAACGTTTGGAACGTATTGTAAATGATCCACTTCGTCCCGTACAATTCCTTTTTACAGGAAAAGCTCACCCTGCCGATGGTGGCGGACAAGGTTTGATTAAACGTATCGTTGAGATTTCACGCATGCCACAGTTCCTTGGAAAAGTTATTTTCCTCGAAAATTATGATATGCGTTTGGCAAAACGTTTAGTTTCCGGTGTCGATATTTGGTTAAATACACCAACTCGTCCCTTGGAAGCTTCTGGAACTTCAGGTGAAAAAGCACAAATGAATGGAGTTTTAAACTTCTCGGTTCTTGATGGCTGGTGGCTCGAAGGGTATGTAAAAGGTGCCGGATGGGCTTTGACCGAAAAACGAACCTATGAAAATGACGATTTTCAGGATCAATTGGATGCTGCTACCATTTACAGCATGCTCGAAAATGAAATTATCCCGCTTTATTATGCCAAAAATGCCAAAGACTATTCACCGGAATGGATTCAATATATTAAAAATTCCATTGCACAGATTACACCTCGTTTCACAACAAAACGAATGATAGATGATTATATATCAAAGTTCTATACTAAATTGGCAACACGTTCGGCGCTACTGAAAGCAAATGGATATGCTAAAGCCAAAGAAATTGCAGCATGGAAAGAGAAAATAGCTGCCGATTGGGATAAGATTGAGGTTTTATCGCTGGATGTTCCTGATAAACTCATGCATAATCCACAGGTAGGTGAAGTTTATAATGTCAATATTGTTATAGATATTAATGGAATAAACGATAAAGGAATTGGAATTGAGTTGGTTGCTACAAAACTTGGTAAAAACAATGTGGATACATTGTATGATGTTGATGAGCTTAAACTTGTAAAAACCGAAGGGTCAAAGATGTTCTTTAACATTGAATATCAACTGAATAGAGCCGGTTCGTTCAAATATGGTTTCCGCATGTTCCCAAAAAATGAAGATTTACCACATCGTCAGGATTTCTGCTTTGTGCGTTGGATTTAATTTTGAAGTTTTTATAATAAAACAGGCTGACTAAAATTATTTTAGTCAGCCTATTTTATTAAGATTTAAAGAATTAAATATTAGCTATTCGTTTAATTTCTTCGATTATTGCTTTTGCAAATCCATCAGCTTGTTCCATTGTTTCGGATTCAGAATAAATTCGAATAATAGGCTCGGTATTTGATTTACGCAAATGAACCAAACCGGTTGGGAAATCTATTTTAACTCCGTCAATATCATTGATTTCGTATTGTTTGTAAGAGTTTTTGATGGCTTTCAAAATTGCATCGACATCAATAGAAGGTGTCAATTGGATTTTGTTTTTTGAGATATAATATTCGGGATATGTTTTTTTAAGTTCCGAAACTTTAAGTTTCGATTTGGCTAAATGAGTCAGAAACAAGGCAATACCAACTAAAGCATCGCGTCCATAATGGCTTGCCGGATATATTACTCCTCCGTTTCCTTCACCGCCAATTACTGCATTTGTTGCTTTCATCGTGGCAACAACATTTACCTCGCCCACAGCTGCCGCAGTGTATTTACAGCCGTATTTGTTGGTCACATCGCGTAGTGCACGGGTTGAACTCAAGTTTGAAACCGTATTGCCAGGTGTATGTTGAAGTACGTAATCTGAGATGGAAACCAGGGTATATTCTTCGCCAAACATACTCCCATCCTCACAAATAATCGCCAATCGATCGACATCAGGATCAACAACAAATCCGACATCGGCTTTTCCACCTTTCATCAACTCCGAAATTTCTGTCAAATGTTCGGGAAGGGGTTCCGGATTATGTGGAAATTGTCCGGTAGGTTCACAAAATAATTTTTCAATTTTGGTTACGCCTAACGCATTGAGCAAAGCCGGAATAGCAATACCACCTACAGAATTTACACAATCAATTGCCACTCTGAAATCAGCGACTTTAATCGCATCGATATCCACTAAATCAAGAGCTAAAACACTTTCAATATGTTTTTCGGTATAGGAGAAATTTTCTGAAAGCTTGCCTAAATCATCAACCTGCGAAAATTCAAATGATTCTTCAGCAGCTATTTTCAAAACATTTTCACCTTCAGCAGCATTTAGAAATTCGCCATTTTCATTTAAAAGTTTCAGCGCATTCCATTGTTTCGGATTATGACTTGCAGTAAGAATTATTCCACCGGCAGCTTTTTCCATGGTGACGGCCAATTCGGTAGTAGGAGTGGAGGCAAGTCCGATATTGACTACATCAAAACCCATTCCCAGCAAGGTGCCGATAACCAGTTGATTAACCATTTCGCCGGATATGCGGGCATCACGACCGACAACTATTTTATTGGATTCGGTCTTTTTATTTGCCTTAATTTGAGTGGCATAAGCAGCTGTAAAACGAACAATATCCAACGGATTTAAACCATCACCAACCGATCCGCCAATTGTTCCACGAATTCCTGAAATTGATTTGATTAATGTCATGCTAATAAGTTTGAAAGTTAAAAAGTTCAAAGTTTAACCTTCTGTGTAACTATTTTAAAATTTTTATTTTAAGGTAGTAACCATAAGGAGTAACACTCATCATATCTGCCTGAATACCAATTATTGATGGAACAATAATCTTCGCTTCAGCATCATTTCGTTTCATATACGTAACTGCTTCTTGAAATCCCTTAAATGATTGGGTCAAATCACCGTAAACAAATTCATCGGGAATTGGAAAATCTATTGTATTCCAATTGCTTATTGTATCAGAAGCTATATTTAAAGTATATTTTTTATATCGATCGACAACCGTATTTTTCAGTTGAAGTGTATCAGGTATCGAAGTATTTCCCGAATCAACTAAATGAAAATACAAGCCTGTTGGAGTTAGTACGTAATCATTTGGTCCCCATTTTTTATCGGCCGGAAAACTTGATAATACATTGATATTGTTTCGTTTAATATAAGCAGTGATTAAAGCCTTTTCATCGTCCAATTGCTGTGCAAAAGTCTTTCCACTAGTGCAAGAAGAAGCAATTATTGAAGTCAGAAAAACCAGTAAAAGAAGATAAGAAATCCGTTTCATTTCAGTAGATTATTTTTGTACAAATATCCGATTAAATTACGATAATTAAAAGTTAAGAAAATGAATAAAGTTATAAGAATTGTGCTTAAAACTTGAATGAAAAATGAATTAATTACCTAAATTTCAAAAAATTAATTCAAAAGCTTTATTTCATAAATCAGTGAAGTATAAGGTGGAATTAGCGGTTTGTAGCCTGTCATTCCATACCCTAAATACCAGGGAATAACAAAGATTGCACTATCTCCTTTATGCATTAGTTTCAACCCTTCTTCCAAACCAACAACAAGTTGTTTTTTACCTATAATAATCTGTTTATTACCAGTTTGCAATACTTTACCATCAAGTTTCTTTAATTTAAAATCAAAGTTACATTTCACTGAATCTGTAATGGCAGTTCCTTTGCCAGTTTTAAAAATTTCATACCAAAAACCAAGTTGGTTTTTCTTAAATGAACCTTTTTTTTCTGCAAATATTTTTAGCAAACTATCTTCTCTTATTATTAAACCGTGATTGATTTTAAGTAATGAATCAGAGGTTCTATCTTTCTCAATTCCTTTGTTTGAAGGCAATTGAGGAGCTTGTTTGATGCAGGAAATTAATCCAAAACAAATTACCAAAACTAATAACTTAGAAACCTTCTGTATTTTCATTTCTACCAACTACTTACTACTTACTCATAACTATCTTATATTTGCAATACTCATTATGTCTGAAAAAACTCCTGCAGCAGTAACTCCTGCACCCGCACCATACCCTTTAATCATCATCGGAAACTCGTTGTAACGTTCTGTAGTTATGAGAATTATATTGTTACTTCCCTGCAAATCATAAAATGGGTGCAAACTATCAACTTCTTGTAAACCAACCTTACAGTTTCCATTTTCCATGGTTGCAACAAAACGCCATCGCTTTCCTTCTGCAGCCAGTTTCTGACGTCTGGATTCAAATTCAGCATCCAACTCAGGAACCGATTTCCAAAAATCTTCCAGACTTCCGGCAAAATATTTATCAGGAATAAACAGATTTTTCACCACATCTGATTGTTCTACTTTATATCCGGCTTCGCGGGCTAAAATCACCAATTTACGAATAACATCTTTACCACTCAGGTCAATACGGGGATCAGGTTCAGAGAAACCGGCTTCTTTGGCTAATAAAATAGCTTTACTCAACGGAATTTCAGCACTGATTGTGTTGAAGATAAAATTAAGCGTTCCTGAAAGTACAGCTTCCATTTTCTGAATATGGTCACCGCTGTTTATCAGGTTATTCATGGTATTGATAATAGGCAAACCTGCTCCGACATTCGTTTCGAATAAGAATTTTACTCCGCGACGACGAGCTGTTTCTTTCAGATTTAAATATTTATCGTATGACGATGAAGCCGCAATTTTATTTGCAGCCACCACTGACGTATTATTTTCGAGCAAACGTAAGTATAAATCGGAAATTTGAGAATTTGCAGTACAATCAACAAAAACCGAATTGAATATATTCATTTTCAGAATTTCATTGCAAATCAGTTCAGGTGAAGCATCTAAACCATTCTTCTTCAAATTATCAGCATAATTTTCAAGATCAATTCCCTCACGCGAAAACAACATTTTTTTACTGGAAGCAATTCCTACCACATTCAGTTTAAGTCCGTTTTGCGACATTAATTTTTGCTGTTGTTTTTTGATTTGATTCAATAAACTGCCTCCAACTGTTCCAATCCCCGCCACAAAAATATTAAGTAACTGATATTCTGACAAGAAGAAAGAATCATGAATCACGTTCAACGCCTTACGTAGCGATTTCCGATCAGTTACAAAAGAAATGTTTGTTTCGGATGCGCCCTGTGCACAGGCTACCACGTTAATACCATTCCGTCCCAACGTTCCGAATAATTTTCCGGCGATACCGGGAGTACGTTTCATGTTATCACCGACGATAGCGACCGTTGCCAAATCATCTTCCGAGAAAATATCATTAATTTCACCCTGGGCAATTTCGTTGGCAAATTCTTTCCGTAAAACGGAAACTGCCAACACACTATCCGCATTCCGAACGCCAATTGAAGTCGTACTTTCTGACGATGCTTGAGAAACCATGAAAACGCTTATACCGTTTTTGGCTAAAACGCGGAAAATTCGGTAATTTACACCAATAACGCCCACCATACCAAGTCCTTGAACGGTAATCAGCGAAGTATCGTTTATGGACGAAATTCCTTTAATTGCTTTGCCGGCTTCTCCGGTTTTTTCGCGTGAAATATACGTTCCTTCGGCTTCAGGATTAAATGTATTTTTTAGTACTAACGGTATATTTTGATGAAAAATAGGGAAAATAGTTGGAGGATAAATGACTTTTGCTCCAAAATTGCAAAGCTCCATAGCTTCGATAAAACTCAGTTTTTCAATCACATAAGCATTATTGATAATGCGTGGATCGGCAGTCATAAAACCATCCACATCGCTCAAGATTTCCAGAATGGAAGCATGAAGTGCTGCGGCAAGTATGGCAGCAGTATAATCGGAACCGCCACGACCTAAATTGGTAATGAAATTGGTAGTTGAATCAGTTGAAATGAAACCACCGCAAACACAAATGCGTGGGGCATTTGCAAAATTTTCACGAATTAACGCATTGGTTTTTTCAAAATCAACGATGTGTTTATCAAACTGATTTTCAGTTTTAATAAAGGTTTTGGAATCGAAATGAACGGCATCTTTTATAGCAGCAGAAACAATTATAGAAGAAATAGATTCTCCATAACTTGCTATAGTATCGATGATTTTTGTAGAAATATCTTTGATTAAGTATACGCCACGGAAGATATTGGATAAGTCATTGAATTGTAATTGTATCTGATTCAGAACTTCTTCTTTTTTATCGGAAGAAATCACGCCGTCAATAACTTCCACATGGCGCGAAAGCATTAGTTCGTATTCAGTAAGATACGTTTTATCGGCATCACAAGCAAGTTTAGCAATGCTGTAAAGTTGATCTGTTATACCGGAAAGTGCTGATACTACAACAATTACAGGCACACTTTGTGCCTCTACAATTTTTTTCACACTTAAAATACCATTGACTGAACCTACGGATGTTCCGCCGAATTTTAATACCTTCATCGTTAGGACTTTTATTAAATTTATCTGAATCTTTTACAGCTGACAAAATTAGCGATTTTTCCCCAAATAAACGGCACTTTTACAGCAATTTCAGGAAATACTGTTGCATCTTAGCGGAAAATGAACTACTTTTGCAACTCAATTTAAAAAAATCACAATTGACACAAGAACATTTATTAATTGTGAATTATTAATTATGAAATCTATTTCGGTCTGGTAGCTCAGTTGGATAGAGCAACAGCCTTCTAAGCTGTGGGTCATGGGTTCGAATCCCATCCGGATCACGTTTAAAATAATTAATCAGCTGTAAATAAACTTTATGGTTGATTTTAATTTTGAAGTACTGGTAAAAGTGCTGTCACAAATTGAATTATCAAATAAAAAAACCGTTCCAGTTTAATGAAACGGTTTATATCTTTCCTATCTGTTTATCCAAAACAACCTACTAACTTAACGGCTGGTTTAATTCTTTTTTCACTATCATCTGACAAGCTCATTCTTACTTTTCTGTATCTTGTTTTTCGTTTGTATTCACATCCTTTTTTATCTCTTTTTCTATGTCAGTGAGGCCTTCTTTAAAGCTTTTAATCCCTTTTCCAATTCCTTTCATCAATTCAGGAATTTTTTTTCCGCCGAATAATAACAAAAAGACCAGAGCTATGACTATTAGCTCAGGAGCATCTAAAAATAATAAGTGGTTCATAACAATTTAATTTTATATTGTATAATTCAAGTTATTAACTCTTTATGCTTTGTTAAATTAAAATAATTCATTATTATCGAAGAAAAACCGATACTCCACTTCCCGTGCCGCAATAGACTTTTCCATTGTGAATGGTAATTGTTTGGACGCAGTTGTCGGGTAGGTTGCTGTTTTCGACTGTATAGGTAGTCCATTATTTACCATTATAAACTGTAACGCCTTTATTGGTACCAAACCAGATATTATCTTTGGCATCTACTGCTATGGAAATGACAAGATCAGTGGGTAGTTTTCCGGTTTCTTTTTTATATATCTTCCATTTTTTACCGTTTAATTTAGCCAAACCGTTGCATGTCCCTATCCAAAGATTGTCTTTATTATCTACACAGAGAGAATAGACATCATTATCGGGCAAGGGGCTGTTTGTTTCATTAAAGAGCGTCCACGTTTTACCATCAAACATAGATAATCCATGATTGGTACCGATCCATATCCTGTTTTTTGAATCGGAAAAAATAGTTTGCACGGAATTATCACCAAGAGCACCATCCCCAGTTTTGTAAGATATCCATTTTTTGCCGTTAAAATGAGTAACACCTCCGTCGAAAGTGCCTATCCAGAGGTTTCCTTTTCTGTCAGCCGTAATGATGTTGGCTGAAACGGATTGACATGCTTCCTTCGCCTGTTTCCATTCTTCACCTTCTTTTCCTTTATAGACGCCTCCACCCCAGATTCCAACCCATAGAGTACTCGTATAATCTATAAAAACCGTATTTACATAAATATTTTCCACTCCCTGAATGAGCCATTGATCCGATTCCTGTTTGTAAACTCCATACCAAGTGCCAATCCACATTTTCCCCTCTCTGTCGAAACAAATGGACCTGACATCGTTTTTGGGTGATTGCCCGTTTTCTATTTTATAGTTTTTCCATTGTGCAAAGACCGAAGTACAGGTAAACATCACGAGGAAAAATATCCATATATTCTTTTTCATCTGATTATTTCATTTTGTACATCCAACCAATTCATATAGTCCATGTAAAGTGTTGTAGAACTCTCGTGCCCGGCAAAGGCTTCTGAGCCAGGTTTATTCATCATCCCGATGTACTGATATATCAATATATTTTCCACATACGGCGAGATATCTTCCATTTGTTTCAGTACTCTCTCGAAGCGGGCGGGAAGTAAGGCGCTTTTATATACCTCTTCTTCAAACCGGAAGACTTCTATATCTGCCCACAGTCTTGCTCTCCCGGCTTTTTCATGTGCTTTGTATAAGGCTTCGTAATACCTGGCGGCTGTTCCGGCTTTTGTCTTATTGACGCCTACTTCATCCTGATAGGCCATTATGTCTATATCAAGCCGTTCAAGTTGTTTGATATACTGGTCGTTCACACGAATGGTCTTGGTTCCGTAGGGTGCAATCAGATTAGTACAACCGGGAATCAATTTCCTTGCTTTGCGAGAACATGCATTCACGTAATTGATGGTCATTTCGTCGATGGTATTATGGATACCTGTTTCGTTTGGGAAATACCAACCATAGAAACTTTTGTGATGTCCATATTTTCCGGCAACTTCTTCCATCCCTTTTTCCCTCAGTTTGGCAATCTCTGTATCAATCATCATTTTCTCCACATTCCGATAATCACCCCAGAAGTCGTTGCTGACGAAGAACTTGATTCCGTATTCATCCGCTGCAGATAGTACCGCTTCCAAAGGATCGTCACAAACAAAGTCATAACGAGGTTGCAGTTTGGAAGGATAAAAGGTTTTACCAGAATCTGCCACGGACAGTAATACAAGATACTCCATGCCTGCCTCGCTGATTTCTTTTACCTTTAATCGCCATTGCTCAGTTGTAAACTCCTTCAATGCCGGATTCCAATAGGTTCCTTCAACAGCATTGTGGTGCATGAATTCGAACCAGGAACCTACAATCGGTTTAATCGCTGGATTTCTCTTGAACTCCGATGCAAAAGTTGTCTGATTAAAAAGATACATAGATGCTATAGTCAAACCGCATGTCTGTATAAATTTTCGTCTGTCCATTATAGTATACTTTTAATCAACACAATAATCCATTTTATATTAGCAGAAAAAATAAATAACTAGTGGATTGGTTCACCTGTTAATTCTCGATTAAAAGGGTCAGAATAATAGATTTCGTCTTCTTTATACAGATTTAAATGACCCTTTAACCTTTCTTTAAATTTTTCAAAATCTTTTGGTGTATTAGACCAAGCTGTTTCGGCTAATGCTGCAATTCGGGGGAAAAGCATATAATTTAAACGTTGCTCGGTAATAATCCCCTCTGTCCATAAATTGGCTTGAACACCGAGGATATTACACGAGTCAGGATAAATAACAGGAATGGTTTCCTTTGTAAAGTTATATATATGTTCGATGGAATTGTACGAGAATTTTTTATAATCAGGTCCATAAGTCTGTAAGGTATCCTGCACATAATCAAAATACATGGGATGTCGGGGCGAAAGAACAATCGAAAATCCTTTATCCAATGCCTTTTGTAATTGTTCTGGTTTATCATCCCGCCAATAGAAAACAATGGTATTGGATGGTGAAAGATCCGAATCGGCTACTTCATCCCAAGCCAACACTTTATTACCCATATTCGTTACAGAATCAGCCATTCTGCGAAAAAAATAATTCTCTAGGGATTTCAGATCTGGTATTTTTTCTTTTTTCATTAAATTTTTCACATATTTATCTGTAGCCCATTTTTCATTACCATAATGAACTTCATCTCCTCCAATATGAATCATTTGCGATGGAAAAAGGACATCTGTTTCTTTCAATATATTCGTTAAAAACTGATAAACACTGTCTTTACCTGGGTTGAATGTAAAATCAGGGTATTGTTTAGAACCCCCTCCGCTATATTCCGGATAAGCTCTGTTTGCAGCTGCAGCATGACCGGGCATATCAATTTCCGGAACAACAACAATAAACCGTTCAGAGGCATATTGAACAATTTCTTTAATATCATCCTGTGTATAGTATAGAGCAGGGGAATAGGAATCAGTATAATCCCCTATGCCACCAATAAGTGCCAGTTTTGGATATTGTTTTATCTCCAAACGCCACGCCGTAGCATCGGTAAGATGCCAATGGAAACGATTAAGTTTATAAAAGGCCATCCAATCAAGTATCTGTTTAACCTTTTTCTTGCCAAAAAAATGCCTCGATTCGTCCAACATCAAACCTCTCCAAGAATATCTTGGAGCATCCTCAATATTCCAACAATGTACTTTAACAACGAAATCTTTAACCTCTGTCTGCCTTACAAGTTGTAAAAAGGAAGTAATTCCATTAAACATTCCAACATTACTTCCGGCTCTAATTTCTATTACATTTCGACTCATTTTTATTGAATAAGACTCAGGGCTAATATTATATATCTTATAATACTTCAACAATATTGCAGTAGAACTCGAAGCACTATTTTTTAGTGAAATTGCGATTTTCTTATGAAGCAATAATTCTTTCTGAAAAAAATATGCTTGTGATTGAAATAAACTATCACATATAATTATCGTGTTACTGTTAAGTCCAAATGTCATATCTTGTTTTTGACAATAATCAGGAAGTGGTATAATTGGACACAAATCTGTCCATACAACGGTTGAGTAAACAAAACTATAAAAAAAACAAAGAAATAATATACTTATTTTATACTTCATTGGTATGTAATTTATTTAGTAGCCGGCAATTGCCCTCTACTAAATTTAACTATGAATAAGTTAACAACCCGGATCATTGACCCAACCTCTCAGTTCACATTGCCTGATAGAAACAGGGAACATTTTACTTATTTTTAATTGTTTTTCTTGCTAATCAAGCAAATATATTTAGTACAAAACATTGGTAAATAATAATTATTTTAATTTTATTTAACATTAACAGTAATTTGAAAATGTTTTACTATCGATTTCGTTTCTTTAACTGTTGCGTTTGTACAGACAAAAGCAACATCATAAGTCCCTGATTTTAAAAACACATAATTAAAATGGTCAATCTTTGAAGAAATGCCCATAATTGCAACGCCTGTATCTGGGTTTACCTGATTTAAAATTAATGGTTTTATTATAATCCAATCAATATTATCAGCAGTTTTTGCTGCTCCTCCAGCCATTTGAATTTGTGTGGCAGTTTGAGTCCATTTTTTCAGAGGGTTTTTTAAATCACAACTAATAAAACCAGCGTCTCCTATTGAACTTACAATAGGGAAAACATTTAAACTATCTATTTTATATTTAATACTTAGGTTTTTTATTGTCCAGGTTTCCTGCGGTTGCAAATCATTAGACTTTCCCACATATTTAAACGCAATATATGCAGGCTTTTCAGAAATAAAAGCAGAAAGATCAATTGACCCTGAAGGAGTGTTGTCTATACCGGTAGATAGAATTGCGTTATCTGTTATATCTACCCAATGATAATTTACGAGAGTACTATCAATAGTCCCCTTAAAATCAGTAGATACTAATAATCTTAGTGAATCTCTTTGATTTTTGTTTTGTAAATAAGACGTAAATTGTAGTAGTGGAGCTCCTCCTGTAAGAGCTATTCTGTCACGAAATTCATTTTGATGTCCAGTTTCTCCTGAATAGAATGTAACATAATCAGCTTCTCCTGTAAAATTAAACACAACAGTATCTCCAACTTTAATATTTGGATTCTGAACAGAAATTTCAAAATTTGGTGTTGACACATCCAAATCATGATTACATGAAATCAAAGAAAAAACAGACAATAAAATCATTAAATTGAAATATGGTTTCATAAAATTTTATTTTAAATTATTAATAACCAGGGTTTTGTACTAATTTCTTATTCAAGGCGAGTTCACTACTTGGTATGGGTAGCAAATAATGCTTTTCTTCAACATTACTAAAGCTTAAGGCTGCGTACGTATACATTGATGGTGCCGTAGTGCTTATAGTATTGGCTATTTGTTTTAACGTAGGCACTAATATATGCCAGCGCATTAAATCATATTTTCTTAGTCCCTCAAAGCAGAGTTCTCTTGATCTTTCACTCTGAATAAATGATCGAAAATCATTCTGGCTCATCATAGAAATGTCCGCTTCTTGCTTGCTATGTATAGTGCAGACAGCTTCAGCTCCGGATCCGCCACCTCCTGTAAAAGTAATTGTTGGGTCTGTCGAATAGCCGCTTCCCATTGTGAGCCCGGTGATTTGATCTGGTGTCAAAGTTACTGTTATAACTTGCCCATTGCTAATAGTAGCTGTGGCGACAGTTCCAGATCCTCCTCCTCCAGCAAAAACAACCGCTGGTATCGAGGTGTATCCAGATCCTTTTAATCCTAATGTTATAGATTTAATTCCTGTAGACCAGGCTCTACGCCTTACTAAGTTTACAGCATCAATAGCCGGTTGTGGAGGGGCTGAATTCAACTCATTTTCAGCTTCAGCATACATAAGAAGTACATCTGAATAACGTAATATAGGGAAATTTGTGGGTGTAGATTGATTTGGTTTAGGAAGAGAGGTTTCATCTGATCTTCTCCATTTACCAACACTTCTACTATATTTGTCATAAGGTAACGATGGATCCCAATAAGTCACTACTGTGAGATTACTTAAATAGTGAAAATCTGCAATTGCTCTGTCTCGTCTTAAATCACCTGATGCATACGAATTGTATAATGAAGGAAGAGCATTGATAAATCCATAAGCCGTTCCAATTCCCGGGTCATTAGTTGTAATTCCAATCCATGATCCTATTTGTCCCATTTCATCAGCACTAATTCCTGTATGTGAAAATTCGCATTCCCAAATACTTTCCTTTATGTCATATTTATCTTGGGCTAAGTTTACAAACACCTGACTATATGATGGATTCAAAGCATGATTTGCTTGCGTATCATCAATAACTTTCTTTGCCCAATTACTTGCATCTTGATATTTCGCCACATTATTCCAGGGATAGCCAGCCCAACGTAAGTAAACTCTGGCGAGTATACCTCTCACCGCAGATTTACTTATTCTACCTCCATAGCCTATTTGAGTTATAGGAGGAACAAGAGACTCTGCTGTTATCATATCTTGTGTTATCTTTTCAAAAACTTCATTTGCCGGTGTGCGAGCTATATCGTTATCTACAACATTTTTCGGAAGTTCCGTAATAAGTGGTACATCCCCCCAATTATTTACAAGCCAAAAGTAATAAAATGCTCTTAGAAATAAAGCTTCACCCTTCATTACATTTCTTTTGGTTGAATCCATATTAGCTTTATTTATATTTGCAAGTACAACATTTGCTCTACTTATCCCGGTATATAACTGTGTCCATAGAGTAAGCACATCTCCATCACTCGCTGTTTCATTATAAAATTGGGCTCCCTGAGTAACTGTCGAACGGCTGTAAAAACCTTCGTCACCTACTGAAGCAAATCTTACCATCAAACCATAGGCATAAAGTTCTGTATACCCAAGAACATCATAAACACCAGCAATTGCTGAATTCATTTGATTTTCAGTGTTATAATAATTAGTGGGCGCTAAAATATTTGTTGGTTTTGTATCCAAAAAATCGTTACATGAAGTAAAACTTATTAAAAACAGGAAGCAGAAAAATATATTTTTTGTTTTCATGATTTAAAATATTTATAAATTAAAAACTTACTGTTACACCAAATAAAATTGTTTTAGCTCTTGGATATGCAGAAAAATCGAATCCCGGTGTCAAAACTGAATTTCTTGTTGAAACTTCAGGGTCCATCCCTGTGTATTTTGTAAATGTGAATAAATTTTCAGCTGAAATATTTAATGCTAAATTTGTTAATTTGAATTTTGAGATTAACTTTGAAGGAAATCTATATTCAAAATTAACGGTTTTTATTCTTAAATAAGAACCGTCCTCGATAGTTCTTGAGTCATAGTTTCCAATTGGACCCTGCCCCCCAGCTCTAAAAACTTCATTATTCTGATTTTCAGGCGTCCATCTGTTATTGGTTTCTACAAACTGATTTGTATTAACTCTGTTCAGTGCATTGCCACCAAGCAATACACGATTAGCATTAAAAATGTCATTCCCGTAGGACCACTGTAAAAAAACATTTAAGCTGATATTTTTGTAGGAAAAATTATTACTCCATCCTCCGGTATGGATTGGAAGAGGCCTGCCAATAACTGCTAAATCTAAAGAATTAACTACTCCATCACCATTTAAATCTTTATACTTAATAGTACCGGGTTGAATTGTTGCTTTTGCCAGGCCATTAGTTGGCACGTTCCCCTTCAGAACATATTTCCCAGTACTTATTTCATTAAAGTCCGCATATTGATAATTTCCATCCCAAATATATCCATAAAACATTGCTGCCGGTCCATTAAGTCGTGCTATATACAAAGGACTTGTATAATTCCAGTCCCAAGTAACAGATGATAGCATATTAGTTTGACCTCTTTCAAGTCCTATGATTTTATTTGAAATAAATGAAATATTAAAATCACTATTCCATGTGAAATTTTTTGTTTTTACCGGTACTAAATTTAGAGTCAATTCTAAACCCTGATTTTGAATTTCTCCAATATTCTTCATTGCATATGAGAACCCGGTAGTTTTGGGAAGTGGTGCGTTTAATAATAAATCATACGTATTTTTTCTATATATATCAGCTGTTAAGCTAACTCTATTATTAAACAAACCTAGATCTATCCCTATATCTGTCTGCTTTGTACTTTCCCATACTAATGCCGGATTTCCGATAGAACTATATGTAGCCCCTTTTATAGGGGTTGCATTATCAAAAGAGTAACCAGATACATTGTTTAAAGTTATTACAGGAAGATATCCAAAATCAGAAACCCGATTGTTACCAGTTATACCATAGCTTGCTCTGATTTTTAAATTTGAAATATTTTTATTATTTTCCATGAACGATTCTTGAGACAATCTCCAACCTAAACCAACTGATGGAAAATATCCCCATCTATTGCCAGCTGGAAATTTTGAAGAGCCATCAGCCCTGCCGGTTACTGTAATAAGATACTTTGAATCATAACTATAATTAACCCTACCCAGAAAAGAAGCAGTACGATTATAGCTCTCTGACGAAGAATTACTATAAGGGGTTCCGGAACCTAACGAACTAAGCCCTAACTCTTCATTTGGAATAAGATCTGCAACTAAACCAAACGCTGAATATTTGTTTTCTTGTATGGTGAATCCTCCAACAATAGTAATCGTGTTTTTTTTATCTAAATTTTTATTATAGGTTAATGTGTTTTCATTTAACCATGTTCCTGACTTCAGATTTGTTATTCCTCCCCATACTCCTTGTGTATTATTAGGGTTTAGAGGTGATCCAAGTGCGGTCATCGAATTATGGAAAAAAACATTTTGGGTTGTTCTACTATAAATATCCCCGGAAATTTTTAAAGTAAGGTCTTTAAAAATTTGATAAGATAAATATGTACTTACATTAACATCAGTGTACTGACTTGTGTTTACTTCGTTATTCGTATTCTGAATTGGATTTACCATCCAATTTCCGGCAGTAGCTGTTGGATCAAAAAATTCATTTTCCCAATCTTCTGATTTATTGGCTACTGCGGCTGGTCTAAAATTCCATACTTGATATAGGGCATATCCTGTAACAGCTCCTGTACTACCTGCTGCAATAGGAGCCCCTGATGTCTCGGTTTCTGCTATATTTACTATAAAACCAACTTTTGTTTTTTTGCCAATATTCTGATCTAACGAAATGCGTCCGGAATATTTTTTATAATTAGAATTAATAATTATTCCATCTTGATTAAACAACGATCCT
>Ga0209746_1000366_pt1 | contig 23679 bp, 19 predicted proteins | sample BarGraNGADG00211_3_FD_184496 | JGI IMG/M metagenome (GOLD analysis project Ga0209746, IMG submission 184496) | Arctic peat soil microbial communities from Barrow, Alaska - Barrow Graham LP Ref core NGADG0011-211 (SPAdes) (version 2) | ecosystem: Environmental > Terrestrial > Soil > Wetlands >... | reverse complement strand
GCCCGACCCGACGACCGAAATCGAAATTGCACGCGCAGTTGCGGAGGGGGAGAACGTCCTTTGCGTCGGCGAGGATGTGTCCGCGGAACAGGTTGTCCTGGTGGCCGGAGTACGGGTCCGCCCAGCGGAGATTGGCGGGTGCATGGCGCTCGGAATCGTCAAATTGCGTGTAGCCATTAAACCTAAGATTGGAATCATTTCTTCCGGCGATGAAGTGGTGCCTCCAGAGCAGAGTCCGCGCCCGGGGCAGGTACGCGACGTCAATTCGTATTCATTAGCGGCACTGGTGGAAGGGGCGGGCGGGGAGCCAGTACTTTTCGGCATCGTGCCTGATAGCCTGGAGGTGATGAAGAATACCGCAGCAAGAGCCTTGACGGAGTGCGACGTGCTGGTCATCACAGCGGGGTCGTCTGCCAGCGCACGCGACACGACTGCCGAAGCGATAGCCTCACTCGGCGAGCCGGGGGTGCTGGTGCACGGCGTCAATGTACGCCCGGGCAAGCCCACCATCCTGGCGGTATGCGGCGGCAAAGCCGTGATCGGGCTGCCGGGCAACCCGGTCAGCGCGCTGGTGATCGCGGAGCTGTTTGTCGTACCGGTGATCGAAAAACTGCTGGGGCTGAAAGTCCTGCGTCCACGCCCGGCGGTGCTGGCGCGGTTAACGGTAAACGTGCCCTCTCAAGCGGGACGCGAGGACTGGGTGGCGGTGAAGTTATTGGTGAATGGTGAATGGGAAATGGGGAATGGAGAGGCGCGCTACCTGGCGGAACCTGTTTTCGCCAAATCCAACCTCATCTTCTCTCTCGCCGCCGCAGACGGTCTTGTACGTGTCCAGCCGGACGCGACCGGGGTCAGCGCGGGAGAAATGGTGGATGTGGTGTTGATGTGAAATGATATGCGGCTGGCAGCGTCTGCAAAAACCATTGTACGAAGATGTGGAGGTTATCCAGCATATGGAAAGGTGCGAGGTAATTTAACAACAAAATTTACAAGATCATCTAAAGTCTTTGTTCCTAATAGTATTTCATCGAGCAGCCTTGTCAAGTTAAAATCTATCTTTCCAAGGTTATTCAAAACGTGACTATTTACACAAATTACGAAATTAAACGGAGTACGAGACCTCACTCTAAGTGTTGCATCGCTTGTGTCTGTAGGTTTTCCATCAATCAATGAAGCACCATCATCATATTCCTCTCTTATAATAAGCCTGTCTATCCAAACACCATATTCTTCATAGATGTAATAACCATAATTCTTTTTCAATTCTATCTGCAAATAATTACTTAACCAGTCGGGTTGATATTTATAAAGTCCTGTTGGAATTTCTGGGAGAGTTTGAACATAAACGAAATTTCTTTCCTCGGCGGTAAACTTTCAAACCACTGTAATATAATCGATTTTCATCTCCTTAATATCTAACAAGATACGATCTTGTCCAAGTCTTTCAGCCTCTCAATATACATATTTGAGAGACCTCGAAACCACCAAAAAGACATTATTTTGCCTTTATTATTTGGCAAAGACACAACTAATGGTTCACGCAATAGTATTTGTAGTCTATCCGCCGCTTCTTTACCCCATACAGCTTCAACATCACGCAAGCCTGGAAAGGTTTCACATAATCGTTCATGAAATATAATCGAACTATCTACGTGTAGCCAATGATATGGATAGGTAACAATATTCTTTTGATCTTCAATGCTTTCTATCGGATTATCGTTTGTACCTATAGTGCGTGCCGAAATATCAGGTGCTTGTGCGGTGGGCTTGCTGAGCGGACTGAAAAGTTGTTTCCATGAGACGTCCCAATCATAAGGATCATAGAAGTTAACGTAAGTAAGATAACTGATTTCTAATGGCAGTTCGCATTTTTCATTCAAAAGTGGAATAATCCGACCTTGGCAATTGGCTGGATCAATAGTTTGTGAAAGAAGATTTTCAAAATCTGTCCACCCGCTTTTCAAATATGCTTCTGTCAGCACCAGAAACGTATGCTTGCTTTCAAGAATACTGGCACGCATGTTCTTGATTGCAGGTTTACATACTTTGAAATCCCGAAAATCAATAAAGACTATTAAGCCCACCTTTTCTAACGCAGTCAACAAATCCTTGTGCACCCAATCTTTGTTGGTGCTGCTGTAGGAGATGAAAACGTCGTATTGATAATCCGCCATATTCGTTTTCCTTATAGTAGTGATGAACCTCCTTTAGCACAAAATCCCCGCTGTGTCATGCGAATCCGCCTACTTCCCCAAATATCCCACCCAGAAATTGATAATTGCAGTCAACAGCACCACGCCTAGAATGCGTCGTGTCCACAGACCGGAAAAACGCCGCGCCCCCAGGTAGGAACCCGCCAGCGCGCCGATGATGCACACCGGCAACAGCGCCGCGCCGAACGCCCCCAGCACGAAGTTGCCACCCAGCACACGGCCAATCAGCCCGCTGATGGAGTTCAGCACGATGAACCCGGCCGCGGTCGCGGCGGCCTGTTTCGGGGTGCCCCAGCGGGCAAGGATGATGAGCGGCGAAAGGAAAATCCCGCCGCCGATGCCCACCATCCCGGAAAGCAGACCGATGCCAGCCCCGCAGGTCAATGCCAACCAAACCGGGAACGGACGCAGATTGTCAGACCCGGCCTGTGGCTCCGGGCGGGCGAAGAGCATCCGCAGCATTACGTAGGTCAGCATGGCATAGAGCAGGAATAAGTACACATCTGCGTGGAGCTTGAAATACCCACCGAGAAACGCGGCTGGGACGGAAGTCAGCAGGAACGGTCGGAGCAGGCCCCAGCGCAGGGCACCGGCGCGGGTATAGTTGATAAACGCAATGCTTGCGACGACAATGTTCAAGATCAGGGCCGTGCTGGCCATTAAGGTGGGGTCGATCCCGAACTGACTCATTACCGCCAGGTAGCCGGACGCACCTCCGAAGCCAACGCTGGCGTATAAAAATGCAACTGCCGTGACCAACACGGCGAGCAGAGGGGAGGGCAGGTTGTTCATGTTCAGCGATTATAATTGAGTTATGTCTATTTACCTCCACGATATTCCTCTCCCCGAAGCCAAAGCCCGGCTCCAATCTGTGCTGGAACAGGCTGACCTGTGGCGCGTGCTCTGCATGGAGAAAATTACTATCGACGAAAACGCCATTGGACGCGTACTGGCCGACCCGGTCTGGGCGAAGATTTCCTCGCCGCATTACCATGCCTCGGCGATGGACGGGTTCGCTGTCTGTGCTGCAGACACGGTGAGGGCGCAGCCGTCCAATCCGGTCATGTTACGGGTCGGGCCCTTCGACAAAGTTCAGGGCAAGCCCGAAGCCTGCTACCTCGATACCGGCGATGCCCTGCCTGAAGGTTTCAACGCGGTCATTCCCATCGAAAGTGTCGAATCGCTCGACGAGCGCGGCGAAATCACACCGGCCATCCGTCGTCAGGTCTCCATCCGTATCCGGTCTGCAGTGACCCCCTGGAGCCACGTCCGCCCGCTGGGGGAGGACATCGTCCAGACGCAGTTGGTGCTGCCTTCGGGTCAGGTCTTGCGTCCCGTAGACCTGGGTGCATTAGCCGCGTCCGGGCATCAGTCTGTGAAGGTGGCGCGCAAGCCACGCGTCGCCATCCTACCGACCGGCACGGAACTGGTACCTCTTGGCTCGGACCTGAAAGCAGGTGACATCCTCGAATACAACTCACTCGTCCTGGCAGCGCAGGTCAAAGCCTGGGGCGGCGCCCCGACGCGCTTCCCGATCACCCCGGATAACTTCGACGCCATCTGCGCACGTGTGGCAGAAGCCGCGTGCGAACATGACCTGATCCTGCTCAATGCCGGTTCCTCGGCCGGGTCGGAGGATTTTTCGGCGCAGGTGGTGGAAAAGCTCGGCACGCTGCTGGTGCATGGTGTGGCGGTGCGGCCGGGTCATCCGGTGATTCTTGGCATGGTGTCGTTGCGAGGAGCGATCGAAGTGAGCGACGAATCAACCCCATCGCCTGAGGAGATTGGTTACCTTTCGGGTACGATGTCGTCAAGCAAAGAACGCCCTCCTCGCAATGATAACATCCCGATTATCGGCGTTCCCGGTTATCCCGTCTCGGCTGCGCTGACTGGGGAGATTTTCGTCGAGCCTCTGATCGCCAAATGGACAGGCCGCCAACCGCAGGAGTTGCCAGTCGAGCAGGCGTACTTGACCCGCAAGATCACTTCCCCTGGTGGCGACGACGATTACGTGCGTGTGGCGGTTGGAAAGGTGGGAGACAAATTAATGGCCGCGCCGTTGGCTCGCGGGGCGGGTGTAATATCGTCCCTGGTGCGTGCGGACGGGCTGGTGCTCCTGTCGCGCGGCGTGCAGGGCGCGGAGGCCGGGGATGCTGTGGATGTGCACCTTTATCGTTCGCGCGCCGAACTTGATCGGACGATTTTCTGCATCGGCTCCCACGATATGACCCTAGACCTGCTGGCGCAGTTCCTGTCCGAGCATAACAGGCGGCTGGTTTCGGCCAACGTCGGCTCGCTGGGCGGACTCATCGCCCTGAAACGAGGCGAGGCGCACTTGGCCGGGTCGCACCTGCTGGACCCGGAAACCGGTGAATACAATCTCTCTTACATCCACCAATATCTGAGCGATTTCTCTGTGAAGGTGTTCGGGTTTGTGGGACGCGAACAGGGGCTGATGGTGAGAAGGGGCAACCCGAAGGGGGTGGAAAGCCTGAGCGACCTCAGCCGGCCTGAGGTCCGATTCGTGAACCGTCAACGGGGCGCAGGGACGCGTGTGCTGTTAGATTACCAGTTGTCAAAAATGGGGATATCCGTTGAGTCAATTCAAGGTTACATTCAGGAAGAATACACCCATCTAGGCGTGGCGGCGGCAGTCGCTTCGGGGCGTGCCGATTGCGGCTTGGGTATTCCGGCAGCAGCGCAGTCCTTAAACCTGGACTTTATCCCGCTCTTTCAGGAGACTTATCAACTGCTCATCCCGAAGAATTTTGCGGAAAGTGATTTGCTTGTCCCCTTATTCGAGGTTTTGGACGATCGGATTTTTCAACAGGCGGTCGTGAACATGCCCGGCTATAATGTAAGCCAGATGGGCAAGCTGATGGCGGAGGTGTAAAATGATTTTTGCGCTAGTGATTGACGACAACACGGAGACAACCGATGCGCTGATCCAGAAAAAGGCTTTGAAGATAGTCGGAATAAATTAACCGGCTTGATGTTAGAGTTCTGTATTAAATGCGACGGTACACTGGTCAACCGCCGCATTTTTCTTTATAATAGGATAAATAGTATCCAAATATTTCAGGAGATTGCTATGCCTATAGCCTCAGGGATTCAAGCACCGGATTTTACTTTGCAAGACGAAAACAATACTACCCGTAGGCTGTCTGATTTTCGGGGCAGACCGGTAGTGTTGTATTTTTACCCGAAAGATGACACGCCCGGCTGCACGACAGAGGCCTGTAATTTCCGTGACGACTACAGCGCCTATGTAAATGCGGATGTGGTCATTCTGGGCGTCAGCCCGGACGGCCCGAAATCACATGCCAAATTCAAGGAGAAATTCACTCTCCAGTTCCCGTTGCTGGCTGACGATGAGCATAAAGTCTGCGACCAGTATGGTGTATGGGGATCGAAGAAATTCATGGGGCGAGAGTATGATGGCGTTCTGCGAACGACCTTTCTGGTTGATGCCAACGGTAGAATTGCCAAGGTGTTTGAAAATGTCAGACCTGCAGAGCATAGCGCAGAGGTTCTGACTGCGATTAAATCGCTCTAGGCGAAAATCCCTGTAAACATATTAAGTAGCGACCAGTTCGCCGCTTAGAACATTTAACAAAACCTCTCTCTCGGCAACGTCGTTGACAGCCACGTTGAGGCCAAGCCATTTGGCGAGATGAGCCACTGCCTTATCCAAGTGTCTCGCACCGATGATAACAAGCATTGGGGGCGGAAGAATCTGTTCCACAAACATCTCCACTTGATCGCCGCACACGCCCACATCGCAGCATGAGAAATCAGCCATGTTGTAATGCAAGAGAAGCGCCTGTCCATTGCTGATTACCATCCACGTTTCGTCAAGGACGCGATGTTCAAGATTGTCGCCGGGCCAAATCCGAGTACGGAAAATACATCGCTACGCTTGGAGATTGCACGGTGCGAATGGTTCGGAGATACTCCCTCTCACGGGAGGAACCAATATGGCTGAGACTGATTGCTTTGGCTCGCAGGCAAGATCGTGACTGCCATCCTGACCCCTGACGAAAAACTCGCGGATTACACTGACGGCGAAATATTCCGTGCCATCCATTGATCACGCACGCGACTGATTGGGTGAAGGTGTATGCGCTTCGAATTGCCTGAACTGGACAAGGCCGGTTTTATGCAGCCAGTATTTCATCAGTACCCCAAGTATGCCAAACCCATAAACCACGCTGCGGCCAAAATTGATTGAAGAAGCTTCGGGGAAATAGCGGGTCACAATCGGCACTTCCTGGAAAGTCAGGTTGTTCGCCATACCCTGGGCAATAATTTCCGTGTCAAAGAGGAAATCGTCGCTATTTTCATCCAGCCGGACGGTTTCCAGGTATTTACGCGTGTAGGCCCGGAAACCCGAATGGATTTCTGTGAGATAGCGTCGGAATATGATATTCGCCGTAGCTGTCAGGATAACGTTGGCAAAATATTTCCAATAAGGCATCCCACCTTCCAGCGGTCGGCCTCCTAACATGCGCGAACCAAAGACCGCATCGGCCTCGTGATTGAGCAGGGGACGCGTCAAGAGCGGGATCATGGTGGCATCATACTGGTGATCTGGATGGAGCATTACCACGATGTCCGCTCCCAACTTTAGGGATTCCCGATAACATGTTTTCTGATTACCGCCATAGCCGCGGTTGGTCGGATGCTCAAAGACAATCAAACCGGAGGCTTTGGCGACTCCCACTGTATTATCTTTAGATGCATCATCCACCAGGATAACGTGTTTTTGATATTCTGGAGGAATTTCAGCCAGCGTGCGGTCCAGGGTTTTGGCGGCATTGTAGGCCGGAAGAACGATTACGATTTTGGGTTCCATCTCCAGTTACTCCCCGCGCACATAAATGACTGCCGTCTCATCGCGATAGACTTCCCGCCAGTTGGCTTCAGCCAGGGCTGTGGCTAAATCCCATTCTTGCGGAACCAGCGCCCAGTCAACTTTATATTTTGTCAGGATGTCCTGCCAGCCGTCTCCAAGTGTGATGATTTGTTCGTACTCGCGGATGAATGATTCTCCATAAATATCGCCCTGGCTGTCAATAAAAACATGCTTCTCTGGCCACAATTCCAAGCTCAGGTAGCCGCCCCAGTCGAAGGGATTGAACATATTCCCGTCCTGGGGATTGGCTTTTAACCATTCCGTTGCCTGGATCGGGAAAAAAGTTGGTGAAAACCGCTCGATTTTCCCGATAGGGGTGGCGGCCAGTAGGATTATCCCGGCCAATACCGTCAGGACTGGCCAGACGATCCCCTTTAATTGGCTTTCGATATGCTCGAACAGTTCTTCAAATCGCGTAAGCGGTGGGACAACCTGCTTTTTCGAAAATAAGCTCACAAGAACGAAGGGAGCGGCCACCCCATAAAAATGGACATTCCGGGCCGAGAGCAGGACCATGGCAGAGAACCCTGCCAGGATAATCGCCATTCGGGCGGGAAGTTTTTCGCGTTTCATTGCCAGCAAGAAAATTGAAAAGGCCAAAAACGCCAGTATTATCAGGAATTTTGATTCCGCAAAGTTGGGTGGAATAGTTTCGGCGGTGTGCGACATCAGGTAATCGTTCCCCAGCCAGCTTGTCACTGTCGACCAGGCCCGGAAACTGACCGGGTTGACCAGGGTCACGCTGGTAATCGTTGCCAGCACCATCGCCAGACGTTTTCCCACCTTAACATCCGCATTGGAATGGTCGAAGATGAACTCCCAGATCCATCCGGCCAGGGTCGCACCTGTGATCAGGAACCCGGAGATAAATTCACCGTGAATGTTGTTCCACAACAGCATCAACCCCGCGAAATACCAGATTGGAACCTTCCTGCCGCTGGCAAGTTTCTCGTTCAAGATAAGCCAGAGTGCAAATAGCAGCATGGTGAACAGGTGCGGCCTGGAAATCCAGTGCAGGGAGGATATCGCCGCGCCCCACGTAACCAGAAAGAAAACCGGGAGCCGGGTCCCGGTGCGCTCAACCCCATCTGAATAAATCAAGGTAAAGGTGGCTGCCAACAATAGAGCGGACAGGATTACAATCCCTCGTTCATCAAAGATGAAATAGGCGATATAAAAAAACACTCCCGAAAGCCATTTGTGAGGCGCGAAGGGCGCACCATTTCGTGTATATGAGAAAATGTCATTGATCGGGGGTGGGTTGCCTTGCAAAACGTATTTTCCAATTGCAAGGTGGCGGGGCAAATCCCCGTCGGCGTTGAGCATGCGCGGGCCAAGCAGGATGGCTGCAACAAAAATGGACAGGAACACGATATCGCGTAAGCGCGGAAGGGCGTAGGTTTTCATTCCGGTGATTTTACCACCTACGCCTCCCCTAATTCCAAAGTGCGGAATCTTGGGGAGGCTGGGATGGGACCAAGCTCTCCAATAAAAATCCCGGCAATTTTGGCCGGGATTTGAATATTTTCTTACTCCCCAAGATAATCGCGCAGTTTGCGGCGGATGGACGGGTGCCGCAGGCGACTCAAAGCCTGGGCCTCGATCTGGCGGACACGTTCGCGCGTGACTCCCATCTTGCGCCCGACTTCCTCCAGCGTGTATGCCTGTCCGTCCAGGAGGCCGTAGCGCAATTGCAGGATGCGTACCTCGCGCGGCGGAAGCCCATTCAGCACCTCGGTCAGGTGTTCACGGAGCAAATTGTACGTTGCGGTGTCGTCAGGGGGAGCGGCTTCATCGTCTTCGATGAAATCGCCGAGGACAGAGTCCTCTTCATCGTCCGTTGGCGTCTCCAGCGAGAGCGGGCGCCGCGCCACCTGGATCATATTCTCAACCTTCTTGGGCGGCACTTCCAGGGCGGTGGCCAGTTCTTCCACCGACGGTTCACGTCCCAGCCGCTGGGTCAATTGGTGCTGAACACGGAGTAGTTTGTTGATTTGGTCACCCATATGGACGGGGACGCGAATGGTACGACCCTGGTCGGCAATGGCACGCGTAACGGCCTGGCGGATCCACCAGGTGGCATAGGTGCTGAACTTGTGGCCACGGCGATAATCAAATTTTTTGGTGGCGCGGATCAGGCCGATGTTGCCTTCCTGAATTAAATCAAGGAAGGGAACGCCGCGTCCCATATACTTCTTAGCAACGCTGATAACAAGACGCGAGTTGGCCGTGATCAAATGCTCGCGGGCGGCCCAGCCGTCCTCGATGAGTTTGCGAAGTTCAATCCGGCGGCGTGCACTGACGTTGCCACGTGCCAGTTCTTCACGGGCCATTCGACCGCGCTCAATACGTTGGGCGAGATCGACTTCTTCTGTGGCGGTGAGCAACGGGACACGACTGACTTCTTTGAGGTATAGCCCGATAGTATCGTCAGTGTCAATGTTGGCTAGGTAATCGTCAAGCGATAATTCCGGCTCTGCCTCAGCCTCGGGTTTCTCCGCTGCAATTAGTTCGTCCTCCGCTGGTTCACCGGTAGGTGTATCTTCCACGAAGGCAACCCCCGCGCTCAAAAGGGCCGCGAAGGCTTCTTCCAACTTTTCAACATCCTGTTCGGCTTCCGGGAAAAAATGCAGGATGTCGTCAATGGTGACATAAGATTTCTGCCGACCCAGTTCAATCAGTCGGGCAATGGCAGAATATTCTTCGTCTTCTTCAAGTAATAAAGGGTTCTCCATTACACTTCCTTACCAAACTATTCTTCAATCAGAATACTCTTTTTCTGACCAAAATACAATACCCCTTGCTAAGGTGTCGGGGTGGAGAATGCGTCGCTTCCCTGGAGCTCTTTAAACACTATGGTCCAGGATGCGACGTACTCCGATTTTAGTTAGGGTGTAGGTGTAGCCACCTCAAGGGTGGGTTTAGCCGTCTCTTCGATAGTCGGGACCTGTGTCTCGGTGGATGCGATGGGTGGAGCAGTCAGCAGGTTCAACAATGCATCGATCCCTGACTGGCTGACAACATAAAGTTTTCCTGCGTCGTAGCGGACGTAGTATCCGCTATTGGTGGGGGTCAGCGTCCCAACCTGGATAACATGTTGTAATCCGCTGACAAAAGTGAGCTCGATGGTGTAAGCCGGAAAATCCAGCCCGGCATCTCCCAGGTTGAGTTGATTATCCAGGAGCGTCACGATGCGCAGCGCACCAACCTGGGTCTCGGCGGCCCCTGTCAGTGATTGGTCCGCGGCTCCAGGTGTTGGCAGCGTGACAATCCACGTCCCGCTGGTATCGCGTTGCATCTGAACGATGCGGTTTTGCTTGTCATAGATGCGGAGGCTTTGCAGCGTGCCATCTGCCTGGGTTATGAGGAAATTATTGCCAAGCGCAGTCGGCGTTGGCTCTGTCGAAGTTGCTGAGGGGCGGCTTTTTATTACGAAATATGCAACAATGACCAGCGCCAGGATGACCAGCAGAATCCATGTGGGACGTTTGATCATAAGGTTAACCTCTGGAGCGCCGGATCAGCCAGGAAATGACCCCGCCTGCGATTACCAGACCGGGTAGGATAAACAGGAATGAAATTGCCATAATCAACAACCAGAAACTGCTTGGGAGAGCCAGAGTGCGGCTAATGGCGGTTGGTGTATTCAGGTTGATTAATTGTTCCTGTCCAGCGGCCCAATCAATCGCATTGATGAACATATCGCCGTTGGCGTATTGACTGAAGTAGACATTCGAGGCGAAGTCAGCATCCCCGAACACAACCAGGTGGCTGCCTGCGGTAGTGTCTGCGGTCGCAACTGCCAGGGTGAGTGGACCGGGGATATCTACTCCTGGATTGAAGGCGACTTGCCCGTTTGCCAACGATGTAAAGTCTGTCTCACCCCAAGCGGAATTTACTGTGGCGACCAAAGCCGTAGGCTGGTTGGGCATATTGGATGTAATGGTGAGACTGCGGGCGTTCGGATAGAACGAAACCAGCCCTTGCAGTTTTTCGGTAATTGGGTGGGTACCATACGTCGCAGCTACGGCAAAGTTCGGTGGATTTGTATTCGTATCAATGACAATATCGTTATCGAAAGCGATCCCCCAGTTCACGGCAAGATAGGCAGCCAAGGGGTCGGGAGAATTACCGAATTGTGTCAGTGGGGTAGATTCTTTCATAACAACCAGTGCGCCACCCTTTGAAACATAGTCTTGCAATAGAGTCTGTTCGGCGGCGGAGATCGGTTTAATGGAGCCGGCGATGACGATGACAGTGGCACTGTCCGGAATTTTATTCTGGGCGATCAGGTTCAGAGGCAGGACAGCGTAGTTCTTGGCCTCGAGTGCAGATTTGGCGGTCGTATATGCTGTATTGGCAGCGTTCTGGATATCCCTTTCGCCGTGACCGGTCAGGAAGTAAATGGTTCGCTGCCCGGGGTTCATCAGACGAATCAGGGCTGAGGTGATGTCCTGCTCGGACGCAAAGGCGACAATTTCGTGATGGTCTCCCATTTGCAGATAAATCTTTCCGTCTCCAGTAATGCCGGCCTGTCGTGCAGCGAGAGGATTCTGGTCCGGGTCAATGAACGTATAGTCAAATTTACCGTTCGAATGGTTCTTGTAATTCTCGAGCAGCTTCCGCGCAATATCGCTGGGTGTTTGGGATGTGTAGAAAGCTGTAGCCTGGACCGATGCAGGTAATGCCTTCAGGGTATCCAGCGTTTCGGCGGCAAGACTATTCTGCTTGTCCTCGGTAAAGTCCATAGGCTTCCCAGGGTTTTGGAAGACCAGGATGTTGATGACGAGAAGGATACCGACAAACGCCAGCAACATGATGGCGGCATTACTTCCATAACGTGCCTGTCTTCCGTTGAGAAGTTCGCGTACACGTTGCGGATCAAGCAGGGCAAAGAAAGCCAGACCCAGGACGATCAGAGCGGCAGAAACCCCCAGTGCCCAATTAAATGCCTGGGCATTGGGAAGTGTATAGATTTTGGCAACCGCGAGCAGCTTGACGATCAATAGGAGTATTGTTGCCAACAATGCGATACCAGATGTCCACAACCCGATGACTGCGAACTTCTTTTGGGAGTTCTTTGTCTTAGCCATTATCTCCACCTTCTTATTTCAACGGCGGCCGCACTTAAAAACAAGCCCAGTGCGGTCAGGCTGATCGGATAGATAATGTCAGAGAGTGACATTGTGCCGGTGAGCATGGAATTGAAGCGACCGTTTAAATCCAGATAGTTGAGAATATTGTTGAAGGAATCGTTCTGGATAATATAAGTTGGTAGGCGGATTAACCACCAGAAAACGATGAGCACCGCCAGTGTTGCGAAGAACGCTGCAAACTGGTTATTAAAAAACGATGACATGGCCGTTCCGATTGCAAGGAAAACCGCGGTCAGCAGGATGATGGCTATATAACCCGACACCATGACACCCTGGTCAATGCCCGGAGTAGTCAGTTTGTTGAGGACAATCGGGTACACCAGTGTTATTACGATAATGGTCAACATGAACAGAAAAGCACCGAGCCATTTGCCTACAACCAATTCCGCGTCTTTGATAGGAGTGGTTAGAAGGAGTTCGAGCGTTCCCATGCGTTGTTCGTCGGCCAGCAAACGCATGGTCAAAGCTGGAGCCGCGAACATAAAAACGGTTGCCAGAGGACCAATGACAATATTGATGCCAGGCGCTGAGTTGCCGTAGTACGATTGATTCGCCAGGTTCATCAGATAATAGATCATTACAACGAAGTAGATACCAACTGTCAACAGCGTCAAAAGCGCTGCGATATATGCAATTGGGCTGGTGAAATAATGACGATATTCACGGCGGGCAATTGTCCAGATATTGCGCATGGCTTACCTCTCTTTCCTGGAATTATCCTGCGTAAGTTGCAGGAATATTTCTTCTAAGCTCAACCCAACTGGATGGAACTCGAGCAGGTCGTAACCGGCCTTAATTGTCGCTCTTGCGACTACCGGGCGAACATCTGCGCCAGGCGCGAATTGGAACTCCAGCGTGCCATCCGGTAGGAGCTTAGCGTTTTGGACCCCATCGATCTTTGCAATAATGGGGAGCAGTTCGTCAGCCTCGCCCTTGACACGCAGAACCACATGCTCTGCGCCAACCAAGCGGGATTGCAGGTTCTCGGGTGTATCCTCGGCAACAATACGACCTTTATTGATGATCAAGACTCGGTCGCAAAGCTGCTGGGCCTCAGAAAGAATATGGGTTGAGAGAAGTACTGTTCGCTCTTTACCAACATCGCGAATGGTATTACGGAATTCCACTACCTGCGCAGGGTCGAGGCCGATAGTTGGTTCGTCAAGGATCAGAACTTCGGGTCTGTGTAGCATAGCTTGAGCGAGTCCAACTCGTTGGCGCATTCCCTTCGATAGATTCGAGATGTACCCGTCGGCGCGCTTTTCCATCTGGACCAAATCCAGTGCAGCGTCTACCATGTCATCGCCATTTGGCAGGTGGCGCAAGTCGGCCATGAACTTCAGGTATTCGTAGACAGTCATTTCGGGATAGAGCGGAACTGTTTCGGGAAGGTACCCGACGCGACGCCGTACTTCGAGCGACTCGCTGATCACATCAAAACCAGCTACCTGGGCTGTCCCGTAAGTCGGGGGCATATACCCGGTCAGGATGCGCATCGTTGTAGTTTTCCCGGCGCCATTTGGACCGAGAAAACCGACGACCTCACCCTGTTTGGCCTCGAAGGTCAGGTTTTCAATTGCCCTTCGTGAGCCGAAATCCTTAGTGAGACCAGTAGCGCGGATCATAGGTTCTCCTTGAAAGAAATGAGATTGATTACGGACGAAATAAATGGCACAGCAGCCATTTGGCAGCAGTGCCGGGGGTGGCATCACTCAAGCGTTTAGTACTATACAATTAAAGTTGAGGCAAAGTCAAGTGGTTTTATTCTTTCTAATCAAACCCTAATCTGTAATGAGCTTATGTTGATTGCTTGGTTCTCTGGGAATCGCCAAAAAACAAGGTGTAACTAATAGGGGCGCTGAATGAATTGACTAAATAAATTATGTTAGATAGAATAGGGCGACATGGAGACAGGAAATCTTATGCCTCCATGATTCTAATTGAATTGGAGAAGATACATGGATATTCTTTGGCTTGGTAGCCGACATGGACTTAATGATTTTGAGCAGGTTGCCGTTGTTTTCGTACTTATGGCTGCGTTTATTAGCCTGGCATATGCCTGGTGGTTACGTGGCATCGTGCTCAAGAAGGATAAGGGCACTGCCAAGATGCAGGAAGTGTGGAACGCGATTCGTATTGGCGCCAATGCGTATCTGGGGCGCCAATTGCGTACCATCCTGCCTCTTATCGGCATTCTAACGTTGGTAATGTTCTTTAGTGTGTACGTCGTCCCGCCCAGCCTGGAGGCCCAAGAAGAATTCAAAGCTTTTGGTGACCAGGGTATTAAACTGATCATTGCCGTTGGCCGTACGATTGCCTTTATCATGGGTGCGTCCTTCTCTTTGATGGTCGGTCAGTTGGGAATGCGTATGGCCGTGCAGGCCAATATCCGTGTCGCGGCAGCCTCCCGCCGGGGATTTAATGAAGCCCTCTCGATTGCATACTATGCCGGTACGATCACCGGTATGCTCACCGATGGCCTTGGCTTGTTCGGCGGAACGCTGATATTCATTGTCTTTGGAAAGGCGGCGCCAGACGCACTGTTGGGCTTTGGCTTTGGCGGAACGCTATTGGCATTATTCATGCGCGTGGGCGGCGGTATTTTTACGAAAGCCGCCGACGTGGGCGCGGATTTGGTTGGCAAGGTCGAGAAAGATATCCCCGAAGATGACCCGCGCAATGCCGCCGTGATTGCAGACCTGGTTGGCGATAATGTGGGAGACTGCGCTGGTATGGCCGCGGATATTTTCGAATCATACGAGACCACGATCGTCTCCGGCCTGATCCTTGGCCTGGCACTGGTTGCCCTTACGGGCGAATTGAAGTGGATTGTCTACCCGTTGATCATTCGCGCCATAGGCGTGATTAGTTAAATGCTGGGTACTTTCACGGTGCCCATTTGGGAGAAATTCCCACTAAAGTTCCTGCGTGCACATGACGCGGAAGAGTCCATGTTTCGCTCATATGAGGTATCCAGTATCTTTACCGTTACCCTCTCCATCTTTTTGGCGTACTTCTACGCCCATGATTGGCGTCTGGCGGCATTGACCGCCGTCGGCGTTGGTTTGGCCGTGGCATTCAACCCGCTGACTTCGTATTTCACTTCCACGAAGAAGGCACCCGTCAAAGAGATTGTTAAGTCCACCGACACCGGTCCTGCGACCACCATTCTGTCTGGCCTGTCGGTCGGGATGGAATCAAGCGTATGGGCGGTAGTTGTAATTGCGATCAGCTTTATCATCGGTCTATTGCTCTACAACGGTGACGGCGCGAAGTATGTGCTGTACGCAGTTGCCATGATCGGTATCGGTATGTTGAGTCACACTGGCAATAATGTGGCCATGGACTCTTATGGGCCTATCTCAGATAATGCCAATGGCATTGGCGAGATGGCCTGGCATGGTATGGAGGATGAAGAGACCAAGGCGGCTCGCCAGATCATGGCTGACCTGGATGCTGTAGGCAATACCACCAAAGCCATCACCAAGGGCGTTGCCATTGCCTCCGCTGTGATAGCGGCGGTCAGCTTGTTTGGTGCGTATATTGCGGATGTGGCCCGCGTGCAGTCGCAATTGGGACAAGCCGTGATGGAATCCATCCGTCTCTCTGATACCAAGGTGTTCATAGGGCTGCTCCTTGGCGGTGCGTTGCCCTGGTTGTTCTCCTCGCTTTCCATCCGGGCTGTAAGCCGCGCTGCAGGCAAAATTGTGGAAGAGGTCCGGCGCCAATTCAAGATCCCGGGCATCATGGAAGGCACCAAACAACCCGATTATGCTGAAGTGATTGGCATCTCCACTGCTTCGGCGCAGAAGGAACTCATTCCGCTGGCGACCATCTCGGTGCTGATGCCGTTGGTGATTGGCTTAGTGCTGCAAGTGGAGGCCCTGGGCGGCTTCTTGGCTGGTATCATCCTCTCCGGTCAGTTGTTGGCGGTGTTTATGTCTAATGCTGGTGGCGCCTGGGATAATGCCAAGAAGTCCATTGAAGATGAACCGCGCAGCCTGGCTCAAAATACGGGCAAAGGCTCCGAGCGTCATAAGGCAAGTGTGGTGGGCGATACTGTCGGTGACCCGATGAAGGATACTGCCGGCCCGGCTCTCAACCCGATGATCAAAGTGGCAAACCTGGTCAGTCTGCTCGCTGCTCCGATCATCGTCAAATACCCGATACAGAATGCAGACGGTTCGATCAATTTTGTCGTTGTCGGCATTGCTGTGGTTCTACTGGCTGCAACCATCTGGGCAATTTCCCGGTCGAAGGCCCCGATGCCCACTTTCAATAAAGAGAATGTATAGCCCAACAAGATAAAAAAACAAGCCTCCCGCATTCGTGTTGCGGGAGGCTTGTTTTTTTATTCCAAACGTCAACTTTATTGTTCTTTTTTCCCAAAATAGCGCGTCTGCCACTCGAACAGCTTATTTAGCGCCTCAATGGGTGAGAGCGAATTGACATCCAGACCTCTAAGTTCATCCAACAGAGGATTGGTTTCCGGGAAGAGTGCCGCTTGCTTAGCCGCGTGTGGATTGATGCGGATTGCCTGACCGGATGACTTTTCCAGTTCTGTCATGATCTCTGTCGCTCGCTGAATAACTGGGCGGGGTAGACCCGCCAATTGTGCCACGTGGATGCCGTAGGAGCGGTCTGCGCCACCCGGGATAATTTTGTGCAGGAAGACCACTGTCCCGTTCGCGTCGGTAACAGCAACATTGTAATTGCGCACACCCGGCAGCAGGTCTGCGAGTTGCGCCAGTTCGTGATAATGGGTGGCGAAAAGTGTTTTTGCGCGCAGGGATGGGTGATTGTGGATGTACTCGACTACTGCCCAGGCGATCGAGACGCCGTCATAAGTGCTCGTGCCGCGCCCGATTTCATCCAGGATGAGCAGCGACCTTTGGGTAGCATGATGCAGGATGTTGGCTGCTTCGATCATCTCAACCATAAACGTGGATTGCCCTGCATGGATTTCATCCTGGGCGCCGATGCGAGTGAAGATACGGTCTACCAACCCAACCCTGGCCGAGGTGGCCGGGACGAACGAACCCATCTGCGCCATCAGCACTATCAGCGCAGCCTGGCGCAGATAAGTGGATTTTCCGGACATGTTCGGCCCGGTGATAACCCGGACGATCTCGCCCTTTTCGAAGATAACGTCGTTGGGGACGTACCGTTCACCATGCAGGCTTGTTTCGACGACCGGGTGGCGGCCTTCGTGGATTTCCAACACGTCATCGTCCCGGACATCGGGCCGGACATAACCACCCAGCGCGGCGGACTCGGCCAGAGCCGAGTGAACGTCCAGTTCGGCCAGGGCACGCGCGGTGTCGAGCAAGCGGCTGGCGGACTTTGCCAGGGTCGCACAAACCTCACGGAAAAGGCGCTGTTCGATTTCACGGATACGTTCCTCGGCATTCAGGACAAGTGTCTCGTACTCTTTCATCTCCGGCGTGATGTAGCGTTCGGCGTTGACAAGTGTCTGCTTGCGGATGTAATCGGATGGAGCGTTGGCAGCCTGTCCCTGCGAGATCTCAATGTAATATCCGAAAACTTTGTTGTAACCGACTTTAAGCGTCTTGATCCCGGTACGCTGACGTTCAACTGCCTCCAGGTTGTTGATCCACTCGCGGGCGTGACGGGACGCCTCGACGACACCGTCCAACTCGGCGGAATAACCGGAACGGATAATGCCGGTATTTTGAAGTGTTGCGGGCGGGTCATCGTCAATGGCAGATTGGAGCAAGGTTAATTCGTCAGTGCAGGGATTTAATGAATTTAGAGGTAGCGTTGAAGAATAATTTTCGATAGTGAACAATTGCAAAATAGCCGGCAGGTGGATCAATGTTACCCGCAGAGCCACCAGATCGCGCGGCTGGGCGTGACCGGAGAGGATGCGGTTGACCAGGCGTTCCAGGTCGACCAATGGTTTGAGAGCGGAACGCAACTCGGCGCGCAGCATCGAGCGGGAAAAGAAGAACTCGACGCCATCCTGGCGCGCCCTGATACGGTTCACGTCGAGCAATGGCTGGCTTACCCACTGGCCCATCAACCGTTTGCCCATGGGTGTGACAGTGAGGTCAAGCACGCCAAGCAGCGAGCCTTTGGTCCCGCCATGCAGAGTTTCGGTCAATTCCAAGTTACGGCGGGTTGCGGCATCGAGCGTCATGAATTCGCCCAGACTGTAAACACGCAGGCTGGACAGGAGAGGCAGAGCTGCCCCCTCGGTTTCTTTCAGGTATTGGATAATGCCGCCTGCTGCGCGGACAGCCAGCGGCAGATTCTTTAATCCAAAACCATCCAAGGTGGAGGCTTCAAAATGAGCGAGCAATGTTTCCTGGCTTTTACCCGGCTCAAAGCGCCAGGCGGGCCAGGCCGTCAGGTGGCTGGAAATACCATTTGGGATAAGGATATTGTCGGGGTGGATGATTTCTGCCGGGCGGAGACGTGTCAGTTCGGCGCGGAGGGGCGCCCAGATCTGACCTGAGGCACCAGCCAAAGGGTCCGAGGCCACATCGAGTTCGGTGACGGCGAATTCGCCGGTGGTTATGTCCACATAGGAGATCCCGGCGCGTCCGTCATCTATCACGATTGAAGCGAGGTAGTTGTTCCCGTCACCGGGTAAGAGGCCGGGTTCGACAATCGTCCCCGGCGTTACTACGCGCACGACCAGGCGTGGGAAGATGCACTTGGTAGGCTGGTCCCCGATCTGCTCGCAGATGGCAACGTGATAGCCTTTTTCGATTAACCGGGCGAGGTAATTCTCAACGGCGTGGTATGGAATACCAGCCAGAGGGGCGCGCAACCATTTACCGATGGGGCGGGAAGTGAGAACAATGTCCAGTTCACGAGCGGCGGTTTCGGCATCCTGGTCAAAGGTTTCATAGAAATCACCCAGCCGGAAGAACAGGATGGCGTTGGGGTACTGGCGTTTGATTTCGAGATATTGCTGGCGGATGGGGGTCACATCGTCGGTCATGTATCCATTTTACTGCTTCTTATGTAAATCTGTACGCCCCTTTTATATTTTTGCGTTATAATTAAATCACTATACTCAAACGAAAAGGAGACTAATATGGCTAGTGTTACGTACGAACACATCACAAAGGAATTCGGCAATGTCACGGCAGTGAACGACCTGAACCTGCAAATTGATGACAAAGAATTCCTGGTCTTGGTCGGCCCTTCGGGCTGTGGTAAGACGACCGCCCTTAGAATGCTTGCCGGGCTGGAGGAAATCACCAAGGGTCAGATCAAAATTGATGATCGCGTTGTAAATGACGTTCCTCCCAAGGACCGCGACATCGCAATGGTGTTCCAGTCCTATGCTCTTTATCCGCATATGACGGTTTATGACAACCTGGCATTTGGCCTGAAACTGCGCAAGACACCGAAAGAAGAAATCAAGCGTAGGGTCCAGCAAGCGGCAGATATCCTGGGTATTGGCGAATTGCTTGCCCGTAAACCGCGCCAGCTTTCCGGCGGACAGCGCCAGCGTGTGGCGGTTGGACGGGCGATCGTACGAGAGCCAAAAGTCTTCCTCTTCGACGAACCGCTTTCCAACTTGGACGCTAAACTGCGCATTGCCATGCGTTCCGAAATAACCAAGTTGCATCATCGTCTGGGCACTACATTTATCTATGTGACCCATGACCAGATGGAAGCCATGACAATGGCCTCCCGCATCGCGGTCATTAACAAGGGGGTGCTCCTGCAGTTGGATACCCCGCAAGCACTGTATGATCACCCGGAAAACATGTTCGTTGCAGGTTTCATCGGCGCTCCGGCGATGAATTTCTTCAAAGCGAAGCTACGCAAGGATGGCAGCAAGCTGATTGTGGAGACAGGTTCCTTTAATGTAACCATCCCGCCTGAGCGTATGAAGGCTTTCCAGGCATTTGTGGATAAGCCGATTGTGTTCGGCATTCGCCCGGAAGATATTTATAACCCGGTTTTTGTCCCGCCTGGGATTCATGTGGCCGCGGTTGAGACGAAGGTGGATGTGACCGAACTTATGGGTAACGAAATCTTCCTGTACCTGCTGGCCGGCTCGGATAATATCGTTGCCCGTGTGGACCCGCGGACTGATTTCCAAATTGGTGACAAGGTTCAGGTGTCATTCAACCTGGACAAGTGCCATTTGTTCGACCCCGAGACAGAGAAAGCCATCTGCTAATCAGGTTCGATCGCCAAGACCGCCAGGTGTGCGTTGCCTGGCGGTTTCTTATAACTGAGGTGATTATGGAAGCAAAATTTATACTCGTTTTGGTTCGTCATGGACAAAGCACCTGGAACCTGGAAAACCGTTTCACCGGCTGGACAGACGTTGACCTGACCGAGCAGGGGCACCAGGAGGCCTTCACGGGCGCTCAACTCCTGTGTGAGAAGGGATTCACGTTTGATATCGCTTACACATCCGTTCTGAAACGGGCCATCCGAACGCTGAACATCATCCAGGAAGAGATGGGGCTTGATTGGATTCCAGTGGTACGCGCCTGGCAGTTGAACGAACGCCACTACGGGGAGCTCCAGGGCCTGAACAAAGCCGAGATGGCCGTCAAATTTGGCGAAGAACAGGTAAAGATTTGGCGGCGCAGTTATGATGTCCCGCCTCCGGCGCTGGAATTGAACGACGAGCGTCACCCACGCTTCGACCGTCGTTACGCAGATCTGACGCCTGCACAACTTCCTGCGACTGAGTCACTCAAGATCACGTTGGAACGCGTCCTGCCTTACTGGCACAGTATCCTGGCTCCGATGATCAAGTCCGGCAAGCGCGTGTTGATCGCTGCACATGGCAACAGTATCAGGGCGATGGTCAAGTACCTGGATAATATATCAGATAAGGAAATCCCCGAACTCAACATCCCGACCGGCATCCCGCTGGTTTACGAGCTCGATGCGGACCTGAAACCTGTCGCGCACTACTACCTGGCAGACGAGGAGACTGTCCGTAAGGCGGCGGAGGCTGTGGCCGCCCAGGGTAAAGCCAAATAAAACCAAAAACTGGCGCTTCATCAGCGTCAGTTATTTTATTCTACAGGATGTTTTATTTACGTTTGCGTCCGAGAAGTGCCAGCAGGGAGGCAATAACCAGAGCAGCAACCACGATAGCAGTTACTGCGCCGCGGGCCGCTGAGACAGACAACCCCGGTGATGGGGTTAACGTTGGCGGGACAGGCGTCTCGGTGGACGTTGGGGTGGAAGTGGGCCAGGGTGTAATGGTGGGATGCCCAGTGGGTGTTGACGTGGGCAGGGTGGGAGTGGGCGTGTAAGCGGCACGGATGATAATTTGTTGGTCGGGGTAAATAACGGATTTTTCGGTCAGGCTGTTCAGGACAAGAAGTTCATCTAGGGAGATGCCAAAGGCCAGGGCAATGCCAAGAGCGGTGTCGCCGCGCTGAACGATGTAGGTAATGGATCCGTTCGCGTTGGGCGTGTTTGGGATGAGCGTGGCGATAGAAGTGCTGTATGACGGTGGTGGCGTGAAGGGACGAGGCGTGCCCCCGGTGGACTGGCCTGCATCCAAGCAATAATAATACGTGTTCCCAATGAGTGCAACACCTGCGCCAACATCGCGTAGGTCGCTTGAGAGCATAGTGTCCCGGTTGGGCGCATCACCCATCCATTCAGTTATCACAACTTGAGCGGTTTTGCCAACTCCTCCCGTAACATTTTCAGAATAATATCCTACATCGGTATTTATATTTCCTGCCACAGGATAACCAGCTTCTAATGCGCGTTGGAAAGGGAGGAAACCCCGAGAGTCTGTGTGGACATTGGACATACCGATGGCGGCCATATACTCCGCATGCTCCTGTGCAAGGGTCATCAGGATGGAGTTTGGCGTATAGGATGGCAACCTGTAGGAGGCGCGCAGGGTATTGACCGCGTCAATGAGTTCGGAAGCAGTCGAGAATTGCGGAGCCGCGACGGTTTCGGCACGGGCTACCCAAGGCGAGAAGGAAATTGTCAGGGTCATCAAAATAGTAAAAAGGGCTGGCAACAATTTACGCATAAGACAATTATAACTTCAGGGTGAGCGGTGAGCAAACTGGAATGTAGGGTTTTTGGGAATTCCTGTGATTGAGAAAATATATGAGGGTGTTGGGCGGGAGCTTCGACCGCCCAACACCCTCTATTTATCCCATTACCACGCCGATTCCCAGAGAACCAATGCAGGGGGGATGTTTGTCCCGTTGCAAGGTGACATTGTTCATGATTTAGCGACGGCGCGAGGCAGTACAATAAAGCGTCAGGAGACTTTTATGCCCATCTTTACCCCCGGCCGCCGTTGGCAGCCACCCTTTATGCCCTTCAAGCGCGAACCACTTGGTCGCAGACTGTTGGCTTCCGCAGAAAAAATAATTAAAGGCCCACTATGGGGTTGCCGGATGTGCGGAAACTGTCTCTTGCAGGAGACGGCCTTTATTTGCCCAATGGAATGCCCCAAGGGCCTGCGCAACGGGCCATGCGGAGGGTCAACGCCGGAAACTTGTTATGTGGATAAGACTCGGCCCTGCATCTGGTACAAAATCTACGACCGTTCGTTCCAAATGGGTCGCCAGGAAATGCTTATGGAAGTCTTGCCGCCTCTTGACTGGGAGAAAGTTGGCGGCGAGACTTGGGGTGATGTAGCCGGGCAGATCAAACGGATGGGCGCCGGGAAGGTCGCGAAAGGGCTGCTATTTAGCTCAACCGAAGAACGTTCCAAGACCTGGGACGGGATCTTCCGTCCTGTCCGCCAGCCAGATTGGTGGCAGGGGGATAACGAATACCACGGGCCGAACTATACTGAACCCGCCTCGGAAATGGAGCGCCGACTCAAGGCGGGAGAATTTGTAGTGGCTTGCGAGATTGCCCCGCCCTTGTCTGTCTCGACTAACAAGCTGACCAGCAACATTGACCTGGTCAAATCATTTGTTACAGCCATCAATTTTACTGATAACGCATCTGCTACCCCACGCATGACCTCCTGGGCGTGCAGCAAAATTGCCATCGAACGCGGTGCCGAACCCGTAATGCAGATCGCTGCACGCGACCGGACGCGGGCCGGGTTGCAGGGCGAAATCCTGGGTGCTTCCGCCCTGGGTGTGCGCAATGTGCTGTGTGTCACCGGCGACAGCCCGGTGCTGGCGCCCCGGCCGCGCGGTCGTATGGATATCAATGACCTGGATGCCATCCAGATGCTCTGGATCCTGCGGCGCATGCGGGATGAAGGCCGCTATCTGGACGGGCGTGAAATCAAGTTCCCGCCCAGGTTCTTCCTGGGCGCGGCGGCCTCGCCGTTTGCCTCGGAACCCAAATTCCAGGCCTTGCGCGAGCACAAGAAGGTCAATGCCGGTGCGCAGTTCTTCCAGACCAACCTGGTCTACGATATTGAGCATATGGAGATCTGGCTAAA
>Ga0209746_1000365_pt1 | contig 23682 bp, 21 predicted proteins | sample BarGraNGADG00211_3_FD_184496 | JGI IMG/M metagenome (GOLD analysis project Ga0209746, IMG submission 184496) | Arctic peat soil microbial communities from Barrow, Alaska - Barrow Graham LP Ref core NGADG0011-211 (SPAdes) (version 2) | ecosystem: Environmental > Terrestrial > Soil > Wetlands >... | reverse complement strand
ACAAGCGTATGGGAGCCGGGTCCGGGCGGCGTCGTGAGCCGCTCAGGTGACAGGATTGGCCTGAGGCTGGCGGCGCTGACGACCTGGACGCCGGGCATGCGGCCCGGCGCTGGGTGGGGTCGGGCGCTGATCGGGCGGCTGGTAGAGCGCTTGGGAGCGCAACAGGGCGTCGATCAGGCGGACCAGCTTACGTGCGGTCAGGACCAAGGCCCGTTGATGCGGGTGCTTGAGCGTCTCAGCGTATTTGGCGGTGTAGTACTCGGCGTACTCGGGGCAGTGTCTTCGCACACTGTTGGCCCCCTCGACGAGGTAGTAGCGCAGATAGCTGTTGCCGCGTTGGCTGAGATGGGTGTCTTCGGCCTGGAATTGGCCGGATTCGTGGGCCGGCCAGGTCAGGCCGGCAAACTGTGCGATGGCGTCATCATCGGCGAAGCGGCTGACATCGCCGAGTTCAGCGATCAAGCCGGCGGTCCAGACGGGACCCAGACCGGGCACGGAATCCAGGGTCTGCGGGATGGGCTGGAGTTCAGCGGCGATCGTCTGGTTCAGGGTCTTGAGTTGGGCCGTCAGCGAACGGATGTTGGCCAGGGTGGTACTGAGCACGATGCGCAGGGGCTCGGCGAGCACCTTATCGAGGCGGTAAGCATCGCGCGCCGCCTGTTGCAGGGTCTCGGCCAGCGCCGCGGGATCGGCGAAGCGGCCGTGGCCATGTGTTTGGAGGTACGCGGCGAGATCCTCCAGGGATTGCTGCGCCAGTTCCTCGGTGGTCAACTCGCTGAGCACGGCGCTGGAGGTGGCGCCGAAAGGATCGCCGAAGGGCTCGACCTGGCCGAAGCTGGAGAAGGTCAGGAACAAGAAGCTGAGAAAGTAGCTCTTCTCGCGGGCCAGGTTGTGGGCCAGGTGAAAACGGAAGCGCGTCAGGCGCTGCAACGGGGCATAACGCACATCCACCTGAAAAGGTGGCGGCAGCTGGCGGCCAAAGCGGATCCGTTCGGCGATCAGGAAGGCATCCGCGCGGTCGGTCTTGGGCAAAGCGCCGTAGTTGCGCCGGAACGTCTCCACCAAGTGCGGATTGAGCACGTAGACGTGCGGCCGGAAGGGGAGCAAAGGGGGTGCCGCGTTCAGAACGCAGACCAGGTGCCACCACAGCAGGCCGGTGGCTTCCACACCGATCCGCAGCTCATCGACCTGGTGCGTCTGGCACAACTGGGCGACGGTGGCACTGAGGCGATCGGCACCCGGTTGCGTGTTGGCCACCGTCCACCTGGGCACCGGCTCACGACCATCCGTGAGCAAGAAACAGACGCTGACGTCGGCCTGGCTGATGTCCAGGCCCAGATAGGCCACGTTAGGCATAGTGAACTCCTGCGCAGCCGGTCGGGCCGGTCCGGGCGTGGGCGACGCACCAACAGCCTCGTCTGTGATCAGCACTCGCCGCTGCGCGCGAAGATGCGGAGTGGGCTGCTGCCCCCATACCGCCGCACAGCGACGGAGCAACCTGCGGTCAGAAGTCTACGTCGCACCCGGAGCGTGCTGTCTTTCGATAGCGATCTGGCGTCGCAAGGAGTGAGTGCATTCTCTCCGACCAGCCTTGCGGCTTAAGCATCGCACGGGCCAGACCAACCGGCAAATCGGGAGCGGCCAGCAGCGCCGTTCCGACTACTATTATACGAGGAGTGGTCCGATGCAAGAACATGGCTGGTCCTGGCTGCGAGCGCTGGAGTCGGGTTCGCTAAGCCCACACCAACTGGAGTCTCTGCAAGCAATGGTGGATGCGGGTGAAGTCGAGAGCCTGGGCGATGCGGCCCGGCTGCTGGATCATGAGTTGGCAAAACGCGCGGATCACGAGCAGGACCTTTAGAGAAGGATATCTTTACCCATGTGGCAAACTTACTATGCGCCGGCCAGCCTGGCGGAAGCGCTAGAGTTACTGGCCCGGCACGGCGATGCTTGCCGTATTGTGGCCGGCGGCACTGACCTGATCCTCGAGCTGGAGCGCGGCGTGCGCCGGCAAGAGATCATGGTGGATGTCTCGCGCATTGCGGGACTGGACAACCTGACGCTGCGCGCTGGCATCCTCTCGCTCGGCCCCTTGGTGACTCACAACCAGGTGGTCGCCTCGCCCGATGCGCTGGCGCGGGCTTTCCCACTGGCCCGCGCTTGTTGGCTGGTCGGCGCGCCGCAGATCCGTAACCGGGGCACGGTCGCCGGCAACCTGGTGACCGCCAGCCCGGCCAACGATACCATCACCCCCCTCTGGGCGATGGATGCGACGCTGACGCTCTCCAGCCGGAACCGGAGCAGCCGTACCCTGCCCTTCGACCAGTTTTTCCTGGGCGTGCGCCGCACCGCGCTCGCGCCGGACGAAATGGTCACGAGCATCGACATGCCCGCGCTGGGCGCCAACGAACGTGGCACGTTCCTCAAGCTGGGCCTGCGCCAGGCGCAAGCCATCAGCGTTGTCAATGTCGCGGTGATTGTGGATTTCGGGCCGGGACCGGAGGCCAGGGTCGGACGGGCACGCATCGCGCTGGGCTCGGTTGCGCCGACCATCCTGCGCGCCGCCCAGGCCGAGGCCTACCTGGCCGGCCAGAGACTGCGCGACGAGGTCATTGAAGGAGCGGCCGAACTGGCGGCTGCTGCTGCCCGGCCCATTTCCGATGTGCGGGCAGGCGCGGACTACCGGCGCGATATGATTCGGGTCATGACCGCACGCGCGCTACGCCAACTCAGGGATGGCACGGAATGCGCCGGCTGGCCGGAAAGGCCCGTGCTGCTGTGGGGAGGGCGCAACCGGCTGCCGGCCGCATCTCCGGCTCTCCCGGCCTCGGGAGACATTGAGTTCACGCTCAACGGGCAACCGATCAGGCTGCGGGGCGTGCATGGCAAGACGTTGCTGCGCGCCATCCGGGAGGACGCGGGATTGACGGGCACTAAAGAAGGCTGCGCCGAAGGCGAGTGCGGCGCCTGTACGGTCTGGCTGGATGGCAAGGCCGTGATGAGTTGCCTGGTGCCGGCCGAACGAGCTCAGGGCTGCCAGGTCGTGACCGTGGAGGGACTGGGCGGGGCCGGCGGCGAGCTACATCCCGTGCAGCAGGCCTTCATCGAGGCCGCGGCCGTGCAGTGCGGCTACTGCACGCCGGGCTTCCTGATGTCGGCGGCCAATCTCCTGGAGGAATTGCCGCATCCGACGCAGGATGAGATTCGCCAGGCCCTGACCGGCAACCTGTGTCGTTGTACCGGGTATTACAAAATCCTGGAAGCCGTGGAAAAGGCGGTCAGATGAAATACCAGATTGTGGGCGCGAACGCCCCACGCATCGATGCCCCGGCGAAGGTGACGGGCCAGGCGCTTTACTCGGGCGACATCGCCTACCCGGACATGCTACACCTTGCCACACTGTTTGCCGGACGGCCCCACGCCCGCATCCTGGCCATCGATACCGCGGAGGCCGAGGCCGCGCCGGGCGTGATCGCAGTTTTCACGGCGCGTGATGTTCCGGTGAACGAACACGGCCTGCAAATGCAGGACCAGCCCGTCCTGTGCGGCCCCGGCTCGTCAAAAGAGGGCGCGGACGTGGTGCGTTTCGTGGGCGACCAGGTAGCGATTGTCGTGGCGGAGAGCGAAACGCAGGCCAGGGCCGCGCTTAAGCTGATCCGCATCGAATGGCAGGATCTGCCCCTGCTGCTGAATCCCGAAGAGGCCATGCAACCCGGCGCTTTCCGGTTGCATCCCCATGCGCCCGACAACATTACTTACACCTATCATATCCGCAAGGGCGATGCCGAAGCCGCCTTGCGCGCGGCGGATGTGATGGTGGAAGGGGTCTTTGAGACGCCGGTCCAGGAACACGCCTATCTCCAGCCCGAGGCAGGCGTGGCCTACATCGACGAGGCCGGGCGCATCACGGTTGAGGCCGCCGGACAGTGGACGCACGTCGATCGCGCGCAGATCGCGCACTCGCTGGGCCTGGCCGATGAAGAGGTGCGGGTGATTTACCCGGCCATCGGCGGCGCGTTCGGCGGGCGCGAGGACATTTCCGTGCAGATCACCCTGGCCCTGGCCGCCTGGCGCCTGGCGCAGCGCGGTATTCGCCGGCCGATCAAGACCATCTGGAGCCGGGAAGAATCGGTTATCGCCCATGGCAAGCGCCACGCGATGAAGCTGTGGGCGCGCTTCGGCGCCCAGCGCGATGGCAAACTGGTCGCGGCGCAAGTCAAGGTCATCGCCGACGGCGGCGCGTATTGCTATACCAGCAACAAAGTGCTGGGCAACTGCACGTTGACCTGCACCGGGCCGTACGAGATCCCGAACGCGAAGGTCGACACTTATGCCATCTACACGAATAATCTGCCCGGCGCGGCATTCCGCGGCTTTGGCGGCCCGCAGGGCCATTTCGCCGCCGAAAGCCTGATGGACCGGCTGGCCGAAGCGCTCAACATCGATCCCGTCGAATTGCGCCTGAAGAACATCCTGACCGGCGAGAGCCTGCTGACCACCGGCACGCCCATCCCCGGCGGCGTCGGCCTGACCGAGACCGTGATCGCTGCGGCCCTGGCGGCAGGTTGGACGCAGGACGAAGCTGGCCATTGGCACAAGCCGCCGCTGGAGCGGGGCGATGGGGCGGTCCGGCGCGGCCTGGGGTTTGCCTGCGGCTTCAAGAACGTTGGCTTCAGCTACGGCTATCAAGAGAACAGCTACGCGCGCGTCGAGCTGGAGGGCGCAGCGGCGCCCGAAAGAGCCGTCGTCTATTATGCCGGCGCAGACGTGGGCCAGGGAAACCACACTGTGGTCGCGCAGATGGCCGCCGAGGTGCTGGGCATCCCATTCGACTGCGTGCAGGTGGTGGCCTCGGATACGGCGAAGATGGGTGACTCGGGTAGCGCCTCCGCTTCTCGCCTGACCTATATGTCGGGCAACGCGGTGCGCGGTGCAGCCGCGAAGGCGCTGGAGGCCTGGCAGAACGAAGACCGCCCGGCCGTCGGCGAGTTCGTCTACCTGGCGCCCAAGACCAGCCAGTTGGACCACGACACCGGCTTTGGCAAGCCCAACTTCGCTTATGGGTACGTCGCGCAGGCCGCCCAGCTCACTGTGGACACTGAGACCGGCGAGGTGCTGGTCGAGCGCTTCATCAGCGCCGACGACGTGGGTCAGGCGATCAACCCGCAGCAGGTGCAGGGCCAGATCGAAGGCGGCGCCGTGCAGGCGCTGGGCTACGCGCTGATGGAAAACTTCAAAACCGCGGGTGGCAAGGTGTTGACGGACAAGTTGAGCACCTATCTCATCCCGACCATCCTCGACGTGCCCGCAAGGCTGGATTCGATCATCGTCGAGGTGCCGGATCCAAACGGCCCATGGGGCGCGCGCGGCATGTCAGAGATGCCTTATCTGCCGGCTGCAGCCGTCGTGGCCAACGCGGTCCATGATGCAACCGGCGTGCGCTTCGACGATTTCCCTCTGACGGCTGAGCGCGTGTGGCGCGGGCTGCGGAAGCGAGACTGACCGGCGGATGGGGATGTGCGTTACTGGCGCGACGACCAGCAGGTGCATCATGGACCGAAGCGGAACCTGCATGCAGTGATCCGGGGAGAGCGAAAGAACGAGTATATGGGGAGTCAACGGTGAGCGCGCCTGTTGTGATCCTGGACTATGACCCTCGCTGGCCGGCGCTGTACGAGGAAGAGAAGGGCCGTATCGTGGCGGCGATTGGCCCTGCCATCCTGGCAATCGAGCACGTAGGAAGCACAGCCGTGCCCGGTCTCGCCGCCAAGCCAGTCATTGATATCATGGTCGGCATCCAGACGCTGGACGAGGCGCCGGCTCTATACGATTCTCTGGCCGCTATCGGCTACGAATACGCCCCCGAGTTTGAGGAGCTGATCCCCGAGCGGCGCTTTTTTCGTAAGGGGCCGGCGGAATTTCGGACGCATCACCTCCATGTCGTCGAATTCGGGGACGATTTCTGGGTGCGGCACCTGTTGTTCCGCGAATATCTGCGCCGGCATGCCGAGGCGGCACACAATTACGCGCAGTTGAAGCGCAAGTTAGCCGCGCAGTATGGCGGAAACCGCCAGGGCTACACTGAAGCCAAAACCGATTTCATTCGCGGCATAGAATTCCTGGCGCGGGCCGATGCAGAGCTGGCCGGAGAGCTGCCGGCGTAATGCCTGAAATCGACGTTCGCTTTAGGAGGATATACGCAATACATTGATCACCAATGAGTTTGTTTTCGCTTCCCGGCGATCGCCGGTGCTTGGGCGACGGGGCATGGTCGGGGCGTCGCAACCGCTAGCGGTTGCGGCAGGGCTCGAAATCCTGGCCAGAGGGGGCAACGCGGCCGATGCGGCAGTCGCCACCGCCGCGGCCCTTAACGTGACCGAACCGACGTCGACCGGGCTGGGCGGAGATTGTTTTGCCCTCTTTTACGACGGCGCCTCGCGACAGGTCAGCGCCCTGAACGGCTCGGGGCGCGCGCCGGCCGCGCTGACTCTCGAGCGCTTGCAGAAGGAGGGCTTCGGCGGCCGGTTGCCTCCCTATCATCCCTACACTGTCACGGTGCCGGGCGCCTGCGCCGGCTGGTGCGACATGGTTGAACAACACGGGCGCCTGGCGCTGGAAACAATCCTGGCCCCTGCCATCCGGTTGGCCGAAGAGGGTTTCCAGGTCGCGCCACTCACCGCCTATGCCTGGGAGCGCGGCGCCGAGCGGCAGTTGCGCCATGCAGCGGGCGGCCAGGAATTGACCATTGAAGGCCGCGCCCCGCGCGCTGGGGAAATCTTCCGCAACCCAGGGCTGGCCCGCACGTTGCGAACGATCGCCGGGGGCGGCAAGGAAGCCTTCTACCGGGGTAAGATTGCCGCCGCGATCGCCGCAACGGTGCAGGCTGCCGGCGGCTGCCTGGCCGAAGCGGACCTGGCGGCTCACGCCAGCACCTGGGAACAGCCGGTCAGCACCACCTATCGCGGGCTGAGGGTGTGGGAGTGCCCGCCCAATGGGCAAGGACTGGCCGCGCTCTTGGGGCTGAACATCCTGGAAGGGTTCGACCTGTCTGCGCTGCCGCCGCTCTCGGCCGAACGGCTGCACCTGGAGATCGAGGCGATGCGGCTGGCCTTCGCGGATGCGCGCTGGTACGTGGCCGACCCAACGTTCAGTCCGGCCCCCCTGGCCGAATTGCTCTCCAAAGGATATGCCGCCACCCGCCGCCGCCTCATCCAGCCGGGGCGCGCCAGCCTGGATCGACTGAGGGGAAGCCCGGTCGCCGGCTCTGATACGGTCTATTTCAGCGTGGTGGACGGCGAAGGCAACGCGTGCTCGTTCATCAACAGCAACTATATGGGCTTCGGCACGGGCATTGTGCCGCGCGGCTGGGGCTTCTCACTGCAAAACCGGGGCCACAACTTCAGCCTGGAGGCCGGTCATCCCAACTCCCTCGCGCCGCGTAAGCGGCCCTACCACACCATCATCCCGGCCCTTGCCACACGCGAGCACGATGGCTCGCTGTTCGCCAGTTTCGGAGTGATGGGCGGCTTCATGCAACCGCAGGGACACCTGCAGGTCACTGTAGCGCTGGCCGACGATGCCCTGGACCCGCAGTCCGCCCTGGATCGCCCGCGCTTCTGTATCGACGAGGGAGAAGCAGGCGGCGCGGTGGCGTTAGAAAAGGGTATTTCCGTGCCGGTTATGGCCCGGCTGGCGGAGATGGGCCATCCGCTGCTGCCGGTGAGCGGACAGGGGCGGGCGCTCTTCGGGCGCGGCCAGATCATCCTGCGTGACGCCGAGAACGGAGTTCTGTGGGGTGGAAGCGACCCGCGGGCCGACGGTTGCGTGATGAGCCTGTGACGAGCGGCGTGATGCGCGGTGTGATGCGCGGCGTGATACTCGATGAGTGAGCAATCTCGCCCGCTGATCCCCCAGGCGTTTCTCGCACGCATGGAGCGCTGGCTGGGCGACGAGTACCCGGCTTTTCTCGCGAGTTACGACCAACCGGCCACGAACGGACTGCGCGCCAACACCCTCAAGATTGCCCCCGAAGCGCTCCGGGAACGCCTGCCCTTCGCGTTGGAGCCGCTGACCTGGCCTCCGGCTGCCTTCCGCGTATCCGAGGAGGAGCAGCCTGGGCGGCACCCCTATCACGCTGCCGGGCTATACTACCTCCAGGATCCTTCGGCCATGAGCGTAGCCGCGTTGCTGGCGCCTCAGCCGGGCGAACGGGTGCTCGACCTGGCAGCCGCTCCGGGCGGCAAGGCCACCCACCTCGCATCGTTGCTGGCGAACCAGGGGCTGCTGGTGGCCAATGAGATCCACCCGCGCCGGGTCTGGGACCTGGCCGAGAACCTCGAACGCTGGGGGGCGCGCAACGCGGCCATCACCGCCGAGACTCCCGAGCGCCTGGCCGAGCGTTTTCCGGACTTCTTTGACCGGGTGCTGCTTGACGCCCCCTGCAGCGGCGAGGGCATGTTTCGCAAGAGCGATGCGGCACGGCGCGAATGGGCCGCAGAACTGGTGCTGGGCTGCGCCAACCGTCAGACGGGTATTCTGGACGCGGCCGCGCGCATGCTGCGCCCAGGGGGCCTGCTGGCCTACTCCACCTGCACCTTTGCAGCCGAAGAGGATGAGGGCACGGTGGCTCGCTTCCTGGAAACTCATGCGGATTTCGAGCCGGTCGAACCGGCCAGGCAAGCGGGCTTCGCACCCGGGCGCCATGAGTGGCTGGGGAACGAGAAAGGTGGCGAGGCGGCGCGCGACGGCCTGGGGCGGGCGGTGCGCCTGTGGCCGCACACCGGCCCGGGCGAGGGCCATTTCATTGCTTTGCTGCGCCGCTGCGAGCGGGAGGCGCACGAGGATGTACCAGGGTGGCGCTTGCCGAAGCTGCCCGTCGAAGCCACCCGCTTTTACGAGACCTTTTGCCGGGAGCATTTGCAGCGCGCGCCGGCCACAGAACGCCTGGCGCTGGCCGGCTCGTACCTGTACCAGGTTCCCGCCGGTCTGCCCGATCTCAGCGGTCTGCGTTTTATCCATCCCGGCTGGTGGCTCGGAACGCTGAAGAAGGGACGCTTCGAGCCCAGCCAGGGGCTGGCAATGGGCTTGAGCCCGGCCGATGTGAGGCGGGTCGCCAACCTGGACTCCGCCGCTCCCCAGGTGCTGACCTATTTGCGCGGGGAGAGCCTCCCCAACGCCGGCGCGGACGGTTGGGTCCTGGTGACCGTGGATGGCTTTCCTCTGGGCTGGGGCAAGCGGGTGCAAGGGACATTGAAGAGCCACTATCCACGCGGGCTGAGAAGAGTGTGATGATGTCTTCTTTTGATGACGTGCTGGTGTTGATCAAGGGCGCCGGCGATCTGGCCAGCGGGGTTGCGGCGCGTCTTTATCGCAGCGGCTTTCCGGTCGCAATGACCGAACTGGCGCAGCCGTTGATGGTCAGGCGCACGGTCGCCTTCGGCGAGGCAGTCTACGAGGGGGAATTTGCCGTCGAGGGAATTGTGGCCCGCCGGGTTAGCTCGCCGGACGAGGCGCGCCGCGCGCTTGCCGAGGGTAAGATTCCGGTGGCGGTGGACCCCGAGGCCAGCCTGCGCCTGGCATTGAAACCGGCCGTGGTGGTGGATGCCATCATGGCGAAACGCAACACGGGAACGCGGCCCGCGGACGCGCCGTTAGTGGTGGGGCTTGGTCCCGGCTTTAGAGCCGGGCAGGACTGTCACGCGGTGGTGGAGACAAACCGCGGACACTGGCTGGGCCGGGTGATCTGGGATGGGGAGGCGGAGCCGGACACCGGCATCCCCGGTGAAGTGGCCGGGCAACGCGGTAGGCGCATGTTGCACGCCCCCGCCGATGGCATCCTTGAAGCCTACGCGGCCATCGGAGACATGGTCAAGGCCGATCAGGTGCTGGCGACAGTCTCCGGAACGGAAGTGCGGGCCGGGCTTGACGGCGTTCTGCGCGGGCTGATCCACAGCGGGCTGGTCGTCTCAGCCGGGCTTAAGATCGGCGACGTTGACCCGCGCGCCGAGCGCGCCCATTGCTTCAGCATCTCGGATAAGTCGCTGGCCGTGGGCGGCGGGGTACTCGAGGCCATCCTGGCCGGGAAACCACCGGCTGCGGGTTGAGCTGCCTGTGCCTCTAAAAGGGGAGCTGCAAGTGCTCATCTCTCAAGCCCTACGAATACAGACCCAAGACATCGTCACCATCGTCGGTGGCGGCGGCAAGACGACGCTCATGTTCCGGTTGGCCGAGGAGTTGGCCGGTTCCGGGCGGCACGTGGTCACTACTATGACCACGCGTATTTTTGCCAGCCAGATGCAGCGGGCGCCGGCCTTCCTGGTCCTGCACGATGAGCAGACCCTGCTGGCCCAGTTGCCGCAGGCGTTGGACACATATGGCCACGTACTGGTCGCGGGGAACATTCAGGTTGAGATAGACAAAGTAGCCGGCATCCCGTCGGCCCTGGCCGAGCGCATCGCGGCCCTGCCTGGGGTGGACGCTTTGATTATCGAAGCGGATGGCTCACGGCGTCTGCCGTTCAAGGCCCCGGCCGCGCACGAACCGGTCGTCCCGCCGAGCACGACCATCCTGATACCCGTCGTGGGCATCGACGTGTTGGGACAGGCGCTGGACGCGAAACACGTCCACCGGCCGCAGATCGTCGCCGAACTTGCCGGCGCGACCTTGGGCCAACCGGTGACCCCGGAGATAGTCGCGGCGGTGATCGCCCATCCGGCAGGCGGCGCCAAGGATCTGCCCCCGGGCGCGCGGCTGGTGCCTTTCCTGAACAAGGTGGAAAGCGAAGAGACACTGAACGCGGCACGCACGCTCGCACGCCTCCTGCTCGCCTACGAGCCGGTCGACAGCGTGATCATCGGCGCCGCAGAGGCCGCAGATCCGGTGAGCGAGGTCTGGAGCCGTATCGGGGCGGTGGTCCTGGCGGCCGGAGGGGCCAGCCGGTACGGAGAGCTGAAACAACTATTGCCGTGGGGCGATGTGCCGTTGGTGGCGCACGTAACCCGGCAGGCGCTGGCCTGCCCAGACGTGACGCGCGTGGCAGTGACCCTGGGCGCCGGAGCCGACGGGGTGCACGCGGCGCTGACCGGCGCGGACGTGTTACAGGCGCCGGTCCCGGATTGGGAAGCCGGCCAGAGTCGCAGCGTCCGCGCCGGGCTAGACGCCCTGCGGCGCGACAGTGCGCCGCTCGGTGGCGTCCTATTCCTCCTGGCCGATCAGCCGGGCGTCTCAACCGCCTTGCTGGCTGCCCTGATCCGCCGCCATCGGGAGACGCTCGCCCCCATCGTCGCGCCCCGCTACCAGGGGCAGCGCGGCAACCACGTGCTTTTCGACCGCGCCACTTTCGCGGAGTTTGCGCGACTGGAAGGCGACATCGGCGCCCGGCCCATCCTGCAGGCGTACGCCGGGCAAATCGCCTGGCTGGACTGGCCAACAGCAGAGATCATCGAAGACATCGACACGCCCCCCGATTATGCCCACCACTCGGCCGGCCGCGCTGCCCGGCCAGGCCACCACGCAGGCGCCGATCAGGAGCACGGGCTGAGCGACAGGAGCGAGGAGAGGGATGGCTGACGCCGACCCGGAGGTGAGCTTCGCCGCGGTCTACGATGTGGTTCACGAAAGCGCGCCCGATTTTCTGCGCGCCCAACTGGCCTTCCTGCAGGACCGGCTGGGCCCGCGCCGCGCACTGTTGGATGCGGGGTGCGGAACGGGGAGACACCTTCTGGCCCTCTCCCGAGCCGGCTATACGGTAACGGGTCTGGATGCAAGCCGGGCCATGCTGGCTCTCGCACGCGCGAAGCTTGCCGGGCAGAGTCTGCCTGCCCACCTGGTACGCGGGCTACTTCAATCGCTGCCCTTCAGTCCAGGTTCGTTTGACGGCGCGTTGTGCCTGGAGTCGCCGCTGGCGTATTTGTTTAGCGAGGAGGAGTTGGCGCGCGCCCTGGCCGGATTGCGCCGCGTTCTTCGCCCCGGCGGCCTCCTGCTGATCGACGTGTTCGACTACCCGGGAACGTTCGGCAAGGGTGGCACAAGGCCGCAAAAGACGCATTTTGACGCCCCGTGGGGCCGGTTAGAGATTACGGAAACCCATCGTCACCGGCCCGGTACAGGCGCCTGGTGCATGACCCAAACCTTTGCCGCCCGGCGGGCAGATGAAGTCGAGCGCTTCAGCGTCGAACACCGGTTGCGGGTTCGTTCAGCAAATGACTATGCCGCCGCGTTGGAGCGCGCCGGCTTCATCATCCGGGAGCTATTGCCTGCCTATCCCGGCTCGCCGTCGGAGCTACGTTCAGAGGCGCGCATGATCTTCTTGGCCTCGGGCTGAGGCCGTAAGGCTACGAGCGCGATGAGGATGGCCGCCAGTCCCAATAGCTGGAGCGTGCGCAGACCCGCCACAAGCGTCGCGCTGGATTCCCGGAAGGGCTCGATCAACCACAGGCTGACGCCATAGCCGAGCAGCGCCGACCAGGCGGCCCGACCGGGGCGACGCTGGCGCCGCTGGCGGCGCAGAACGAGCAGGACCACCCCAAAGGCCGCCAAAAGCGCGGCGACCTGGTAAAGCTGGACGGGATGCCGGCGCACGCCCCATTCGGCAATCGCCCAGGGCAATCCCGCCGGCGCGCCCGGTTCCAGCCCGGCCAACCACGCCCCGAGCTGTGCGATCGCCATCCCCAGCAGGCCACCCGGCGCCGCCGCATCCAGCACCGTGGCGAGGGGCAACCGATGCTGGTACACATAGTACCCGCTGACTGCCAACCCGGCGAGCGCCCCCGGCCAGGGTAAGAACGCGCGTGCATTCAGTCCGATGATCGACAATGGCTCGAGCCGGTACGCCGGCCAGAAGGCAATCAGGTGCGCCAGGCGCCCGACTACGAGTCCGGCTGCCAGCCCGCTCAGACCCGCGTTGTAGATGTGATCCCCTTCGATTCCCAGCCTCGTCGCAAGGCGTGCCCCGGTCGCCAGGGCCGCCCAACCGGCCAGCAGCAGCGCCAGGGGATAGGTCTGCACGGCCAGGGGACCAATCTGCAGGACGGGAAGCATCATGGGTAGATCGTCCCGAGCATCTGGGCCAGCAAAGGGCCGCTCAATGGACCGACATAGATCTGCCGGATGATGCCCTCGCGATCGATAAAGAAGGTGGTGGGCAGCGCGTGGACGCCGTAGGCAAGGCTGACCCGGCCGCTCTCGTCCAGCGGCGACGGGTAGGTCAACCCCTGCTGCGCAGTGTAGGCCTGCACCATCGCGGCCGGCTCGCCCTGGTCGACCGCGATCACCGCCACCTGCCCGGCATAGCGCCGGCTTGCGCTCTGCAAGTCCGGCGCCTCGCTACGGCACGGCGGGCACCAGGTAGCCCAGAAATTGAGCACGACCGGTTGGCCACGTAAGGCGCCCAGACTGAAACTGTCTCCCGCCGGGCTATGCAGCGCGAACTCGGGCGCCGGGTGGCCGACCGCGGGCGCCGGGGATAAGCCAGCCCCGGAAGCGATCACAAATGGCGGCACGCGGCCTGCCCACGTCCAGGCCACCCCGAGCAGCAAGGCTATGCCGATCAGCAGGTTCCAGAGACCACGCTTCACGATTGTTCCCGAGAGACGATCCGCGTGCGCGTGGCAGCAGCCGGGAGAGGGGCGCGGCTGGCTTCCAGGAAACCGGCGAAGAGCAAGACGACGCCTAACAACTCACTCAGGTAGAGGATAAAGTGCAACTGGGCCAGCCTCTGCAAGATCCCGCCGATGGCCGGGGACAGCGCTCCAAGCGCGATCAGGATATTGCCGATCACCCGGTTGCGCAAGATGTGCTTGCGGATGAAGAGCCACGAGGAGTAAATCGCACCGCCGACCAATAGGATGACACCCAGGGAATTGAAGAAGGGGGTGATGAGGCGCACGCTCTTAACGGTGATGGCGCTTCCGCTCAGCTCCCCGGCGATCATCTGAGTCGGGTCAAGGGGAACGCTGAATACCCGGTAGGCAGCATAGACGGAACCGATCAAGAGCAGGGCCATCAGCGCGTGCGCTACCCAGCGGATCTTGCCGTGCATCAGCAGATAGGCGGTGCCCATGCCGAGGTAGGCCGCCACAAGCACCGCGCCGAACAGGTACCACAGCCGGAATACCCAGGGCTGCCAGCCGGCCAGGCCGTACAGCAACTCCATCGCGGTGCCGACGGCAAACATCAGCAGACCGATGCCCCACAGCAGCGAGTTGAGATGGCGTCTCTGTGCCCAGCGGGCTAATACCAGCGCGGCGAACACGACGCTGACCACAGTCGTCACAGCCGGGACCACGATATTCCACAAGACCATCGACGTACCCCCTTAACCAGCGAATCGCTTTATAGATGTTGTCTGGAAGCCACAGGATACAATTATCAAAGCAGGTCGACCGGATCGACGTCGACGCGCCAGCCTATGGGAATGGTAAGGCGACGCAGCAAAAGGTTCGGGTCGGCGGCGCGGATGACAATCTGCCAACGGTATGCACCGCGCTCCTGGGTGAAGAAACAGGGGACCGGGCCGATCAGCTCGACTCCGGTTAGCCCGCGGCGTTCGATCTCATTACGCAGTTGCCCGGCCATGCGTGTCGCCTCGGTCTGGGCCTTGGCAGCCTGGCTGTTGTAACATACGAGCGTCGCCAGGCGGCTGAGCGGTGGGTAGTTCTGTTCCCGGCGGAAGACCATCTCTTGTCGATAGAAGCCTTCGTAGTCGTGATGGCTTGCGGCTACGATCGCATAGTGCTCCGGGTGGTAAGTTTGCACGATCACCCGTCCGCCTAAGGAGCTGCGCCCAGCTCGCCCGGCCACCTGGGTCAGCAACTGGAATGTCCGCTCGCTCGCGCGGAAGTCGGGCAGAAACAGCCCCACGTCCGCTGCCACGACGCCCACCAGCGTCACCAGCGGCAAGTCCAGGCCCTTGGCGATCATCTGCGTGCCGATCAGAATATCCGCCTCGTGGGCAATAAAACGACGGAGGATCGCGTCGTGCGACCCCTTCGCACCGGTCACGTCGCGATCCCAGCGCAGCGTGCGCGCGGCTGGGAACATTTGCTGCACGACCTCCTCGACGTTCTGCGTGCCGCTGCCGAAATAGCGGATGCGCTGGCTGCCGCAGTCTGGGCATTTGAAAGGGACCGGATAGCGCCGGTTGCAGTGATGGCAGATCAGCAAATCGCCGGCGCGATGATACGCCAGCGGCACCGCACAGCGCGGGCAGGACTCGACGTGACCGCAGTCACGGCAGAGGATAAACGTGGCGGCGCCGCGGCGGTTCAGGTAGAGGATGGCCTGCTGCCCGGCTGCGAGAACCTGTCTCAACGCCCCGGCCAACGGCCGGCTGAACATGCTGCGGTTGCCCACCCGCAGTTCCTGGCGCAGATCCACCACCATCACTTCAGGCAGATCCTGGTGGACAGCCAATGGTAGGAGTGGCAAAGCTGGCGCGAGGCTCTCCTCATCCCCGCCGTTTCTGCCGGTGGCGATCGCCGTCCTGATCCGCTTCGTGAGCGTCAGCAGATCGATGTCACCTTGCCTGGCAGCGTAATAACTCTCCAGGGCAGGGGTGGCACTGCCCAGCAGCACGGGGGCGCCGCACACACGGCCTAACTGGATAGCCGCGCTGCGCGCGTGGTAGCGCGGTGTGCGTTCCTGCTTGTAGCTGCTCTCGTGCTCCTCATCCACCACCACCAGTCCGAGGTCGGGGAAGGGCAAGAATAGGGCCGAGCGCGAACCAACCACCACCTGGGCGGCCGGATGCCCGGTCCGCACCCGGCGCCAAACGTCGAAGCGCTCGCCGTCGCCCAGCTCGCTGTGCCAGACTGTCACTCTGCCCGGGAAACGTGCCGCGAAGCGGCGAATGGTCTGGGGGGTCAGCGCGATCTCGGGCACGAGCGCGACCGCCTGCTGTCCGCGTCGTAGCACCTCCTCGATTGCGCGCAGGTAAATCTCGGTCTTCCCGGAGCCGGTCACACCGTACAGGAGCATAGCCGAGGCCTTGCCCGCCTGCTGCGCGCTCGGCTCCGGCAGCCGGTCGCTGGATCCCTGTTCGCTCGGGCGCTCGCGCTCTTCCAGGCGTGCCCTGACCGCCTCCCAGACCCGCTCCTGATCTTCGGTCAGTACGGGGGGCCGGTCGGCGAGGAACTCGTGGCCCGCCAGCGGATCGCGCCAGACCATCTCTTCGTGGAGGCTGACCAGGCCGGCATTCTCCAGGTCGCGCAATGTAGCGAGCGTAGCGTCCGTCTCGGCATACACCCAGCCGATCCAGGCCGGCCCTTCGTGGTTTTGCAGCGCGTGCAGCACGGCCCGGTGCTTTTCAGCTCCGCGCAGGCTGATGAACGCATCAGGGGCCCTGTCGCGCTCCAGCGTGAGCGTCACGAGGGCCGGCTCTTCGACGCGCTGGGCCAGGCCCTTATTGATCAGAGCCCGCAAGGTGGCGCTGTCAACGCCCTGTGCCGCGCGGAATTCGGCTTCGTCTACCATGTCGGCGGGCAAGGCAGCCAGGGCAGCGGCCAGCCTTGCTGACGTCGCGGCCTTACCGCCCGCGCCCGACAACTCCAGCTCGGGCGAGGACCGCCGGATGCAGGCGCGGCGCGGCACGATGCTCACCCAACCGCGCTCGACCAAAGCACGCACACTCGTTTCCTCGCAGCCGGCTCCAGCACAGAGATCTTTCAGTGTGGGCAGCGGATCGGTCTGCCGGACCAGCCAGGCCAGGGCATCGGCCTGCTTTGACGAGTGACCCAGCGTGGGCAACGCACGCGCGATAGTGGCAGGATCGGCCAGCAGACGTACCCGGCGGTCGAACTTGGGATGAGGGGGAGGTGTCAGAAAGGCCACTTCGCGGGTCACAAGGGCCGCCTCGATCAGGGGCTCGAGATCGTCCAGCTGAGTGACCTTGCTCAAGCCCTCGCTGACATCGGCCCACGTGCCTTCGGCCTCCGCGATCCGCGCGAGCACCGCCAACTGAGTCGGGGGCAGGCCGGCAGGCGCCGGCTGCGAGGTGCGCACCAGGACGGTGCGCCCGCGCTGGCTCACGCCGGCCGGTAGCATCATCCGCAGGACCTCGATCAGGGGCGAGAGGTAATAGGCACTGATCCAGTAGGCCAGGTCAAGCTGGGCCTGGGTGAGTGGGGGTTGCGACCAGACAACCGCCTCAATCTCGCGCACCTCAAAGCTCGGTGCAGTCTCGCTGAGAGAGAGCACGATGGCCTGCACGCGCCGGCCGTGAAACAGCACCCAGACGAGATAACCGGGCTGCAGACGCTGCTCCAGACGTTCGGGCACCAGGTAAGTGAAGGTCCGGGCGGCCGGGTCCTCGGCAGTATCTGCCCCCAGGCTGGGACCCACTCGGGCGCCCAGGGGCGTATTCACGCAGACGTCGGCGTACAGCATGCTAACCTGTAGACCGCGGCGGCCAGGTAGCCCACAGTATAGCTGCCCGGGTTCCTGTCGCCGGTAACATCCCCGGACGCTGCATAGGCCAGCACCTGTGCGCCGCGCGCCCCGGCTTTCCGGGCCGCCTCGAGGACGGCCACCAGGCCGGTCGCACCGCAAGCCTGCACCTGTTCGGTCCGCAAAGCAGCCGTTAGCCCGTCTACGTCAAAGGCAGCAACCAGGTCGGCCAGGCGGCGATCGGTGCGCACGACGGCCTGATAGTCGTTCAGGTGGCTAAGATCCGTGCTGGCAACAAACAAAGTCTGCTCATCGCTCAACGCTGCCAGCCCATCCGCCAGCGCATGCACTCGGGTCAGGGCGCCAGGTTCGGCGATATGTTCGCCAAGCATGATGGGAACCAGGCTGAAGCTGCCCAGCGCTACCTGCAAAAAGGGCAATTCGATCTCCAAGGCATGCTCTTTGTCACCCTGCACTGGCGTGAGGGGGACGCTACCGGCCAGCCGGGCGATGAACTCACGGTCCACCGGCAGGGTTCCCAGGGGAGTGCGGTAGGCCGTTTCGGTCGGAACCATGAACGGACCCAGCCGGCTGCCCCAGATCGGCCGGTGCAAAGGGCCGAGCAGCACCACGCGCCGGTAGTCTGCCCCACGCACCTGGACAAAAGCGCGCGCCGCCGTCGGGCCGGAGAAAGTGTAACCCGCATGTGGGCTGACCAGGGCAATCACTCGACCGGGCAACGTCAGCGGCTCGACCTGAGCCATATAATCTTCCACCGCACGCCGCAGCGCCGGCTCGCTGCCGGGATACCAAGCTCCTGCCACCGCCGGCGGCCGGACCACCACATCTCGCGTTACTGGCATTGCACACCTCCGCAACCGGCCCATGTTCAATCAAACGCGTTCAACGTTCCAGGTCTATTATACTCTAATGGCTTAAAGCGTGAAGGGGAGAATTCTGGCGCAACTCGGCCACAAGCTCCGTGGCCGGCGAGGGCCGAGGGGACAGGGAGGTAGCAGTGGCCCAACGCTGGTCGCCCAACCGGACGCCGGCGAGCAAAAGGACAAGGCCGATCAGAGGCGCAATGAACCGCCACGAGGCGGGGTTGCCATCGACCAAACGGGGCGCCGGCATCAACCCTTCCCAGCGCACGCTGTAATGCGGCGCCAGGCCGAGGCTCAACAACAGCCCACTGATCAGACCACCCATGTGGGCGATATTATTGATGCCCGCGACGGTGAAGCCAAACACCAGGTTGATCCAGACCAGTATGAACAAAGTGCGCAGCCGCTGCTGGCTCAAGCCGCCGAGAAGGCGCCGGTTAAGGTAGAAGAAGGCAATTTCGGCCCCCACCAACCCGAAGATTGCCCCAGATGCACCGGCTGAGGGAACGAACGGCCCACCCAAACAATAGAAAGCCACGTTGCCGAACAGGCCGGTGAGGAAATAGATGATGGCAAAGCGAGGGGATCCATACAGGGCCTCAACCTCACGTCCGAGACTGAAAAGCGCCCAGCCGTTGAACATGAGATGCATGATGCCAAAGTGCAAGAAAAGCGCCGCGAAAAACCGCCAGTATTGCCCCTGAGCCACGTAGGCGTTGACCTGCGCGCCGAGATTCACTGCGGCCATAATATTAGTATTGATCGGGTCAAACCCGCTCGCAATCGTTTCGAGAATGAAGACCAGCACAATCGCGCCCAGGAGGATGTTGGTAACGATCGGGCGCGCGAGTGGCAAGCGGGCGCCCTGGCTGACAGGGGATTCGGGAACGGGACTGGAGGTCGGCTGCTCGTTCACAGCTGCACGGGTTCCCAGTCCACGCGGCATTTCTCGGCCTGCATGATGGCAATGACCTGCTCAACCGCCTCATCCAGGGCACATTCGCGATTCAGCACCCGATATTTGAATTCGTTCACGCGGAGCAACTCCGCCCGGGCGGTCGTGATGCGTGCATGCAACTGCGCTTCATCTTCGGTGCGCCGGCGGCGCAGCCGCTCGATCAACTCCTCCTCGGACTCTGCGGTCAGGAAAATGGTGACTGCCTGGGGGACCATGCGGCACATGGTAGCCGCGCCTTGCACATCTACACGGAGCACCGCGTCCTGGCCGCTCTCCAGGGCCTGACGGACGTCGAACTTGTGGATGCCCTTATGTTGTCCGTATACCTGGGCGTGCTCCAGCAGCTCACCGTGTGCCAGCATATGGGCAAAAGTCTCTTCGGTAACGAAATGATAGTCGACGCCGTCCACCTCACCGGGCCGGATGGCGCGCGTGGTAGCCGTTACCACAAAATGGCACGAATAGCCGCGCTCTTTCATGCGTTTGATCGTCGCGTCTTTGCCGACACCCGAAGGACCGCAAATAACGACCAGCAATGGCCGCTTCGCCTGCAGGCCGGTATACCACTGCTGGATGGTATTATCGCTTTCTAACACGGCAGTTGGACTCAACTGGCTCATATGGCTTTCCTGCTGTGGTGAACCTGCTTTGTGACCCAGCAAGTTTGCGTTATAATCGACTCGCTAAACATCGCATACCAAGTGGGGAAAGGTCACAATGCCGATCTACGAATACTATTGCAACGACTGCAAACGGCGTGTCAGCCTGCTTTGGCAGTCCTTCGCCGATGCCGCCAGTCGCGATCCAGTTTGCCCTCGCTGTCACGGCACAAATCTGCGCCGCCTGATCTCAAAGGTCGCCGTCCTCCGTTCCGAAGAAAGCCGGCTGGACAACCTTTCCGATCCAAGTTCGCTCGGGGGACTGGACGAAGACGACCCGAAGTCCATGGCCCGCTTCATGCGCAAGATGGCCAACGAGACCGGCGAGGACCTGGGTCCTGAATTCAACGAAGTCATCGGCAGGCTCGAAGCCGGTGAGGACCCCGAGTCCATCGAAAAATCCATGCCCGATCTCGGCGGCGACGATGCCGGGGGCGAAAGCGGAGACGATTTCGGCGTTATGTAACCCCGAAAAAAAGACGTCTGGTCTCTCGTCTTCGCCTGCGTCCTGGCCTAGGCCTGTATAAACTGCTCCACGTTCAGCACGAAAATGACCGCGCCGCCCACACTCACCTCAATCGGCTCGGACATTTCCAAACCCGGCCCCTCCAGGGTGGGTAGCGGAGACACCCACTGGGTGCGGCGCCGGCAGCTCTGCCGCACCACTTCCACGATCTGCGGCAGCCGGTCATCTTCCACGCCCACCAGGATGGTCGTCTTGCCCTCACGCAGGAAACCACCGGTACTGGAGATCATGGTGGCCCGAAAACCGGCTTTGATCAAGCGGTTCAGTAGATCGCGCGAGTCATCGCTGCTGACAATGGCCATAACCAGTTTCATGAGTGTTCCTCCTCGTTACGAGTAGATCATGGCTCGTATTCAATACAACGTGATTGGCTGGAATCCGCTACGCGCTACATATTACACTTTGCCGAGGCGGGACGAAACTGCCTCACGAACACTCTCCTGGATGTCGCCTACCGGCTGCATGGCGTCCAATACCAGCCATCTATGCGGCTCCGCCGCCGCCAAAGCCAGGTATCCCTGGTGCACGCGCTCGTGGAATGCCTCGACCTCACGCTCCAGGCGGTTCCACTCGGACTCATCGCATCCCTGTTTGCGCCGCAAACCCTCGCTCACCGCCAGATCCAGGTAGATAGTCAGGTCGGGCGTCAATTTCCCGGTGGCAAAAGCCAGGATCGTGCGTAGCGTGTCCAGGTCAAGCTGTCGCCCGTAACCCTGGTAGGCGAGGGTAGAGTCGGCGAAACGATCACAGAGTACAACCCCGCCTCGTTGCAGATGTGGGCGGATTTTTTCGCCCACGATCTGCGCGCGGGCAGCGGAGTAGAGCAACGTCTCGGCTTCGGGTTGCATTTCGGTGTGAGCCGGGTCGAGGAGCAGCGTCCGTATCGCGTCGCCGATGCGGGTGCCGCCGGGCTCGCGCGTCGTCAGCACGTCGCAACCACGTTGGACCAGCCAGCGGCTCAACAGTTGGATCTGCGTCGTCTTGCCGCTGCCTTCAGGCCCCTCAAATGAAACGAACAGGCCCATCCTCACCAACCTGTGATATCACCGACTCTCGTGTGGCAGCGTCCCGATGCCCCGTCGCCCCGGTGGCCGCATGGCCCTGCTGCCGCATCGCCCTATGATAGTCAAAAACCCGGTTTCCACAAGTCCGGGGGAGTCCTCACGGGACTATCGGCTGGGAAACCGGGTTTTCATGGCAGATTAGCCCTGTAAGATGCGCACGCGGCGCCGAGGCTCATTGCCGTAACTATGCGAGATCAGGTTGGCAGAACGGGCCATCTCGTGTTGCAGTCTACGAATCTCAGCGTTGGCCGGGCGCAGTTCCTCAGCTTCGGAACCGGCCAGGACCCGGCGAATCGCCTCACGCGTCTCCGTGACCGCTCGCTCCATAGGATCCTCGGGCTCGACCGCGACGCCGAAGATGTCGCCAAGGACTGATTCCATCTGGTTGATCGTGTTAGCCCGCAACACGTAGACGGGTATACGCTGGCGCTCGGCCTCGGCAATCGGCTGCGGATGCTTGCGGTAGTAGTTCTTGAGCGTGACTGCGGTGTTCGCCTGGTCCAACGAGTCGACTATTTGGACAGGGACGCCGAGGTTCTGCGCCGCCTGCTCGAGCCGGCCTCGGCTGACACCGTAGGCATAGATGCGTGCTACCCGGTCCGTGCGCTCAGCCCTGAGCGCGGCCTCCGAGGCTGCCGGGGCAGGAAGCGCGTCGGGATGGGGCTCGAAACGGCCGGTGCCGTTGGTATGACCCACGCCTTGACGGTCAAACGGCAGCCGGTTCATCCCCATGCTCGCGGCACTCGCCTCCGAAGGCACCGGGGTGGGCGCGGCTTCGGTGATGCGCACCTGCCCGTTCTCGTCTCGATAGCGGATTTCCGGCGACAACGAGCGCCCACGTAGCAGGGCATCGACGGCCGCCGCCACGCTGTGATGCACCGCCATCCGTTGGCGGTCCTGGATCTCGATGAGCACGTCAAAGGTGGGCGGAGCGCGCCGCTCCAACACGGACTTCTGCGTGCCGCGGCGGCGAGCCTCCTCGTCGCTCAAGGTGACGCTCTCGATGCCACCCACCAGGTCCGACAAGGTCGGGTTCATCATCAGGTTTGCGAGCGAGTTACCATGCGCCGTGCCGATCAGTTGGACGCCGCGCTCGGCGATGGTACGGGCGGCGGCGGCCTCCTGCTGACGGCCGATCTCGTCGATGACAATCACTTCCGGCATGTGGTTCTCGACCGCCTCGATCATCACCTCATGCTGCAACTCCGGCGCGGACACCGGCATGCGCCGCGCGCGCCCGATCGCCGGGTGCGGAATATCTCCGTCGCCGCCGATTTCGTTCGAGGTATCCACCACCACCGTGCGCTTTTTCTCGCCTAGTATACGTGCGGCCTCACGCAAGAGCGTGGTCTTGCCCACGCCCGGCCGGCCCAATAACAGCACGTTCTGGCCCGACTTCATAATATCTTCGACAATGTCGATGACACCGTAAACGGCACGGCCAACCCGGCACGTGAGGCCGATCACCCGCCCCTGACGGTTGCGAATGCACGAAATGCGATGCAGTGTTCGTTCGATGCCTGCGCGATTGTCGCCCGTGAACTCACTGATGCGATCATTGACATAGGCCAGATCTTCGCAAGTCACTTCCCGATCGCTCAGGACCAGTTCGTGGTCCACGAAGCGGGCTTCCGGCCGGCGGCCGAGATCCAACACGATCTCGAGCAAATCATTTCCCTGGTTGGCCTTACGCAACGCCTGTTCCACAGGCGGGGGCAGGACCTGCAACAAGGCATCCAGGTCATCGGTGATTTGATATTGTTGTGACACTTACCTGACTATCCTCTGCTTTTCGCTTCTTGGGCCGATCGCATCGGGCCCTGGGCCTGGCTACGCACCGGCACTTCTTGACGCACTTCGATTGCCGGCAAGGCCGACCGGGCAGGAACCCGACGGGTAGCCACAGTATGCCTGACAAAACGCGCCCGATCCGTATAGGGCGCAAAGCCGAACCCGGTCAAGGCCGCGCTGAGCCCGATCTCGTAATCGCGCACCGTCGCATAGACTGGCAGGTTGCCTGGCCTGTGCCGTGGCGGCAAGGTCGCCAACAACTGAAGTCCCTGCTCAACCAGCGCTCGCGTCTCACGCGCAGTCAACGCATTCGCGCCCCACACCCTCAGCCAATGGCCCGCTCGCCCGACATGAACCCGGACCGCCCCGCGCACCTCGCCTGCCGGCGCCCAGACCGTGCCCTGCCAACGGTCCGGCT
>Ga0209746_1000363_pt1 | contig 23755 bp, 20 predicted proteins | sample BarGraNGADG00211_3_FD_184496 | JGI IMG/M metagenome (GOLD analysis project Ga0209746, IMG submission 184496) | Arctic peat soil microbial communities from Barrow, Alaska - Barrow Graham LP Ref core NGADG0011-211 (SPAdes) (version 2) | ecosystem: Environmental > Terrestrial > Soil > Wetlands >... | reverse complement strand
GGAATTTTAGCTTTGTATGCTTTAATACGTAAAAACAAAAAGAAATGGCTTTATGCAATTGCAATTATTGGTGCCAGTACTTTAATCGCTGATGGTATCATAACTCCGGCAATTACGGTTGTTTCTGCAATTGAAGGATTGAGAGGGATTAATCCTGATACTCCAGTTGTACCAATAAGTATTATTATTATTTCAGTTTTGTTTTTCATTCAACAATTTGGCACTAAAGCGATTGGAAAATCATTTGGACCGATTATGGTTCTTTGGTTCACTATGTTAGGTGTGTTGGGATTCCTTCAAATTTTCAATTTTACAGCTATTTTAAAAGCCTTTAATCCATATTATGCAATTGCACTGTTAGTAAACTATCCTAATTGGTTTTTGATTCTAGGAGCAGTTTTTTTATGTACAACAGGGGCTGAAGCACTTTATTCTGATTTAGGGCATTGCGGAATCGTAAATATTAGGATAAGTTGGATTTTTGTAAAAACAATGCTGATATTAAACTACTTAGGACAAGGAGCATGGATTTTGACACACCTAAATAATTTAAATGAAACCACGAATCCATTTTATGCGATAATGCCGGAAGGGTTTCTGTTTTTTGGAATAATGCTTGCAACAGCAGCGGCTGTCATTGCCAGTCAAGCACTCATAAGTGGTTCATTTACAATTTTCAGCGAAGCAATGAATTTAAATTTTTGGCCACGTCAAAAAATAAAATATCCTACACAAGTTAAAGGGCAATTATATATTCCTTTCGTTAACTCATTTTTATTCGTTTTTTGTGTAATTATGGTTCTTTTCTTCCAAAGTTCAAGTAATATGGAAGCAGCTTATGGTTTATCTATTACTATTACTATGTTGATGACTACAATATTGCTTGCATTTTATCTTAAAACTCAGAAAGTTAAGACTGTTTTTATTGTTCCGTTCATAATAGTTTTTTTAACTATTGAATTGTCATTTTTCACGGCTAATATGTTTAAATTCTTGCACGGAGGTTGGGTTACAATTTTCATTGCCACAACAATTAGTTTTGTAATGCTCGTTTGGTTTAATGCACGAAAAATAAAAAATAAGTACATGCAGTTTCTTAAGATTAAGTCTTTTTTTAAGATTTTATCAGACATAAAGCATGATGAATTAATTCCAAAGTATTCAACTAATTTAGTATATTTGAGTAAAGCTAATTTGGAGTCAGAAATTGAAGGTAAAATAATGTTCTCAATCATCAATAAACAGCCAAAACGTGCAGATCATTACTGGATTTTGCATATTGATCACTTAGATAATCCAACAACATTTGAATATACTTTTGAACAACTGATACCCGATACATTATTTCGTGTTAACTTAAGATTGGGTTTTAGGATTCAACCCCTGATAAATCTATATTTTAGACAAATTGTAGAAGAATTGGTTAAGAGTAAAGAATTTGACCTCACCAGTAAATATCCTTCTTTACAAAAAAATCATATTCCGGGTGATTTCAGATTTATTATAATCCACCGGGTTTACAATTATGAACACTCTTTTAAATTTAAAGAAAAAGTCACCATGAATTTATATAATCTCATCAAGACATTAGGTATCAGTGATATAAAATCTTTCGGATTAAACACGAGCAACGTTATGGTTGAAACTGTACCATTAGTCGTTAAATCAGAATATAAAAATAGAATCAAGAGAGTGAAAATGTAATAGGATTTATAATTCGAAAAAGAATAAAAAAAAAAGAGACTGTCTCAAAATAATTCGGGGCAGTCTCTTTTAGCTTAAACAGTTACGATATTTTTTCTATTTCTTCTTGTAGGTCAATTTCATTTCCCTTTTTGTCGTAAAATTTGTATTGTAAAAAACCCAGTTTTTGCGAGGCTATAACTTTACATCCTTTTCCGAATTTTCGTTTCCACTGCCACTTCATCGAGATTAAACCTTTAGAGATAAAGGCATCTACGTAGGGATGAACCTGCAATGTAAACTCTTTAATTAATAATTTGTTAACCAGAAAATCAATTTTGCTTTCCAATTGGTCGGTAAACAGAATCGAAGGTTTGGTTTTCCCATGTCCAAAACAAGTAGGGCAGGTTTCTTCAATATCAATATGAATCACGGGCCGGACACGTTGTCGTGTCATTTGCAATAAACCGAATTTACTCAAAGGCAAAATATTGTGTTTGGCTCTGTCGTTGACCATATTTTCACGCATTCTGTCGAAGAGTTTCTGACGGTTTTCAGTCTCATGCATATCAATAAAATCTACCACGATAATGCCCCCCATATCGCGCAATCGGAGTTGACGGGCTATTTCGTCTGCAGCTGCCATATTTACATCCAAAGCATTGTCTTCTTGTCCATTTCCTGCTTTAGAACGATTACCGCTGTTAACGTCAACAACATGCAGAGCTTCGGTGTGTTCTATAATCAGATAAGCACCGTTTTTAAACGATACGGTTTTACCAAAGGCCGATTTGATTTGTTTGGTTATACCAAAGCTATCGTAAATCGGGGCTTCATCCTGATATAGTTTTACAATGTCTTTTCGATCTGGTGCAATTAGTTCTACGTAATCACGTACTTCGGTATAAACCGCCGGATCGTTGATATGAATATGCTTAAAACTTGGGCTGAATAAATCTCTAATTATTCCTACCGTGCGACCTAATTCTTCTAAAATAAGCGAAACTCCTTTCGTTTGTTGTGTTTTGGCGATAGCTTCTTCCCAGCGTTTTACCAAAATTTTCAACTCATTATCGAGTTCAGCTACTTTTTTCTCTTCGGCAACTGTTCGGACAATAACACCAAAACCTTTGGGTTTAATGCTTTGAATCAATTGTTTGAGACGTTGTCGTTCTTCTTCTGTTTTAATTTTTTGTGAAACCGACACTTTGTCGGCAAACGGAATCAGAACTAAAAACCGTCCAGCTATAGAAATTTCGGCTGTAAATCGGGGACCTTTGGTTGAGATAGGCTCTTTGGTCACTTGTACCAAAATATCCTGTCCCGGTTTTAGAATGTCATTGATTGAACCGTTTTTTTCAATTTCCGGTTGCAGTTTTGTTTTTTGAATAGCAGGCGTCTTTTTACGGTCGCTCAACGCCTGCGTTGTAAATTGTGTAAGAGTGTTGAAATTGGAACCTAAATCAAGATAATGTAGAAAAGCGTCTTTTTCGTAACCAACGTCCACAAAGGCTGCATTTAAACCGGGCATTATTTTTTTTACCCTTCCCAAGTAGATATTTCCCACGGCGAACTGTTCTTCGCGTCCTTCCTGGTTAAGTTCTACAAGGCGTTTGTCTTCGAGCAGCGCAATAGAAATTTCAGATGGTTTTACATCTACTACTAGTTCGCTATTCACTTTTTATTATTTTTGATTGGGTTTGTTTTTATAAACAAAAAAACAAACTCAAAGCCAAGATATTTGCTTATAAGTTTGTTTTCTTTGACTTTAAAGATAAAGACCTTAAGACTTATTTCTTTTTATGTCTATTTTTTCTTAGTCTTTTTTTACGCTTATGCGTTGACATTTTATGTCTTTTTCTTTTTTTACCGCTTGGCATCTGAATAAATTTGTTTTATGAGAAAATTATTTTACTACGCTCACGAAAGTTTTAGCTGGTTTGAACGAAGGAATGTTGTGAGCAGGAATAATGATTGTTGTGTTTTTAGAAATGTTACGAGCAGTTTTTTCAGCACGTTGTTTGATAACAAAGCTACCAAAACCTCTTAAATACACGTTGTCATTTTTAGAAAGAGAAACTTTTACAGTTTCCATAAAAGCTTCTACAGTTGTTAATACAGTGACTTTGTCAATGCCTGTATTTTTAGCAATTTCGTTTACGATGTCTGCCTTAGTCATTTTAGTAATTTTTTATAAGTTAGTTAATTGATGAATGTTTCCATTTTTATTCAAACGAACTGCAAATATATTGCTTTTATTCTGATTAAAAAACAATTGCAGTCTTTTTTTTTTCAAAAAAGTTGATTTTATTATTTTTTATCACCTTTTTCATTCAATAATTTCTCCATTTCTGGAATACTCAGATTTTTGCCTATTATTTTACCGCTTTTATCAATCAGAACCGTACTTGGAATTGAATTTACTGCATAAGCTCTGGAACCTTCACACTTCCACCTTTTTAAATCAGATACCAGTTTCCATTCAATTTTATGGGCAGAAACTGCTCCGATCCATGCTTCTTTACTGTCATCGAGTGAAACTCCTAATATTTCCAGTTTTGTTCCTTTATATTTTGCATAAAATGCTTGAAGTTCCGGCAAAAATTGCATACAAGGACCACACCAAGAAGCCCAAAAATCAATTAAAACATAGTCAGTTTTTCCTACTAAATCCGATAAAGCCAATGTTCCGCCAGTTAAAGTCGGTAGTTTAAAATCGGTAAACTGTTGTCCGACTGCTACTTTCTTTTCAACTTCCATATCAGCCATTATTTCCTGAATTCGTTTTACATTTTTTGTTTCTGCATTCATCAAACCAATAATTGCTTCCTTTTCAGCAAGGTTCATTCCATAAAACGAATTCATAAATACATGAGTACCAACCAACGTATTCACATGCTCAGTCTAGAATTTTTTGTCAATATTTACTTCTTCCTGATTCAGTTTTTCCAGTTCTTTGGCAAACGCCATTTCCTGTTCAGCGGTTTTCACACTGTCTTTATGAGTTTTATTAAAAGTTTCTCCTTTCATATTGAATGCGTTTTTCTCATCCTGATAAATCTGAAACACATTATTTTGCTCAGTTCCTTTAAAAACCATAAATCCGGTAGTATCAATTACAACTGTTATTTTACCGTTTTCAAGTATAAATGCCTGACGGACTTTATTATTAGTCGGATAAACATAAGCAAGATAAGCGATTTTAGCGGTATCAGCTACACCTTTAAAACTGAATTTACCGTTTTCAATAACTGCACTATCCAACACTATCCATTCGCGATTAACACGTTCTTTAATAAAAATGGATTTTCCATTCAACGCTTTATTATCAATTGTACCGTTAATTGTAAAGTCTGAATTTTTACAAGACCACACGCAAAGTGCTACAAATAAAACCAATAGGATTTTTTTCATAATATTATTGTTGTTTTAATGAATTGAATTTTGGAGGTCGGGTTGAAGAGCTTACCTTTGCCTGCAAAGATGCGAATAATTTCATTATTAAGCAATTAATAATTGGTATTTTTATACAAAATTTAATTTAAATGGAAAATCCAAACACATATATATACATTTCCAACATTCTAACGAGCTGGTATCAGGCAAATAAACGCGATTTACCATGGCGTAGTATTTCCGATCCGTATAAAATATGGATTTCAGAAATTATTCTCCAACAAACCCGAGTGAATCAGGGATTAGATTATTACCTGAGATTTGTTGAGCGATTTCCGGGTGTCAAGGAACTGGCGGAAGCAAATGAAGATGAAGTGCTCAAATACTGGCAGGGATTGGGTTATTATTCGCGTGCCCGAAATTTGCATAAAGCAGCTCGTCAAATACTGACTGATTTTAGTGGCCATTTTCCAGAAAAACACAGCGAAGTTCTTAAACTTTCAGGAGCCGGCGATTATACGGCAGCTGCCATCTGTTCATTCGCTTATAATCAGCCTTATGCCGTAGTTGATGGAAATGTATATCGGGTTTTATCTCGATTATTCGGAATAGAAACCCCGATTGACAGTAGTAAAGGGAAAAAGGAATTTGCAGAAATTGCACAGCATTTACTTCCGAAAAATGAATCCGGATTACATAACCAAGCCATTATGGAATTTGGAGCATTACAGTGTATCCCTGCTTCACCTGATTGTAATAATTGTCCGTTAAAGTCAGTATGTCAGGCATTTGAATTGAATTTGGTTGCGATTTTACCTGTAAAATTTCAGAAAATAAAAGTTTCCAACCGTTATTTCAATTATCTGTTTATCAAATACAATGATGTAACTTTTTTGCAAAAAAGAATTGCTAAAGATGTTTGGCAGAATTTATATGAATTTCCATTAATTGAATCTGATCAATTAGTTGAAATAACGGATTTAATTGAATCAGAAAAATTTAAAAACCTTTTTCAAGGAATTAGTCAGGTTGAAATTATAAAAAAATCAAACCCGATGAAACATATTCTGACTCATCGGGTGATTTTTGCTCAATTTATAACTGTAACTATTTCAGAATTAAACAATAAACTCCAAAAATTAGTTCAAATTCCATTGAATGAAATCGACAGGTTTGCAGTTTCAAGATTAATGGAATTATTTCTTGAAATCTTGATTAAATCTAATTCTTAGTGAAAAAATACTTCATTACCATTTTCTCAAGATCTACATATTCCTGATAACCTAATTCTGTTTTATAGCTTGTCGTATTACCAATGAAAATTAAGTTAGGGATTGCACTTACGTTAAATCGTTGAGCTAATTCAGGTTCTTTATCAATATCAATTTCGTAGATTATCAGTTTCCCGTTATACTTTTCCTGAATGGCGTGGAGATTAGGTGCCAACATTTTACAAGGTTTACACCATGTTGCATAGAAATCCAAAATGATTGGAGTTTTGCCCACCCTTTTAAACGTTTTGTCCGTATCAAAATTCCAAACTTTTTGTTTAAAGCTCTTCAAATTTAATTCTACAATTTCCACTTTCGCAGGTTTTTGTGCCACAGCCACATAACTTGCTATGAAACAAAACAGTAACAGTTGAATTGTCTTTTTCATTTTCCTGATTTTATTTTATTTTTACTTCTGTTTATTTGTTCTATTCTAAAACTCGCTTTCTTTATTTCTTTTTGAAGTTGCACTACATCTTTCTTCACTTTCCACAAATGATAGGTTTCGACAATCGCTTTTCTATCTGCATCTGACAAATAATAAATGTACGACTTTTTCCCATGTAAAGTTACCTTAATTTGTTTAGCGGTGGATTGGGTTATAAATGCTATAACACCTTTATCTGTTTGATTTTTAAATGTTACTGCTTCGAAATGTAAACTGCCATCGTCGAAACCGTGATAATTCGGATCTGAAGAACTTATCGTATCAGTGTGTGCAAATAAATCATTTGAAGACACTTCAATTGAACCATGCTCTATTTTCCCACCACAATAATTGCTAATCAAATAAAAATCAGCATTTTCATCTACGTACGTTTTCAAGTAAGTTCGATTGGCATTGTTTTCAGTTTGTTGTGTTTTATAAACGTAATTGCCTATTTCCTGGTATTTTTCGTTTTTTTCAAATCGGAAATTCTTTTGAATTGAATCCATTTCATGAATTTTTCCGGGCAAAATACTGTCGCAATAAACCAGTGAACGGGCACTTTCGCGCCGAATTATAGTATCTTCCAACGCTGCTGCAATTCGACGTTTTTCCACTAGCATTGGAAAGCGTTTATGAATGCTGTCAATTTCGATTTTGGCTGAGTTTAATGAATTCTGATCAATTAACATCTGAATATCTGCAAGAAGTTTATCTGCCTGTTTTTCTTGTGCATGACGAGAATCACACGAAAACAGACTTATCGCTAAAATTAAAGTAAAAGTTATTTTTAAAATTTTATTCATTTTGTTTTTCTAAAAATAAGATTAAAATTGATTTCAAGTATAATTTCAAATTTAAACTCACAAAACGGTTTTATAGTATTAATTTCATATCATTTTGCAAATTTACTTCAAATATTCAGAAATACCAATAAATATAGAATTTTGGAATTCAAAAGTATTTTTCGTTATGAAAAATATAAATAATCTCAAGTGACTTTATTAAAATATTTAAAAAAGTAAAATTTAAAAAAAACACATGATTTTGAAAGCAATTTTATTAACTCAATGTATATATACTATATTTTGCTTATCTTTGTTTCAAATTTCTCAAAAAATTCCTACCAATGCGAATCTCAATTTATAGGTTATTATTCCTTTTGATGTTAGTTATACAGTTGACTTCATGTATCACTACATATCAAACAAATTATTTACAAACTCAAAAAAAAATTACTTCTACCTATAAAGATACATTTTCTTATCAGGATTACCGATTAAAAGAAGGTGACAGACTATATGTTCAGGTTTATTCTACCGATGATAAAACAAATATACTTTTTAATGGATCGACGAATTCCGGATCTCAAATTATGTCAAATTCCAATGGGTCAAATGACAACTTAGATTTATATACTTATTTGGTTCAAACTAATGGCAACATTACTTTTCCGATAGTTGGCGAAATCTATGTGAAAAGCAAAACGATTCGCGAAACTAAGGAAATAATTGAAAATGCGATTAAGCCAATTCTAAAAATAAATTCTGTTGATGTTCGTATGGTTGGACGAACTTTTAGTATAATTGGATCAGGTAAATCAGGTCGTTTCTCATTTCCTAGAGAAAAGGTTAATATTTATCAGGCATTAGCAATGGCCGGTGATTTAGGATTATACACCGACCGAAGTAAAATAAAGATTTTACGTGTTACAGAAAAAGGGAACGTTATAAAAACGTTTGATGTTAGAAACGTAAATATAATTAATTCAGAATTTTATTACCTTGAACCGGATGATATTATTTTCCTTCAACCATTAAATCAACAATTTTTCAGGGCTACTACCTTTTGGACAACCCTTTCCACAGTCATCACAACTGTTTCGCTTGGAGTCGGTATATATTATTTAATTATGCCTCGTCCTAATTAGTCTGAAATTATATAAAATTTCTGTTATAATCTGTTTATTAATGATTTATGAAAAATATAATTAGAATATTTGTACTTTTTATAGTGTTAATTCCACTATCATCGTGTTATAATTATAAAAGTTTACAATTATTACAAGAAGAACACTCATCACCGGTTTATAACAAATCAAATTACTCCGACTATCGAATTCAGGTAAATGACGAAATGATATATCGACTCATCACTTCGGATGAAACCATTTCGAAATTGATTTCGCCTCAAACCGGCGGATCAAGTCAAAATATGATGTCTTATCGGGTATATAAAGATAGTACAATTGATTTACCTTTTATTTCGCATATACCGATTGCCGGACTTACAATATCTGAAGCTACAAAAGTAATTGAAAATCGATTTAAAGAAATAATTCCTGATGCCGTAGTTAAATTGAGCCTTTCCAATAAAACATTTACAATTTTCGGAGATGCCGGTTCCGGTATTTTCCCAATTTACAAGGAAAAGTTGACTATTTTTCAAGCATTGTCAATGTCTGGTGATTTTAATGAAACGAGTGATAGAAAGCATATTCGAATTATTCGAGACACTGAAAAAGGAACTCAGATTTTGGAATTTGACATTCGACCAAAAAGCATTATAGACTCAAAATATTATTACATTTATCCGAATGATATTATTTATATTCAACGTGATTTTTCGAGTTTCTACAAAGTTAATAGTTATTCGGCTCTTTTAGGAGTATTCTCTTTTTCAGTGTCTTTATTATTTAGCGTTTTAACTTATACAAAATAAAAAGCAATTAAAAAATAGATTTATTACCTGATTTAAAATAAACAGAAAACATGGAACAAAATAATCATGAGAAAAATCCATTTTTAGAAGAGGAAGAATCAAGTTTTGATATCATGGAATGGTTGTCCTACTTTCTTCATCATTGGTATTTATTTGTTATTGGTGTTATTTTATCGTTAGGATTAGCCTATTTAGAAAACAGAACTTGGCTACCTTCTTTTCAAACTGCAGGCACAGTGATGATTGAAGAAAACAGGGTAATTCCGAATGGATCCCAGGCACTTATGCAAGGGTTTGGTGTTGATGCAGGATTTAGGAATGTGAATAATCAAGTTATTATGTTTGGGTCTTATGACCTTGTTTGTAAGGTAGTTGACAGCATTCCATTTCTAAAAGTTGATTATATTACAAAAGGTAATTTTAAATCACATAATTTATATAAAACTTCACCTATTATTATACAATCTGATTATGTCTCGCCCGAAGCATATGATTTGCTTTTTAAAATAAGTTTACATTCCAATGGTACTTATACGATTACTATTGAAGATAATAAATTTTATAGTAGCTTAAAATTAAATGGTCGATATAGCCAACCAATTCAACACAACTTGTTTTTTATCACGGTAAAAAATGCAAATAAATATATGGGGAATATGGAAATGTTTTTTCAATTCCGTTCAAGAGAGTCTTTAGTTTCAGATTTTTCTTCCCGTCTAAATTTAGGATTTGTTACAGAAGGATCATCTGTGTTGCAAATTTCATTAGTTAGTGAAACCCCTGATCGTGATATTGATTTCATTAACAAACTGTGTGAAATGTTCTTGGCTGATAATCTGGATAGAAAAAACGATGCAGCTAATAAAACTATTAAATTTATTAATGAACAATTAGGAATTGTATCAAAATCTTTAGTTTTATCTGAAGGTGAGATGACTACTTTCAGACAAAGTAATAAAATAGTCGATGTTTCGAGTCACACCAGCGAATTACTAGGTAAAGCTACCAAATTTGATGCTCAACAAGCAGACCTAAAACTACGCGAAACGTATTTGAATTATTTAACTAAATATCTAAAAACAAATTTGGCTGATGGAGCCATAATTGCTCCATCCAGTTTGGGTCTAAATGAGCCGTTATTAATGGCTGTTGTTCAACAAATCAATGAATTATATAATCTTCGTTCGGAAGTGACCGAAAAAAACATGTATTATGCTAAATACACCAAGCAAATTGAAAATGCCAAGTTGACCGTTTTGGAAGTGACTAAGAATATGCGTGCAGCACTCGATATTGAAAAAAATGATTTTTATAAACGATTATCTGTTGTAAATAAGGAGATAGATGAGTTACCGAAAAAAGAATTGGAAATGATTGCCATCGAACGTAAATATAAAATGGATGATAATTATTATACTTTCTTTCTTCAAAAACGCGCTGAGTCGGAAATTTTACAAGCATCCAATACTCCTGATAATAATATTCTGGATAAAGCAAGAGTTTTATCCGTTACAAATTCTAATAAAAAATCAAAAACAACGCTTTTGTTTCTGCTTTTTGGCGTTTTGATACCGGCAATTATTATCGTCGTTAAAGAATTGTCAAACAATACAATACGTTCGACAAAAGATATTGAGAAAAATTCAGTATTCCCCTTAATTGGTATTATTGGTCATACAAAAAGTGATGAACCTCTTTTGGTTGCAAAAAATCCACGTTCAGCATTTGCAGAAATGTTCCGGGTAATTCGAACACGAATTGAATTTATCGTTCAGCGAAAAACTAATATTGTATCATTGATAACTTCCACTGAATCAGGAGATGGTAAAACCTATTTTTCTATTAATCTGGCTTCCATTTATTCAATGACAAGTAAAAAGACTATTTTAGTTGACATGGATATCAGAAAACCAACAATTAATCAACAATTTAACATTAATCAATCAAATGGCGTCACAAATTACTTAGTTGGTCAATGTACGCTTGATGAAGCAATTATTCAATTACCAAAAGTTGATTTTGACATTTTACCTTCCGGTTCTATTCCACCAAATCCGGGTGAATTAATCAGATCTGAAAAATTAATTGAAATGTTTCAAGAATTACGTAGACGGTATGACTATATTATTATTGACTCAAGTCCAATTGGTATAGTAACCGATGCATATTCATTAGCATACTTATCTGATGTGAATTTATTTATTGTCCGTAACGAAAAAACAAGTAAGACTTTCTTCAAAAAATTAAGTGCTCAATTAAAACAGGATAATATACCAAAATTATACACAATATTCAACGACGTGTTGAATGATGGTGGCAGAAGCTCGAAATATAATCGTTACAAATATAATTATAACTATGGATATAATTATGGCTATGGTTATGGCTATTACGGAAAAAGGAAAAAGGAAAAAACAGATAAGTATTTTCAATACTATGAAAATAATTCTGATCTGTAAGAATTAGAAGGATTTATAAAAAAAATTATCAAATTTTTATTGAAAAAACAATTTATTTCATACCTAAAAATGAAAAAAGTAGCTTTAATTACTGGAATAACTGGACAAGATGGTGCATATTTAGCCGAGCTGTTATTGAAAAAAGACTATATTGTACATGGGTTGAAACGTCGTTCATCGCTTTTTAATACCGATCGTATTGATCATTTGTATCAAGACCCGCATGTTGACAACAGAAATTTTGTATTGCATTACGGAGATATGACTGACTCGATGAATATCACCCGAATTATTCAAGAAACGCAACCTGATGAAATATACAATTTGGCTGCAATGAGTCACGTAAAAGTAAGTTTCGACACGCCCGAATATACAGCTAATGCTGACGGTATTGGTACTTTGCGCTTACTCGAAGCAGTACGTTTGCTCAATTTAACTAATAAAACGCGTATTTACCAGGCTTCTACTTCTGAATTATACGGATTGGTTCAAGAAGTCCCACAAAAAGAAACTACTCCATTCTATCCACGTTCGCCTTATGCTGTGGCTAAAATGTATGCTTACTGGATTACCGTAAATTATCGCGAAGCTTACGGTCTTCATGCCAGTAACGGAATTTTGTTCAACCACGAATCACCATTAAGAGGGGAAACCTTTGTAACCCGCAAAATTACACGTGCTGCTGCCCGTATTGCTATGGGTATGCAAAGCAAATTGTTTTTAGGCAATCTTTCGTCGAAACGTGACTGGGGGCATGCAAAAGATTATGTGCGTGCCATGTACTTAATTTTACAACAGGACGAGCCAAGCGATTATGTAATTGCAACAGGAGTTACAACTGAAGTACGTGAATTTGTGCGTATGGCATTTGCCGAAATTGGACTTTATATTGACTTTAAAGGTGATGGTATTGATGAGAAAGGTTATATAGGCAGAATTGACGAAGCATTATTTACACAACATGTTGGTGCTGAGTTTTTGGAAAATGTTCGTGCTATAAAAGCTCCGATAGTGGAAGTTGATGCCAACTATTTCCGACCAACAGAAGTGGATTTATTAATTGGTGATGCCACAAAATCACGTACCAGACTGAACTGGATACCTGAATACGATCTGAAAGCCCTGGTAGAAGATATGATGCGATCGGACGTTAAACTAATGAAAAAAGAAACCTATTTGAAAGAGGGTGGTTTCAGGGTGCTGAATTATTTCGAATAAATTACTCAGGAGACAAGCATTTTTGTCTCTGACATTATAATAATCATGGATAAAAATGCTAAAATATACATTGCGGGTCATCTCGGGATGGTTGGATCAGCAATAAAACGTAATCTTGAATTAAAAGGCTTTACAAATTTTGTAACGCGCTCATTAGAAGATCTTGATTTGCTTAAAGAACAAGATGTTGCAAAGTTTTTCAGGGAAGAAAAACCTGAATATGTAGTTCTTGCTGCTGCAAAAGTAGGTGGTATTATTGCAAATATGACCTATCGTGCTCAGTTTATTTACGAAAACCTCATGATTCAGAATCATGTGATTCATCAAAGTTATGTTCACGGCGTAAAAAAGCTTCTATTTCTCGGTTCATCCTGCATTTATCCTCGATTGGCAGACCAACCTATTCACGAGGATGCTTTACTTACAGGAGTTCTTGAAGATACAAACGAACCTTATGCCATAGCTAAAATTGCGGGTATCAAAATGTGTGAAGCCTATCATGCGCAATATGGTTGCAATTTTATTTCCATCATGCCAACCAATTTGTATGGGCAAAATGACAATTATGATTTGGAAAAATCACATGTTTTGCCGGCTTTAATCCGTAAAATGTATATAGGAAAATGCTTAATTGAAAGTGATTGGACTAAATTACGTGCCGATTTGAATAAACGCCCGATTGAAGGGGTAAACGGTTCATATAGCGATGATGTAATCCTTCAGTTACTTAATAAATATGGCATTTCTCAAACCAATGAAGAAGTTTCCGTTACTCTTTGGGGAACCGGTTCACCTATGCGCGAGTTTTTGCATGTAGATGATATGGCCGATTCAAGCGTGTTCCTCTTGTTGAACTATGATGCACCCGATACCATGCCATCGCATGTAAATGCCGGTTGTGGAGTTGATCTAACAATTAAAGAATTATCTGAAATTGTTCGAAAAACTGTCGATTATAAAGGAAATATTGTCTGGGACAGCACTAAACCGGATGGAACTCCGCGTAAATTACTCGATGTATCAAAACTCAACAGTTTGGGTTGGAAACCATCAATAACGTTGGAAGAAGGAATTCGTAGAGTAGTCTCTGTTTATGTGAATGAATAATTCGGTTTAATTTGTAAAATTCGTATATTAAAAATGAAAATAGCAATCGTTGGAACCGGTTATGTCGGTTTAGTTTCTGGAACTTGTTTTGCTGAAATGGGAGTAGATGTCACTTGTATCGACATTGATGAAAAAAAAATTGAAAATCTGAAAAAATGAATTATCCCCATTTACGAACCAGGTCTGGAAGATATGGTTTTGAGGAATGAAAAGGCAGAACGTTTACATTTTACTTCAAAACTTTCCGATGTTCTAAACGACGTTCAGGTTGTATTTAGTGCAGTGGGGACGCCTCCTGATGCTGACGGTAGCGCCGATTTGAAATATGTGCTGGAAGTTGCCCGGACTATCGGGCAAAACATGCAACAGTATGTTTTGTTAGTAACTAAAAGTACCGTTCCGGTTGGGACTGCAGCATTGGTAAGACAGACCATTCAAACGGAATTAGATAAACGTAACATTTCCATTGAGTTTGACGTAGCATCTAATCCTGAATTTCTGAAAGAAGGTGATGCTATCAAGGATTTTATGAGTCCCGATCGTGTGGTGGTAGGCGTCGAAAGCGAAAGAGCGAAAGAGCTTATCACCAAACTTTATCGTCCGTTTCTATTGAATAATTTCCGTGTTATTTTCATGGATATTCTTTCTGCCGAAATGACCAAATATGCTGCCAATGCGATGTTGGCAACGCGTATCAGCTTTATGAATGATATGGCTAACTTATGTGAACTTGTAGGTGCCGACATAAATATGGTTCGAAAAGGCATTGGTTCAGATCAACGAATTGGAGGTAAATTCTTGTATGCAGGATGTGGTTATGGAGGTTCTTGCTTCCCGAAAGATGTAAAAGCATTGATACAAACTGCCGACCAAAACGGATACGAATTAAGGGTTTTAAAAGCAGTGGAAGAAGTAAATGTTTTCCAAAAGCAAGTATTACTTCACAAGTTAGAGAAACATTTTAATGGAAATATTAGTGACAAAACGATCTGCATTTGGGGATTATCATTCAAACCGAATACCGATGATATGCGTGAAGCTCCTTCGTTGGTATTGATTGAAAAACTTTTAAAGGCAGGTTGTAATGTACGTGTTTTAGATCCCGTTGCCATGCACGAAGCAAAAACAATTATTCATTCCAAAATGGCTTCATTAATCAAATCAGATTCTTCGAATATCTATTTTGCAAATGATATTTACGACGCTGTGCTGGATGCCGATGCAATGTTACTTGTTACCGAATGGAAAGAATTCCGTATGCCAAGTTGGGGTGTTGTGAAAAAATCAATGAAAGGTCCTTTGATTCTTGATGGAAGAAATATATACGACAAGAATGAAATGAAAGAACTTGGTTTTATGTATGAACCAATAGGATAATTTCCAATATAACAAACTGAAATACAATACTAAAAATTTTACAAATATTATTTTTTTTGGACTGTAATAAAAAACAATTTAATAAAGGATGAGAAAGCACATATTACTTTTAACAATTACATTAATATACAGTAATTTTTATATTAATGCGAAAGGAGCAACTGATTCAAATTCAGGAAAAACGGCAAAGCAGTATACAACATCTGAAGCCGGGAATTTAAGACTATCATACGTGGGAGAACTCCAATTTGTTAGTTATGAACAGCCTGTTGAAATAGGAACAAGTATCAGTATCAATCAAAACAAGAAATTCCAAACGATATTGGGAATCGGAGGAGCTTTGACAGATGCATCCGCAGAAACTTTTTTCAAAATGCCTGTCTCAAAACAAAAAGATTTCATGAAATCGTATTATAATCCGATTGGTGGAATTGGTTATACATTGGCAAGAACGTCAATTAATAGTTGTGATTTTTCGAGTGAAAGTTACACTTACGTCGCTGATAAAGATGTTGCGTTGAAAACATTTAATATTAGCCACGATTTAAAATACCGCGTTCCGTTCATAAAAAAAGCGATTGATGAAGCCGGTGGAAAGTTAGTTATATATGCTAGCCCCTGGAGTCCTCCGGCATGGATGAAAGACAACAACGATATGTTGCATGGTGGAAAATTATTACCGGAATATAATCAAACCTGGGCAAATTATTTTGTTAAGTTTATTCAGGAATATGAAAAAAACGGTATTCCTATTTGGGGCTTAACGGTTCAAAACGAACCTATGGCAATACAAACTTGGGAATCATGTTTTTATTCTGCTATTGAAGAAAAGAATTTTGTAAAAAATTTTTTAGGACCAACCCTTCATAAATCAGGAATGGGAAACAAAAAAATTATTGTCTGGGATCATAATCGCGATTTGATGTTCCAACGTGCAAACGATACTTACATTGATAAAGAAGCCGCAAAATATATATGGGGTGTTGGTTTTCACTGGTACGAAGACTGGAGTACCGGCATACAACAATTCGAGAATGTTCAACGGGTAAATGAAGCTTTTCCTGATAAAAACCTCCTGTTTACGGAAGGATGTATTGGTAATTTCAAATTAAATAAAATCAACGATTGGAGTCATGGAGAACATTACGGTCGGTCAATGATTAATGATTTTAATAACGGAACAGTTGGTTGGACTGATTGGAATATATTGTTGGATGAACAAGGTGGACCAAATCATGTACATAATTTCTGTTTTGCTCCGGTTCACTATAACACAAAAACAGATGAATTGATTTATACCAATGAATTTTACTATATTGGTCATTTTTCAAAATTCATAAAACCGGGAGCCAGACGAATTTCGGTCGCTTCAAACAGAAGTTATTTATTGACTACAGCTTTTCAAAATGTGGACGGAAAGATTGCGGTGGTTGTCATGAATCAGGGAGACAGTGGTGAAACGTTCTTAATTTGGATGGACGGTAAATCCACTAAATCAACAGTCCCCGGAAGGTCAATTTCTACATTCGTTATTGAGTAACTAATTTAGAAGGCTGGTTTTAAAAAAGGGAAGTATTTTAATACTTCCCTTTCCATAATATTCTTAACCATTCTCCCAATTTGCTTTCAGCGGGGTTGTTTTGTACTTTCCATATACGCTCTTTTGTAAGTTCATCCGGCATAAATTGTTGATCAACAAAATGGTTCGGAAAATCGTGCGAGTATTTATAATTCTTGCCGTAGTTCAAATCCTTCATTAGTTTGGTGGGTGAATTGCGCAAATGAAGCGGTACAGGCAAGTTTCCGGTTCGTTCAACTAATGCCAATGCATCATCGATAGCCTGATTAGCCGAATTACTCTTGGGTGAAGAAGCTAAATAGACAGTCGCTTCAGATAGAATTATGCGTCCTTCAGGCCATCCAATTTTCTGTAATGCATCGAAGCAAGCATTGGCCAACAACAAAGCATTCGGATTGGCTAAACCAATATCTTCGGCTGCCGAAATTACCAATCGACGAGCAATAAATTTTGGATCTTCGCCACCTGCCACCATCCGTGCCAACCAATAAATGGCGGCATCAGGGTCACTCCCGCGGATAGATTTGATAAATGCGGAAATAATATCGTAGTGCATCTCGCCATCCTTGTCGTACGCCATCGGATTTTGTTGCAGACGTTCGGTAACCACTTCGTTAGTGAAATGTACAACGCCTTCGGGTTCGGCAGCCACAACAAGTTCCAGAATGTTGAGCAGTTTACGGGCATCTCCACCGGAAAATCGCAATAAAGCTTCGGTTTCATCCAGCACTATTTCACGGGTTTTCAATTCAACATCAGTCTTGATGGCACGTTCAGCCAGTTCCAACAGGTCATCGTTATCGAGCGGTTTAAGCACATATACCTGACAGCGGGAGAGGAGCGGAGTGATAACTTCAAACGAAGGATTTTCAGTAGTAGCACCAATCAGCGTTACTGTTCCATTTTCCACAGCTCCAAGCAACGAATCCTGTTGCGATTTACTGAAACGATGAATTTCGTCAATAAACAAGATTGGATTACCGCTTTGAGTGAAAATACGATTGGATTTGGATTTTTCTATTACTTCACGAACATCTTTAACCCCTGAACTAACAGCACTCAATGTATAAAACGGACGATCAAGCTTATTGGCAATAATCTTTGCCAGCGTGGTTTTGCCTACTCCCGGCGGTCCCCAAAGGATAATCGAAGCAATGCGACCCGATTCAATCATCTGACGCAAGATGGCATTATCACCTACCAGATGTTTTTGTCCGATAAATTGATCGAGGGTTTGCGGGCGGAGACGTTCGGCTAAAGGTTGCATGGGATTCGGGATATTTTACTCTGACAAATGTATGAATAAAAAGCTTATTACTACTTTAATTTATATTCCTTCAGGTGAAAATTTCGTTTTTTTTCAGAAAACTCGAAATCAAATTGAACGAGTAGAATAATAACGACACCATTTTTTCAATCCACATTCCTCGCATTTTGGTTTACGTGCCACACAAATATATCGTCCATGTAGTATTAACCAATGATGTGCTTTTGGAATCAATTCCGGTGGAATGTATTTTATTAGTTCAAGCTCCGTTTGGAGCGGATTTTTAGAATTGGTTGTGAGTCCCAATCGCTCCGAAATGCGAAAAACATGCGTATCAACCGCCATTGCCGGCTTATCAAAAATAACCGAAGCAATCACGTTGGCGGTTTTACGTCCAACACCGGGTAAAGTTTGCAGTTTATCCACATCATCGGGCACAATGCCACCAAAATCGGTCATTAGTTTTTGTGCCATTCCCACCAAATGCTTCGCTTTATTGTTTGGATAAGACACCGAACGAATATATTCGAAAATTACTTCTGGAGTTGCGGCAGCCATTGCTTCAGGAGTTGGGAAATCGACCAACAAAGAAGGTGTAATCATATTCACACGCTTATCTGTACATTGCGCTGATAGAATTACCGCTACCAACAATCCAAAAGGATCATCGTAATGCAATTCTGTTTCAGCAACTGGCACATTTTCAGTAAACCAGGCAATAATGTTGTCGTATCGTTGTTTTGTAGTCATATTCTCTTAAGGGCAACATTAAGTAGTTGCCGGAAATAATATTCATTTTATTTTTGTGCAAAATTATAGTAAAAAATGATTTTTCACGTTCCTTTTTTGCTATTTTTGCAAATTAAAATTGCATACCGGATATCTCAAATAAAGAATTGAACAACAAAAGTCTAATTTAATTGTGAATTTTGAATTCATAATTATGAATTGATAATACATGGCACCTAAAAAACCGATTAAGACTATTCCAAAGCCCGAACCTCGCCCAGAAACAAAGTCCGAACGCAAGGATAAGAAACAAACCACAAAATCAAACAATGTCGGTTTGGGTAAAAAGTTGATGAATTTTATAGCTGATGAACGCACCCGATTTATAGTTGGAATTGCTGTTTTAATTAGCGTGGTATTTTTATTAATATCATTCATCTCTTATTTCTTCTTTGCTTATATCGACCAAAGTAAAATGGATCTTTCGTGGAGTGAATTACAGCTTATGCGTTCGGACATTCAAAATTGGGGATCAGTTTTAGGTGCTGTTCTAGCCGATTCACTTATCAGACATGGTTTTGGAATAGCCTCATTTGCCATGTTGTATTTCGGAACAGTATTGGGATTACGTTTAATGAAAGTGCGCATTGCATCACTTTGGAAAGCCTTCTTTCATGCTAGTTTTTGGTTAGTTTGGTTATCTGTTATGCTTGGTTATGTCTTAATCCCTTTTTATAATAATTATACTTTTTCATTCTCTCCGGGAGGAGAACAAGGCGATGAAGCGAGTAAATGGTTGATTTCGTATGTAGGTATACCTGGAACTTTGATGATTCTGATTGGTACTTTTTTAATTTATGCAATCGTTTCTTCAAAATCTACTATTCCGTTCCTGAAACGAATATTCTCTCGCAAATCGAAAGATGCTCAGATTGCCGAACCTGAATTTTATATTAACAATGAGTCGGACGAACCAACAGTTGCAGTCGGAACTGAAATTATTCCGGAAGATTGGATTGTAAAAGGAAATGAAAATGATGAAGAATTGATAATTGAAACGAACGAAATAGATGAAGTTCCTTTTGAAATTGAACAACCCGAAGAAAATGAAGAAAGCAAAGCGGTTGATGCTGAGGACTCCGGAATTACAGATAATGATAATGAAGATCCATTTTACAATGTAGCCAAATTAGGCAAATATGATCCGACATTGGAATTGTCACACTATAATCCTCATACGCTCGATTTGTTGAAAGTTTATGGAACCGACAACGAAACTCAAATTGACATGGTGGAGCAAAATGCAAACAAAGATCGCATTATCAAAACTTTGCAAAACTATGGTATCGAAATTGAAACTATCAAAGCAACAGTCGGACCAACTATTACTTTGTATGAAATAGTTCCCAAAGCGGGTGTGCGTATTTCAAAAATACGAAATTTGGAATATGATATCATGCTCAGTCTGGCAGCAACAGGAATTCGAATTATTGCACCTATTCCTGGAAAAGGAACTATCGGAATTGAAGTTCCAAACTCTGATCCTCAGGTAGTTTCAATGCATTCGATTATTGCTTCCAAAAAATTTCAGGAATCGAAATTCGATCTTCCGGTAGCTTTTGGACGCACCATTACCAACGAAATTTTCATGGTGGACTTAACCAAAATGCCACATTTGCTCGTGGCCGGTGCAACCGGACAAGGAAAATCGGTGGGACTGAATGCCATCATCACTTCGTTGCTTTACAAAAAACACCCATCGCAACTGAAATTGGTGTTGGTTGACCCAAAAAAAGTGGAATTCAATATTTATGGTGATATTGAAAAGCATTTTTTAGCCAAGTTGCCCGACGGTGACGATGCCATCATTACCGATACCAGCAAAGTAGTGGAAACGCTGAATTCGCTTTGCAAAGAGATGGACGATCGCTACGATTTGCTCAAAAAAGCACATGTGCGTAATCTCAAAGAATACAATGAGAAATTCACCATTCGCCACCTGAATCCGGAAAAAGGACACCGTTTTTTGCCTTATATCGTGGTGATTGTAGATGAATTTGGCGATCTGATTATGACAGCAGGTAAAGAAGTGGAAATGCCGATTGCACGGATTGCTCAGTTGGCACGCGCGGTGGGAATTCACATGATTATTGCCACACAACGGCCATCGGTGAACATCATTACTGGTGTAATTAAAGCCAATTTCCCGGCTCGTGTGGCTTTCAAAGTTTCGTCTATGATTGACTCACGCACCATTCTCGATTCACCCGGAGCCAACCAATTGGTGGGACGTGGCGACATGCTTTTCTCTCAAGGTAACGATTTGATTCGCGTGCAATGCGCCTTTGTGGATACGCCCGAAGTGGAAAATATTGTGCATCATATCAGTAAGCAACAAGCTTATCCAACGGCTTTTTATCTTCCTGAATATACCCGACCTGAAGGAGATGGAATTGATTCAAGTTCAATTGATATGACAAAACGCGATCCGCTTTTCGAAGAAGCTGCGCATCTGATTGTGGCTAACCAACAAGGTTCAACGTCGTTGATTCAACGCAAATTCTCCATCGGTTATAACCGTGCAGGACGAATAGTTGATCAACTGGAAGTAGCAGGTATTATTGGCCCGTTTGAAGGAAGTAAAGCCCGTCAAGTATTGGTTATGGACGATTATCATTTGCAGCAGATTTTGAAACATTTGTAGACAGTAATCAGTTTTTCGATTGTACAATAAAACATCTATATTATGTTCAAAAAAATAATTTATTCTATTGCCATTTTATTTCTTTCCGTCCAAAGCCTTTCTGCGCAAAGTAATGTTCAAGCTGAAAAGATCATCACCGGTTTACTGGCTGACGCGAAAAATAATGCCATAAAAACCAATTTCAAATTAGCGGTGACGGAAAATAGCAATTCTCCGGCTCAGTTTTCCACCGGAACTTTCACGATAAAAGGAAGCAAATTTGTATTGGAAATGGAGGAAATGAAAGTTTGGTTTGACGGTAAAACGCAATGGGCTTACGTTCAAAAAAACAATGAAGTATCGATTACCGAACCTTCTGAAAAGGAATTGTCTGAAACAAACCCAATGGCCATTTTGTCGGGTTTTAAAGCCAAAAGTTCCATCCGCTTTTCCACTCTTGTTAAATCGGGACAAAATTATTGCATCGAAATGGTTCCTAAATTCAAGAATCAGGATATTAGTAAAATTGAAGTTCAGATAAACAAAAACAGCGGAAACCTGTTCTCTATTAAATTAATCAACAAAAATGGAAATTCTTCGATTCTGACCTTAAGCAATTTTCAGAAAGATTTAAAAGTGTCTGATAATAATTTTATTTTCAACGTCGAAAAATATAAAGGTGTAACAATAAATGATTTACGCTAGTAATAGACCAATCAACCAATTAACTAATCAACAAAATATAATCAATGAACGAAAAAGTACGTTGCCTTATTATAGGTTCAGGACCTGCAGGATACACAGCGGCAATCTATGCTTCACGCGCAAATCTTTCACCAGTCTTATACGAAGGAATGCAACCCGGTGGACAATTAACCACCACCAATGAAGTAGAAAACTTTCCGGGTTATCCGGCAGGAATAACCGGAACTGAATTAATGGAAGATCTAAAAAAGCAAGCCGAACGATTTGGAGCCGATATTCGTTTTGGAATGGCAACAGCAACCGATTTATCGTCAGCTCCATATAAAGTAACCATCGATGGTGAAAAAATCATTGAAGCAGAAACCATCATTATTTCAACCGGCGCAACTGCAAAATATCTCGGTTTGCCCGACGAACAAAAATATGCCGGATCGGGCGTTTCAGCTTGTGCAACTTGCGACGGTTTCTTTTATCGTAAAATGACAGTTGCTGTTGTTGGTGGTGGCGACACAGCTTGCGAAGAAGCTACTTATCTGGCCGGACTGGCAAGCAAAGTGTATCTGATTGTACGCAAACCTTTCTTGCGTGCTTCCAAAATTATGCAGGAGCGCGTACTGTGCAATCCAAAAATTGAAATGCTTTTTGAACACGAAACATTGGGTTTAACCGGTGACAAAGTTGTTCAGGGAGCTAATCTGGTAAAACGTCGCGGACAAGCTGACGAAGCGCAAGTTCATATCGACATTGACGGATTCTTTTTGGCTATCGGTCATACACCAAACTCCGATATCTTTAAACCATGGTTAGAAACTGACGAAATCGGTTATATTAAAACTATTTCCGGAACGCCACGTACTCACGTTCCCGGTATATTCGCCGCAGGCGATGTTGCTGATCCACATTACAAACAAGCTATTACTGCTGCCGGAACCGGTTGTCAAGCTGCCATAGAAGCTGAACGGTACTTATCGGAAAAGGGATTGTAATACCGATTGCACAAATAATATAGTCCAATCTCGACCCTGCCTGCCGCAGACAAGTTCGTCTTATTGTACTATTTATTTGTATGCATCGGCATTAACAACAGTAAACGTATAAAACAGTTTGGACTGTTTTATACGTACAATTGGTAT
>Ga0209746_1000362_pt1 | contig 23955 bp, 21 predicted proteins | sample BarGraNGADG00211_3_FD_184496 | JGI IMG/M metagenome (GOLD analysis project Ga0209746, IMG submission 184496) | Arctic peat soil microbial communities from Barrow, Alaska - Barrow Graham LP Ref core NGADG0011-211 (SPAdes) (version 2) | ecosystem: Environmental > Terrestrial > Soil > Wetlands >... | reverse complement strand
CTTCCCGGTATCATGCGATAAACCTCAACTATCCGCATGGTTAAGCCACTCGTTAACCTTTATCGCGTTGTATCTGGTTTTAGGTATGCGAATCGACAGGCGGGAATGAGACGGGAATGGCAGAGCAACCATATTTTGCTTGCCTTGCACACGCTCCGCTGGCACGACCTGAGGCACACACACGCCGCTGTGATGGTGGCGAAGGGTGTTAACGTGAAGCTCCTGCAACGTCAGATGGGCCACGCCGACATCGGCACAACGCTCAACACATACGGCCACCTGATACCGGAAGCCTCAGAGGGTGTCGGTGAGGCGTTCGACGAGATGATATACCCGGACGGGGCGCGGTGGCCGACAGGCAAGCTCGTAAGGGTCAAGTAGAATCGCCTGACGCATAAGCTGAGAGGCCCCCACTTTCGGGGGCCTTATTCTTTGCGGTGACAACCTGCTGAAGAGGCGTTCAAACACTCGCGGGGGATTTATTCGGGTCCGCGGTCGCTTTACTTATCCAAAGGCATTACACGGCCTCTGAGCGATTCGTGGAGCAATATAAGCATTATGATCACCGGGGAGCTTTAGGCGATTTCCCTGCTACTATCGCTGTCACGCCAAGATAGATGCCTAGGACCACAGCCCAAATAAAGAACCCGATAATTACACCTAGCCACCCTCCGATCAACGCCCCGATAATCAAGAAACTGACTAGAACCATCAAGAATGCAAAGGCGGCCTCTTTGGTCGAAACCGGCTTCGCTTGTTTCACCGTACCCTCCCCATTTTTCCTATCCGTTACATCGTCATAACAGCCGGTGTTTGTAAGTGGACGAGCAAGCAACGCATCAGGAATAATGAGAAGCCAAGCCCGCATACGTAAACGCCCAGGATCCCCGGAGGATATGGCAACCGCCCTCAGGTAACCGCCAGGATAAAACCGCATGCGAGCCCGCGGGTCGGGCATTGCTCCATAAAGGAAAGCTCACCGGCGAGCAGGTGGAAAGGCTCGTAGAGATCAAGTAAGGGGCAGCGATGAAGCGCGAAGAGGCAACTGCTGAAAGAGGTCGGGAACGACATGGGAAAGAAGCTCGACGCCCTTGTGTTCACCAAGTGATGCGGTGAGACGTGGGCCTGGGGTAGAATGTTGAAAAGCGGGAAGGGGGGTGACTATGGATAACAGATGGGAAGTGCAAGTAAAGGTACTACCCCCAACCGAGCAACAGATAGATGATACTTCCGCAACTCATCAATGGCGTCTACAACAAGCACAATTACTGCTTGATGCCTACGATAAAGGTGAGTTGCCAGAAGAAGTGATGCAGGAGATTTCGAGAATAATCGAAAAAAGGAATAGTCATACTCGGAGAATAAGATAGAGGCCCCCACGCGAGGGCCTTTTTCTTTGTGGCGGTAAGCGGCGGATAGGCGGTTATAACCCACGGGGAGGGTTTGAAAGGGATACGCGCTTTGCTAATCCCAACGCGTTATACGGCCTCTAAGGGCTTCGGAGTAAGCGCAGCGGTCAATGCCACCTGCTCCTGACGCCGTGGTAGACAGCCTCTAGCCACACTATCCCAACCAAGCAGATGGCGACAACGACTGGCGCTTTCAACTTAACCCCTTTGTTAAGATAGTGACTTCAGTCCTCGGCCTCTCCTACATACTATCTTTACCTTTCACTTTGACGCTCATGCGAAATTCTCCTTTGGCTGAGACGAGGAGAGAGAGGGTTCTTTTGTAGGACATCTTTCAAAATCCATCTCCACTTCCCCTGTTTCCACTAATACTGCCATCCAATAGTACTGTGGGCATTTATCCAATAGTACTGTCCAATAGTACGTTCCAATAGTACTTTGGTGTGGGGGGTGTGTGTCCTAGTGTCCTTGCCTTCAGTAAAGAAGGCTCCGGGTTTTTCTTGCAGTACTAGTGGAAAGTCTTTCCCGACCAGGGAGAAAAGAGTGGCTCCAAAGATAAAGAGGACATCAATTATTTGGGCGACCCCCGAAGTAAAAAAAGACATCATCCCGAGGAGGGTCTATTTCCGCAGTCGCTGCTAGCTTTGCATACTCCCCACCCCCGCCCGGGCCTCCCGCCTCCATCGTCGTCGCTACCTCCTGAGTAACCGACACGCCCGGGATCGCGGTAGAGTCCTACTTCCATGCCCAGGCTGTACTGGGGCTTTTCGCGATCCGTAGACGGGAATGAGACGGGAATGCTCGAGAGGTGAGGGTGAAGACAAGAGTGTGCTACTACTGCTCAAATGGCTTGAGACTGTGACATAACGTTGGTACGACAGGCAGATATAGGACCTGCGAGGGCGGGTCTCCGAGGCCCGCCATCCCGCTGTTCCTCAAGGGGCTCGAGAAGGGATAGGATACGCGAGGAGTCCCGGGGAGCGTCTTCAGGCGCGATGGCGACGGGGATGACGAGCTCTTCGAGGGCGTCTACTACATGTCTCCTGAACTCGAGCGGACTTTTCTGAGGACGCTCGTCGACTCTCTCGATGACAAAGAGGGCTGGTCCTGCCGGGTCCACGATTCAAGACCTGACCCCGCTTAGAACCCCATCGAGCTGAGCGTCTCAGACAGGATCCTCTCCGCGTCACCCCACTTGTCGAGCAGGCCGTGGAGCAGATCGTCGTTGGAAAGGAGGTGGAAGAAGGAGAGCCCCCACCTTGCCAGGGTGATCTTGTGGGTGGCGCCCAGCCTCCCCCTGATTATCATGCGTATCAGGTCTTTGCGCCTGAGCAGCGCGTCGACGTAGTCCCTCCGCGAAGCCACCTTGAACACCGGGATGCCACGGTCCCTGATGCCCTTGTCCATCTTGAACTCGCCGTTCTGGACCGCGACTGTGCTCGAGTACTCGTCGCTTATCTGGAGCCCGACCTCCTTTCCGTCCAGGTGCCTGATGATCGTCTCCCAGTCGGAATCACCCGACATATAGGCCCGCCCCGCATCAAAGACCGTGTTCTGCATCCTGAAAAGCTCGTCAGGTGTCGCGCTCATGGTAAACTCGTCGATCCGCCTCGCGAGCGCGGGGTCGTCGATCTTCGGGTAGAGGTTCAGGATCTCGAAATAACGCTTGATGATGTTCTGGTGACGGCGGTCCGGCCGATGCTGTCCCGGTTCGGTCATGCTCCTGCGATCACTCCTCTCCCTGCCCCTCGAGCTTCTTGCGCCACTCCGCCAACCTCGCCGATATATCGCGCTCGAAGCCCTCATCCGTGTGGTGGTAATAACGGCGCCCCTTGAGGCCCTCCGGCATGTGCTCCTGGGAGACCAGGTGGTCCGTGAAGTTGTGCGCGTACTTGTAGCCGGAGCCGTACCCGAGCTCCTTCATCAGGCGGGTCGGCGCGTTCCGGATCACCATGGGCACCGGCAGTGCACCGTACTTCCTGACGTCCTGCTTGACCTGCCCGTAGCCGGAGTAAAGGGCGTTGCTCTTGGGCGCCGTCGCCAGGTAGGTCACAGCCTGCGCCAGCGCCAGGTCGCATTCCGGCATCCCGACGAAGTGGCAAGCCTGCATGGCGGCGACGCAGACCAGGAGGGCCCGCGGGTCGGCGTTGCCAACGTCCTCCGACGCGAACCTTATCAGCCTTCGCACTATGTAGAGCGGGTCCTCCCCGGACTCGAGCATGCGTCCAAGCCAGTAGAGCCCCGCGTCGGGGTCGGAGTCCCGCAGGCTCTTGTGGAGCGCTGATATCAGGTTGTAGTGCTCTTCGCCCCCCTTGTCGTAGAGGAGGGTCTTCTCCTGGGCGACCTTCATGACCACGTCGGTCGTCACGCGCTTCCCCTCGGAGTCCTGGACCATGAACGCCGACATCTCGAGAAGGTTGAGCGCGATGCTGGCATCGCCGTCGGCGATCCCCGCCATGGCCCGCGCCGCGTCGTCGTCGACCTCCAGCTCGAGGGACCCCAGGCCGCGCTCCCCGTCGGCCAGGGCGCGCCGGACTATCCTCTCGAGGTGCTCGGTGTCGAGCCGGTTGAGCACGTAGACGCGGGTGCGCGAGAGCAGCGGGGAGATGACCTCGAACGACGGGTTCTCGGTTGTTGCCCCGATGAGCGTGATGGTCCCGTCCTCGACGTGCGGGAGGAACGCGTCCTGCTGCGCCTTGTTGAACCGGTGTATCTCGTCGACGAAGAGGATGGTCTTGACGCCGTTGAACTTGCGGCGCTCCCTGGCCTCGGCGATCAGCTTCCGCAGCTCGGGAACGCCGGCCGTGACCGCGCTGAACTTCACGAACTCGCTCTCGGTCGCGCCGGCGATTATCCTCGCGAGGGTGGTCTTGCCGCTCCCCGGCGGCCCCCAGAATATCATCGAGGAGACCATGTCTTCCTCGATGGCGCGCCTCAGGGGCTGGCCGGGACCGACTATGTGCTCCTGCCCCTCGAACTCCTCGAGAGTCCTGGGGCGCATCCGGTCCGCCAGCGGCGTGCCGGTCAGGAAATCGTCATCGGCCTGGTCGAAGAGGTCCCTTTCCATCAATCACCGCCCGCGAACGTCCTGCAGACCGCTTCGAGTTCGCCCAGGGCATCCCTCTCCCGCTCGGATACCTCGCGCGCGATCGGGGAAGCCTCCCTGACCGCATCAGTCCCAACGCCCGAGAGCTCTTTGAAGATCACGGACATCTCCGTCCAGCGGTCGCCGATCGCGATGAACTCGCGGCCTATCGTGGAGAGTCGGGGCTCATCGACCGTCGGCGCCGCCTGGAGCAGGAACCTGCCGAACATGCGGCGGAAGTTGCCTCCGTAGCCGGTCCCGCCCTTTTCGGCCGACACGTAGAAGGTCATGCAGACCAGGGTCAGGCTCGCGGCATCCATCTCGTCAGGCCATGCCGGCATCTCCGATGCTAGCCGTTCGAGGCCGGCCGTACCGGTTGCGACGGTGACACCGTCACCGCCGACCCGGGCCCAGTCCCCGGTGTCGCCCAGGTTGTTCGCGACCACCTGCCGGATCGCGCAGCGGACCGCTCGCCGGATCGAGGTCAGCCTCGCGGGTACCTCGAAGCGGTAGAAAGAGTTCTGCGCCGGCTGCGGAAACCAGGTAGAGGCGCGGGCTTTCGCAAGGTTCTCGAGCGAACATTCCTGGACAGAGTCGCGGTCGTTGTCGGCCACGAAAGCCACGCCCTTCGAATCGTCGTATCCGACCAGCACGACGCGGTGCCCGCTGAAATGAACCTTAGCGTTCAGGTAGTCAAGGTAGTGGACGTCGGTGCGCACCATCACGGGGACGCCGTCATCCAGCATCCGTTTCGCCTCGAGCCAGCCGGCCCGGGGGTCGAGCCCCGAGACCACGTCCATCCCGAAACCCAGGTTTTCGGCCAGTTGCTCCTCCAGCATGAAGGCCCTGCCGCCCACGTAGACCCTGGGCTGCATCCCGGGGTTCTGGTAATAGACGAAACCGAGGCCCGCGCCGAGGCCGAAGACCATGTCCTCGGTCAGGTCGTGCCCGTGGAACGCCAGCATGTCGCGTATCGCCGTGCTCGAGCAATGCCCGCCAGGCCGGTGGGGAAACTCTTCTATGTAGACTCTGGTCAACTGTCGCTCCCGGTCGTCGGCTTCCAGACAGATTCTACAGCAGTCGGCCGACAACGATCCGCCGCCGCGCCCGGCGATAGGCCGGCCAGAGAATAGTACGATAACGGCGCTCGGCGCGGAATGCCTTTTGTCACCGGAGGAGACGCGAAGCCGGAGGTCTCGGGGCCGGGCCCGACCGAAGTCCAGACGATAGCGGAAATGTACCCCTTTGAGGATGCGCAGATACCCTCAGTATGGTTACAATGGTGCGATTCGGGCGGGGCGGTGAGCGGTGGGGAAGCGTACGGCGCGTGATGGCAGGAAAAGTCGAGACCGCGGGTAATCTCATCAGAAGCTTCCTGCTCGACTTGACGCAGGATGACCTGATGGAACTCAAGTACTGACGGGGAGCAAAGTGGACTGGACAGAGAACGAGAAGGCAGCCGAGCCCGCGAGGCCTGAGGGCCCCGGGCCTGGGATCCCGGAGGCGCCCGGGCCCGACTCGGCGCAAGTCGGCGATGTGACGGTCGTGACAGGCGGCGAGAATGCTGCGGGAGTTGCCCCGGTCACGCAGGAGCCACCCCCGGAACAGGTGCCGGTCCAGCCATTTCCTCCTGCTCCCGAAGGCACTGCGGTGGCCACGGCCTCGGCACCCGTGCAGGTCACCACACCGCCGCCGCCCGCACCGATCGCTTCGCCCACCGGTGAGGTCGAAGCCCACCGGATCGAAGCCTCGGACCTGGCCGTGGCGCCGGGTTTCCTGCTGGGTGCCGAGGTCGCCCGGTCGGCCCGGCTCCAGCAACCGGCCGCTGACGAACAGCTCTCGCTCCTCAACCAGGAGGCGGCGTTCAGGAAGAAGCTCTACCTGGCGCTGATAGTCATCGCCGCCGTCTTTTTCGCGGGGATGATCGCCGGAGCGGTGGTGGGGGTTTTCGTCTAGGGCGGTCCCTGACAGGCCAGGCGCCGGGATCGACCGGCCCGCCGGCACAAGCAGGGGCGCGCGATCACGGGGTCGTGGCCGGTGCAGGCGCCGGCGCCGGGTTCATCACCAGGAAATCGTTTCTCACGAACCCCTCGGCGACGACGTCCTTACCGCTCGACGTGACGTTGGCGCCGCACTTGTACCAGGTCTTGCCGTCGGCGCCAGTCACCGATTGCAGCACCGTCATGGTCTGCCCGGCCACCAGCAGCCCGACGATGGTGGCGTGTGCGTCCGGGGCGGAACGCATCCGGACACCGTCACCTTTTACGCTCGCGGTCTGCTTGGGTGCGGCCGCCTTCTGGCTCTCCTGCTTGGCCTTCGCGGCCTCCTGCTCTTTCCTGATCTTCTCGGCGGCCTGACGGGCGGCGGCCTGCCGCTTAGCCTGCGCGGCCTCCTTCTGGGGCTTTCTGAACGCGTCGGCTATCCGCCATCCGAACGCGAAGCCGAACCCGAACAGGCCTATCAGCACCAGGGAGAGCAGCGCGACCAGAAGGACGTCGAAAGCCTTGCTCCGCCGCTCGGCGTCCCGCGCCTCGCGTTCCTTGCCCGCCGGCATATACCCGGGCGTCACGTACTGCCAGCTTATGACGCTGGCGTTCTCGTTCACGTCGCGGCTGAACGCGAGTCTGCTCAACTGGCTTGCGCTGCGCTGCATGTTGGGCGAGGTGGTCAGGCTTTCGACCATCTCCTCTTCGTTGACCGTCTTCCACATCCCATCCGTGCACAGTATCAGGACGTCGCCAGGAACGATCTCGACCTCGTTGTACCCGATCATCGCCTCGGTCGACTGGCCCAGGAGGCCGCCAGAGGCACCGGGCAGTGAGAACTGCGACTCCCCGGCGCCGCCCGCTGGCGCTCCGCCGGGAACGTCGAACAGCGTAGGTGGCTCCTCCGTGACTCGGGGGGCTCCGGGTTGCTCAGGAGTGGACGGCCCGGCCAACGGCGCGGGCGGAGGGGCGACCTCCCCACCCTGAAGAGACTGCGAGGGGGGGATTTCGCCGGACGTTGAAACAGTCGCCGGGGGAGCTGGTTTTTGTGTCACCACGGCCTCGGGCGGCGCGGACGCGGATGGCGGAGACGGCTCCGACGGCGCGGGTGTTGCCGGTGAGCCGGTCGGCGTGAGGTCGTAGAGCCTCTCCATGTGGAGCAGGTATATCCTGCCCGTCCCGACGTGCCCGATGTACGCCTTCCGCTTGTCGGTCACGGCGACGGTCAGCGAGACGGCGGCCGGCTCACCGGTTCCTTTTCGCGCGGTCTCCTCGAACAGGGACTTGCCGACACCGGCGATCGACTCCCTTATGAGCCGCTCCATGTAGACGCGGTTGAGCTCCTCCTCGGCGATGACCGCCGGCTCTATAGCGCTCCTCACCAGTTCGAGCGCCTTCTTGGCCATATTCTCGGTACCCGACGGCTCCGCGCCACTGTCTGCTATGCCCATGTACGCGGTCACGGGAATAGGCACCCTGCGGTACGTGTAGTCGTATGCGAAATGCGCGTCGCGGGGGACCTGTTTCTCCCCCATGTGGGATGCGGAGCCAACGTTGCTTGCCTCTGGCACTGCCACCTCCGAGCTTGCCGGCCACAGTCAACAATTATAGCGCAGCGACCTGTTTCACATACTGATGCTCAGGACCTTCGAAAGGTCCACGTTACCCGTGATCTTCAGCTTGCCCTGTTCGATGGACGTCCCCGAGATGCTGAACGGCAGGTTTTCCCTCACGGTGAAGATAGGGTTGCGGGAGATGATGGCGTTGACCGCGTTGATGCCGTTCTGGTTCACCTGGGTCCCACCGACGGCAATCTTCTGCGGCACGAAGTAGACGAATCTCCCGTTGAGCGCGTGGAGCGTGCCGGTGGCGTCGATGGGCACGGTCGACCCGTTGGCGTTTATGAAAGCTGAAACCTTGAGCGTGTTGTCCTCGATCGTCACGGTCGGGTCGATGAGGTACGTGGTCGCGACGGAGAAGAAGGTGTTTATCTGGTCGGCGACGATGGTCGCCTCGAACGTACCGCCGGGCCAGCCGGGGCTGTCCAGGCTTATGGTGTCGAACTTCACGCCCTCGATCGTGATGTTCCGCGCGCTCACCTTGAGGCTATCGTACTTTTTGAAGGCCAGCTTCAGCGCCGGGAACGCCATGATCGAGACCGAGAGGTCGGTGGCCTGCGGATACCGTTTCTGGATCTCGCGCTTAGCGTACGACGAGGCAAGCCTTGGGATCAGCAGTTCGCTCGCTATCCACAGGACGAGAAAAACAGCGAGGATGATGAGGGCTGCTCTGAGGGCTCTGCTGTGCACGTTGTGAAGCGGCCGCCGCCGGCCTTTATTCGCCCTCTTTCTTCAGGATGACCAGGGCGTCGACCGCCACGGGATCGCCGTCGGCCCCGATGATCAACGGGTTGACGTCGACCTCGGCGACCGACCCTTGCTCGAGACCCAGGCGGCCGAGGCCTATGAGCGCCCTGGCAAGCTTTTCCCTGTCCGCGGGGGACATGCCGCGTACGGGCCCGAGGATGGCCCTGGCCCTTATATCCTCCATCATCTGCATCGCGTCGGCCTCGGTGATCGGCGCGACGCGGAAGGCGGTGTCCTTGAGTATCTCGGTGAATATGCCCCCGAGCCCGAACATGACGCACGGCCCGAACTGCGGGTCACGTATGAGACCGATCACCAGCTCGCGCTCGCCCTTTACCATCCCCTGGACGAGTATGCCCTCGCTGGGGTCGCCCTTCAGGTTGGCCATGATCTGGTCGAAAGCCGCCCGGACGTCCTCGTCGGACTTGGCTCCCACGACCACCAGCTCACGCTCGGTCTTGTGGGTTATCTCTGACCCGCAGGCCTTGAGGACGACGGGGTAGCCCAGCTCGCCCGCCGCGGCGACCGCTTCGTCGGAGGTTGAGGTCAACCTCTCGGGAGTGACAGGCACGTCGTACTTCTCCAGCAACAGCTTGGAGTCGTGCTCGGAGAGTGCCGTCTGGCCTCGCTCGAGGGCCGCCTTCACTATGGGGTCGGTCACAGTCATTGTTTCCATTGCGCTACCTTCCGATTATATAGCCGTCAGGGTCTACTTCTTCTCTCAAAACACGCAATTCCTCCGGGGTGGGAGGAGGCGTGATATCGAGGTGACGCGCGACCAGCAGATCGAACGCGCAGTTGTCCTGTACCTCTTCCTCGCTCACGCCGGGGTGGAGCGATTCGATCCTCATCCGGCAGGTGTCCTCGTCGTACCCCAGGATGGCCAGGTTGGTGACCACCTTGTAGGGGCCGGTGCCGATGGGGAGGCCCGCCGCCTCCCTGGCCCCCTTGCCGCTCAGGTACCCGGGGGTGGTTATAAAGTTGACCTTCTCGACGAAGCGGCGCTTGTCCATCGGCGTGACCACGATGGTCCGCCAGCAAAGGCTACCGAGGTCGTTGGCCCCGCCGCTTCCGGGTAAGCGGACCTTCGGCTCCTGGTAGTCGTCCCCGATCATGGTCGAGTTGAGGTTCCCGTACATGTCGACCTGGGCTCCGCCGAGGAACGTGTAGTCGACCATGCCGCGCTGGCAGGTTTCCATCACGTCGTTCATGGTGGTCGCCATAATGGCCTTGTGGGAGGTGCGCGAGTCGCCCACGGATATCGGGAGGCCCGGGAGCTGCGGGGCGACGCCGCCGGCTTCGAATATCGCTATGACGTGGGGGCAGTGGAGCCTCTGGGCGAGCATGGTCGCCGCCATGGGGACCCCTGTGCCAACGAACACTATCGAGTTGTCCTCGAGCAGCCTCGACGCCACGCACACCAGCAGCTCAAGGGGGTTGTAGTCGGTGTGGTCGGCCATCCTCACATCCTCCTCAGCACACGTTGTCGGTGTATATGAGTTTCTCGATGGCGCGGAGCTCGCGCATCCTGTTGACGCCGCCGATCTTGTCCAGGTACTCCTCGAAGTCCCTGACGCCGAACACGTAATCCTTATAGAAGCCCTCGGTGCCCTCTTCGGTCTTGACGGTGTCGAGGTACATACGGAAGAAGTCCTCGTCGAACCAGTACTCGCCCGGCATGTTCCCCGGGTGGCCGCCGTAAGGCGCCTCGACGACGGCGTCGACGCACCAGTAGGGGATGATGGTCTCCTTGGGGTTGGCCCTTATCTCCTCGTGGTGGATGAGCTTCTCGGTGCTTACGATGACCCTCTTCGACGCACGCGCCAGGTAAGGGTCGGACACCAGTATCCCGTCTATCTGGCAGTTGCCATAGATATCAGCCCTGTGCACGTGGACCATCCCGACGTCAGGGTAGAGCGCCGGCAGCGCGCAGAACTTCTTTCCGGTGAACGGGCATGTCACCGTCTTGGCCGCCGACCGCTTGAAGGTATCCGTCCCGAGCATGTTGCGCGAGGGGATGAAAGACAGGCCGGCGGACGCGGCGTAGAACCTCCAGGCGAGCGCGCAGTTGGACCAGTCGCTCTTACGGATGTCCTTCTTCTCGAAGGCGCGCCGCGCGCTGGCGGACAGCCCGCGGATCTCGTAGCCGATGACGTAGGAGATGTCGCAGCGGTCCATGCATCCGGTGGATGCCAGGAGGTCGCTGTCGTATATGGAGGTGTGCCCCGCCATGCCGAGGTTCCGCTTCTTCTGCCGGACAATCTCGTAGAGGATAGCGGTTGGTATCCTCACGTGGCCGAAGCCCCCGACTGCGAGGTAGTCCCCGTCGTGGACTTCGACGCTCACCGCCTGCTTAACGGTGGTGACCTTGTTCACGAGGCCCCGGTTCTTGCCGTGGAAGAACTCCCGGGCGTGGTCGGGGTCAGGGTCCGTGAAGAGCTCTTCAACGCCCTGCTCCAGGTCGATAAGGTCTTCGTACAAGGCAGCCTTACCTCCTTCTCCCGTGGTGCTTGGTGACAGTCTGAAACGCCGTGGGGAAGCCCGGTTCTGCCGGGCCTCACGGTCGAGAAACATATCACAGATCGGGCAGAAATCAAAGCAAGAAGAAACCCCGCGAAGGCGCGGGGCTTCGATGCGACAGCGTGCGACGACGGGGCGTGCGACAGCGGGGTCTGACCACGCTGCGACTCGCGACACCGATGCGACTTGAAAAAGGAGGCCGGGTGGACCTACGGCTTCTTGAGGTTGAGCATCGCCCGGGTCTCGTCGGGGGTCGCCACCTCGCGATCCGCCGCTTTGGCGATCATGGCGGCGCGCTGCACCTGCTCCCACGAGCCCTCGGCCATCTTTCCCTTCCAGACCCAGATGTTGTCCTCGAGCCCGACCCGGATGTGCCCGCCTACGGCGGCAGCGTACATGGCACCGGCGAACTGCGCGGGACCGACGCCGCACGAGCTCCAGGTGGCGTCCCCGGGTATGGTGTCGAGGAACATGCTGAAGTTGCGCGGCGAGAAGACCATCCCCCCCAGCACGTTCCAGACGAACTGGAAGTGGAGCGGCTCGACGAATACGCCCTGGTCGCGCACGAACAGCACGTTGTAGAGGCCGCCCATGTCGTATATCTCGAGCTCGGGCCGGGTGCCCGCCTCCTTCATGGCGTTCGCGTAGCGGACCAGCATCTCGAAAGTGTTGCGGAACACCATCTCGAACATTATGGTGTGCTCTTTCCAGTCACCGACCGCGAAGTTCATGCTGTTGGTGTTGAGCGACGCCATCTCGGGCTTGAAGTTCTCGACGACCGATATCCTCTCGTCCTCGCCCGCGTTGATGCCGATGGCCGTGCTCAGGTTGATGACGAGGGGGCACTCGGCCCTGATGCCCTCGATGATGGCGCCGAGTATGTCCAGGTTCGCGGTGGGGAGTCCCGTCTCGGGGTCCCTCGCGTGGATGTGAACTATCGACGCGCCGTTCTCGTAGCACTTCACCGCCTCGGAGACGAACTCGTCCCGCGTGTACGGGACGTTGGGGTTCTGGTGCTTCATGGTCGCCGCGCCCGCAAGCGCCGCCGTGATGATGACCTTGTCATGCTTAGCCGCCATTCCCTACCACCTCCATTGCCGTGCGCCGTGCCGAAAACATCTTTTTATAACACATATCCCGTGGCGCTAGGAAGTGAGCGGGGCTTCTCCGGCGACGGGCGCCCTGGGGCTGTCAACTGACATTCTTGGTGTCGCCCTCGAGCGCTATAATTGGATGGTGAGAAGACGCGGAGCGGCAACCCTGGTCCTTGCCGCCGCCCCGCGAGGCAGACGGACGCGAGGAGATAGCAGGAGAACAATGGCGCTACCCCCGAGGTTATCCGACAACGCATTGAAAGTGCTGGAGAAGCGCTACCTGGCGCGCGACTCCGAGGGCAGGGTCCTGGAGACGCCGCTGGAGATGTTCGAGCGCGTCGCGTCCACCGTGGCGGGGCCCGACAGGCCGTACCGCGGGGAGGCAGGGGTCGAGCGGTCCGCCGGCGTATTCCTGGACATCATGTTGTCGCTCGAGTTCCTACCGAACTCGCCGACCCTGATGAACGCGGGCAGGCCTCTAGGGCAACTCGCCGCGTGCTTCGTCCTGCCGGTCGACGACAGCATGGAGGGCATCTTCGAGGCGGTCAAGAACATGGCCCTCATCCACAAGTCCGGCGGGGGTACCGGGTTCAGCTTCTCGCGCCTCCGGCCCAGGAACGACGTCGTCATGTCGACCAAGGGCGTCGCGAGCGGCCCCGTATCGTTCATGACCGTGTTCGACGCCGCGACCGAGACCGTGAAGCAGGGCGGCGCCAGGCGCGGTGCCAACATGGGCATCCTGAGGGTCGACCACCCGGACATCCTGGAGTTCGTCCATGCCAAGGAGAGCCACTACAGCCTGTCCAACTTCAACATATCGGTGGCGCTCACCGAGGCTTTCATGCGCGCGCTGGAAGAGGGCGGCACTTACGACCTCGTGAACCCGAGCAGCGGCAAGGTGACCTCGCGGATAGACGCTCGAGAGGTCATGGACGAGATCGCGACCACCGCCTGGAAGTCCGGCGAGCCGGGCGTGGTGTTCCTGGACCGGATGAACGAACACAACCCGACGCCGGCCCAGGGCGAGATAGAGAGCACCAACCCTTGCGGCGAGCAGCCGCTTCTCCCTTACGAGGCCTGCAACCTCGGCAGTATCAACCTCTCGCTCATGGTGTCCGACGACGACGCCGGCCGCGATGTCGACTGGGCGCGGCTCGACTTCATCGTCAGGGAGGCGGTCCACTTCCTGGACAACGTCATCGACATAAGCGCCTACCCGCTCGAGCCTATCGCCGAGGTGACTCGCGGCAACAGGAAGATCGGCCTGGGGGTCATGGGTTTCGCCGACATGCTCGTCAAGCTGGGCATCCCGTACGACTCGGAAGAGGCACTCGCGCGCGGTGACGAGGTGATGTCGTTTATCGAGCGGATATCGAGAGAGGCCTCGGAGGCCCTTGCGACCGAGCGCGGGCCGTTCCCGAACTTCGACGCGAGCGTCTACGCCGAGCGCGGTTGCGCTCCCCTGCGCAACGCCACCACCACGACGATCGCCCCGACCGGCTCAATAAGCATAATCGCGCGTTGCTCCAGCGGCATCGAGCCACTATTTGCCGTGGCCTACGAGAGGAGGGTGCTCGAAGGAGAGCGCTTCCTGGAGGTCCACCCCGACTTCCTCAGCGCGGGGGAGGAGGGCGGCTTCCTCGACGAAGCGCTCCTCGGAAAGATCGTCGAGTGCGGGTGCCTGCGCGACCTGCCGGAGATACCCGAAGACGTCAGGCGGGTCTTCGTGAGCGCTCACGAGGTCGCGCCCGAGTGGCACGTCAGGATGCAGGCCGCTTTCCAGGCTCACACCGACAACGCGGTCAGCAAGACGGTGAACCTGCCACAGGGCGCCAGCGTGTCGGACGTCGAAGAGCTCTACATGCTCGCGCACCAGATGGGGTGCAAAGGGGTGACGATCTACCGCTACGGCAGCCGCCCGCAGCAGGTGCTCTATCGCGGCCACGCGGAGCCGGAGCGGGGCCTGAGGCCGAGGGAGCGCCAGAAGGTAACGAGCGGCATGACCGAAAAGGTCAAGATCGGCTGCGGCAACCTCTACGTGACCGTCAATTCGGATGAAGAGGGCATCTGCGAGGTGTTCACATCGCTCGGACGGGCCGGCGGCTGCCCATCGCAGTCCGAGGCCACGAGCCGGCTGGTGTCGCTCGGCCTTCGCTCCGGCATAGATATTGCCGAGATAACCGAGCAACTCAAGGGCATCCGCTGCATGTCTTCGATCAGGAGCAAGCAGGCCGAGGTGCTGTCCTGCCCCGACGCCATCGGCAGGTCCATCGACAACTACCTCGAGGCGTTCGGGATCGAAGCGAGCCCCGAGTGGGGCGGCGACGGGGACATACTGTGCGGCGAGTGCGGTGCCAGGGTAGAGCTCGAGGGAGGCTGCCGGGTCTGCCGCTCATGCGGTTTCTCCCGCTGCGGCCCCGCGTAGGCGGGCGATTCACCCGGGAGCCCCGTCGTGAGACAATCACTGTTGAGATGCTCCACTGTGCTGCAAGGCAAACGGAAGATACTCCGGGAGGTTCGGGAAGATGAATGACGATAAAGGCGAAGGCGCCGAAAGGCCGGCAGACGTTCCGGCCCGGTCGCGGGACGCCGAGCCGTCATACAGCGACGACGAATTCAAAGAGGATCTGCGCCGGCTGCTCGAGGATGAACGGCTGCTCACGGAGACCGCCGCGAACCTCCCCGATTACGCGAGGGACCTTCTGAGCAGGGCGGCCTCGGGAGAGATATCCGAATCGGAGTTCCTCCGCGAGGTATTCGTGGGGGACTGCCCCAACTGCGAGAGCCGCGATACCGTCGACTGTGACACTGTCTAGGGCATCGAAGACATAACGGTGGGACTCTGCAGAGACTGCGGCTTCACCTGGTGCGTAGAATGCGGGGTGCCCGTTACGCGCGGCGAGATATGTCCCCACTGGCAGGTCTGTGAGGAGTGCGAGGAAGAGAAGGACGAATACGACGAGTGCGGGATACAGCCCGCCGATTGTCCTTTCATCGTCGAGTGGATCCAGGCCACCAGCCGCATCGAGGTCGTGCAGCCCGGCTGCGCGTGGTGCGGGGCTGATATCTCGGACGAAGAGGAGGTCTTCGCTGTCGGCGCAAAGATAAAGGAAGGCATCGACTTTGTCGGCGAGAGGGTCGCGAGCTCCGGGTTCCTCCCTGTCATAGTCGCCGGGAAGGTTGTGCCGGCCGTGGTGACCGCGCCCGATTCGCAGGCCAAGCTGGAGGGCAACGACATCATGTTCATGGTGTGCGGCGAACAGTGCGCCGATGCCCTCAAGAAGGCGCTCGAGGAAGAAAAAGACTTGATAGACAGGATCGGCCAGAACTAGGCTGACCCACCTGGACCCGCGCGGGGGCGCGGGACTGAGCCGCCGGGGTCCCGGGCTCCGTGGCGAGGCCAGGAGCCCCCTTCGAAGCGCGGGTCTGCGCGTAACGATAACCGGGGACGGGACGACACATGCGCGAACGCACCGGCGCCCGGCCTGACTCCTCAGAGACGGGCGGGCGCGACATACCGCTCTACATGCCACCACTCAGAAGGCTGAGGCGGTTCTTCTACAGGAACCTCGGACCGCCCAGGATGCCCTTGGCGTTCTCGTTGGGCTGCTACCTGGTCAAGCGGTTCCCCGGGCGCATACCGTTCACGAAGTTCGCTTCACCCAACCACTACACTTTCTACGTGCCGCCGTTCGACTCTGCGGCGTACAGGCGGGCCCTCATCGGCGGCGTCAGGCGCGACCTCCACCTGCTGGCCGGGCCGACCGCGGTGACGCTGGCGGTCACCGCCAGATGCCCGTGCTCGTGTTACCACTGCTCGGCGCACAGGCGGGCCGCGGACGGAGAGATGGACTCCGCCACCACTCGAGAGGTGATAAGCCAGTGCGCGGAGATGATGGTGGGGAGCATCGTACTCACGGGCGGTGAGCCGATGATGCGCCCCGACCTGGCCGAGTTGATAACTCATATCAGGGACAGCGACGTCACGCCCCAGATGTTCACCAGCGGCTACTTCCTCGACAGGGAGGGCGCTCGCGCACTGAAGGACGCGGGGCTGCAGGTGCTCTTCGTCAGCCTCGACAGCCCGCACGCGGAGGAGCACGACAGGGGTCGTGGGGTGGAGGGCCTGTTCGAGAAAGCGTGCCTCGGCCTCAGGGCCTGTTCCGAGGAGGGCATCTCGACCGGCATCAGCACGTTCGCAACGCGCGAGGCCGTCGCCAACAGGCACGTCGAGGGGTTCTACGAGCTGGGTCGTGAGCTGGGCGTAAAGGAGATAACCGTCTTCGACGTCACTCCGACCGGCAAGATGATCGACCGCGAGGACCTGCTGCTCTCACCAGACGAGCACCTGTATCTCTCGTCGCTGCAGGAGGGTCAGTTCGCCAGGGACGGGGGGCCGAAGATAGTCACGATGTCCTACGTGAACGAGACGGACATCATCGGGTGCTTCGGCGGCAAGTACCAGATCCACATCACCCACGACGGTTACGTGACGCCGTGCGACTTCACCACGCTGCACTTCGGCAACGTCGCCGAGGAGCCGCTCGAGATGATCTGGGACCGCATGAGGGCGCACCCCGAATATCGCAAGAAGACGGTCTCCTGCCGGATGCAGGACCCCGAGTTCCGCCGGCGCTACATCCACAAGATCCCACCGGACGCTCAGTTGCCATACCCGATGGCGAAGATCCCGATGGAGGACTGAGGGCGCCGCGCGTCCACGGACCGCACCGCCACGCTAGAGGAGCGAGGAGGGGTCGACGTCGAGCGAGACGCGTACCTCGGCTCCGGCCGGGAACGTCCGCGCGTAGTCGTAAAAGCGGCTCACCGACAGCTTTATCTTCTCCCGGAGCGGAGCCAACTCGCCGCACTTCAGCAGTATGTGCCACCTGTAGACTCCCCGGATGCGAGACAGCGGGGCCGGAGCCGGACCGAGGATGGTGACGCCGCCACCCGACAGGTCGCCATCGAAGATCTTCCGCATCCGCTCGGCCGAGCGCGCGGCAGCCTTGAGGTCGGTGGAAGTGACCAGGACGTTCACCAGCTCGACGTAAGGCGGGTAGAGCGCGTGTCGCCGGACGGAGAGCTCGGCGTCGATGAACGATCCGACGTCACCCGTGAGGGCCGCTATCGCCGGGTGCTCCGGGCTGTAGGTCTGGACGATGACCCTGCCGGGCCTCAGGCCTCGCCCTGCGCGTCCGCTGACCTGGGTCAGAAGCTGATAGGTGCGCTCGCTGGCCCTGAAATCCGGCACCGCGAGCGCGGTGTCGGCGTTTATGACCCCCACCAGGGTGACCCCCGGGATGTCGAGGCCCTTGGCTATCATCTGGGTGCCGATGAGTACCTGCGCCTCCCCGCGCCTGAAGGCGCCGAGGAGCTCCCAGTGGGCGTCCTTGGTCCTGGTCGTGTCGGCGTCCATCCTTATCAGAGAGACCCCGGGGAGGTGCCTGTTGACCTCATGTTCCACGCGCTGAGTGCCGGCGCCAAAGGTCTTCAGCGGCCCCGAGCAGCAGCTCGGGCACCTCGGAGGCACGTGGGCGGTCCTGCTGCAGTGGTGGCACATCAGCATGTCGCCCTTGATGTGGTAGCAGAGGCTGACCTCGCAGTCATCGCAGCCGAGTATCTCGCCGCAGGTGTGGCACTGCATGTAGTTGGCGAATCCGCGGCGGTTGAGGAACAGGATGGCCTGGTCGCCATTCTGCACGGTGCGCGAAAGGGCGTCGAGAAGCGCCTGGGAGACAAGCGGCACCTCGCCCGCGCCGCCGGTCTCACGCATGTCCACGAGCTCGATCGCCGGCATCGGCCTGTTGTCGATGCGGTCCGGCAGGGAGAGGTGGACGCACCTGCCGGAGCGCGCATCCTCGACCGCCTCGAACGACGGGGTGGCGCTGCCCAGGACGACGACCGCTCCGGCCATGCGCGCGCGGACGATCGCGACCTCCATGGCGTGGTAACGCGGGGAGGTATCGCTCTTGTACGATGATTCGTGCTCCTCGTCGAGCGCTATGAAGCCAAGCTTCGAGACGGGGGCGAAGAGCGCCGACCTGGCCCCGACCACCACCCGGTATCGTCCCTCCCTTATCCCGCGCCACTGGTCGAACCTCTCTCCCGGGGCAAGACGGCTGTGGAGCACCGCAACCTGGCCCGGGAAGCGCTGCTCGAAGCGCTCGAGCGTCTGCGGCGTAAGAGATATCTCGGGAACCAGGACGATCGCCCCCCGCCCGGCCTCGAGCGCCCGCGCGATGCACCTGAGATAGACCTCGGTCTTACCCGACCCGGTGACGCCCTCCAGCAGGAAGACCTCCGGCCGGCCGGCCTCCATCGCGGACACGACCGTCTCGATCGCGGCGGCCTGGTGCTCGTTGGGAGTCGGCGCCCCGGGCGCCGCCTCCCCGGAGGTGAGCCTCGGCCTCCGCAGCATCTCGGTGTTCTCGATGGCCACCACTCCCTTGCCGGCCAGCGACTTGAGGCTGGACGCGCTGGTGCGGGTCTCTTTGAGCAGATCGCTCTGCGGTTGTAGACCCCCGCGGGCCGCCAGGTGAGAAGCGATGTCCAGCTGGCGGCGGGGCAACTCGAGCGCTACGAGCTCGCCAGCGGGGATGAGCAGCCGGACCATGAGGCGTCCCTTCGGCGCCGCCCTGGGCTCGGTGAGCACGAACGAGCGGGAGACCAGCCCGAGCTCCTCGAGCGAGGCAAGGGCGGGACCGGTCGGGGTGCCGAGATGCCTTTGGATAGTCCGCGCATCGAGCGGGCCGCCGGCGGCAGCGAGCGTCTCGGCAACGTCACTGAGGGCCTGGGGCCGCCCCTCGAGGGCTGCGACGGCATCCTCGAGCAGCACCCGGAGAGCTGCCATCTGCTTCACCCTTCTGCCACGGCCCGGAGGAAGCACCAGCCGGAAAGCCTGGGAGAGGGGGCACATGTACCTGGCGGCGATCCACCTGCAGAGACGCTGGCCGTCGAAGTCGAAGACGGGCGGCTCGTCGATGACGCGGGCGACATCGCGGGTGCGTGTGACGTCGGGCCTCGCCGGGAAGCCGACCACGTATCCCAGTGATAGACGCCCGCTGAACGGCACCAGGACGAGCGAGCCTACCTCGACGCGCTCGCGGAGCTCGGGCGGCACCGAATAGTGGAAGGGCCTGTCGAGCTCGTTGACGGCGGAGTCTATTATCACCTCGGCGAAGGTCTTTTCGTCGTTCACTTGCGGCCTCACGGTAAAAAGACGCCTGGAAGATCGATTATATAACCGGGCTCGGACACGCATTCCCTGCCTGCGCGGGGGGCGAGCCGGTCCGGACAGACGCCTGCTGTAGAATTGTCGCATGGATCTCAAAGCGCTGCTCCAGGAGCTCAGAGAGTACGACGGTCTCACCGGGAAGTCCGCGATCGGCGGATGGGCGCGGCCCTTCCGGCAACCCGACCAGGGCGCGGAGGCTTCGTTCTACGGTCCGGGGGATGACGCCGGAGCGGTGCGAGTGGCAGGCGGCTACCTGCTGCTCTCAGGCGAGGTGATGCGCCCCGACCTGCTGGTGGACCCGGAGTTCGCCGGCTTCTGCGCCGTGACCGTCAACGTCAACGACGTGTACGCGATGGGCGGGCGCCCCCTGGGCCTGCTGGCGATGGTGATCTCCGGAGGCTTCGACGACTCGCTGCGGGAAGGGTTCCTCGCCGGCCTGTCAGCGGGGCTGCGACACTACGACATACCTCTCCTGGGCGGACACACCAGCCCGGAAGAAGGCCCCGCGGCGGTGGCGGTCTCCATCGCCGGGTTCGCCCGCAACCTGATCAGGGGCGGCGGCGCGTCTCCGGGTGACCTGCTCGTCGCGGGGGTGGACCTCGGTGGGCGGCCGCACGAGCGGCTGTTCGAGTGGGACTCGGTGACCTCGGCGGAGCCGAAGCGCACCCTCGAAAAGCTGGAGGCGCTCATCACGGTAGCCGAGAACGGGCTGTGCTCGGCCTGCAGGGACATATCCAACCCCGGTATCCTGGGTACCCTCGCGATGATGTGCGAGGCATCGGGAACGGGTGCCAGGGTCGACCTCGAGGCCGTGCCGGCGCCGGAGTCGGTCGACCTGGAATGGTGGCTCAAGGCCTACCCGTCACTCGGCTTCCTTTTCGCAGCTCCGACGGGGAGGGTCGACGAGCTCGGCGCGGTGTTGACGGACGCGGGCATCGACCGGGCTGTGTTCGGAGAGGTGACAGAAGGGCCGGAGCTGGTCGTAGAATCGGGCGGGGAGAGCGCGATCTTCCTGGACCTGGCCAGGACGCCGATAACCGGCATCTTCTGATAAAAAGCCATACGGCAGGTCGGAAGGGACCGCGACCAGGGTCACCAGCCGGGCGGTATCTGCCCGCGGTTGGCGACCGCCCAGAGGACCGCCATCACCGGGGCCATGAAGGCACAGAAGCAAACGTAGGCGAGCAGCAGCCGGAACGCGAACATGCCTTCGACGCGACCCCAGTTCATATCCCTGATGGCCTTGTCGCACTTGAGCGGCCAGCGCCGGACGGTGCGTTTCTCGATCCTCGCCAGAGCCTTCGGTTCCGACATCTCGACCACCGTCATCTGGTAGACCAGCGTGAACAGGAACACCGCGGCGAACACCCCGAGCCATGCGAACAGCGGGATGTCGATCACGTAGAAGCTCTTCGCGTTCCAGGTCCACCAATGGTTGGTGACCGCAACGGGCTCGATCATAAGGTAGAAGAGGAACGCGATCACGCCCGCGACCGCGGACCTGGCCCAGATGTTCTGCTTCCGGTAGACCCAGGTCGCCATGACGTAACTCGCTGCGCTGACGATGTAGAAGAGCAGCATGACGGCGAGAGGCACGAGCCCCAGCCAGACGATGTAACCGCCGAGCGGGTAGTGTTTGTAGTATCCGTTGATGGAATACCAGTAGAAGTTGACCACCCCGCACAGGACGGCCAACGTCTCGATCGCGAGGGCGAACGAGAGCGCCCCTACGATGAACGCCCTGCCCCGGCTCTTCCCGAGGGCCCTCTTCATACCGTAGTAGAAGACGACGCCGAGGATGAGCATCGAGGCGTCAAAGACGATCACGTTCGCCTTCATCTGGCCTTACCCGCTTTGCGCGCCCTGCTGAACGTCATGTAGATCAATATTCCCAGTATCAGGGTGAGTCCCAGCAGGAATAGCTGGAGGCCTCTCTGGCCCAACTTGGTGGCGATGTTGGAGAGATTGCCGACACCCTTTGTCTGCTGCGCGGGTCCCTTGCTCGCCTCGGAGGTCTGCTGCGACGGGACGGTGGTGGTCGTGGTGCCCGGGGTAGCCGGGGCGGTCACAGTCGTCGGCGTCGACCCATCCTGCACGGGGACCTGGCCGGTCGTCGATGGCGCCGCCTGCGCCACCAGCGCACCGCTCCAGGCCTCGGTCGGAAGCCCTCCGAAGTCCGCGATGGCCGGCCTGCCGGAGTCGCTCCGGGGCACGGAGCCGCCGCTGGGACTCGTGGATGGTATCGTTGTCGGAACCGGGACCGTGTTCGAAGGCACGGGGGTCGTGTTTATCCCGCTGGGGAGCTGCTGCGTCCCCGTCGGCGTCGAAGGTGTCGCCGCCGGTGGCTTCTGGAGCACGTTCCCGGGGTTCTTGGCCAGGTTGGTCGACAGGAAACCCAGCACCAGGACGAGTGCGACCAGCATCGACGCTCCGACCATCAGTATCGTTACGCCCGAGCGGACCATCTTCCTGTTGGGCTCTTCCTCGAACAGGTTGACGTAGCACTTGTACTGTTCTAACTCGATCCTCTTGTTAGCCATTACACTTGACCATATGGTGTTCGTCGACGCCGGAGAGTCCTGCCGGCTCCGGACTCGCCGCGTATTCTACCATAACGCGCGCGCCCCGGGCGTGCGGAAAGAGGGCGAGCTTTTCATATATAATTCTCGTCGTCGCTCGCGGAGCCGCCCGGCTATCGGGCGCATAAGCGGCGCGGCGCGGAGGCGATCATGGAGCGAGTGATAAGGGTGTTTCTGGCGAAACCCGGCCTTGACGGACACGACAGGGGTGTGCTGATAGTCGGCCAGGCCCTGAGGGACGCGGGCATGGAGGTCATCTACTCGGGGCTCAAGCAGACCTGCGAGACGATCGTGGAAGCAGCCCTCCAGGAAGACGTCGACGTTCTCGGACTGAGCATCCTCTCCGGCGCACACATGGCGCTGATCCCACGGATAACCGAGCTGCTGCGCGAGCAGGGGGCGGACGACATGGCCGTCCTCGTAGGGGGAGTGATCCCGCCGGACGACGCGCGCTCACTTGTCGAGGAACACGGGGTCGCCAGGGTCTTCGGCCCGGGCACCAGAACCGGAGACATAGTGGACTACATCGTAGACCGCGTAGTCGAGGACCGGGAGGTCGGGTGAGGGGCGCCGCGCCGGTCGAGGGCCTCTACGAGAGGTTGCTGGCGGGTGACCGCCGGGCCGCGGCGAGGCTCATCACGATGGTCGAGAACGGCGATCCCGAGGCTCGGAACATCCTCAGGCAGCTCCACAGACATTCGGGCAAGGCACACATCGTCGGGCTCACCGGTCCCCCCGGTTCCGGCAAGAGCACCCTCGCGTGCAGGCTCGCGGGGCGCTTCAGGCGGGAGGGGCGCACGGTGGGGATAGTAGCGGTCGACCCGACCAGCCCTTACACCGGCGGAGCCCTGCTGGGCGACCGGGTCCGCATGCAGGACCTCGCGGACGACCCCGAGGTCTTTATCAGGAGCATGGGCAGCAGGGGCGCGCTGGGCGGCCTCTCGGTGGCGACGAACGACGTGATAAACATACTGGACGCCTTTGGCAAGGACTACATCATCGTCGAGACGGTGGGGGCGGGCCAGGTCGAGGTCGAGGTCGTCAAGTTCTCACACACCTGCGTGGTGGTGGCGATGCCGGGCGGGGGAGACGAGATACAGGCGATCAAGGCGGGGATACTCGAGATAGGTGACATATTCGTCGTCAACAAGGCCGACCGCGAGGGCGCCCAGAGGACGATGGCCGACCTCGAGATGATGCTCGAGACCAAACCCGCGCTCGACGCTTCATCGTGGAAGCCCCGGGTCGTCGCGACGGTCGCCGTGGACGGCGGAGGCATGGACGACCTGGCCGGGGCCATACAGGGGCACTGGGAATACCTCGTCGAGAGCGGCCTGCTCGAGCAGAAGACGATACAACGCATGAAGGCCGAGCTGATAAGCATACTGAACCTTCGGGTCTCGAAGGCCGCGGCGAGGGCGCTCGAAGACAAGGACACAGGGGAAGAGCTTCTCCGCAGGATGGCCGCGCGGGACATCGACCCGCACAGCGCTGCCGAAGAGGTTGAACGCCTGATCGTCCGCGAGGCCCGTCTCTGACCGCACACATATGCGCACATCCTGGGGTCAGGTCTCTTTTCGTGCGTTTGTCCAGTCATTCGGGGCTGCTCGGGATGTTGCTCGGGACGGGTCCCCCTCGTCGATGTCCTCGCCGGCCTCAACGCTTTGAGGACTGGACCCT
>Ga0209746_1000360_pt1 | contig 23994 bp, 18 predicted proteins | sample BarGraNGADG00211_3_FD_184496 | JGI IMG/M metagenome (GOLD analysis project Ga0209746, IMG submission 184496) | Arctic peat soil microbial communities from Barrow, Alaska - Barrow Graham LP Ref core NGADG0011-211 (SPAdes) (version 2) | ecosystem: Environmental > Terrestrial > Soil > Wetlands >... | reverse complement strand
CCGCCCTCTAGGGGCCGGGCAGCCAGCCATTCGACCTGCACCTCAGGGACACCCCGGTAGTCGCTGGCCCGCGCGCTGTACGCAAGATCGAAGCGTCCATCCGGCAGCATTTCGCCGGCCCCGCCCCACCAGATGGCACGATGCACCGCGCCGTCGCCATCCTCTAACTCCAGCAATATGTGCTCTTCGCTGCGTCCCACCGGCCGGGCGCCCTTGACGCTCAGGCCGGAACTGACCAGGGCCAGGGCGGGATTGCCCAGGCCGAAAGGCGCGAGCCGCTCCAGATCGCGCACCAGGTCGAGGTTAAGCTCCGAGAGCGGCAGGTAGCCGTCGATCTGCAGGCCGGACCGGGACGGCGCCGCGTCGAGCATGGCGGACACCGTGCGGGAGAGTCCACGCCGGAACTCGGCGATGCGGGTCGGGTCGATCGAGAGGCCCGCGGCCATGGGATGCCCGCCGAAGCCGTTCAACAGCGAGGCTTGAGTGGCCAGCGCGGCGGTGATATCACAGCCGGCGACCGAGCGGGCCGAGCCTCGCGCTGACTGGCCGGGCGGGGAGGCGATCAGCACGCTGGGACGGTTATAGCGCTCCGCCAGGCGTCCGGCCACGATGCCAATGACACCCGCGGGCCAGGCCGGCCCGGCCAGCACCAGCGCCGCGTGCTCGAGCAAGGACGGGTCTTGCCTGAGCTGCGACAGGGCGCCCGCGTAGACAGCATCGCACATCGACTTGCGGCGGGCGTTGAGCTCCTCAAGGTTGGCCGCCATGATGCGCGCTTGGGCCAGGTCATGCGTGATCAGGAAGTCAACGGCGGGGTTGGCATCGTCGAGCCGGCCGAGAGCGTTGAGCCGCGGCGCCAGGATGAAACCGATATGTTCTTCCGTCAGGGCGGCCGGATCGAGCCGGTTGAGCTCACACATCGCCCGCAGCCCGGCGCGCTCGGTGCTGCGCAGCGCCGCTAGTCCCCGTTGGAGCAGGTGGCGCGTATCGCCATGCAGGAGGGCCAGGTCGGCGACGATGGCCAGGGCAACCAGGTCAAGATATTGAGTCGCCTCAACCGGCCGTCCGGCGCGCGCATAAAGCTCCTCTGCCAGCTTATAGGCTACGCCGGCGCCGGGCAGCGCGCGCAGCGGATGTCCGGCGGGCAAGAGCTGCGGGTTGACGAGCGCGTAAGCCGGGGGCAGCTCGGCCGGAAGGGCATGGTGGTCGGTAACGATGACGTCGATGGCGCACGCCGCGGCGTGGGCCAGGGCTTCATGCGCGCTGATCCCCGTATCGCAGGTGAGCAGCAAGCGCGTGCCGGCATCCAGGATCGTCTTCAAGGCCGGCAAGCTGACGCCGTGGGATTCAGCCTGGCGAACGGGGATGTGATAGCTGACCGTCGCGCCCAGGTCGCGCAGCGTCGCAACCAGCAGAGCTGTGGCCGTCTGCCCGTCGACGTCGAAGTCGCCCCAGACACAGATCGGTTCGTGGCGCCGGATGGCGATCCCCAGGCGCATGGCAGCCGCGGACAGGCCGGGCAGAGCGCGCGCCGGGGTGGGGGTATAGCCGGTCGGGTCGAGGAAGGCGCGCGCCGCATCAGGCGCGGTCAGTCCCCGCCTGACGAGAGTCGCCGCGACCAGCGGATGCCCGCCCACCGCGGCCTGCAACTCGACCGGCACAGTCACCTCAGCTGGCTCCAGCCACGTGTGAGATGTAGCGTTCGAGTTATTCATGCCAACCTTTTCAGAAAGCGATCTCGGAGATCTGCTCGTAGCTGAAGGCGGCCTCTGGGCCGTTAGCCTCCGGGCCGCCCGCCTGCTCCAGGTCCGCGCCGGCTTGCGATACATCGCCGGCGCGGGTCCCGCGCTCGCACAGGGAACGGTAGACACAGTAGACGCAGGCGCGGGCGTCGGCGGTGATGGCCAGGTCCTGGTCGCCACAGGCCGCGATCTGGCGTATCAAATCCGCCAAGTACGCCTCGTCAGCAGCATACTTTCCAGCGTCATACTCGAAGGTCTCCGGGTCAGCGGGGAACTCGGCGAACCAATAAACCATCCGCACCTGTTCCGGCACGAGCGGCAGATAACCGTTCAGGGCTGAACCGGCGCGCACCAGCAGGTAACGGTAGACGCGCGTCTGCAGGCGGACCGCCAGGGCCGAGCGGCGGGGACGGGACAAGGCGGTCTTCCAGTCGAAGATGACCGCCTCCCGGCCAGGATTGAAGATCACCAGGTCGTAGCGGGCGCCCAGCCGGTGATCGCCAAGGGCCGCCGACAGACCCAGCTCCGGGTAGCGGCTGCCGGGCAGGCGGGCGGGGCCCCCGCTCAGATAATTATCCCACCAGCGGCACAGAGCCTCCTGCTCGGGCTGGACGCACAGGCTGAGGCGGTCGGCGGACAGGCCCAGGATGTGTTGGTGGACCAGCCGGTGGAAAGCGTCGCCGTCTTGCATGTGCTGTTCGTAGGTCAGCATCGGCTCGGCTACCGGCGCCGGCCAGGCCAGGCGCAGGAGATAGCGCAACTGAAAACGGCGCGGGCACTCGACATAATCCTGCAGACTGCCCTGACTGAATTGAAACTCAGGTGGCAAAGCCACTGTTCTCCTCCACTGCAGCGCCGGCGCCTGCGCGCTGACCCTCGTCGCCCTGGACCTCGGGCCTGATTCTAGCTCCTTCCCACCAGGTGCGCAAGGCCGTCAGTGAGGCCGCCTCTTGCTGGAGCCGGCTGCCCTTGCCGGTGTTCCAGGTGATGATAAGCTCGCGCCTGGCGCGGGTGATGCCGACGTAAAGCAGGCGCAGGCGCTCGGCCGCGTAATCGAGACGGGCCTGGCGGGTGGCCGCGCCCTCTTCCGCGTACGGAGCAAGAATATCTTCCTCGAAGAGGGCTTTGAGCTGGGCCAGCATCTCGGCGGGGAGGTTGAGACTGCCGCGCACGAACCACTTCTCGGATTGGAAGTGGTCGCCGGCCAGCGCCGCCGGGAAGTCATAGCTATTGACCGACATCAGGTGCACGCGGTCCCACTCGAGGCCCTTGGCCTTATGAATGGTCGCGACCACGACCTTGCCCTTGTGCAGTTGTGGATCGAAGCCGGTGTCGCCTTCGCCAAAACCCAGGAACTTGCGCTCATTGCGCGCGACCAGCCCTAACTCGTCGGTAAGCTCTTTCAGATGCCACTCGGGATGAGCACGCGCGGACGAGCGCAGGGTGGTGGCGAGCTTGTGGGCCAGGGCCAGGTCGGCGGGCCGGTCGAAGAGATCCTGGGCCAGCGTCAGGATGATCTGATCGATCGGCAGCGCTGCCGTCCCCTGCCAGCGGCGAACCAGGTTCCGAAAGGCCAGCAACTGCTCGAGCGCGGCCGGGTCGTCGTCCGGCAGGTCGATGCCTGTCAGCCAGTCCAGGTCCACGCGCGGCCACAGGAAATCCTCGACGTTCTGGCACTGGCCCAATGCCTTCGCCATGCGCTGCAGCCGAAGCTGGGCCGCGTTGTCGTTCAGGTCGGCCCGCCGCCACACGCGAAAAACGCTCACTAATTTGGGCGACGAAACCGGGTCTGCCAGGTAAGCGACGATGTTGCCGAGAGCACCGGCCACCGCGCGTGTCGCATCACTGCTCTTCAGCAATTCGACATATTCGATTTTGCGGCGCTTGAGCTCTCGCACCAAAGCGACGCCGCGATCCTGGCGCGCCGCAAGCACTGCCACCGTCCAATCCGGGTGGTCGGGCAGCCAGCCTGCCAACGAGTCTGCCACTTCGGTCACTTCGTCCGCAGGCGGAAAACCGCGCCGGTAAAACTGAATTCCCAGCGGATCCTCCTCGGGGTTAGGCTGCGGATCGCCGGGGGGTGTGGGTTGGATTTGGGGCGGCGCGACGAGCGCGCCGCGCACCGCTTCTACCGGATGCTCGTGCTGTGTCCAGTCGACGAGCTGGTTAGCCAGGTCGATGATGCTGCGCGTGGAGCGGCCGGAGTTGGGCAGGTCACGTGGGACGACGCTCGGCTCGACCAGGAAGTTGCGCAGGTAAAGGGGGCTGGCGGTAGTGAACGTTTCGTAGATCGCCTGGTTGGGATCGCCGACGCGCACCAAGTTTCCGGCCGGGCAGGCCAGGAGCCGCAGGATCTTCTCCTGTAACCGGCTGCTGTCCTGCGCCTCGTCCTCGAGGATGTAAGGCCAGCGATGGCGCAGACGGGCCAGGTAATCGGGGTCCAGCTCCAGCGCACGAAGCGCCAGGCGGATCAGATCGTCAAAATCGACTGCGCCGCGGTAGGCAAGGGCCCGCTCATAGTCCAGGTAAATCGCTAATCCCACTTCCACGAGCGGCAACGGCTCCGGATGCTTATCCAGGCTGTCGCGCAGGCCGGCCGGCGTATGGCCCAGGTCCTTGGCTTGCTTGACGAAGCTGCTGGCGATCTCGGCGACCAGGGCCGGCCAATACTTGGGATTGCGGCGGGCGTCGTCGCGCTGATGGTCGACGAGATCGGGGCTCAGGTAGTCGTCGGCAGCAGACGGATGGCCCGCCAACCAGGCATCGGTCGCGCTACGGAGGATACTCGATGACTCACGCTCGTCCACGATCTGGAAGTCGTCCGCTAAGCCAACCAGCGACGGGCGCTCGCGCACGATGTCATGGGCCAGCGCGTGGAGCGTGCACACGCGGTAACCGACGTGCGGCAAAAGGCCGCGTTTCCCCATGAAGCCGGCCACGCGTGCCGCGAAGTTATCGACGGCGGAATTGACCAGGGTCACGACCAGCACTTCCTGGTCCTCGGCCACGCTGCCGCGCGCGACGAGCTGGGCAGCCAGGTAGGATAGCACCTGTGTCTTGCCGCTGCCCGGCACTGCCGAGACACCCATTTTGCCGCTCACATAGTCGAGTACCGCCTGTTGCTTGGGACGGGGTTGGAAATTCATGGTCATTCCGGCGCGCGGCGCAGCACCTGCTGGATCGCCCGCAATAACGGCCCTTGCTGCTCACTGCCATCCTGGCTAAGCTCGGAGAGAGCCAGGTAGATCTTGCGGCGGCAGCGGCGGGTGAGGCCGAGGACAAGCGAGCGGAGGGCTTCCTGGCGGGCGTCGAATTCTTGCCTGTCGCCCCACAGCGCGCCTGGCGGCCAGGCCCGGCTGAGCACGTAAGGCTGCGTGAGCGGCTGATTCAGCCTCTCCCACCAGCCAGGGCTGCCAACGTCGAGCCAGAACTGGTAGTCGACCGGGCGGTTGGCCATCAGGAAGGTGTAAGCGGGCGCCAGCAGAACGGCATCCGCCGGCTGCAACTGCCAACTCCGCACGTACTGCGCTGCGACAACGCCGTCATCGACCATCTGCACGTATTCCTGGCCAAGGGTGGGGAGGGTTGGGCCCGACGCGGGGCCTTCACCGGCCTGAGAGCGCGCACGGACGCCGCCTCTGCCTGCCGTCACCCAGCGGAACTTGCGCACCGACTCGATCAAGTTGGCGGCCACCTCACCGGCGTCAAAGCCGTGATGGTAGCCGAAGCCGGGCTGCGAAAGGACCTCGCCGAACAACCGTGACAGAAAATGATCGAGCTCTGCCGGTTCACCGCCGGCATTGCCGGCTAGCCAGCCGCGCAGCCGTTCGTAGCGCCCGCCCAGCAGATAGGTCACGCGCTCCTGCGCGTCGGGAGGAAGACCCTCGAAAGCGTTCAGGTATGGGGCGCCATCGTGCCCCCGGTACAGGGACAGGACCAACAACTGGGCGCGCACGGGGTCCAGGCCGGCGATCGCAAAGCCCAGCGCTTGCGCGACGTCCGCGCCGCGCGGGCAAACACGCCACTGCGGATGGCCCAGAGCAGCCAGGGTCAGCAGACACTGCGCGGCGGGTTCGTCGCGCAGCGCGCGCGAGGGGCGATGGGAGCGGGCGGGGACGCCGCGGCGCTCCAGGGCATTCGTGAGCAAGAAGCGCAGGGCGTCGCTGAGGAAGGGCGAGAGGATCGCTATCTGGCCGGGCAGGACGCCTTCCTCGTCTACCAGTAGGGCGATCTCGCCAGCGACCCACTCCACCATCTGCGGATAGTAGCGGTGATATTCGAAAGCGATGGCGGAACGAACGTCGAAGGGGGAAGCGGGTTTCGGGCTTTCGGGCGGCAAGAAAGCCGGCTTCCGGCTGAAGCTGCGCGCCAGCTGGGCGCCGAGCGCGCGTAACTCGGCCGAGGTGACGAAAGGGTCCTCGAAGGCCACCTTCTGGGAGCACAGATCGACCAGGGTGTGCGTGCTGCCGGGGTCCGCGCCCAGGAAACGCCGGTAGCCCGCGTCCCAATCATAGACCAGCAGGGCCGACCGGCAGGCAGGCAGCCATTCTCGCAGCAGGTCGTGCGCGACGGCGGTGTCTTCTTCGAGGTTGTCCACGATCAGGTGGGTGTAACGCGACAGCAGATAGTCACGGCATTCAGGACACGGCCAAAGATGGCGGACGAAAACCTCATACTGGAGCGAGAAGTCCAGCAGGTTGTGCGCCAGGCAGTATTCACGGAAGCGGGTTGCGCAGTCCTGGGCCTCGTCGTACACGCGCAACTGGCTCTTGTCGCCGATCCAGGCGGCTTTCAGCCGGGCGGCCATCTCGGTGTGAGGAAAGCCGACTACGGCTGCCTTGTTGAGATTGTCCAGGATCTGGCTGTAGATGCGGTTGCGCTCGATGGTGATGGTTTCGAAGTAGCCCTGCTCCAGAAGGGGCCTGACGAGCCGGGCCATATAGTACTGCGCCGTTTCGAGGGTTAGGAAGGTGGGCGCCAGGTCGGGCGCGGCGAAGCAAGCCGCCTCGCCGGCCAGGGGCCAAAAAAGGTCGACCATGCGCTGCGCCAGGCCGCCAAAAGTCACGACAGTAACCTCGCCGCCGGCGACCGGTTCCGGCCCGGCGAGCGCCGCCTCGAAAGGGCCGGCGAGCGTGCGCTGCGGGACGATCACCAGGACGTTCCGGCCGGAAACGCCCGAGGCCAACAGGCGCTGCAGGCGGCCAACGGCCGCGCTCGTCTTGCCCGATCCGGCCGGTCCTTCGAGGAAGACACGCCGCTCTAGCGGAAGGTCCGCAAGCGCCGATTGCCGAGCGGTCAGCATCAACTACTCCTGCCTATGGTAAGCTTTGGCAGCCGCCACCTGAAGCCAAAGGTTATGCAGGCGAAACCTGCACGAGTACCGAGTGGGTGCGCGAGCCCTGGCTGGGGAGCGTAGGCTCGGTGGAGGTGAGCACGTTGGGGCTGCCGGCACTATCGACCCCATCGGCAGCGAACACCGGCCAGACACCCTCCAGAAGACAAACCACACCCGGTGTAATATCGTCGGTGACGCGCGCCGGGATACGTACTGCTCCTTGCGGGCTAGTGACGAGCACTGCCTCGCCGCCGGCGATGCCGCGTGCGGCCGCATCCTGCGGGTGTATCCATAGCGCCGCAGGCTCATGCTCGTTGAACCAGGCGATGTTGGCGTGCTGCGAATGCACGCGGTATTTCGACTTGGGCGTGACCAGGCGCAGCGGGATGTCGTCGCCGGTCTGCAGGATATGGCATTCGGGCAGGGCCGGAAAGCCGGTCGCGACCGCATAGGCGGAAGATAGGAGTTCGACCCGCCCTGAAGGCGTGCCCAGGGGATGGGCAGCAGGGTCGGAGATGAAATCGGCGAAGGCAGTGCGCCGCTGATCGGCCCCAGAGTGAATCCCCGTGCGGCGGAACTCTTCGTAATCGGGCACGTCGGAAGCGGCCACGAAGCTGCGCAGCCAGGCATCCTCGTCTTTGCCCTCCGAGTAGCGCGGCCCAAAGCCTAACCGATCCGCCAGCCCACAGAAGATATCGTAATCATTGCGCGCCTGGCCGAGCGGCGCGCTGGCCTGGTTTGAGAAAAAGACGGTGTTGTCGGCCGCGAAGACGATGTCCTGGCGTTCGAGGAAGGTCGTGGTGGGCAGGACCACGTCGCAGTAACGCGCGGTCGGAGTAAGAAACAGGTCGTGCGTCACGGCGAACTCGACGGCTTCGAAAGCGCGTATGTTCTTGTGCACGTCGCTGCCCTGCACCAGGTAGTTGCCACCCACGTTGTAAATGGCCCGGATGTCGCGGGCATAGCCGCCGCGCGTCCCGTCCAGGATTGCGTCGGGCCAGCGGTAGACGGGCACTGACGGCGGCTGGGGGTGCGCCGGGACGGGGAGGCTGCCCATCTTCGGTCCGGGCAATGCACCAAGCCCATTCGCACCCGAAGAACCACCGCACACTCCAAGGTTGCCGGTCACCGTCTGCAGCACAATGGCCAGCCGGGAGGCTTCTTCACCACCCAGGGTGCGCTGGATGGAAAGGCCGGGTATCAGAGCCGCCGGTTTCGTCCGCCCGTAGAGCAGGGCAAAGTCTTCTATCTGCTCGACCGGCGTGCCACACAGCGCTGCAGCCCAGGCGGGCGTCTTAGGCTGGCCGTCGGCCAAACCGAGCACGTAGCGCTCCAGCTCAGCCGCGCCCACAGCATAGCGCGCCAGGAAGGCAAGATCGGCCAGGTTTTGCGTGAAGAGCACGTAGAGCACTGCCAGCATGAGGGCGCTGTCGGTGCCCGCCCGGACCGGAAGCCAGCAGGTCGATAGCTGAGTGACGGTGGCCGTGCGACGTGGGTCGATGGCAACCACCGCCGCACCTCGCCGCTTCGCCTCAAGAACGCGCCGATAGGTTTCGCCGCCCAGGCGGCAGTCGGCCACGTTGGCGCCCCAGAGGATGATCAGTTGCGAGTCTTGCAGGGTGGCCGCATCTATGCCGGCATGCCGGGTGCCCAGGACGTAAGGCAGGACAAAAGAGACCGCTTGCGAGCTGTAGCTGCCGGCCGTCTCGGTGTAGCCGCCGAACATACTCAGGAAGCGTGCGGTCAGTTCGCCGGTATGGTGCAGGGCGCCCCGGCAAGAGCCGGAACCACCCAGACGCAAAATGGACTCGGCGCCGTGGTCGTCGCGGATCGCCGCCAGCCGGCGCGCGACCAGGTCGAGAGCCTCATCCCAGCCGGCCTCGCGGAACTGGCCGGAGCCACGCGGTCCGGTACGCAAGAGCGGCCTGAGCAGGCGCCCCGGCGCGTAGAGAACGCGCGCCATCTGGTAGCCGCGCACGCAGCCTTCCATATACGGCCCGCCCGCGGGATTATCCACTACACGGGTAACGCGGCCATCCTCGACGCGCGCCAGTAGCGCACAACTCCCGCCACAGTCGCGGTTGCAAGATACGGGAATATCTGAAAACACTGAAGGTCTCCTAATGAAGGTTTGAGGAGCGGCTTCGTTATAACACAGCCTGCGGTTCAGCCACAAACTGCTCCCCCCATCACTTCAGTTGTGCAACTTTCGGTCGCGCTCTCCGCATTTACTGGTAATGGCGCGCACATAGGCAGCAAGAACACCGATCGGGTTAGCCGAATGCGCTTAACTTTTCGGGACTCATCCAGAGAAAGGGGACATTTGATGAACAATGATCCTACCCCCACCCCTACTTCGAGCGAACCGGGCAATACCCCCAGCCAGGGAGGACCGGCTGCCACCGGCGACGCGGGCGGCCAGTCTGACTCGGGCATGTCATATCATGATATGCGACAGCAGATGCGCATGGAGCGACACGCCGAGCGGGATCGCCGGCGGGCGGAACGGCGCGCTCACGGCTGGGGCGGCCCATGGCTGGGCGGAGCGGTGCTGATCGCGCTGGGGCTGATCTTTCTGGCGCAAAACCTGAACATATTCGTGTTCCACAACTGGTGGGCGCTCTTTATCCTGATCCCCGCCGTCGGGAGCCTGGTGACGGCCTGGAACATCTACCAGGCGAACGGCAGCCAATGGACCGCCGCCGCGCGCGGTCCGCTGGACACCGGCGTGATCCTGGTGCTCGTCACGGCGACCTTCCTTTTTGGGCTGAGCTGGGGGCTGATCGTGCCGCTGCTGCTGATCCTCGCCGGCGTCGCGGCTCTGCTCAACCGCATGCTGGGCCAATAACGAAGCACCATCACAGGAGACGTTCCATGAACAAGGCAAAACTGCTGGCGATACTATGCCTGGCGCTCGTTGCTGCGCCGGTAATGACCGGGTGCTACTATGGCGGGCCGGTTGTCAGCGGGTCAGGTCGCTCGGTGACCAAGAGCCTGGACCTGGCCGGTTTCAGCGCCGTGGACGTGTCTAACGCGATCCGCGTGAACGTCAAGCAGGGCGAGGCTTTCAGCGTGTCGGTGAGCGCCGACGACAACCTGTGGGACCGGCTGCAAGTGCGCACGAGCGGCCAGACCCTGCAAGTGGGACTGCAACCGGGCGCCTACAACAACACGCACATAAGCGCCGAGATAACGATGCCGGCGCTGAACAGGCTTTCGCTGTCGGGCGCCAGCCAGGGGAACATCAGCAGCTTCAAGTCGGGGTCCGGGCTGAACCTGGATCTCTCAGGCGCCAGCCGTGCGACAGGGGATGCCCAGGCGGGCGCAGCCGACTTCAGCCTGTAGGGCGCGAGCAACGTCAGCTTGAGCGGCGCGGCGGATAGCCTGCGGCTGGACGCGTCCGGCGCGAGCAGGGCGGACCTGACCAACTTCGCGGTCAACAAGGCCAACGTGACGCTGAGCGGGGCCAGCAACGCCGACATCAGTGTCAAGAGCAACCTGGACTACGAGCTGAGCGGCGCGTCACATCTGACATATACAGGCCGCCCGAGCATCGGCAAGAGCAGCACGTCCGGCGCCTCGAGCGCCCAGGGCAAATAGGTTTTCCCGAGCGGGCCACCGGCGCGCAGAGACCAGGTTTCTGGCTGGAACCTGCTCTCTCTTTTTGTTGCCCGGCTAGATCGAGCGCCCCATGGCCTCGGCCAGGGCGCGCAGCTCAGCCATCAGCCGCTGGAAGTCGCTGAAGGTCAGGCTTTGCAGACCGTCCGAGAGGGCGTTGGTTGGATCGGGATGGACCTCAATCAGCAGGCCGTCGGCGCCGGCGGCCACTGCGGCGCGGGCCAGGGTGGGCACCAGGGCATAATGGCCGGCCGCATGGCTGGGATCGACGATAATGGGTAGATGCGAGAAGCGTTTGACCACACCGACAGCTGAGATGTCCAACGTGAAGCGGGTGCTATCCTCAAAGGTACGGATGCCCCGCTCGCACAGGACCACGTTTGGGTTGCCCGCGGCCAGGATGTAATCGGCCGCCTGCAGCCACTCGGTCACGGTTGCCGCGAGACCGCGCTTGAGAATGCAGGCCCGGCCGGTTTCGCCGACCGCCCGCAACAGCGCGTAGTTCTGCATGTTGCGGGCGCCGATCTGCAGCACGTCCACATAGTCCAGCATACCGTCCAGCAGATGCGGGTCGGTGACCTCGGAGATCACGGGGACGCTCAGCTCGGAGCGGGCCTGCCCGAGAATCTGCAGTCCGCTGACACCCAGGCCCTGAAAGCTGAAGGGCGAGCTGCGCGGCTTGTAAGCGCCGCCGCGCAGGACGCGCGCGCCACAGGATGTGACGTGACGGGCGGTGGACATCAGCAAATCCGGGTTCTCCACCGAACAGGGGCCCGCCATGACCACGATGCGCGGGCCGCCCACGACGACATCGCCCATGCTCACCAGCGTCGGTTCTGGCTTGAATTCGCGTGCGGCCAGCTTGTACGGGCGCATGATCCGCGTGACCGTTTCAACGCCGGGGAGGACGGCGAACGCCTCGGTCGGGCAGCGTCCGGTGTCACTGCCCAGGATGGCCACTACGACTTTATCGGTCCCCCGGTTGAGTTGGGTCTGAAACCCAAATCCTGTCGCTCGGTTCACTACAGCATCCACTTGCTCGGGCGGTGCGCCCCGCCGCATCTCGACGATCATGGCTTCTCTCCTCCTCGCTGTTCGGTGAGCTCTGGACGGCAAACGTTTATGCATAAAAAGGCCCACTGGCAGGCAGTTCCCGGCAGTGGGTCTGGATAAATCTATAGTGGTACAATTGGCGGAGACGAGTATAACTCGGATCGCGGAACAATTCAAGAAACATAGTGTATTTTACGCCACATATATACAGTTAGCTTGCGTGCTAGCATGGTAGCGCTTGGCGTTATGCGGCGGTCTCATCGTAGTCCCTCACGTCCGGCTAACAGCCTTGATGCCAAAGGATAAGAGAGAGCATGGTAGCAGCCATCCCAGAGGTCCGCGGATCGCTCGACGAACATCCGTCACCCGATACCGCGCTCAAACTCAAGCAAGATTTTGCCGAAAAGTGTTTCAGCAACGCCCAAGACCTCAGCCGCATGATGGACCAGAAGGCGGGTTACTTGCTTTCAGCCGTCAGCTTGCTTACCACCGCGCTGGGGATCGTAGCCGCCAAGGCAATGGATGTGACGCCGTCCGCGCCGGCGCAGTCTGCGCTAAAAATCGGCGGCAACGTCTTCTTTCTGGCCTATGTGATTGTCGCCTTCCTGGTCGTCTATAATTCAACCAGGGTTTTCCAGGCGATGCCCAACCGCGCACAACGCGGCGCGACCGCACCGGGGCTGATTTTCCCCCTGGTATTACTGGACCGCTACCATGCGGACGAGAAGGCCGACGAGGAAATCTACTTCCGCAAGTTGAGCGAGGTGGGAGCGCGGGATATACCCTGGAGATGGGGTTATCTCTTTACCGCGAGGTCGGCGATCGAGTCCTGATCTCGACGGCCTTAAGCAACCTGGGGCGCGCCGCGCTGTACCAGCGCAAGGATGAACAAGCCCAGAAGCTATTCGAAGAAGCACTGGAACTGGGTCGCGCCGCCAATGACCGCTGGACGATCGCCTATGCGCTCAGTGGACTGGGGCGGTTGGCGGGCCGGCAGGGCGACGTCGAGAAGGGGCGCGCGTTGCTGGTGGAGAGCCTGGCCCTGTTCGAGCACGTGAGGGACAGGCGTAGCGTGGGGCGCAGCTTGCTCGCGCTGGCCCGCATCGAGAGTCGCGCCGGACACGGGGCACGCGCCGCACGCATGGTCGGTGCGGCCAGCGCGATAAATGAATCCCTGGGGATAATCCACACCCCCCCTTATGTGCCCGAGCGCGAGGCCATCCTGAGCGGCGCGCGCAGCCAACTGGGCGAGGAAGCCTTCCAGGCGGCCATCAACGCGGGCCAGGGGATGAGCATCGAGCAGATGTGTAAAATTCGCAAGCGAGAACGTAGTCATTGTACAATAGCTGCATGACACATGCGTCTGCCCGGGCATGTTGGGCTTAAAACAAGTCCTGGAGGAGGGATAATGGCTCTGCGTTACTCTGCCAACCTGACTTTCCTGTTTGTCGAAGTGCCGTTTGAAAAGCGCATTGGGGCGGCCGCGGCCGCAGGCTTCAAGCACGTGGAGTGCATGTTCCCCTACGGCTGGAGCGCGCAGTTCTTACGCGGGGAGTTAGACGGCGCGGGACTGCGTATGGAGCTGTTCAACATGTACCCGGGGGATTTCGCGGCCGGTGACCGGGGTCTGCTGGTCGATCCTCGCCGGCGCGACGAGTTTCATAACGCGCTGGGGCGCACATTGGAGTACGCCCATGCGCTGGATTGCCCACGCGTGCACGCCATGGTGGGAAACTTGCCGGGAGGACTGGCGCGCGATGCGGCGCGTGCGAGCCTGGTCGAGAATCTGCGCTACGCGTCGCCGCTCGCCGCGCAGGCCGGCGTGACGCTGACCATTGAGGCGTTGAACGCCGGCGACTTCCCGTACTTCTTCTTGTGTCACTCGGCCGAGGCCTTCGCCATCCTCAAGGAAGTGGGCCAGGCCAACGTCAAGTTCCAGTTCGACTGCTATCACCTGCAGATCAGCGAGGGGAATCTCACCCAGACCTTCCGGGCGCACGTCGCCGAGATCGGGCACGTGCAGATTGCCGACGTGCCCGGCCGGCACCAGCCGGGCACGGGGGAGATCAATTACCAATTCGTGCTGCGGGCAATTGAGGAGACGGGTTACGAGGCCTTTGTCGGGTTGGAGTACATCCCGCACGGCCACACGGACGAAGCGCTGGCCTGGCTGCCGCAGGAGGCGCGCGGCGCCTCGCGCTGAATCCCCAAGACCAAACTCATGTGGTCCACCGTGTGATATAATGCCGGGCAGTCGATAGGCAATCACTGAGAGGAGCAGCATGCTCGAAATTGCCAACGTGGGCTTTGACCGACCGAAGACGGCGCCCCTGCCCGGTACTGTTTCCTTCTACCAGCGTCACCTGCTGGTCTGCACCGGCCAGGCCGAGTGGCCGTCCCACATCGCCGCGGACGGCGGCTTCATTCAGGCCTTGAGCCAGGCCGTTGCCGGGCGCGCGTCTGAACTCGCCCTGGAGGTAAAGCTCAACGCCTGCGACGAACCGAGCAGCGGACCCGGCTACGACCTCATGGTGTTTCCCGACGGCATCCGCTATACGGGGTTGACCGAAGCCGATATCCCCGTCCTCATCGAAGAACACCTCATTGGCAACCGGCCTGCCGTGCAATTGCGGCATATCCCCCTGCAGGGGCAGCACATACTCATTTGCGTGCATATGAACCGTGATCCACGTTGCGGCGTCTGCGGTCCCGCCCTGGCCGACCTTTTCCTGCAACACCTGGCGGAGCGCGGGCTGGACGGACAGGTCGCCGTACACCGCACCAGCCACCTGGGCGGGCATGAGTACGCCGGTAACGTCGTGCTTTACCCCGGCGGCGACTGGTACGGCTATGTCACCCCGGCGGACGTGCCGCGCATCATCGAGCAGCATATCCGGGGCGGCAAGATCGTTGTAGGTAGATGGCGCGGCCGCATGGGGCTGACGCGCGAGGAACAGGTACAGGCGCTCGCAGGATGGGAAACGTGAGCCGGGTCAGTCTCGTGTTGCCGTGAACAGGGTAACGCGTGCAAGGGGGCTGATTTGTTGGCTGAGCCATTCAGGAGGAGAAACAACCCTGTCGCAGATCGCGCTACAAAGCAGTGGAGTAGGAGTACAGGGCCGGCTGAGCACGCGCTTCAAGGTCGTCTGGGGCATGGCCGGGTTCGGCGCCTCGCTCATCTCGGGCATCTTCGGTGCGCTGTTGCCCATCTTTTACCAGGATTACCTGGGCCTGGCCGCCGGCTGGATCGCGCTGGCGTCGGGCATCTACGCGGTCTGGAATGCCATCAATGACCCGCTGTTCGGCTATATCAGCGACAGCACGCGCTCGCGGCTGGGACGGCGCATCCCCTACATGCGCTTCACGGCCCCGTTCCTGGCCCTGACATTCATCCTGGTCTGGTTCGCCCCACCCTCCGGCGGGCAACTGACCATCTTCTGGTGGATGTTGATCAGCATGGTGCTGTACGACGGCTGCTACACGATCATCGGCCTGGCCTACTCTGCTCTGCTGCCGGAGGTGACCGAATCCGACCAGGAGCGTAACAGCCTGCAGATCTCGTCCTCGCTGTTTGGTATGTTCGGCATGCTGCTCGGCTTCATCATCCCGGATCTGTTCCGGCCCAAAGCCGGCACGTCGCCCTCGCTCCTGCCGCTGCAGATGTCCATGATCGTGGTCGCAGTGGTCTGTGCCGTCTTCATCATCATCACCACTTATGTTGTCAAAGAACGGCGCGAATTTTATGAGGGGGATAAGCCGCTGCCGCTGGGAAAGGCGCTCAAGACCAGTCTTCCCAGCCGCTCTTTCCAGATCCTCGTCGCCCAGAACTTTATGTCTATCCTCGTGTCTTCGCTCGTGGTTGGCTCGGTTTTCTACCTGGCCGACTACCTTGTGCCGGTGCCGACGATGGTTTTGCTCGCCTGCATCTTCGTGCCCCTGCTCATCGGCATACCGCTGACCACAGTCTTGCGCGCCCGGCTGGGCGTGGTCGGGGCACAACAATTGCTTTTGCTGACAGCGGTGGTGGGCCTTCTGCTGATCGTGGTCGCGCCTCCGCCGATGATCCCCGTCTGCCTTGCCCTGGCCGGCCTGGGGCTGGCCGGCCCGCAAACGCTGACGAACGTGCTGTTCGCACAGGTGATCGACGAGAACGAGATACGGTCGGGAGTGCGGCACGAGGGCGCTTTCTTCGGGATCAATGCCCTGGTGACCAAGCCTGCGCAATCCATCGCCATCGCGCTCTCGCCTTTCATCCTGGCGCTGACGCACTTCGTCACGCGCGACCAGAACGGCGGACAGATCTTCCTTAACCAGCCGGCCAGCGCCCTGCTTGGCATCCGGATAATCGTCGGCCTGATTCCGGGCCTCGCGATGTTGCTGGGCGCACTGATCCTGCACTGGTTCCCGTTGCGCGGCCGGCACCTGGAAGAGATGCAGCGTAGAGTCCTGATCATGCACGCCAACAAGCACGAGCGACTGGACAATCCACGCTAAACCTGAAACTATAGAGCGCCATTCGGTGCCACAGATCACAGAAGTCCTCGTCGGCCCGGATTAGGCTGAAAGTTGCTTGAGGTCCGTACCTGCCAGAGGCATGGTTGTGGAAGGAATGGTCATGGATGAGCAAGGGGACTTCTCAGGGGCGGCCGCGACCCGCGCGGGCCAAGATGGGTCACCCATGAGCGGGGCGGAGGCAAATCGCCTACCGCCGGGCGGCGCACTCGCGACCATGGCCGAGCAGATGGCCGCGTTTGTCGTCTGGTCTACTTACGACGAACTCTCGGAGCGCGCCCGGACGGCGCTGAAGATCCGCGTGCTGGACAGCCTGGGCTGCGCGCTGGGTGCGCTAGAAGGCGAGCTGAGCCCCCTGCTGCGAGCGCAAGTGACCGATTTTGACGGCGCGCCGCACTGCGGATTGATCGGCGGCGGGCGAACCGCGCCGGACCGCGCAGCATTCTATAACGGGGCGCTGGTCCGCTACCTCGACTTCAACGACGGCTACCTGGCGAAGGGCGAAACCTGCCATCCCAGTGACAACGTCGCACCGGTTTTGGCCGCGGCTGAGTACGCGGACGCGGACGGGAGAGACTTCCTGACCGCCCTCGCCGTGGCCTACCAGGTCCAGTGCCGGCTGAGCGACGTGGCCCCCGTGCGCGACCGTGGATTCGATCACACCACGCAGGGGTCTTTCGCCGTGGCGGCGGGGGTCTCCCGGGCACTGGGTATGGACACGCGGCGCACAGCCAACGCGATCGGGATCTGCGGCACGGCCTTCAACGCGCTGCGCGTGACGCGCACCGGCATCCTCTCGAATTGGAAGGGACTGGCCTACCCCAACACTGCCTTCAGTTGCGTCCACGCCACCTTCCTGGCCATGCGCGGCATCACCGGCCCGCTGGAAGTCTTCGAAGGCAACAAGGGCTTCATGGACGCAATAGCCGGACCGTTCGAGATCGACTGGTCACACGAGGACCTTGAACGGGTCACGCGCACCTTCCTCAAGAAATACAACGCTGAGCTTCATTCGCAATCCACCCTGGAAGGCATCCTCGAACTGAAAGAGGAGTACGGTCTGCGCGCGAGCGACGTGGAACGCGTCGACATTGAGATCTTCGACGTAGCCTTCAAGATCATCGGCGGCGGGGAGGAAGGCGACAAGACTTTCGTGCAGACCAAGGAGCAGGCCGACCACAGCCTGCAGTACATGGTGGCGGCGGCGCTGCTGGACGGCCAGGTGATGCCCGAGCAGTACCAGCCAGGCAGCATCCTACGACCCGAGGTCCAGAAGTTGCTGCGCCAGGTGACGGTGCACCCCTCGGTAGAGCTAAGCCGGCGTTTCCCGTCCGAGATGCCGTGCCGGCTGACGATCCACCTGCAGGATGGCCGCGTGCTGAAGAAAGAAAAAACGGACTATGAGGGCTTCTATACACGTCCGATGGCATGGGACAGGGTGGTGCAGAAATTCGAACGGCTGGCCGGGCGCTATGCCTCGCCGTCCTTGCTGAAGGAAATCGAGCAGGCCATCGCCGGGTTGGAACGGCTGAAGGTCAGCGAGCTGACGAACTTGCTGTCGCGGGCCGGCGGCGACGGGCGATGGGCGGAGCAGAAAGCTACGGAGGGATAAACATGGCTGACGACGAGTTTGAGGGACGGGCCTTCGCGTTTCTCCGGCTGAACGAACGGCCGGCTAAGCCGCGCAACCGCGGTATGACGGAGATCCGCGGCCCCTACTACACGCCGATGGGCAAGCGCTATCTGCAGGATGTGCTGGAAACGATGGGCACGTGGATCGATTCGCTGAAGTACGCGGGCGGGTCGTTCTCGTTGATGCCGCGTTATGCCGTCAAGGAGTTGAACGACCTGGCACATGAGCACGACGTGTTGGTCTCCACCGGAGGCTTCATCGAACACGTGGTCACCCAGGGGCCGGATGCCGTCACGCAGTACATCAAGGAATGCGCCGCTCTGGGTTTCGACGTAATCGAGCTGTCCAGCGGCTTCATCACGATCCCAACCGATGACTGGCTGCGCCTGATCGAGAAGGTGCAGGCGGCCGGGCTAAAGGCCAAGCCGGAAGTGGGTATTCAGTTCGGCGCAGGCGGCGCCAGCGCCGCCGACGAGCTGGCGGCGGAAGGCACCGGCGACCCTGAGTGGGCAATCAGCCGCGCCCAGCGTTTCCTCGACGCCGGGGCTTACATGATCATGATCGAGTCCGAAGGGATCACCGAGAACGTGCGCACCTGGCGCACCGACGTGCCCGGGCGCATCGTGAACCGGCTGGGCCTCGAAAAGGTGATGTTCGAGGCGGCCGACCCGGACGTGTTCGGCTGGTACATAAAAAACTATGGCCCTGAGGTCAACCTTTTCGTGGACCACAGCCAGATCGTGCAGCTCGAATGTCTGCGCGCGGGCATCTGGGGGACCAAGAGCCTGTGGGGGCGCGTTGTCACCTACAAGGGATAATGATGATGTAGCTGTAAGCTGTGCGGCAAGCTGTACTGAAGTGAGCTATGCGTGGTGATTTGCGCGTGGGGCGGTTGTTTGGGATCGATATCTACATCGACTGGAGTTGGCTGGTCATCTTCGTGTTGATCGCATCGGACCTGGCGCTGTCGCTTTTCGCACGCTTGCATCCCCAATGGAGCCTGGTGCTGGACTGGGGACTGGCCATCGCCGCGGCCCTGCTCTTCTTCGCCTCAGTCCTGCTGCATGAGTTGGCCCATTCAGTGGTAGCTCGGGCGCGTGGCCTGCCGATAAAGCGGATCGTGCTTTACTTGCTGGGCGGGGTATCGAACATCGAGCGTGAGCCTCCCTCGGCGGCGACGGAGTTCGTGATGGCCCTGGTGGGACCCCTGACCAGCGTTGTCCTGGGCATCATTTTCCTCTTCCTCGGCCGGACGCACCTGGGAAAACTGGCCCAGGCCATGCCCACGCCCCTCGCCGGCCTGGCACAGGTCGACGCCCTGGGCACGCTGCTCCTCTGGCTGGGCTCGGCTAACATACTGATCGGTATCTTCAATATGATCCCGGCCTTCCCGTTGGACGGCGGCCGCGTATTGCGCTCCCTATTGTGGGCTTTCAGCAACAACTTGCGGCGGGCGACGCTCTGGTCCACCTGGATCAGCCACGCGATCGCCTGGTTGTTTATTTTGGGGGGCATCGCGATGGCGCTGGGCGCCTCGATCCCGTTCTTTGGCGCGGGGCTGTTCAACGGATTGTGGCTGGCATTCATCGGCTGGTTCTTGAACGGAGCGGCCACGCAGACCCACCAACAGGTAGTGATCGAAGACGTTCTGGAGGGCATACCCGTCTCGCGCCTCATGCGTACGGACGTCGCGACAGTCGAGCCCGGCATGACCGTGAGCGACCTGGTTCACCAGCGCATTATGACCAGCGAGGGCAACGAGCGCTCGTTCCCGGTAGTAAAGGACGGCAAACTGATAGGCTGGGTGTCGCTGGAGGACGTCAAACGGGTGTCGCGCGAGCAATGGGAAACGAAGACCGTGGGGGATATCATGACTCCAGGTGAGCAAGTGGTCACCCTGAACCCACGCGAGGATGTCAGCGAAGTTTTCCAGAAGTTCATGCAGCGCGACGTACGGCAGATGCCGGTCATGCAGGACGGCAGCATGGTGGGCGTGCTGCGTCGCCAGGATCTCATGCGCTACCTCCAGCTACACTCCGAACTGGGCCTACGCGACGCTCGGCAGACGGACGGCAACGGCCGAGGGTGATCCACGCCGGCGGGCAAGGTCGCAGGTCCACACCAGGCATTGCCGGGCAAAACTTCCTTGGGCTATAATAACGCTCGATGGCCGAAGGCTCCCGCGGCGAACGCCAACGAAAAGGTACGGGAGAAAAGCGGAACGCGAGGAGATAGTATGCAAACATTCGAGCACGACACGATGGAGGGAATTCTCTTCACTGATATGTACCAGCTGACGATGGCCCAGGTCTATTTCCGGGCCGGGCAGCACGAGCGTGGGGCGCACTTCGAGCACTTTTTTCGCGACTATCCCAATTATGGCGCGCACCAGGCCGGTTACTGCATCAGCGCCGGGCTAGAGTGGCTGCTGAACTGGATGCGAAACGCCCACTTTCGAGATGAGGACATCGCCTATCTGCGCAGCCTGACAGGGCGGACCGGGAGGCGAATGTTTGAGGACGATTTCCTGACCTGGTTGCGCGCCAACGGCAGCTTTGAGGGCATCAGCCTGCGTGCGATCCCGGAGGGTCGCGTGGTGCATCCAAACGTGCCCTTAACAAGCGTCCAGGGCCCGTTGGCCATGGCCCAGATCCTGGAGACGGCATTGCTCAATCACGTCAACTTCCAGACCCTGGTGGCGACCAAGGCGGCCCGTATCCACGAGAGTGGACGCGGGCGGCCGGTGTTGGAATTCGGGCTGCGCCGTGCCCAGGGCAAGGGGGGCAACGCCGGGACGCGCGCCGCCCTGATCTGCGGGGCCGATTTCAGCTCGAACGTGGGTGTGTCTCAGGTGCTGGGCTACCCGCCCAAGGGCACGCATGCCCACAGCCTGGTGCAGATATTCACGAGCCTCGGCCTCGGCGAACTGGAGGCTTTCCGCGCGTACGCCGACATGTACCCGGATGACTGCACGTTACTGGTCGACACGATCGATACGCTGCATAGCGGCGTGCCAAATGCCATCCGCATCTTCGAAGAACTGCGGCGGAAGGGCCACGAAGCCATTGGGGTACGGCTGGACTCGGGCGATCTGGCGTACCTGAGCATCCAGGTGGCGAAGATGCTCGACGAAGCCGGCTTCCCGCTGGCCTCGATCGTGCTGTCTAACGACCTGGATGAGCTGATCATCTGGCAGATCATCACCCAGATCAGGGAAGAGGCGCCGCGCTACGGGGTAGACGCCGACAAGCTGATCTGCCGCCTGGTCTACGGGGTGGGGACCCGGCTGATTACCTCGGCAGGCGATCCGGCGCTGGGCGGCGTGTACAAGCTGGTCGCAGTGCAGGCGGCGGACGGGAGTTGGGTGCCGGCGATCAAAATCTCGGAATCGCCCGAGAAAACGCCGAATCCGGCCAATAAGAAAGCCTGGCGGATCTACGACCGGCGCGGCAAGGCCACGGCTGACCTGCTGAGCCTGGAGGACGAGGACCCGCGCCAGATGAAGCGAGTGATGCTGCGGCATCCATCAGACCATACCAAGTACCGGTTGCTGGCGGACAACGAAGTTTCAGAGATCGAGCCGCTGCTGGTCGACGTGCTGCGCGAGGGCAAGCTGGTCTACGATCTGCCGTCGCTCGACGCGATGCGCGAGCAGCGTAAGGCGGATGTGAGCCGGTTAGACCCGGGCGTGCGGCGCCTGGTCAACCCGCACGTCTATCACGTATCGTTGACGCAGCGGTTATGGGATCTCAAGCAGGGAATGATCGGGACGGCGTTGCAGCAGAGCCGGTAAGGAACGAAGGAGTGGGGAACGGTGGTGGTTGCGCGGATTGTCCTTTTCGTGCTGGGGGCCGGGTTGGTCTGGGCCACGGCGGCGTCGGCGGTGCGGACGTTCGTGCTGCCACGCGGCGCGCCGGATTTCATCAGTGGCGTTGTGTTCATCGGGGTGCGGCGGCTGTTCGACTTGCGCCTGCGCGGCGAACGGCTGTACAAACGGCGCGACCGGATCATGGCTTTCTATGCGCCGGTGGCCCTGTTGTCGCTGTTGCCGGCCTGGCTGATTCTCATATTGCTCGGCTACACGGCGATGTACTGGGGAGTGGGTGCGGCGTCGTGGCGCACGGCGTTCGATTTCAGCGGCTCTTCGCTGCTGACGTTGGGACTGACTTCGCTGGACAGCACGCTGCAGGCGGCGCTGGGGTTCTCGGAAGCAGCGCTCGGCCTGATCCTGGTCGCGCTGTTGATCGCTTACCTGCCGACGATCTATTCAGCCTTCTCGCGGCGTGAGGCCGCGGTCGCCATGCTGGAAGTGCGCGCGGGAACGCCGCCATCGTGCGTCGAGATGATCGAGCGCTATCACCGCATCCACGGGCTGGACCGCCTGAACGAGGTCTGGCGCAACAGGGAGATCTGGTTCTCGGACATCGAGGAAAGCCACACGTCGCTGGCAGCGCTGGCCCTCTTCCGCTAGCCGCAGCCCGACCGCTCCTGGGTGACGGCATCTGGGGCGGTGCTCGACACCGCGTCGCTGGTCAACGCGGCGCTGGACATCCCGCACGACCCGCAGGCCGACCTGTGTATCCGCTCGGGCTTCCTCGCGCTGTGCCGGATCGCGGACTTCTTCGGCATCGCCTACGACATGAATCCGCGCTCCAGCGATCCCATCAGCATCCAGCGCGCGGAATTCAAAGCAGTGCTGGACGAACTGGCCAGCAAAGGAATACCGCTCAAAGCGGACCGAGACCAGGCCTGGCGCGATTTTCAGGGCTGGCGCGTCAACTACGACACCGTCTTGCTCACCCTGGCCGACCTGACCATGGCCCCGTACGCGCCGTGGTCGTCGGACCGCCGAATCAAGTACCGGCCGCGCCCACTGATTCATCGGGTGCGGTGATCATCTGCCCCGCGTAGGACTCCGGGTACTCCCAACACGAAGTCCGCGCCAAAAGCTTGCGCGGGGGTCAAAGCGCCGGACGGCCGGTCGTTCAGGACGCGCTCCACGCAATTAAGGGCCACCAGCGCCGTGAACTGATACGGTTCGGGCGTGATCAACCAGCACTCGGCGGAGGCGCCCTGCGGGTGGCAGGCGCGCGCCCAGACGTAGGTGCGCTCCCGCGCGCGCATCCCGACATCCGGCCCGCGCATCGTGCGGTCAATCAACCAACCCGCCCCGTTGCGCAGAGCGCCGATCGATAGCAGACGCCCAGCCAGGGGCGCGACCAGCGACGCCAACGGGCGCGCCAGCGACGACAGGGCCAGGTAAGTGGTGATACTGGGGATACCCGTCGAGCGGTAGGCCGTTTCCAGATCGGCCAGCGGGACGGGCAAAACTGTGCGATCGCCGATTGGAAAGTGGACGCGCGTCGCGCCCGCACCCAAAGGCCAGGGTAACAGCCGCCCGGCACGCCGCACCCACCCACCCTGCGGCAACAATTCGAGCATCGAGCGCGCGGTGCCCGCGCTGGGGCGGGTCAGGTAGGTCATGGCGATGTCGAGTTGCAGGGCGCCGGGAACCTGCGCGGCAACGTAGACGGCCAGGCAGTCGCTGGGTACCACGTCGAAGCCCACGCCGGAGATGAGGGCCACCCCGGCCCGGCGGGCCGCTTCATCGCGAGCAAATGTGGCCTGGAAAACCGGGATCTCACCGGTCAGGTCCAGGTAGTGGGCGCCGGTGGCCAGGCACGCGTCGATCATCGGCGCGGAGGTGCGCACGAATGGCCCGGCGGCGTGGTAGACCAGTTCCACCCGGCCAATGGCCTTCTGCAGGGCGGCCTGATCCGCCAGGTCGACGGCGATCCAGTCTAACCCCAAGCGCTCGGCCAGGGGCGCCAACTTCTCGGCCGATCGCCCGGCCAACAGAGGCCGCTGCCCCCGCCGGACCGCCTCCATGGCGACGAGCCGTCCCGTGTAACCGTAAGCGCCATAGATCATCCAGCGATGGTCGGCCATCCGCTCCTCCTATCCACCGGCCAACTAACATACCGGCACGCGCTTCTCCCAGGCCAATTGCGAGCCATTAGAGCACCGCAGGCAGGTGGTGTCAAATTGCGGCGCGCCTGGGGGCAGTGTATACTCGGCCGGGAATAGGGAAGTGAATCCGT
>Ga0209746_1000359_pt1 | contig 24003 bp, 20 predicted proteins | sample BarGraNGADG00211_3_FD_184496 | JGI IMG/M metagenome (GOLD analysis project Ga0209746, IMG submission 184496) | Arctic peat soil microbial communities from Barrow, Alaska - Barrow Graham LP Ref core NGADG0011-211 (SPAdes) (version 2) | ecosystem: Environmental > Terrestrial > Soil > Wetlands >... | reverse complement strand
CACCTTCGGCCGCTGCCGCTTCGGCCGCCGCACCTTCGGCCGCTGCCGCCGCCGCTGCTCCGCGGGGATTTGGCGGCGGCAATGCCGGGAGCGCAGACAGCCGCATGGCCGCCGTGCCTCCTCCGCCCCCTGCGCCGATCAGCAGCACCTTGCCGGCCACGGCCGCCCTGGCCTACGCCGACGGTCAAGGTGTCTGGGCGTTGGATCGCTCCGGCGGGGCGCGCAACCTGGTCGATCAGCCAGGCGCCAACATGCCCGTTATCTCGCCTGATAAGTCGCGTGTGGGTTTCTGGGTGATGCAAGACGCTGATCCTGAGTTATGGGTTGTCGGCTGGGACGGCAGCGCTCCACGCCGTCTGCTGGCTCAGCAAGAATTGCCCAAGGAGGGCCTGGACTCGGCTTATGCTGCTCCGCAGTTCGTCTTGCACGATTTGCGTTGGGTCCCGGGCACACACGTGCTGGCTTTTCAGACGTACGCCTCGCCGGCCGGCTCGCAAACGGAAGGGCGCGACGAGCTGTGGAATCTGGACAGCGATAGCGGCGCCTTGCACCAGGTGCTGGACGTCGGCATGAATACGGCCCTGGCTTATTCTGTGGACGGCAAGCAGATTGCGCTCATGCAGCGTGGCACGACTGAGCAACCGGTAGGCAACCTGGCATTGTACCGAGCGGATGGCAGCGGCAAGCGCAAAGTGTTCGATTTGCCCGCCAACCCCAGCGGCGCCGGTTATGACACTCAGTTGTCATGGCTGCCCGACAGCTGCAGCCTGTGGGTGGGAGTGGCGAATCCCTCAGCGGATCTGCCCGGCCAGATCACCAGCGTGACCCTGTACCGCGTGCCGCTCAGCGGATCGCCCGTCAAGGCCGGGCAGGTGCAGGCGCCGGATGTCTATTGGTCACCCGACGGCAAGCATCTGCTCTATACCCGACCCGTCACTGAGACCTTTGAGAACCAGCAGCTCGTCCTGGCCAATGCCGATGGTTCGAACGCGAAGGTCTACCTGACGCTCAAGTTCGGGATGTTCGCCGGTTGGTTGCCGGATAGCACGCATTTCCTTTATCAGAGCGACGGCAACACCTTCGTCGGCGCGTCAGGACGGCAGCCTCAGCCGCTCAGCGGGCTGATGAACCCGATGGCCGCGCGCTGGGTCGCGCCAGGACAACTCGTGTACCTGCTCGATGAACCCGACTCGAGCGTGTTGGTCTGGCAGCCCCTGGACGGGCCCGCAGCCAGCCTGAGCACCCTCCCTGCCGGGGTGACGTTCGACGCTCTGCCGGCAAAGTAAACTGCAGGACCGGCCATTGACGAGAAACCAGGTTCTGGCGAGATGCACTCTCGCCAGAACCTGGTTTCTCGTCGTTGAGAGCCTGGTTTCTTTCGTTCTTGACATCTAAACTATAATTGCTGCATGCCTGAACTACCCGAAGTCGAAACTACCGCCAGTGACCTGCGCCCGCAGTTGGTCGGAGCGCAGATCACGGGCGTTCACGTTCTCTGGCCCCGCACCATCGCCGCACCGGATCTGCCGCTGTTTGCCGCGTTGATCGCCGGCCAGACCGTCGCCAGCGTGGGGCGGCGTGGTAAGTTCCTCATCCTGGGCCTGGAATCCGGCGACTCTCTGCTCGTCCACCTGCGCATGACGGGCGGCCTGTTCGTCGAGAGCTGCGCTACTCCTGCGCCCGAGCACCGTTACACGCGTGCCTGGTTCGACCTGGCCGACGACCGGCGCCTGGTATTCAGCGACCTGCGCAAGTTCGGCCGTATCTGGCTCGTCGAGAGCGCCGGCGAAGTGCTGGGTGGGTTGGGGCCGGAACCACTCAGCCCGGAGTTCACACCCCAGGTTCTGGCGGAAGGATTGCGGCGGCGGCGAGTGGCCATCAAGCCTTTGCTACTTAACCAGGCCGTGGTGGCCGGCCTGGGCAATATCTACGCCGATGAAGCGTTGTTTCTGGCCGGCATCCATCCTTTGCGACCGGCAGCCGAACTGACGGACGAGGAGGTGCAGCGCTTGCACGCCGCGATTCGCCGGGTATTGGGCGAGGCAGTCGGTGAACGCGGTACGACATTGCGAGATTTCCGACCACCCAATGGTGGCAAGGGCAACTACCAGGAGAAGCGGCGCGTCTATGGGCTGGAAGACAAGCCCTGTCCCAACTGCGGCGCGCCGATCCAACGCAAAGTGATCGGTCAGCGCAGCGCACACTTCTGCCCACACTGCCAACCGGCGGGCGGAGCGCGCCCGGCTTCGGAGATCTCGCAAGCTGCGGAAGCCTGATGGCAAGGAGGAGCCGAGCTTAATGGATTCAACGTCTGCGTCGAGCGCGGTGGCAGGGGAGCCGGAGGTAGCCACCACGGTCACGCCCCTCTTATCCACCTGGTTGTGGCACCCTGGCCCGATCGTCTTCGTTTCCAATACCTGCGTTATGGTCTTGGAGTTGGTGGCCGGCCGGATCATCGCCCCTTACGTGGGAGTGTCGCTGTATACCTGGACCAGCGTCATCGGCATTGTGTTGGCGGGCATCAGCCTGGGGAACTACCTGGGCGGCTGGCTAGCGGACCGTTGGGCATCCTTGCGCCTCCTGGGCGCCATTTTCGTCGTGGGCGGCCTCTCTTCATTCGGGATATTGCTGGCCGAGAGCGTTGGCGACCACCTGCCGGGCAACTGGCCGGTGGTGCTCCAGATTATGGCCCTCACTGCAGCCCTGTTTTTCGTACCCAGCATGGTGTTAGGCGGCATCTCGCCGGTGGTGGCCAAGCTCGCTGTGCGTGATTTGAGCCGAACGGGGACTACCCTGGGCAAGATTTATGCGGCGGGCACAGCGGGCAGCATCCTCGGCACTTTCGCGACCGGTTTTGTGCTGATCGCCCGGTTCGGCACGCACGCGATCATCTGGGGAGTCGGCGTGGTGCTGCTGGTCATGGGTGTGCTCTTTGTTTTCGGCGGTGGCGCGCAGCGCCAAGGACGCATTGGCCTCGTGATCGCGTTACTTCTCGTCGCCGGCGGGGCGGGCCTGGCAGTGGAGCAGGGCGCATGGACCAGCAACTGCACCAGCGAGACTAACTACTTCTGCATCAAGGTGCGCCAGCAAGACCGGGGCGGCGGGCCCATGCTGGTGCTGATCCTGGACCGGCTGGTACATAGTTATACCTCTCTGACCGACCCCAACCGCCTGGTTTACGAGTATGAGCGGATTTATGCCGAAGCGACCGAATATCAGGCCCGGCAGCGCTCTTCGTTGAGCGCTCTGTTCATAGGCGGAGGCGGCTATACGTTCCCGCGCTACATGGCCTCCAAATACCCAGGGAGCAGGCTGGACGTGGTGGAGATCGATCCCGGCGTGACGCAGATTGCCTATGATCGGCTGGGACTGCGCCGGGATATGGGCATCACCAGTTTCAACGAGGACGCCCGCTTGTTCATGACACGCCAACCGACCGGGCAGTATAGCCTGATCGTGGGCGATGCCTTCAATGATTTCTCCGTGCCCTATCACCTGACGACTCTGGAGTTCGATAACCTGGTGCACCGCTGGCTGGCCCCAGACGGGCTGTACCTGGTCAACCTGATTGACGGTCCCCGCCGCGACTTCCTGCGCTCCTACCTCTATACTTTGCGCCAGAGCTTTCGCAATGTGTACGTGGTACCGGGCGGCACAGGGTGGCGCGAGTCGCCGCGCATGACCTTTGTTTTGATTGCCGGCGACAGGCCCCTGGATCTGCCGGCCCTCAAAAGCCTCGATGCGGGCGACCACGAGACACTGCTGGCGGACCTGGTGCTATCGGACCAGGCTGTGACGGCCCTGCTGTCTGAAGGGCGTACGGTGGCCCTCACCGATCAGTACGCGCCGGTTGAACAAATGCTCGCCCCGGTCGCGCGCAACGAGGAAGCCTCGGCGGCGCCCGGCGCTTCAGTAAAATGAAGAACCTCGTTACAGCCGGGATCTGGCTGGCAGCGGGCGCCTGCCTCTACCTTGTCCTGCTGAACCGGTTTCTGCTGCAGCTCAAGGATCGCGGACACAAGCGCCTGAACATCTACGGCACTTTCGTGGTTGTCCTGCTGGGCACAGCGGCCGCGGGCTACCTGACCGGCCTATCTGCCTGGATCGCCTGGCCGCTGGTAGTATTGCTCGTCATTGGATCGGGCGAAATACGACGCCTGACGCTGCGCAGACGCTACCGCGGCACGCCGCCGGTGGAGCGGGCAAACCATGGGATCTCGCTCGGCAGGCCCGATACCACTACCGACCTCGCAATGCTTCATTATGAGATAAGCGTTCCTGCCTGGACGGGTGGGTGCCTGCGTATTGCGCACATCAGCGACCTGCATGTGGCGGATCATCTACCACTGGAATACTACCGGGGGGCGCTGCGCCGGGCCAGCGAAGCCCGACCGGACGTCATCTTCTTCAGTGGAGACTTCGTGACCCAGGTCAAGTATGCTCCCCTGCTGGCCGAGATTCTGCCGGCAGCGCGGGCTCCCCTTGGCGTTCTGGCGGTGCTGGGTAATCACGACCACTGGGCAGGGGCAGGCGAAGTGCTTGCTGCCCTGCGCAGCGCCGGTGTAGTGGTGCTGGGGAACGGTTGCCTGCGCCTGGCTGCAGGCGGGGGAGATGTGCTTGTGGCGGGGTGCGAGAGCCCCTGGGGCGTGGACCACTGGCACGCGCCCGCGGTCCGCCCGCACGAGTTGGCCCTGGCGCTCACGCATACACCGGACAATGTGTACCGCCTGAGCCAGGCGGGCATGAGCGCGGTGTTTGCCGGTCACTATCATGGCGGTCAGATCCGCCTGCCGGTGCTGGGCCCGTTGGTGGTGCCTTCGCGCTACGGACGGCGTTTCGATCACGGCCACTTCATCGTGGAGGGGACCAATTTGTTCGTGTCCGCCGGGGTAGGCGCGATGTCACCACCATACAGCATCTACTGCCAACCCGACATTTTGATCGTGAACATAAGGGGGAGTGGTGGCTGACCTGCGCATCCTGATCGTGGCCGACGATCCACTGGCTCGTACAGGCCTGGCTGCGCTATTGGAGGCCCAACCGGGCTGCGCCATCGCCGGGCAAACGCCATCCGGACCGGCGGACCACCTCTCCGGCGCCGTGGAAACCTATCAACCTGACCTGGTGTTGTGGGACCTGGGCTGGAATCCGGAGCCGGCCGTCGAGCATCTCGCCGCTTTCAGGCTCGGCCGCGTGCCCGTCGCAGCGCTGCTCCCGGGTGCTGCCCTGGCGGCGCAGGCCAGTGCAGCCTGGTCGGCCGGCGCACGCGCTCTCCTGTCGCGCAACTCGGATGGGCCCCACCTGGCGGCAGCGCTGCTTGCCCTGGCCCAAGGATTTTCCGTCTTGGACCCAGAAGTCGCCGCTTTCGGGCCTGGTGGGCAGTCGCCGGCGCCGGAGGGTGGCTGGCAAGCCGGCGAAGTTCCTGCGCTCGCCGAGGATCTGACGCCGCGCGAGCTAGAGGTTCTGCGTCTTCTGGCCGAAGGCCTGCCCAACAAAGCCATTGCTCACCGCCTCGGCATAAGCGAACACACCGCCAAGTTCCACGTCAACGCGATCCTGGGCAAGCTGGGCGTGCAAAGCCGCACCGAAGCGGTGGTGCGGGCAACCCGCCTGGGCCTGGTCCTTCTCTGAGCGCGAACCCTGCCCCCGCGGCCCCCGCGGCCAGCCGGTCTTCCCGGTCTGCCGGCACAACCTGATCTTTTTACCAGGCGCCTCCCTGCCCGAATGGGCGATTTCCTCCGGCTGGTTTCCGTGTATGCTATGGTCAATTGAATCAGCGAGATGTACAGCATCGCGTATCATCGGGAGGTTAGCATGTCTGAAGTGCTTTCTGGTTTGTCTAATGCTCTGGCCGGCGCCGTTGAGGCAGCCGGGCCCAGCGTCGTACGGGTTGAGGGACGTGAACGTGTGCCGGCGACTGGTATCGTGTGGTCTGCGGATGGGGTTATCCTGACGGCTCACCACGTAGTTGAGCAAGATGAGAATATTCAGGTCGGCCTTGCCGATGGCCGCAGCGTACGGGCGAGCCTGGCCGGGCGCGATCCGACGACGGACCTGGCCGTGTTGCGCGCCGAGGCCAGTGGACTGCTCGTACCGGCCTGGGCCGCAGCCGATAGTCCGCGCGTCGGCCATCTCGTGCTGGCGTTGGGCCGCCCGGGTCACAGTGTGATGGCGACATTGGGCGTTCTGAGTGCCCTGGGTGGCAGTTGGCGCACGCCGGCGGGTGGGCAACTCGATCACTACATGCAGACCGATGTCGTTATGTATCCCGGGTTCTCCGGCGGACCGTTGGTGGACAGTGGCGGCCAGTTCGTTGGTCTCAATACCTCCGCTCTCTTGCGCGGGATCAGCATGACGGTGCCAGTCACGAATCTGCGCCAGGTCGCCGAAACTCTGCTGGCCCACGGGCGCGTGCGCAGAGGTTACCTGGGCGTTGGGGCGCAGCCGGTGCGGCTGCCGCCCGCTCTCGCTCAGCAGGCCGGGCAAGAGACAGGGCTGCTGCTGGTATCGGTCGAGGAGGCCAGCCCGGCGGAACGCGGCGGTCTTCTCCTAGGCGACACCATCATTGCCCTCGACGGACAGCCTACCCGGCACCTGGACGATCTGCTGGGACTCCTGAGTAGTGACCGGGCCGGAAAAGCGGTGCCGGTGCGCATCGTGCGCGGCGGCCAGATGCAAGATGTGCAGGTGACGGTGGGCGAGCAGCAGTAAAGGACGAAAGACGGAGGATGGCTCATCTTCATCCTTCGTCGGGGGGCTCTATAGATGATGAATCTGACACAACAGGTTACACAACAACTCGATACCGATCTCGCTTCCGTGGTTGAAGATGTCCGGCGCAGCCTGGTTCAGGTCCGCAATGGTCATCGCGGGGGAGGGGCCGGCACCATATGGCATCCGAAAGGGCTGATCGTCACCAACGCTCATGTTGTCGGGCGAGGCGCTGTCCGGGTGATACTGCCGGATGGTCGCGAACTCCTCGCCCGTGTACTGGCTAAGGATGATCAGCGTGACCTGGCCGCCCTGGTGGTTGACGCCAGCGACTTACCTACGGTGCAACTGGGCGATTCAAAATCCCTGCAACCCGGTCAGTGGGTCGTCGCAGTGGGGCATCCGTGGGGTGTCCAGGGCGCGATCACGGCCGGGGTAGTGATTGGCTTGGGTCCCGCCTGGCCAGAGATGCAGCAGCCCAAACGCGACTACGTGCTGGTCAGCCTGCACCTGCGGCCGGGCCACTCCGGCGGCCCCCTGGTTGATTCGGCGGGCCGCCTGGTGGGCATCAACACAATGATCAACGGGCCCGACGTCGGCGTGGCCGTGCCGGTGGACGAAGTGAAGTTGTTCTTGCGTGAGGCGTTGCGGGCATAGGCGCGTTACCACCGGCGAGGAAGAACAAAAGACGAAGGACGGGCAGTCAAGAGGACTCTTTTGGCTCCCGTCCTTCATCTTTGGCTTGCGTCAGTGTGGCAGTCGCTTGCGCACCTGCTCGATGATGTACTCGTTAGTCGTATGTTGGCGCGTCGCGACTTTGGAATAGACCAGCTCGCCGTCGATGGTCACTTCGTAACGCCCGCTCCCCGAGGGGATCAGGACGATTTCTTGGATGGGATGCGGCCGGCCGACGACCGGCTTAAAGGTTGAAACCAGGCTTTCCGCCATACTGGCGGCACGTGGCGTGTAGTTTCAAGCCACGCAGAATTCAATTGTGATGCGCATAGGATACCCCCTTGCCCGGCACAGGCGCAACGAGCATCAAGCGAGGCACGAGGCCCGCTTGGCTTCGGCAAATTGCGCTTCCAGTTCGGCCCGCCGTTCGGCCGCCGCCCGCCGCCCCTCGTCCATCACTTCATCATAGCGCTCGCGGACCTTGCTCTGGAACTCGTCCCCGGGCTGCGGAGCGAGCAGCAAGCCCGTGATGGCTCCGACCAGGGCGCCACAGACCAGCCCTTCTAGGAAAGCAAGAAACTTCATATGATCCCTCCCTTTGAAGATGGAAGTTGAATGATCCTCGGGGTTGGAGTTCGAGTATAGCATAGGGCTTGCCGGCATACAAAGTAAAGAATCGCCGGCCTTCTTGCCGCGTCGTTTGCCAAAGCGATGTGTTAAACTGGGTAGTCCTGGCATAGCTATGCTCATGGTAGGGGCCGGCATGCCGATCAGTAGGAGGAATCCTTGACACGCACCGATTCGCAGCGCGTGGTCGTGACTGGCCTTGGCGCAGTGACGCCTATCGGCAACGACGTACCGACCACCTGGGCGGCTTTGCTGGCCGGGCGCTCCGGGGCCGGCCCCGTTACCCGTTTTGATGCCAGCGATCTGAAGACCCGAATCGCGGCTGAGGTAAAAGACTTCGACCCCACGCAGTATGTGGATCGAAAAGAGGCGCGGCGCATGGACCGTTTCCTCCATTTTGCCGCTGCCGCCGCGATACAGGCGCTCGCCGATGCCAGGTTCGATATGGCCAACTACGATCCTCGGCGTGTGGGCGTTATCATTGGCTCCGGCATCGGCGGTGTTGAGACGATGCTGACACAGTACGACATCCTGCGCGAGCGAGGTCCGCGACGCATAAGTCCCTTTACCGTGCCGGCCCTGATGCTGAACAGCGCTTCAGCACACGTCAGCATCATGCTGGGCGCGCGCGGCCCGAACATGGCCATCGGATCGGCCTGTGCCACAGGGACCCATTCGGTCGGTGAGGCTGCCGCGATCATCCGGCGTAACGATGCAGATGTGATGATCGCCGGGGGGGCTGAAGCGGCCATCCTGCGGTTGACCATGGCGGGCTTTGATTGCATGGGCGCGATGAGCACCTGCAACGAGCATCCCGAGCAGGCCAGCCGGCCTTTCGACGCCCGCCGGGATGGGTTTGTGATTGCCGAAGGCGCCGGAGTCCTGGTGCTCGAACGCCTGGATCTGGCACGCGCCCGTGGCGCCCATATCTACGGCGAACTGGCCGGCTATGGGGCAAGCGCCGATGCCTATCACATCACTGCTCCGGCGGAGGACGGCAACGGCGCGGTAGAGTCAATGCTAATGGCTCTGCGCTCGGCTGAAATCCAGCCTGCGGAAGTGGACTACATAAATGCTCATGGCACCAGCACGCCAATGAACGACGCCATCGAAACCGCCGCCATCAAGACCGCCTTGGGAGAACATGCCTATCGGGTGGCCATCAGCTCCAGCAAGAGCATGACAGGGCACCTGATGGCCGCGGCGGGCGCGGTCGAATCAGCTTTTTGCCTGTTGGCGATGCGCGATCAGATCTTACCGCCCACCATCAACCAGCAACAGAAAGACCCGGCCTGCGACCTGGACTACGTGCCGAACCAGGCACGGCCCGCGCGGGTCAAGGTGGCCATGAGCAATTCTTTCGGTTTTGGTGGCCACAACGCGACCGTGATCTTCAGGCAAGTCTCATGACCGCACAGCGTTATGCCCAGGTCGCCGGCTGGGGCATGTGTGTGCCCGAGCGCGTGTTGACCAACCACGACCTGGAAAAGGTTGTGGATACCAACGATGAGTGGATCGTGTCGCGCACGGGCATTCGCGAGCGTCACGTAGTGGCCAATGAGCGGGAAACCACCTCAACCATGGCGACGCGTGCCGCGCGCGCGGCGCTGATGGTCGCCGATCTCGCACCCAACCAGATCGACCTGGTCATCGTCGCCACGGTAACCCCCGACCATTCATTTCCTTCGACCGCCAGCCTCGTGCAGGATGCATTGGGCGCGGCTAAGGCCGGCGCTTTCGATCTCAGCGCCGGCTGCTCGGGCTTCATCTATGGGCTGGTGCTGGCCAGTGGCTACATCAGCGGCGGATATGCCGAGCACGTGCTGGTGATTGGCGCCGAAACCCTGTCGCGTATCGTCGACTGGACGGATCGCAATACGTGCGTTCTCTTCGGCGACGGCGCCGGGGCAGTAGTGCTGAGCGCCGCTGACCGGCCTTGCGGCGTCGTTTCCTCGGTGCTTGGCAGCGACGGGTCGGGCGGTGAACTGCTGATTATGCCTGCCGGCGGTAGCCGCTGCCCCACCTCGCACGAGACGGTGAGCAACGGCGACCACTTTGTCAAGATGAACGGCAGCGAGGTCTTCCGCTTCGCGACCCAGATCGTGCCGAAGGCAACCGAGCAGGTTGTCCAAAAGGCGGGCTGGCAGTTGGGGGACATCTCGCTGCTCATTCCGCATCAAGCCAACAGCCGCATTATCGCATCGGCGGCAAAGAGACTGGCCATCCCAGCCGAGCGTCTTTTTGTTAACGTCGATCGCTACGGTAACACCTCTTCTGCGTCGATTCCGATCGCCCTCTGCGAAGCCATCGCGGCGGGGCGTGTCAAGGCCGGCGACAAGCTGGTTATGGTAGGCTTCGGGGCCGGATTGACCTGGGCGGCCGCGGCGGTCGAATGGGGCCGGCCGGTGCCGACGAAACCGCAGCCCTGGTTGCGGCGCACCCTGGCCAGCTTGCGCTTCGCCTGGGCTGCCTTCCGCTCGCCAGGATTGCGCCTGGCCCGGCACGGCTATGACCTGACTCTTGGCCCTGAAGGGCGCGAAGACTGGCGCGGCCAATTGCGCAAGCGCGTCGACGCCTGGCGCCGCAAGCACCAGAAGCCGGGTGCCTGAGATAAAGCGCGAAAATTCTCGAACTTCGCTTTTACCTATTTTAGTTTGACTTTTTTAGATTTATCATGTAAAATGCCAGGCGTAGGTAGGATAGGCTAGACAGGTCAGGTTACTGCCCTCCGGTTGGTCGCCACCAATGAGGTTTTGCGGCTCTTGCCCGGCAGTCCGATCCGATGCGAGTTCCCCTACACGTATGTCGCCAGCCCCTGCTCTGGCATACGCTCTCGCCGGGCGGGGCATAGTTGGATCAATCAGGAGGACATGTGGGTAACAGACTGTATGTTGGCAACCTGTCGTATGACACAAACGAGCAGGAACTGCAGGATCTCTTTGGGCAAGCTGGGAAGGTTGCTTCAGTGACCCTGCCGACGGATCGCGATACCGGCCGCATGCGCGGCTTTGCTTTCGTCGAGATGTCTACTGACGCCGAAGCTCAGGAAGCCATCCGCAAGTTCAACGGGACCACTCTGCGTGATCGCCAGATCAACGTCAACGAAGCTCGCCCGCGCGAAGAGCGTGGCGGCGGCGGTGGCTACGGTGGTGGCAGCCGTGGTGGCAGCGGCGGCGGTTATGGTGGTGGTGGCGGCCGCAGCTCCGGTGGTGGCGGCGGTGGTGGTGGCGGCGCCCGGCGTGGCGGCGGGGGTCGCGACTACGGCGATTACTGAGCCGCTGATCGGCTAATATGAGGTGTGCGCCCGCCTGGGTTCCCGGCGGGCGCCTTATTTAACGCATTAGCGGTCTACTCGGGCTTGTTTAGCTCGGCCTCGTAGGCCTTATAGGCTTCCTGGCTGTAGCATACGAAGACCACTCGCTCGATAGAAGGGTCATGTTCGAGGAAATCGTTCACCTCCCGCACCGCAATGTGGGCCGCCGGCGCCATGGGGAAGCCGTACACTCCCGTGCTGATGGCAGGGAACGCAATCGTGCGGATGCCATGCTGCACCGCGAGCGCCAGGCTGTTTCGGTAGCAACTCGCCAATAGCTCGTCTTCACCGTGTTGGCCGCCTCGCCACACTGGGCCAACCGTATGGATCACCCAGGTTGCCGGCAGGCGATAGCCACGGGTCAACCTTGTTTCGCCCGTCGGACAACCGCTGATCCGCCGGCATTCTTCCAGTAGCTCTGGCCCGGCTGCCCTGTGGATGGCCCCATCCACACCACCTCCCCCCAGCAGCGAGCTATTGGCTGCGTTGACGATGGCATCGACGTGCTGGCGGGTGATGTCTCCGATCAGGATTGCGATTCGTTCGTTCATCGGCCAATCTCCCTTTGCGAGCAGGCAGGGTCTCGGCTAAGCGCATAAAGTATAGCACGAGCCGCGCGGCGCGCATCGTCGCAATGCGCCGGGTGTGAATGCTGGAACGTTTGACGTTTCACGTTTCAGGTCATGCAGTTTATAATCGCCGCATGAGCTGCAATTTCGGCGCGCTACGTACCGTTCGCTCTGCTATCTTCATTCTGTGCCTCGCATGGCTCGGCCTGAGCGCGCTGACCGGTTGCAGCAGTTCGCCCGCCGCGGCGCCTGACCCTGCTGCCGGGGCGCCGGCCGTGCGACCGGTTACGCAGCCATCCACCCCGGCGCCGGTGGCTACCCGGCCTGGCACGCCGGCTCCTCCGCCGACTGATACCACCTCCAGCGGCGTCATCGTTCTGACCTGGTGGACGCCTGAGTTCATTAGCCCCAAAGCCGGCCAGGCCGGCGGCGGGCTGATGGGTGAGTACTTGTCGCAGTTCGAGCAAACCCAGGGCGGCAAAGTCAAGGTTAACCCGGTCTTGAAGGCCAGGTATGGCAAGGGGGGCTTGCTGGACTATCTGCGCACGGCTCAGCCCGTGGCGCCCGGCATTCTCCCAGATGTAGTTGTCCTCGATACAGCCGAGCTTGAGAAAGCCGCCGGCCTGGGACTGCTGCAGCCGCTCGACAAACTGCTCGCCCCTGAGCTCCTGGCCGACTTGTACCCATTTGCGCGCGAGGTGGGCCAGTTCGATGGCCAACAACTGGCTGTACAATACGTGGCTGACCTGGATCATGTGGCTTATAGCCGGGCCATGGTGGCTTCGCCGCCGCTTAACTGGAATTCACTGCTGGCCAACAAGACAAAGTTCCTGTTTCCGGCCGGCAATCCGCAACCGGCCGCGGCCGGCAGTCTCTCAGACGACGTGCAGGCCATATTCATCAGCCAGTACGTGTCGGCCGGGGGCATCGTGAAAGCGGAGAACCGGCAGCTGGTGTTGCAGGAAGAGCCCTTGCTGCGGGTCTTAACTTTTTACAGTGAAGGACAGATGGCCGGCGTACTGCCGCCCGCTGCCCTCGATTTGGTCAACCCGGACGATGCCTTCAGCGTCTATGCGCGCGGTGACGTTGATATGGCCAATGTGAGTGCCCGTCGCTTCCTGGCCGGCCAGGATAGCTTGCCCAATACCGGCTTTGCACCGCTGCCCGGTTGGGACAAGCCTGCTCCTCCGGTGGCGCAGGGCTGGGCACTGGCCATCACGACCACGGATCCAGTGCGCCAGAAGGTAGCCGCCGAGTTCATCGTCTGGCTGCTCAGCGCTCAGCGATCCGGGGCCTGGGCGGAAGCCGCCGGCTGGTTGCCTGTCATGCCGCAGGGCTGGCAACCATGGGGCTCCGCGCCTTATTACGATTTCCTCCACCAACAGTTAGCGACCGCCATCGCCCACCCTGCCGGTCCCGGATATGCGCAGACGGCCGGTCAATTGCGCAAGGCTATTGTGTCTGTGCTCAAGGACCGGGTGAGCCCCGCGCAGGCAGTTCAGGTGGCGCTCACCCCCCTGGTGCAGAACAAGTAGCCTTTCTCTTGATAGCGCAGCCCTTATCGGCTAAAATGGAGCGCGACAGTATAAGACGACCTGATCGAAAGCCGGCCGGAGCCGTTTTCTGGGCGCCGCCGGCGTCCGCCACGAGGCGGCTATTAGAAATGCGATAGGTTCTATGCCGCGACGCGTCCTCGATCTCAGCACCCTTGCCTGGCAATTCGGCCGAGCGCCTCGCCAGCCCTGGGGCAACGCCCCCATCGACGACCGATCTCAGGTGGCCGAGTGGTTGCCGGCCACGGTGCCCGGCGACGTGCGGGCCGACCTGATTGCCGCCGGCCGGATTCCTGCCGTAGAAACGCCGGAAGGCATCGTTGCAGGCGACTGGGTGGACGACTGGGATTGGTGGTATCGGGTCGAGTTAAAGGGCGGGGCGCTGCCGGCGGAAGCGGTGGTGCTGGAGGCGGATGGGATTGACTTTTACAGCGCGATCTGGCTGGATGGGCGACCATTGGCGACTCATGCAGGCATGTTCGCGCGCCAGTCGGTCATGCTCTCGCCCCACATCAACCTGCCCGGTCCGCACGAGTTGGCCATCCGCCTGTGGGGCGGCGGCGTGTTCGATCTTCTCCCGATGCCGCCGAGGCAGCGTGCTATGCGGCGGGCAACGCAGATCGTCCACGTTGAGACGGATCTCGTTTCCGAGCGCCTTGCCACCCCCAAGGCCCAGTTTAGCTTCGGATGGGATTTTGCGCCCCGCTTACTGAGCACAGGGATTTGGGACGACGTGCGGCTGATCACGGCACGCGGCGTTTACATTGAGGATATGTGGACGTACGGCGAGCCGTTGACTGCCATCGATGATCCCACCCCGGCTCACTGGCATGTGCTGCTGCGCTTGCACGGCTGGCAGTCGGGCCCGATTCAGGTCGAAATCACTTTGCGGCCGGAGAACTTCGCCGAGGCGGGTTATCATACCCTGGCCCGCACCATCGAGTTGTGTTCGGACAGTAGTTCTACCCGCACTGCCGACTACGAGTTTGGCCTTGACACAGCAGCGGCCCGTCGCTGGTGGCCGTGGGACCAGGGTGACCAATGCCTTTACTGTATGACGGTGCGGCTATCGGACGACGCCGGCGTTCTGGATGAGATCAGCCAGACGGCCGCGGTGCGTTCGGTGCGCCGGGAGCCGCTGCCCGGTGCTGTGCCTGGCGACATTGGCTCGGCGAATGCGTCGCAAGACGAGCAAGGCGCTCCCTGGCAGTTTGTGATCAACGGGCGGCCTGTTTTCTTGCGCGGCGCTAACTGGGTGCCGGCCGACGTTCTGCCTGGTCGGTTGCGTGAGGCCGATTATGCCCGTTTACTGGCGCAGGTCTGGGCCGCCGGTGTCAACTTCCTACGGGTATGGGGTGGTGGCCTTCGCGAAAAGCAGGCCTTCTGGAATGGCTGCGATCGGTCAGGCATCCTTGCCTGGCAGGAGTTTCCGCTGGCCTGTGATTTCCTGGGCGGCTACTCGCGTGACCCGGAATACCTCGCCTTGCTCGCCGCAGAGGCGGGTGGGATGGTGGAAGCGCTGCGCAATCACCCAAGCCTGATCGCCTGGTGTGGGGGCAACGAGATCAGCCCGGAGCGCGAGCGATTGCAATTGCAGCAGATCACCGAGGTGCTGAAACAGCGCGATCCCACTCGCCCGTGGATTCCAACCTCGCCGGGTGAGGGAGACATCCATCAGTGGGATGTCTGGCATGGATCTGCGCCGTGGACCGACCTGGCGGTCGAGAAGGCGCCGTTCATGAGCGAATTCGGGCTGCAAGCACTGCCGGCGGCCGAGACGCTGGCCGAGATGTTCCCGCTCGACCCCCCGGCTTCGCTTGCAGACCGGCGCTGGGCAAAGCGCAAGGCGCAAGTCGGGAAGTTGTGCCATTACGCCGGTCTGAGTGGGCACTAGCCCCTCGCCGCTGCCGTGCAGGCCAGCCAGCGCATCCAGGCAACCGCGCTGCAGGTCGGGTTGGAGGCGGCGCGCTTACGCCGGCCTTCGTATGGTGTGCCCCGCGCCGGTCCACCGAGAGCTCTCAGCGGCGGAGTGGCTTTCTGGCAGTTCAACGAACCGTGGCCTGCCGTTAGCTGGTCCGTGGTAGACCACGCCGGTCGTCCCAAGGCGGCCTATGACATGCTATGCCGCAGTTACCAACCGCTCTTGATGGCCGCTGTTTTCCCCTGGCGTGCCTACGGTGCGGGCGACACGTTCAAGGCCGAGTTGTGGTTGGTCAACGACGGGCTCGATAGTTGGGAGAACTGTTGCGCAGTGGTCGAGCTGGACGGTAAACCTGTCTGGGGCAGCGAGCACATCGCGGTATATCCGGCCAGCGTGCAGCGGATCGGACAGATAAAGTGTAATCTGGTCGCCTCCCCGACCACCTTATCCCTCTGTCTCACCGACGATGATAACCTCTTGGTCGGTAACCAGTATGATCTGGCCGTGCCGCTGCCGCCCAAACGTCCGCTCAGCGCCCAGGTTGCCCAGTGGTTTGTCGGCCGTTTTCTGAAGTGATGAGGTGTCTGTGACAGTGTCTGCGACATCAGAAGTGACAGTTCGATGAGCCGGATCCTCGTGACGGGCGGCGCAGGGTTTATCGGTTCGCACGTGGTGGACGCTTTGCTGGCGGCGTACCACGAGGTCTTCGTGATCGACAGCCTGGTCCACGGCCGGGCCGAGAATGTCAATCCCAGCGCTTCTCTCTTGCAGGCAGACCTACGCGACATCGGGGCGTTAGAGGACGTATTTGCGCGCGCCCGTCCCGAGTATGTCAGCCATCTGGCGGCGTTAGTCAGCGTGCGCGAATCGTCGGAAATGCCCGGGGAGTACGCGGCGGTTAATATACTGGGGGGCATCAACCTGCTGGAGATGGCGCGCCGCTACGCGGTGCGGAAGATAATATACGCCAATACCGGCGGTGCGCTGTACGGTGAGGGCCGCGGCCAGGCCCCCTTCCGGGAGGACCGGGTCCCGGCTCCGTTGGATGCGTACGGCGCCAGCAAGTTAGCCTTCGAATACTATCTGCAAGTATACCGGCACAACTTTGGCCTGGATTACGTCTCGCTGCGCTACGCAAACGTTTACGGGCCGCGCCAGGACCCTTTTGGTGAAGGCGGTGTGGTAGCCATCTTTGCGCGGCGCATCGTCAGCAGGCAGCCCTGCACCATCAACGGCAATGGCGGGAAAGTGCGCGATTTTGTCTATGCGGGTGATGTGGCGCAGGCGAATCTACGGGCTCTGGAACGGGGCAGCGGCATCTACAACATCGCCAGTGGCGTGCCGACGGATATCAACACCGTGTTCCGCGAGTTGAAGGCGGCGTCGCCCGGTTACGATCTGGCGCCCGTCTACGGGCCCGACCGGCCGGGCGAGGTTTGGGAGTCGTGCCTTGACGCTGGCCAGGCCGCCCAGGCGCTCGGTTGGACGCCGGCCGTATCGCTGCGAGACGGGTTGGCACGCACGCTGGCGTATTTCCAAGACCGGCCCGCGACCTAACGAGGGCCGACGAGGGCTACCGCATGCGCATCGTCGTCAACGGTTGGTTCTGGGACCAGCTTGCCACCGGCAGCGGTCAATACCTGGCTGCGCTAGCGGCATTTTTGCCCGTGGTCGATGGTGGGCATGAGCTCGTGCTGGTCAGGCATGGAAAACGCAAAACGCAGAACGACGAGCCTGCAAAGGCCATTCTCCCTCTTCCGTCTGCTGCTACATCAGGATCGCGCTGGACCATCATCGACTCCTCCACCCCCTTCGACTTCCTCAGCCGAAACCTGGCGAAAATCTGGTTCGAGCAAATCACCTTCCCCTGCATCTGCCGGCGCCTGCAGGCGAGTATCGCGTTGGTACCGTATTGGGGCTCTCCCTTGTGGCGGCCCTGCCCGGTCGCGGTTACCATCCACGATCTGATACCACTGCTGTTGCCGGCCTATCGCGGGGGGAGGGCGCAGAGGCTATACGCCTGGTTGGTCACAAACACTGCCCGCCGGGCTGATGTCGTGCTGACCGACTCAGAGGCCGGCCGGCGCGACATCGTTGCCCATCTCGGAATCCCTGCAGAACGCGTGCATGCCGTCCACCTGGCAGCCGGGCCTGAATACCGGCGCGTGGAAGATGGAGAGGAACTCGGCCGAGTGCGCGCCCGCTACAACCTGCCTGCCGAGCCTTTCTTCATTTACCTGGGCGGTTTTGATGCGCGCAAAAACGTGGTGCGAGTCGTCGAGGCGTATGGAAGGCTGGTGGCGAGCGCGAGCCCGGCAGAATCGCTTCCGAAATTGGTGATAGCGGGCCGGCTCCCGGCGTCTGACAGCGCATTCACGCCGGATCTGCGGCCCGTGGTCGCGCGACTCGGCCTGGACCGGCACGTTCACTTGACCGGCTGGGTCGACGAGGCGGACAAACCGGCCCTGTATTCACTGGCCTGCGCGGCGTTGTTCCCCAGCGAGTACGAGGGGTTCGGACTGCCGGTCATCGAAGCGCAGGCGTGCGGCTGCCCCGTGATCACGAGCGCACGCTGAAGCGGCGAGCTGTCTGCCAAGGTCAGGCGTAGCGCACGTCGATGCGCGTGAACATCCCCGCCGCTATGCGCGGGGCCGCCCATTCCGGATCGGTCGTCCAGTCAACCGGGGCGCCGTCTACCAGCACTGCGATTGCTGAACGCCGCTGCTCCTTCGCCGGCTCCGGCAGGCCGCGCAGCAGCACGTCATAGCCGCGGTAACCGGGGTCATACGGCCCCTGGCCGGTACGCGTTAGTACGAGACCTGTGCTATCCACTTCCAACCTGAACTGCGTGATGCGCAGCTCACCGTCTCGATAGGCCTGGGTGCGGCCATCGTCCTCATAGAGACTGCTCTCTCCGTCCCCGGCAAACACGTGCAATTCCAGCGTCTCGGGCACGAACTCTTCGCTGTGCTGCATCACGGGCCCCATCGGCACGACGCTCCCGGCGCGCACGTAAAGTGGCAAGGCGTCCAGCGGCGCACGCGCTGCCAGATCAACCGGTCCCTCCGCGTAGCTACCGGTCCAGAAATCGTACCAGGCCCCGGCCGGGAGATAGACGCCACGCGCTTCTAAGCCTTGCTCCAGCACGGGTGCGACCAGCAGGGCGTCACCGCAGAGGAACTGATCATCCAGGCTGGCGACGCGCGGGTCGGTGGGGAAGGACAGCGCCAGTGGGCGGACCATGGGCAGACCGGTCTCAGCGGCCTGCCAGACCGTCGTGTAGAGGTACGGCAGCAGACGGTAGCGCAGCTCGATGTAGCGCCGGCAGATTGACTCGTAGGGCTCCCCGTAGACGTATGGTTCCTGCAAGGCGCTGCCCAGCGCGCTGTGGTTGCGGAAAAGCGGCAGAAACGCGCCCAGAGCCGTCCAACGCGCCAACAGTTCGCCGCTGGCGTCGCCGCTGAAGCCTGCCACGTCCGGCCCGGTGAAAGCTTGTCCGCTGAGCCCCATGTTGAGCACCAGGGGGATACTGAGGCGCAATTGTTCCCAGGTACTGCGGTTGTCTCCCGTCCAGGATGTGCTGTAGCGTTGCAAGCCGGCGTAGCCCGCGCGACTGATCAGCAGGACGCGCTCGTTCGGGCGGAAGCGGGCCATCGCGTCGGCGGCCGCGCGCATCATGCATTGGCCGTAGACGTTGTGCAGCGCCCGATGGTCGGTCGGGCCATTGTCGGCGTTGTGCTGCACGGCATCCGGGAAAGTGCTGCCGAAAAAGACTGCCGGCTCATTCATGTCGTCCCAGAAGCCGGCCACTCCCAGGTCCAGAAACGATTTGTAGTGCTCGCCCCACCACTCACGCACCTGCGCATTGGGGAAATCGGGGAAATAGCAGTCGCCGGGCCAGACCGGCCCGACGTACAGCCGCTCGTTGGGCAGACGGCAGAAGTAATGGCGCAGCAGTCCGTCGGCGCACAGCGCAAAGCCCGGGTCGACCTTGACCCCAGGATCGACGCTGGTCACCGTGCGCAACCCCTGGGCGCGCAGGTCGGCGATCAGGCGGGCCTGGTCATGGAAGTGCTCCTGGTCGAAGGTGAAGACCCGGTAGCCGTCCATGTAATCGATATCCAGGTAAAGGACGTCGCAAGGGATGCGATGCGCGCGCAGCTCGGCGGCGACATGCCGCACCTCATCCTCGCTGCCGTAGCTCAAGCGGCTCTGCTGATAGCCGAGAGTCCAGCGGGCAGGGAGCGGCATGCGCCCGGTCAGCTCGGTGAAGCGGCCCACCACGTCCGCCAGGGTCGGGCCGGCCAGAACGTAGTAGCAGAGCTCGCCGCCGTCGGCGCAGTAGAGCATCGTGTCACGGTCAGCTTGCCCCAGGTCGAACTCGGCGCGATAGGTGTTATCGAAAAAGACCCCGCAGGCCAGGCCGTCGCGCTGGCTGATCAGGAAGGGCGTGCTCTGGTAAATCGGGTCGTCGCCCGGGTCATAGTTGGCGGGGTCAGTGTTCCACATTGTCATGCGTAGACCGCGGCGGTTAAGGCCAAATGCCTTTTCGCCCAGTCCGTACAACGCCTGGCCGTGGGAAAGCTGTTGCGCGCACACGACGCCCATTCCCTGCCAGCCGGCGCCCGCCGCATCGGCGCACAGCAGGCGCCCCTCGGCGTCCTTGAACGTCAAGCGGCAGGGATGAGGGCTGACTTCAAGGATCAGTCCCCGCCATTCGATAACCAGGGGAGCCGAAGGTCTCGGCAAGGGCGCCGAGTAGCGCCAGGGTAGGGGTGTCGGCCGCCGGCCTATCCCTCCCTCCTCAATGCTTCCGCTCTCCGCGCCTAGGCTGCCCTCGCCGGGGTCTTTGCTTGGCTCTAGCCCGACGATGGCATAAGAAGACAGGCGCGGGAAGTGGCCGGACCGGCTGAGGCGCACGCGCGCCACCCCCTTGGCCAGGAATTCGACGCGCAGGACGCCGTCAGCGCAATACAGGTCTACTCCGGCCGCACGCTTGAGGCGCTCCGGTCCCGGCCCGCTCTCGGAGTGCAAGGCCTCGTAGCGCTCCAAATCACCCAGGAATTGAGGTTGGCGCGGTCCGATGTGTCGCGGCGTGTAAAACATTTGCCAGTACGCATAGCGCGCTGAATGGCGCAGGGCCTGGCGGACCAGGTCGACGCCCATTGTCCTGAGGATCGAGATGTACGCCGGTATATCGAGTAAAGTGCCCATCACTACCTCTTATTGGCCTGGCGATGCGGGCCGCAGGTGCGTATTGCCTCTCAATGGCCTGGCGGTTGCAGCAATCTGCTGAGGGCGGCGAGATCCGTGCGCGAGGTCAGGTCGACGCTCAGCGGAGTGATCGACACCAGGTGATCGGCAAAGGCGCGGACGTCGGAATCGGCCTCGGTGGCCTGCCAATCGATGGCCAGTCTGTAGTCCAACTGGGCCTGCAGCCGGTCTTCGCTCTGATCCGCGCGGAACGTCTCAAAATAGGGCTGCCGAGACTGCCGGGTGATGCGCCACGGCGTCTCTGGGGTGGCCGATTCGGGCACGTTGATGTTCAGCACATCGACGTCGAAGGGCATCGTCCGAGCGAGCAAGACTTGGGCCAGGCGGCGTGTCACATCGGCTGCCGTGTCCCAGTTCAGGCCGGCGACATACTCGTAATGATACTCCTTGACCGTCTCAAGGGAGACGGCTAGCGCGGGGATGCCGGCTGCGGCCGCTTCAAGCGCTGCGCCAACCGTTCCCGAGCCGGTGACAATCGAGCCGATGTTCTCGCAGTAGTTTATGCCGGCCACCGCCAGGACCGGGCGGCGCGGGGCCAGCGCGGCGATGGCGAACACCACAGCTTGGGCAGGCGTGCCGGGCAAGGCGTAGGCCGGCAGGTCCTGACCTTGGACTCGGAGCACCTCGCGGGTGATGGGGCCTTGCAGGCCGTGAGGCGTGCTGCGACCCATGCCTGTCTGTTGCGTGGTGGGGGCGACGATAAGCAATTCACCCAAACCGGCGATGGCTTCCGCCGCGGCCAGCAGGCCGGGCGAACGGATGCCGTCGTCGTTTGTGAGCAGTATCAGAGGTCGGTCGGCGGGCAAAGAGTAGCTCCTGAAAATAGCGTAAGGCGAAGAGCGGCGAACAAGGAGGCCGGCAAGCCCCGGCAGGCCATCAAGAACGGCCTTACAGGTCGAAGCTCTCACCAAGCTTGGGTACTTCAACCTGGGCCATACCACTGGCACGGAGCTTATCGGCCATTGCAGTGGCAGCGGGCAACTCGCCGTGGATGACAAAGGTGCACTGCAAGCAGGCGCGATCGAAGTTATTCGTCCAGGCCAGCAACTCGGACTGATCGGCGTGAGCGCTGTAGCCGTCGATTGAAGCGATCTGCGCGCGCGCCATGAACGGCTCACCGACGCATTACCTCACCAGTGTTCGTACCTTACCAGGTCTGCCAATGGTTTTCGTTCTTTTGGCCGGAGATCGTCGGCAGGGTAGCCCAGGGGCGTGAAGGCGATGGGCTCCACTGTGTCCGGCAAGCACAGGACCTCGCGAGCTGCCGCAGGGTCGAAGGCCGCCACCCAGCAGGTGCCCAGGCCCAGGTCGGTGGCGGCCAGGATCAGGTGATCTAGGGCGATCGTCACGTCGACGTCCATGTAGTTTTTGCCGTCGCGTCGCACCCAGGCCTGGCCCGGCAAGCCGCAGGCGGCGATAACCAGGGGCGCGCCCACGAACCAATCCTGGTTGTAAACGCGCTTGAGCTCCGTCTGCCGGCCGGCGGTGCGCAGCACGATCAGCATGAACGGCTGCCGGTTGGCGGCGGTAGGCGCAAGGCGGGCCGCTTCCAGCACCTGCGCTAGCAGCGCATCGGGCACTGGATCAGGCTTATAAGCGCGCACGCTGTAGCGCGCGGCGATCAGCTCGAAGAAGTTCACGTTCTCCTCCGCAGAAACGACGGCGAGCCCGGCAGGGCGAAGGGACTCTGGTCAGATCCAGAATTATAACATAGAGATTGGCTTTCTTATTTTGACTGATCACGCTGTCGCAGATATTATCGATCTGCGAAGCCATACGTAGACGAGCAGAGTATCCCATGTCCACTTCTGAGACAGACAACAGCTATCTTCTGGGGGCGTTGCAACGCGTCGTCCCCGCGCTCGGCCAAGATGTGCGTGCCGTGCTCGAAACGTCCGCGCTCACCCAGCTGAGCGGTCCATTGTGTGAGGCGGTAACCGGCCGCGCCGATAGCGACACCGTGCTGCAACGTCTCTACGCGGCCAACGTCTTTGTCATCCCCCTGGATGACGAGCATAATTGGTATCGCTATCATCACCTCTTTGCGGGCTTGCTGCGCAGCCAACTTAACCGCGTACGGCCGCAGCTTGCGCCCATCCTTCAGATACGCGCCAGTGAGTGGTATGAGCGGCAGGGCAATTTCAGCGATGCAATCGACTACGCGTTGGCGGCAGAGGACTACCCGCGTGCCGTCCGTTTGCTAGAGACGCACGCGCGGCAGGTCGTCTTACAGGGTTATGCGCAGACCGTAGAGAACTGGTTACGCAGACTGCCTGAAGCGTGGCGTGTGGCCGGACCGCGGGCAAACCTGGCATTTGCCTGGTCGCTTCTCCTGCGCAGTCGCTTGGACGACATCGAACCTTACCTCCGCAATGCCGAGGCGGCTGCAGCGGAGCGCATGGATACGACCGGCGCAGTCGAAGCCTGCGCAGTCGAGGCTAGCGCGCTCCTGGCTGAGGCCGGTGCTCTGCGGGCCGGCCTGGTTTCCCTTCACGGTGATACGGAGCGAGGCTGCGAGCTGGCCCGAGAAGCGCTGCAGCGGGCGCCGCAGGATGACCGATATATACAGGGTGTCGTTCGCTTTTGCCTTGCCACCGCCTACAACTACGCGGGCAGGATGGTCGAGGCCATTGAGAGCTATCGAGATGCCCTTCCGTTTTGCCAGGTATCGGGCAATACAGTCGCAGGCATGTTGATCGTCTCCAACCTGGCCTTGCTTTACCGGTTGCGTGGCGAACTGCACGCGGCGGCTGATCTCTGCCTGCGAACAATCGAAGCCGCCGCGCAAGCGCGCGCGATCGGAGCGCCCGCCTTGGCGACCGTTTACGGCGCCTACACCGAGCTGTTGTATGAGTGGGGCGACCTGGAGGTTGCCCAGAGAGAGGTCGAGAACTGGCTGACGCTGAGCAAGCAGGGCGGACACGTTGCGGTAGTAACCTACGGTGGCGTCGTGCTCTCACGCGTACGACAAGCCCAGGGCGACAGCGCGGACGCCGAAGTCACGCTGGACCAGGCAGTCGAACAGCTTCGATACGGTATGCCGGCCTGGGTCAGCGCCCAGGTAGTGGCGCAGCAAGTGGCCCTGGCGCTGGCCCGGGGCGATGCTGCGGCCGCGTCGCAGGCGTTGGCAGGCAGTGGAGTAACGACCGGCGACCCGACCGGTTACTCAAGTGAGGTGATTCACCTCGCCTACCTGCGCCTGCTCCTCCACCTGGGCCGGATGGCGTCGGGGGCTTCGCGCCTGGATCGGGCAATGGACCTGGCGGGACGGCTGCTGGCCTCGGCGGAGCCAGCGGGGCGGATTGGGCGCGTGATCGAGACGTTGGCCCTGCGCGCGCTGGTCTGCGCGGCGCAAGGCCA